>Ga0209726_10000883_pt1 | contig 52533 bp, 47 predicted proteins | sample Subgrocontami54m_FD_187453 | JGI IMG/M metagenome (GOLD analysis project Ga0209726, IMG submission 187453) | Subsurface groundwater microbial communities from S. Glens Falls, New York, USA - GMW46 contaminated, 5.4 m (SPAdes) (version 3) | ecosystem: Environmental > Aquatic > Deep subsurface >...
CGATCTCTTATGATTGGACGGAGGTTTTCCGGTGAGCGACGCGCGAGCAATCATAGAGAAGCTAAACGAAGAGGGCTTAGCGGCTCGTGCGCACTTCCAGATTTGGTGGGCTCTTCGAAATCTGGCCCTTCCCGATTTCTACGACGCTATGAACGACTACTCCTACGTAAATTTCTTTCACGCCTCAAACGCGGGACACTACAAGCTGTTCTTCTTGGCGCTATCAAAGATCTTTGATCGCGACGCTCGTGCCTTGGGTATCTCAAACCTACGCGAGGCACTCCGTAGCGAAGGACACAATAGCATCGCCGATCAGTTGGAAAAGCGGCTTTCGCCATTGACGGCAGTAGTTGCTCGGCTCATGGCCATTCGCAATCAGACGATCGTCCACAATGACCGCGGCTTGTACCGGGAAAAGGTCTACGAGATAAATGGCATTACACCAGACCAAGTTCGCGATCTAATCAATGACACGTGCGCAACCATCAATGAAGTGGCGCGCGGGCTTGGGGTTCGTGAAGGTCTATTCGATGATCGATACGACGAGGCGACCATCGCGATGCTTGAAACACTTCGACGTGGGAAAACCTAACATGGCGGTGGTGCGGACGCGCCGCGAGCCGTTGTGCTTATTCGGGGGGCGTGCTGCGGCGCGCCGTACACCTCCACAATAAGGACTATAAGGACTTCCCCAGAACTGCAATCGTTAGATGCGATCAAAGGGGCGCGATGGAGATCATCATCGAAACCTTTCGAGCTCATGGCGAGCCGTCCGCGAACGCTGTCCGTGCGCGCGCGTTGCCTGGGCAAGGCGTTTCGACCGACCTGCGTGTCGAGTGCGCCCGCCGAATTCGGCGCGACTATCCCGTGGGTACCTTGTTTCGCGTTTGGGCGGACCTCACAGATCGGGAGGGCACGCCTTTCCTGTACACAGACTATCGCGGAACATACGAGCGCGTGACGCTTGATCGGGCGCGGGAGTTCATTGCGGACCGCTATGGCAATCGCATCTAACTTCAGGGGGTGCCGACGGGCCGCCAGCGCATCGCGGTGCTTGACGTCAGTATCGGCCCGCGGCACACCAAGACGTTGGGCGGCCATGCACGCACCTTTGACTTCGTATGCGTAGAGACAACCTGCTGTTCTGCGAACACGACCTCGACGGCACTTTGCGTGCGCACCTGGCTGCGATCGGCGCGAAGGTGGACGCAATCCCCCAGGATCAGTTCATGAACGCGCAACCCGAGGACGTCGTTGAGCACCTTGCCTCAGAGATGACGATTAATCCGCTCGTGATCTACGAAGATCGTGCCGAGATGGAACAGAAGGAAACGAAGATCGATGTCGCTGGCTGGCGAGATAGGAATCCTTTCGGAGATCCCGGTCCGATATACGTCCCTGGTTTGGCAGTCACCGTCGCTATCCCGTTTACCGGAGATAGCCAGCTCTGGACGTTCCGTCCCAACCAGTGGCAGAGCGTATTTCCGCGCGGTCGCGTGTCATCGGCGCGAGAAACGGGTATAGGTCACCTCTACATCGAAATGGCACAACCTGCTGACGAACCGGCGGAGCGCTTCAAGAGTCGCCTGGATAGCGAGCTCCAGTCGATCCGTTTCTATGTGGAAGCGCAGCGTAGGCAGATAGATCAATTCAATGCCGGCCTTCGCGCGGCGAACCGCCCAGCTGTCGATGCGCGAAGAGCCCGGATCCAGAAGCACCAGGGCCTCAAGGATGTCTTAGGTATTCCCTTAAAGCATCGCGAAGGCGCGCCGTCAGTCGAACCCATCAAGCTCACCCGAAAGCTGGTCCGGCCGCTCCCTCCACCGCCAAAGTCGGGATATCGACCCGAGCCGGGCATTTCCGACGAGGACTTTGGACATATTCTGTCGGTGATACGTCATGAGGGACGGACTTTTGAGACGACGCCGAAGACCTATGCCGTTCACGACGAGGAGGAGCTGCGAGACATCCTCCTTGCTCACTTGAACGGTCACTACCAAGGCGAGGCGAGCGCCGAGACGTTCAGACGTGGCGGAAAGACCGACATTCGCATCGAAGACAATAATCGCGCTGCCTTTGTCGCTGAATGCAAAATCTGGAAGGGCCCAAAGGAGCTGTCGCAAGCCATAGACCAACTCTTGGGCTACCTCACTTGGCGAGACTGCAAGGCAGCACTGGTTGTGTTCAACAAGCACAACGCGAAGTTCAGTGCCATCTTGGAGAGCATTCCCTCGGTGTTTGAGTCGCACGGAACGTTTCGAGGGGTGTTGCTCCCTGGGAACGGTGGGGAATGGCAGTTCCGGATGGCGTCGCGCGAGGACGAAGGCCGTGTTATCCGTGTGCATGTTTTCGTTTTCAATCTCTATGTGGGCTAGTCGCCCAACAACGCCTTGCAGCCGACCGCCGCAAGCGTCGCTTGCGGTTGCCTCGTCGCTTCGCTCTTCGGCGGCGGCTGAAGGCAAGCGTTAGACCGCGCCAAGACCAGTTGCCGGACATACGTCAGTGCCGTATGATGCGCAAACGTTCGGGTTCATCGAGACGCCCTTCTTCACGAAGGTGCTCTCGCGGTATCTCTCGGACGACGCGTACGCGAAACTGCAGGCCCATCGATGCGCTCGCCCAGAGACAGGAACTCTAGCACCGGGCTCTGGCGGGGTGCGCAAGATGCGCTCGGGTGTCGCTAGTCGTGGCAAGCGCGGCGGTTTGCGCGTGATCTACTACCTTCGCAGATCGCGTACCGAGATCTGGATGCTCACGCTGTATGGAAAGAATGTGCATGAGAGCATCCCCGTGCACGTGCTCAAGCAGATGAAGGAGGCAATTGACGATGAAGAAGCCCGCTGACCGTAAGCTCGCGAGCTGGGAGAAGTCCCGAAACATCGGGACGGAGATCCTCCAGGGTATTCGCGACATCAAGGCCGGCCGCGTCGGCCGCCGATTCACCGTGGATTCGTTCGCAATCGTTCGCGCGCGCGAGAAATCCGGCTTGTCGCAGTCCCAGTTCGCCGCGCTGCTGGGTGTGTCTATTCGCACGCTCTAGGAGTGGGAACAGGGGCGGCGCGAGCCGAGTGCCGCGGCTCAGACGCTGATCAAGGTTGCCGAAAAAAATCCAAAGGTTTTACGTGAACTTGTTGGCGCGGTTTAACAACGCAGCCCACGCAGACGCGCGCGGAACCGTCGTACCCTGCAAAGGTCGGCGGCATGCGCGCGCTTATGGCTGCGGACGTTAACGCAGCGTTACCTTCAACAGCCAAGAGTGCTCAGATTTAGCCCGGTTGGGGAGCCACGGAGGGCTCGAACTCTCGCCGTAATCAAACCAACGTCTTCAGCAGCGCTAGCGCTGCGGCCTGACTTGAAAACCGGCCTGGCTGACGTGCCGGTCGTTGGTCAACGCCGCCTTGATCCGGCGTTCTTTCATGACCACGAAGCTGGAACAGTCGGTGAACGAGAAGTCCTTGCCCAGTGGACCCTGGGGCTGCCTTCGACTTGCCCCCACCAGCGCTCCGCAGCTTCGAGACCGAGGCGCATGCGGATCAGCGTCAGGGTTTCGTCCATGACGAATTCGCTCTAGACCAGAGCGTCCCCTGCAGTGAGCCATTCGTCGCGGCACTTGCGCGCGCTGTCGTGCAGGGGATCGCCGGCGTCCGCCAGCATCATCCAGCCAGCCGTGTCGACCAACAGCGCCTTCACCGCCTGCGCTTCGCGCGGCTGCCGTAAAGGATGCGGTCGTGCTCGCGAGAGGGCGAGCCGTCAGCCGAATGTCCGACGGCCGGGGCCCGGTAGATCGGGTCCTCGGTCAAAGGCAGGGTGACGTCGTCCGCGCCCCCTGGACCGGCACGATGCGAAATGCCGGCCGGCTGCGGTAGAGCACGGTGAACCGTTCGCCGCGCCGAACGCGCCGCACCGGTTCCGGCAGCCTGGCGCGCAGTTCCTTGGCGTTGATAGTCTGGTCCATGGTTCAACTCAAGTTGACCTAGCGCCACTCGACGGGACAAGCCGGCATCCGTCTCGCCGTGCTAGATTTCCGGCCTCTGCGACCGCATGAGAGATCGCCCATGCCTGTCCTCGACCGCATCGCCGCCCTGCACGAGCAGATGACCGCCTGGCGGCGCGACATCCACGCCCATCCCGAACTCGGCTTCGAGGAAGCCCGCACCGCGGACCTCGTCGCTGCGAAGCTCGCGGAGTTCGGCATCGAAGTGCATCGCGGCATCGGCAGAACCGGCGTGGTCGGCGTGCTGCGCGCCGGAACCGCCGATCGCCGCGTCGGCCTGCGCGCCGACATGGACGCGCTTCCGATCAGGGAGGCCAACGCCTTCGCGCACCGTTCCACCCATGCCGGCCGGATGCACGCCTGCGGCCACGACGGCCACACCACGATGCTGCTCGGCGCGGCGCAATACCTCGCCGAGACGCGAGCGTTCGACGGCACGGTGCATTTCATTTTCCAGCCGGCGGAAGAAGGCCTCGGCGGCGCGAAGGCGATGATCGACGACGGCCTGTTCAAGCGCTTTCCCTGCGAGGCCGTGTTCGGCATGCACAACCGCCCCGGCATGCCGGTCGGGAAGTTCGCGGTGCGTGCCGGCCCGATGATGGCGGGCGGCGCGTTCTTCGACATCGACATCGAGGGCCGCGGCGCGCACGGCGCGCGTCCCGAGGCAAGCGTCGATCCGGTGCTCGTCGCGGCGCACCTCACCGCGGCGCTCCAGTCGATCGTCGCGCGCAACGTCCGGCCGGTGGACACCGCGGTGGTCTCGGTGACGCAGATCCACGGCGGCGAGGCCTACAACGTGATCCCGCAGACCGCGCGGCTCTCGGGCACGGTGCGCGCCTTCTCCAGCGAGGTGATGGAACTGATCGGCCGCAGCATGGCGCGAATCGCCGAGGGCGTCGCCGCGGGGTTCGGCGCCCGGGCGAAAACCGATTACCGCCCGATCTTCGCGCCGCTCGTCAACGACCCGCAGGAAGCCGAGTTCGCCGCGTCGATCTGCGCCGAGGTCGTCGGCACGGAAAACGTGCGGCGCGATCCCGCGCTCAACATGGCCTCGGAGGACTTCTCCTTCATGCTGAACGAGGTTCGCGGATGCTACGTCAACATCGGCAACGGCGACGGCGAGGGCGCCTGCGAAGTGCACAACCCTTCGTACGACTTCAACGATGCGGCCCTCGCCTACGGCGCGAGCTTTTTCGCCCGCCTGGTGGAAAAGCGCATGGCGGCACGGTGAGCGCGTCGCGATATCCCGGGGTTTGAGAAGGGAATTCCGGCATGTCGAGCCACGTTGGAGTCATTGGCCTGGGCGCGATGGGGCTAGGAATTGCCCAGTCGCTGCGGCGCGGTGGGTTCGAGGTGCAGGTGTGCGATCTGCGGCGCGAGATCGCGGTCGAATTTGCATCGAACGGCGGTATCGCCTGCGCCTCGCCGGCCGCAGTCGCGTCGGCCTGCGAAGTCGTATTTTCGGTGGTGGTGAACGCCGAGCAGACTGAATCCGTGCCGTTCGGCCGCGACGGCGCCGCCGCCGCGATGGCACCGGGCAGCCTCTTCGTCGTGTGCAGCACCGTGCCGCCGGCGTTTGCCGCGGCAATCGCGGAACGCCTCGCCGCCATGAAACTGCTGTTTCTCGACGCGCCGATCTCAGGTGGTCCGGTGCGCGCGGCCGCCGGTCAGCTGACGATGATGACTGCGGGAAGTTCCGAGGCTTACGCGAAGTGCGAAGCGATGCTTCCAGTGATCGCCGCGCGAGTCTTCCGGCTCGGCGACGCTCCGGGTAACGGTTCGAAGGTCAAGATCATCAATCAGCTTCTTGCCGGCGTGCACATCGCGGCCGCCGCCGAAGCGATGGCGCTCGGGATCCGCGAGGGCGTGTCGCCGCAGGCGCTCTACGAGGTCATCACGCACAGCGCCGGCAACTCGTGGATGTTCGAAAACCGCATGCCGCACGTCCTCGCGGGCGACTATTCGCCGCTCTCCGCGGTCGACATTTTCGTCAAGGATCTCGGCCTTGTTCTCGATACGGCGCGCGCAAGCAAATTTCCCCTGCCGCTCACCGCCGCGGCGCATCAGATGTTCATGCTGGCGTCGACCGCCGGATACGCGAAGGAAGACGACGCCGCGGTGATCAAGATCTTCCCGGGGATCCGATTGCCCGGCAAGAAACCCGACTGAGGCCGAAGCACGATGCTCATCGGCTGCATCGCAGACGACTTCACGGGGGCGACGGACCTCGCCAACATGCTGGTGCAGGGCGGAATGCGCACGCTCCAGACGATCGGGGTGGCCGAAGCCGCGCCGCGGGACGTCGACGCCATCGTCGTCGCCCTCAAGACGCGCACCATCGAGCCTGCCGAGGCGGTCGCGCAGTCGCGCGCCGCGCTCTCCTGGCTCAGAACGAACGGTGCACCGCAGATCTACCTCAAGTACAGCTCGACCTTCGACTCGACGCCGCGCGGCAACATCGGCCCGGTGATCGATGCTCTGATGGACGGGCTGCAGACCGACTTCACCATCGCCTGCTCCGCGTATCCGGAGAACGGCCGAACGATCTATCGCGGCTACCTTTTCGTCGGTGACCTCCTGCTCTCGGAGTCCGGGATGAAGGACCACCCGCTCACGCCGATGACCGACGCGAACCTCGTGCGGGTACTGCAGGCGCAATCTTCCCGCAAAGTGGGCCAGGTGAAGTTCGACGTCGTGGCGCGAGGCGCCGAGGCGATCCGCGCGCGCATCGCCGAACTGAAACGCGAAGGCATCGCCATCGCCATCGTCGACGCCGTGTCGGATGCGGATCTCGCTGCGATCGGGGAAGCCTGCGAGGACCTGCCGCTCGTCACTGCGGGTTCCGGAGTCGGGCTTGGACTTGCGCTCAACGCGCGCGCCAGGGGACGTCTCTCCCACGCGGCATCTGCATCGGCACTGCCTCCGATCGAAGGACGCGCCGCGGTGCTCTCGGGTTCGTGCTCGGTTGCGACCAACGCCCAGGTCGCGGAATGGCTTCGATCGCGGCCAGCCTATCGAATCGATCCGTTGTCGCTCGCTGCCGGGCGGCCAGTGGTCGCCGACGCGCTCGCCTGGACCGCAGAGCGCATCTCGGCGGGAGCGGTGCTCGTTTACGCGACCAGCCCGCCCGAGGAAGTGAAAGCGATCCAGGTGAAGCTCGGGGCGGAGGCCGCGGGAAACTTGATCGAAGGCGCGTTTGCGCAGATCGCCCGCGGACTCGTCGATCTGGGCGTGCGAAAACTCGTCGTCGCGGGCGGCGAGACTTCGGGAGCGGTGGTGCAGGCGCTCGGCGTGCGCGCACTGCGCATCGGTCCGCAGATCGATCCCGGCGTGCCGTGGACGCTCGCCGATGGCAAACCGCCGATCGCATTGGCGCTCAAGTCGGGAAATTTCGGCGCCACGAATTTCTTCGCCAAGGCGCTGGAGCAGATCGGATGAGCGCGGAGGCGAAGATCCGGGACGAGATTTGCCGGACCGCGAAGTCGATGTTCGATCGCGGCCTGACGCACGGCTCGACCGGAAACCTGAGCGCCCGACTCGAAGACGGCTGGCTTCTGACGCCCACGGGATCCACGCTCGGCAGCCTCGATCCGTCGCGGCTTTCCAAACTGGACTGGAATGGCCGGCTGGTTTCCGGGGATCCGCCGTCGAAAGAGAACTTCCTGCACCTCGCGATGTACGAAGAGCGCGCCAAAGCGAACGCCGTGGCTGGGGCTGTCGTGCACCTGCATTCGACGCATTCGGTCGCCGTGTCCGTCCTCGAGGACATAGACGCCGAGGACGTGCTGCCGCCGATCACGGCGTATTACGTGATGCGGATCGGGTCGCTGCCGCTCGTACCCTATTTCGCGCCCGGCGACCTCGAACTGGCGAACGCCGTGCGCCGGTTCGCAGGCCGGCATCACGCCGTGCTGCTCGCGAATCACGGCCCGGTAGTCGCCGGGGCATCGCTTCAGTCCGCCGCCGATGCCATCGAGGAGCTGGAAGAAACCGCGAAACTGTTCCTGCTGCTGCAAGGCCGGCGATTGCGCGTACTGACCGGGGAGCAGATCCGGACGCTGCGCGCCCGCTCCAAACCCTGAACTTCCCGAAACGGAAACGCCATGCCCAGACTCGCCGCCAATCTTTCGATGATGTACCAGGAGCACGAATTCCTCGATCGTTTCGCCGCCGCGGCGCGCGATGGTTTCAAGGGCGTCGAGTTCCTCTTTCCCTTCGATTTTCCGGCAGCGGAGATCCGCTCGCGCCTCGATGCGAACGGACTGACGCAGGCGCTGTTCAATTGCCCACCGGGGGACTGGGCGAAGGGCGAACGCGGGCTCGGGTCGCTGCCCGGGCGCGAGGACGAATTCAGGCGGACTTTCGGCCGGGCGCTCGAATATGCCGACGCACTCGGCAACCGGCGGCTGCACGTGATGGCGGGCCTCGTGCAGCCCGGGCGCTCACGCGAGGAACACCGCGCGACCTACGTGAAGAACCTCGCCTGGGCTGCCGGGCAGCTCGGCACTCGCGACCTGGTCCTGGTGATCGAGCCGATCAACACGCGCGACATTCCGGGATTTTTCCTCAATCGGCAGGACGAAGCGCAGGCCATCTGCCGGGACGCCGCCGCGATCGCCGGCCCGGGAAAGGTCAAGGTGCAGATGGACTTCTATCACTGCCAGATCGTCGAGGGCGACCTTGCGATGAAATTCAGGCAGCACGCGGGCGAGGTCGGTCACATCCAGGTCGCGGGCGTGCCCGAACGTCACGAGCCCGACGTCGGCGAGATCAACTACCCGTACCTCTTCAAACTGATCGACGAGTCGGGATACGACGGCTGGATCGGTTGCGAGTACCGGCCGCGCTCGGGAACGACCCAGGGACTCGGCTGGGCGAAGCCCTGGCTGCCGGGCTGATCGTCGGCGTAGCGCACGGGGGAACCCAGGTTCCCCCGTGACCCCCTCCTAGAAGACGATCACCCCGCGGGCGTTCCTGCCGGACTCCAGATCGGCGAAGGCCTGCGCGGCCTCTGCGATCGCGTAGCGGCGGGTGATGAGTTCGTCGAGCTTGAGCCGGCCCGCCATGTACAGCTGCAGCATCTTCGGGAAGTCGATACGCGGCACGCACGACCCGAAATAACTTCCCTGCAGGGTCTTTTCCTCGAACACCATGCTCATCGGCTTGAACGAAGTCGCATCGGTCGGCCGCGCGACGCCCACCACCACCGCCCTGCCGCCGCGCCGGATCGCACGATAGGCCGACTCGGCAAGCGCGCCGACGCCGACGCATTCGAAGGCGTAATCGGGGCCGATGCCGGTCATCTTCTTCAATGCCTTGGCGACGTCCTCGCCGGGCTTCGCAAGCAGCGTCTCCGTGGCGCCGAACTGTTTCGCCAGGTCGAGCTTCGACTGCAGCGTGTCGATCGCAATGATGCGCTCGGCGCCGGCAATCGCCGCGCCCTGGATCACGTTCAGGCCGACACCGCCGCAGCCGAACACCGCCACCGAGCTTCCCGGCTCAACGCGCGCAGTGTTGAATACCGCGCCGACGCCGGTGGTGACTGCGCAGCCAACGAGCGCCGCACGGTCGAGCGGAATTTTCGGGTCGATCTTCACCACGTTCTCGACCGACATCGTGGCGTACTCTGCCATCACTCCACAGCCCGAAAAGATGCCGAGGGGCTGGCCCGCCTTGTCGCGCGTGCGCGGCGTGCCTTCGAGCGGCGTGGTGAGCGCCTTGTGCTGCTCGAGGCACAGCACCGGACGGCCCGAGGCGCAGAAGCGGCACTTGCCGCACATGTAGATGAAGGACGAAACGACGTGGTCTCCGACCGCGATATTGGTCACGCCCTCGCCCACCTCGACGATTTCGCCCGCTGCCTCGTGACCGAGCACCAGCGGCGGCGGCAGCGCGATCGTTCCGTTGGTCGCGGAGAGATCCGAGTGGCAGACGCCGCAGGCTGCGATCTTCACCATCACTTCGCCGCGCTTGGGCGAATCGACCGTGATGTCCTCTACGACGACGGGCTTGTTCAGTTCGCGGCAGACGACTGCCTTGGCGGTGCGGGCCATGCTCATCTCCAAAGGTGGGATTGCCGCAAAGTATAGCGGCTTGGCAGAGACGATTATTGCGCTGCGGCAACGGCGGCGTAAAATGTCACTTTCCCCTGATTCACAAGGAAATTCCCATGATCGTGCGCGAGCAGTTCTACATCGGCGGCCAATGGGTCGCACCGGGCGGTTCCGAAACCATCGAGGTACATCGCGCGGGCGACGGCGCGGTCATGGGCAGGGTGCCGGCGGGCACCGCGAAGGACATCGACGCCGCGGTACGCGCCGCTCGCGCGGCGCTCGAAGCCTGGAGTGCGCTGCCGGTCGCCGAGCGCGCTGCGTTCCTGCAGAAGATTTCCGACGGGCTGAAGGCCCGCGCGGAGGAACTCGCGAAGACGATCGCGCAGGAAGTCGGCATGCCGATCAGGATGGCGGCGCGGATCCAGGCGGGTCTGCCGATCGCCAATTTCGCCAACTACGCGCGCATCGCGGGCGAGTTCAAGTTCGAGGAGCGCGTCGGCAATTCGCTGGTGGTGCGCGAACCGGTGGGCGTCGTCGGCGCCATCACGCCGTGGAACTATCCGCTGCACCAGATCGCACTCAAGGTCGCGCCGGCGCTCGCCGCGGGCTGCACGGTGGTCCTCAAGCCTTCCGAAGTCGCGCCGTTCAACAGTTTCATCCTCGCCGAGGTGATCGCGGCCGCGGGCCTTCCGAAGGGCGTGTTCAATCTCGTCACGGGTCTGGGGCAGACGGTCGGCGAAGCGCTCGTCGGCCACCCGCAGGTCGACATGATTTCCTTCACCGGATCGACGCGCGCCGGCAAGCGCATCTCCGAAGTCGCCGCGAACACGGTCAAGCGGCTTGCGCTGGAGCTGGGTGGCAAGTCCGCCTCGGTCATTCTGGAAGACTCCGATCTCGCCGCGGCGGTGAAATCCACGGTGGGAAACTGCTACCTCAATTCCGGGCAGACCTGCACCGCGCTCACGCGCATGCTGGTGCCGGAATCGAAATACGCCGAGGCTGCGAAAATCGCCGCCGAGGTCGCCGGGGGCTTCACCGTCGGCGACCCGCTCGCAGAAACGACGAAGCTCGGACCGCTCTCCTCAGCGGCGCAGCTGGAACGCGTCCGTGGCTACATCAGGAAGGGCCAGCAGGAAGGTGCGGAACTGCTCGCCGGCGGCGCGGACGCGCCCGAGGGCGTGCCCGCCGGAGGCTATTACGTGAAGCCGACCGTGTTCGGCAAGGTGAAGCCGGGATCGACGCTCGAGCAGGAAGAGGTCTTCGGCCCGGTGCTGTCCATCGTCACCTACAAGGACGAGGAGGAGGCGATCCGGATCGCGAACGACACGCCCTACGGTCTCGCCGGCGCGGTCTGGTCGAAGGACGAAGCGCGCGCGCAACGCGTGGCGCGGCGAATCCGCGCCGGCCAGATCGACGTCAATGGCGGCGCGTTCAACATGAACGCGCCTTTCGGCGGCTTCAAGCAGTCCGGGCACGGCCGCGAAGCCGGCGTCTACGGGCTGGAAGAGTTCCTCGAGTACAAGAGCCTGCAGTTGAAGGGTTGATCACCACGCCTGCTCGAGGATTTCGAGCAGATCCTCCTTGCCGCGCAGCTTGCGCGGGTTGGACGCGATCGGCCCGCTGCCGTCCCAGCTTGCGGCAATCGCGGGCAGTTCCTCGCGAGCGATGCCGACTTCGCGTAAACGCGTCGGCAATCGCAGCTCCGAGATGAAGCTCCGCAGCGCATTCCCCGCGCTTTCTCCGGGCATGCCGAAGGCTGCGCTCACCTCGGCCTGCCGTGCCGCATTGGCCGGCTCGTTCCACGTCATGACCGCAGGCAGCGTCACGCAGGACGTGATCCCATGCGGAACGCCGCGACCGCCGCCGAGCAGGTAGCCGATGCCGTGGCTTGCGCCGTGCGGAACGCCGGCCATGGACGCGATCCGCGAGAGCCACAGGCCGTGCTGCGCGGCCGCGCGCGCCTCCATGTTCCCGGGTTCGCGCTTGATCATCGGCAACGATTCGGCCAGTAGCCGCATCGACTCGCGATTGGCGGCATCGGCAAGCGGTGTCGTCTTCACCGAGCACCAGCCTTCGACGGCGTGATCCACCGCACGCAAGCCGGTGGAAAGCAGCAGTTCCATCGGCGTCTCGAGCGTCGCCGCCGGGTCGAGGATCACCGCTTTCGGTACCGCGAGCGGATGCATGTACATCTGCTTGACGCGCCGCTGTACGTCGGTCGCGCCCGCACCTGGTGCAAACTCTGCCGCCGAAAGCGTCGTCGGGATCGCGACCATGCGCAGGCGCTGCGGATCCGCGTTCCAGGCGCTCGATTCGAGGCCGGGCGCGCCGCGCGCGACCGCGAGCGACGAAAGCGCCGCCACGTCGCGCGCACCGCGATACAGCGCGATCAGCATCGCCTTGCTCGCATCGATCACCGAACCGCCGCCGACCGCGACGACCAGATCGGCCTGCGCCGCGCGAACCGCCTCGGCGCCCGCGATCACCGCCTCGCGCGGGCTGTGCGCCGCGATGGCATCGAATTTGCCCGCGAATCGCGCACCGAGGTGCTCGATGATTTTCCCCACGAATGCGCCGTTCGTGATCGACCGCGTCGTGGTGACGAATATGCGCTCGGCCCCGGCGCGCCGGATCTCTTCGGCGAGCGCGTCGGTCGCGGCAATTCCATAGATCACACGCTCCTGCGCCGGCCAATGGTGCGTTCCGGTCATCATGCTGCGTTCTCCTTTGACATGACCCGCGTCGCCGTGGCCGTGCGCTCCGGCGTCCCGATCTCCTGTCCGACTGCGAAATCCCCGAGGACCATCGGCAGTCCTCAGTCCCTTTTCCTCACGATCAGCGCATCGAGCGCGAGCACGCCGTCGGGGCGGCAAATGAGCGGATTGACGTCCACTTCGGCTACGTCCTCGGCACAGTCCGTGATCAGTTCCGAGACCCGCGCCACGACGTCCGCGAGCCCCGCCAGATCCGCAGGCGGCGCACCGCGATAACCCGCAAGGAGCTTCGCTCCGCGCAACCCCAGGATCATGTCACGCGCTTCTTCGACCGAGACCGGCGCAATCGCCGTCGCCGTGTCGCCGAGGAGTTCCACCAGCACGCCGCCCAGTCCCACGACGACCAGAGGACCCGCCAGCGCGTCGACCCGTGCGCCGACGATCGCCTCGACGCCGCGCTCGGCCATCGGCTGCACGAGGACCCCGCGGATCGCCGCGCCGGGTGCATGGCGATTCGCGGAGATGATGATCGCCCCGAACGCCTCGCGCACCGCCGCTTCATCGAAAAGCGCAAGCCGCACCCCGCCCGCCTCGGTTTTGTGCAGGATCCCGGGTGAATCGACCTTGAGCGCGACCGGGTATCCGATGGCGCGTGCCGCCGCCACGGCTTCGTCTGCGTCCCGCGCGGTGCGATCCGCAATCACCGGGATGCCGTAGGCGGCCAGCACCTGCTTCGACTCGCGTTCCGGCAACGATTCGCGAAAGTCGCGCAACAACTTCCCGGCACGTTCGCCCGCATCCGAAGGTGCGCGACGCCCGCGCACTGCGCCGACGCGAAATCGGGCGCGCGCCTGCCAACCGGCAATCGCGGCGAAGCACCGGTCCATCGAGCGAAACAGCGCCGCACGCGCCTCGACTTCGTACTCGGCCGCGCCCGGACCCTGCAGCCACTCCGAGAGCCACACCACCGAGATCGGCTTTGCGTAACGCGCCGCCAGTTCCCGGATCTGCAGAACGCGCTCCGCACCCGCGTCCGCGAGCGCCACGCCGAGCGGAACGACCAGTGCGCCGTACTGCTCGTCATCGAGCAGCGCCTCGCAGCATTGCTTGAACGAATCCGGATTGTTGAGCACCTGCCCGGTCGGATCGCACGGGTTGCGCGCCGCGCCGAACTCGGGCACGACTTTTTCGAGCCTGGCGAGGGTTTCGGCGTGCGGTTGCGGCATCGGCACGCCGTGGCGCTCTGCCATGTCGGCGGCGATCACGCCCGCGCCACCCGATCCCGAGACCACCGCGACCCCGGGCGCGAGCGGCGGCTCGGCACGCGCGAGGAACTGCGCGGTCTCGAAGAGCGCTTCCAGATTCTCCACCGCGACGAAGCCGCAGCGCTCGAAAAGCGCCCGGTTCGCCACACGCGAACCGGCGATCGAGCCCGTGTGCGAGCGCGCCGCGGCCGCGCCGTCTTCGCTCCCCGCGATTTTGTAGACCACGACCGGCTTGCCGGCGCGCCAGGCGCGCTCGCCTGCCTGGACGAGGCGACGCGCGTCCGGGATCCCCTCGAGAACGAGTGCCACCGCGCGGCACTCCGGCACGTCGGCGAGGTAGCTGACGAGGTCCGCGACATCGACATCCGCAGAGTTTCCCGCGGAAAAGAAATGGCCGAAGCCGGCGCCCCGCTCGGCGGCCTGCGCGACCGCGTAGCCGAGCGCGCCCGACTGGCTCACGATGCCCACCGGTCCGACGCGTCGCGGCATGCGGAAGTAATCCGGGATGAAGGTGAGTCCCGCATGGATCGCGTGGTTGATCAGGCCCATGCAGTTCGGGCCGAGGATCCGCAGCGCCGAGTCGCGCGCAAGCCGTCCGATCCGGTCCTGCGCCTCGTGCCATTGCGGCGAGCGAACTTCGCCGAACCCGGAGGAAAACACCACTGCGCCACCGACGCCGAGCGCGGCGGCTTCCTTCAACACCGGTTCGACGCCTTCGCGCGGCACCGCGACCACCACGCAGTCCGGGCGCCCGGGAAGCACCTTGAGCGAGGCATGGCAATCGAGCAGCCCGATGCGCTCGTAGCGGTCGTTGACCGGATGGATTTCGCCTGCGTAATGCGCGAGGTTCTCGAGCACGCGCGCGCCGAACGCACCCGAGCGCGGCGATGCACCGACCACCGCGATCGAGCGCGGCTCGACCAGCCGCGCAAGATCGGAACGGGTGTAGACGTCGCGCCGGCTCACGGCGCTTCCGGGTCGCTCAGTGCTGGCGTCGGCAAGGACATGCCCCGGCTATACTAGCATCGGGATTTTCTGGGAGACTTGCATGTCGGTGAAACAACTGTTGGATCTGGGCGGGCGCAACGCCATCGTCACCGGGGGTTCGCGCGGCCTTGGACTTCAGATCGCGGAAGCGCTCGGAGAAATGGGTGCGCGTGTCGCGCTCACCGCGAGGAAGAAAGACGAACTCGACGCCGCCGTCGCGCACCTCGCCAAGCTCGGCATCGAGGCGAGCGCCTGGGTGTGCGACATCGGCCGGCGCGAACAACTGCCCGGCGTGTTCGACCAGATGCTCGCCAGGCTCGGGCGAATCGACATCCTGGTGAACAACGCGGGCGCGGTCTGGGGCGCGCCTGCAGAAGACCATCCGCTGGAGGCGTGGGACAAGCTCATCAACCTCAACCTCCTCGGCGGCTTCATCATGGCGCAGCAGGCGGCGAAGAAATCGATGATTCCGGCGAAGTGGGGACGCATCATCTTCGTCGCATCGGTCGCCGGACTGACCGCGAGCGACCCTGCGGTCGTGCGCACGGTGTCGTACAACGCGACCAAGCACGCCATCGTCGGCATGGCGAAGCAGCTCGCCGCCGAATGGGGCGAGCACGGCATCACGGTCAACGCCATCTGCCCCGGGTTCTTCCCTTCGAAGATGACGCGCGCAACGCTCGATACGACGGGCGAACTGGTGCGCAAGGTCACTCCGACGGGACGGCTCGGCGGCCCCGAGGACCTGAAGGGGATCGCCGTGCTGCTGGCGTCCGAAGCCTCGCGTCACATCACCGGCCAGGCGATCGTGGTCGACGGCGGAGCGATCGTGCTCTGATGTCGAAGGCGCTGGTGGCGAAGGCGATCGGCACCGTGCGCGCGAGACCGCCGGAAAAGCGCTGAACCGTCGTTTCAGGCTGCCGCCAACAGCCGCCGGCCGCGCCAAAGCCACGTGAGCCCCGCCAGCATCACGCAGAGCAATATGCCAAAGGCGTAGCTGTAGGCCTGTGGGTCATAGCCCGCCGCGCTCTGCGGCCAGCGGTCGATCACGAGGCCCACGCCCCACTGCCCCAGAAAGCCACCGCTAAACGTGAAGATGTTGAGCGTGGCGTTCACGCGCCCGGTCATTTCTCGCGGATAGCGCCGCGTCAGAATCGAGTACGCGAGCGAACCGACCGAGCCACTGCCGATGAACAGCATCCAGAGGAGCGGCGCCGCGGTCGTCACACCCAGCGTGAGCAGTAACAGGCAGAACGCCGCACCCGCGATGCCGCCCGCAAACAGCGGAAAAACCGAACGGCCGCTGGCGGCCCGCGCGTCCGCCGCGCGGCCGTAACCGAGAAAACCCGCGATGAGCGCGACGTTCACGAGCAGCAGCACCTGCGCCACTTCGGCCCGCGAGTAGCCGGCGACGTCGCGCAGCCAGGTCGCCATCCAGAGCGTCAGCAGCGCCACGGTCGCGGACTGCAGACCGAGTAGCGCAATCCCGATCCGCCAAAACGCCGGATCCGAGAGCACGCGGCCGACGCCGGAGAGGCTCTGGCGCAGTGACTCGCCGCGAGACGTCTGCGAACCCTCGGGCACGACGAACACCAGCACGCACACGACCACGACATTGAACCCGATGAGCAACAGGAACGCCTGGCGCCAATCGAGCACCCTCAGCAGGAGATCGAGCGGCACCGAAGTGGCGATCGCACCGAGCACCCCGGTGGCGAAGGCAATCGCGTTCATGAATGCGATTCGCTCCGGCGGATGCCACAGCACCCAGGCCTGGAACGACGACATGAGGCAGCCGGATACGCCGAACCCAATGAGTGCACGGCCGGCAACGAGGGCCGCGTAGGACTGCGCCGTGCAAAAGATCACTGCGCCGCAGGCGGCGATCAGCAGAAGAAAGGCGTTGACGCGCCGCGGGCCGAAGCGATCGAGCAGCACGCCGAGGGGAATCTGGAATACGCCGAAGGCGAGAAAATAGACGCTGGTGAGAAACCCGAGCTCCGCAGCCGAGATCCCGAACTCCCGCGCCAGCAACGGGCCGAGCAGCGCGTTGACCGCGCGATACGCATACGACAGGAAATACCCGGCGAGAAACGGCAGCGTGACGCGCCAAATTAGGGACCGACCACGATTTCCAGCCGTCACGGGAAAACGTGGTCTGTCCCTATTTTTCCAGGCCGCCGGTGTAGAAGCGGTTCCAGGTCGGCGTGAGGATGAGTTCGTTCACGCAGGCTCGCGCCGGGAGCGAGGCGACGAACAGAATCGCCGCGCCGAGATCTTCCGCCTGTGCCATTCGCGCGCGCTCCTCGGCCGACGGCGGCACCGGGCGTTTCTCGAGGATGGGCGTGGCCACCTCGCCGGGCAGGATCGAGGTGGCGCGTATGCCGTGCTTGCATTCTTCCATGTTGATCGACTCGCTCACCGCGATGACTGCGCGCTTGGTCGCGTTGTACGCGGGCCCGGTGAGTTGGCTCGCATAACGGCCAGCCCACGACGCGATGTTGATGATGAGGCCATCGCGGCGCGCGCGCATCCCTGGAAGGACCGCGTAGCAGCAGTAGAACAGGCCGTTGAGATTGATCGCAACGACCTCGTCCCAGCCCTCGGTGGTCAGGGTCGCGAAATTGCGCTTGCCCCCGCCAATGTTGGTGCCCGCGCTGTTGACCAGGATGTCGATGCGCCCGTAGCGCTTTTCGATGTCTGCCGCCGCAGCCATCACCGCCTTGCGGTCCGCGACGTCGAGCCGCAGCGCTTCGGCCTCGCCGAGCTTTTTCAGTTGCGCGAGCCCCTCTTCGTTGCTGCGCGCGGTGCGCCCGGAAATCACGACGCGCGCCCCGGACTTGGCGAGTTCCATTGCGCCGGCGAGACCGATGCCGCTTCCCCCGCCCGTGACCCAGGCCACCCGGCCCCGAAGTTCAGCGCCTGGCATACTGGCTCGTCCCGAAGAGATTCTCCATCTGTTCCTTGGTAAAGCCGGCGGGGCGCCTGCGGTCGGCGAGCACCTGCAACGCCCTTTGGACCGCAGGACGCGCGGCAATCGCGTCGCGCCAGCGTCCGACCGCCGGATATTCGGCGATCTCCACGCCCTGGCGCTCGGGAAACCGCAGCCACGGCATGATCGCCATGTCGGCGATGGTGTACTCGGCACAAGCCACGTGCGCGGACTCGTTCAGGCGCCGCTCGAGCACGCCGTAGAGCCGGTTCGCCTCGTTCTTGTAGCGGTTCATCGCGTAGGGAATTTTTTCCGGCGCATAGCCCAGGAAGTGGTGCGCCTGTCCGAGCATCGGACCGACGTGACCCATCTGGAACATCACCCACTGCATCACCTGCCAGCGTTCGCGCAGGTCCTCGGGCAGAAAACGCCCGGTTTTCGAGGCGAGGTAGAAGAGCATCGCCCCCGATTCGGCGAGCGCGAAGGGTCTGCCCCCAGGGCCGTCAGTATCGACCATTGCCGGCATCTTGTTGTTGGGCGAGATATCGAGGAACTCCGGTTTGAACTGGTCCCCCGCGCCGATATCCACCGGGTGCACGCGATACGGCAACTCCGTTTCCTCGAGCATGATGTGGATCTTGTGTCCGTTCGGCGTCGGCCAGGTATGCAGTTCAATCATCGTCTTCGATCACCACGGTGCCTGCGAGTTTGTCGTGAAATCCCTGCTTCCTGCGGTCGAAAGCGACCCAGAGGAAACCGAGCCCGAGTGGAAGCATGGAAACGATGTAGGCGAAATACCGCCCGACCAGCCGAGCCGTGCTCGGTGTGCCGCCGGTCTCGGCGTCGACGACGCGCGCCGAGATCGCCATTTTCCCCGGGGTGGCGCCGCGGTACTTCCAGAACAGGATCGTTGCGACCGCAGGCATCACGACCTGGATGACGAAATCCCAGAACCCGGCCATGCCGCCGTCCTGCGCACGGGCCAGGTATTCGCGGCCGTAGATCGCGATCAGCAGCGGCACGCTGATCACGAGCAGAATCAGCACGTCGATCACCACCGCGATCGCACGTTTCCAGAAGCCGACGTAGGCGACGCGGCGCGCGACGGGCGCTTCAGGCGAGCTTGACGAGCTGCTTTCCAAAGTTCTCGCCCTTGAGGAGTCCGATCAGGCCGCGCGGCGCGCTCTCGATTCCCTGCAGCACCGACTCGCGGTACTTGAGCTTGCCGGCGGCGACGAGATCGAGCAGCGCCCGGTTCGCCTCCGGATAACGCTCCAGCCAGTCGAACACGATCATTCCCTGCACCTTGAGCCGGTTGACGAGGATCGCGCGAAACATCTTCACGCCGTACGGGTCGGTCGCGTTGTATTCGGAAATCAGCCCGCAGACCACGACGCGACCGCGAAAATTCATCAGCTTCAGCACCGTGTCGAGCGTCTCGCCGCCGACGTTTTCGAAGTACACGTCGACGCCCTTGGGGCAGACTTCCTTCAGGTCGCGGTACAGGTTCCCTGCCTTGTAGTCGATGCAGGCGTCGAACCCGAGTTCGTTCACGACGTAGGCGCATTTCTGCGCCCCGCCTGCGATGCCGACGGCGCGGCCGCCCCAGACCTTCGCGAGCTGCCCGACGACGCTGCCCACCGCGCCGGATGCGGCGGACACCACGACCGTCTCGCCCGGCTTGGGCGCACCGATGTCCTTCAGGCCGAAATACGCGGTGCGGCCGGGCATTCCGAGGCAGCCGAGGAAATACGAAAGCGGCGCGCGCGTGGCGTCCACCTTGGTAAGCAGTTCGCCCTTCGCGCAGCCGTAAAGCTGCCAGCCGGTGGGCGTCGTAACCGTGTCGCCGGGCACGAATTTCGGGTGCTTCGATTCGATGACCTCGCCAGCGGTCTCCCCCGTCATGACCTCGCCGATCTCGACGCCCTTGACGTAGCTCTTTTGCTGGCTGAGCCGGCCGCGCATGTAGGGATCGAGCGAAAGCCACAGGTTCCGGATCAGCACTTCGCCGTCCTTCGGCTGCGGCACGGGCGCTTCCACCAATTTGAAGTCGTCCTCGCGCACCCAGCCTTCGGGATACTTCGCAAGCGTCCAGGATTCGTTGGTCGGCATCTCAGGTTCCCTCGGTGTCGAGCGCTGCAAAGCGCCCGAGATGGTGTTCGGCATCGCCGAATTGCTGCGCGATCACGGTCAGGCGTCGGAAGGTGTGCGAGACCTTGAGTTCCTCGCTCATGCCCATGCCGCCGTGAAGCTGCACCGATTCCTGGCTGACGTGGCGGCAGGCATCCGCGATCTTGATCTTGGCCGCGGAGACCGCCAGCTGCCGTTCGCGCACGCTCTGCGCACTGTCCGCGCGAGAGGCCGCGACGCAGGCCATCGACCGCGCCTGCTCGTGCGCGATGTACATGTCGACGATTCGGTGCTGCAGCGCCTGGAAGGTCCCGATCGGCACGCCGAACTGCTTGCGCGTCTTCAGATATTCGAGCGTCGTGTCGCAGGCGAACTTGATCGCCCCCACCGCTTCGGCACAGACGAGCGCGGTGGCGAAGTCCGTCACCTCCTCGAGCAAGGGCAGCGCCCCACCCTCTTCGCCGAGCAGTGCATCGGCGCCCACCTCGACCGCCTGAAGCGAAACGTCCGCCGCGCGCATCTCGTCGAGCGTGCGATAGGCGCGAAAGCGAAGCGCGCCTCGATCGACCAGAAAGAGGCTGGTGCCCTTTGCAGTGCGCGCCGAGACGACGACTTTCTCCGCCAGGGGCGCACCAAGCACGACCACTTTCTCGCCCTCGAGCTGCCAGCCGCCGGCGACGGGTTTCGCCGCCGTCTTCACCTGCGCGAGGTTGTAACGCGCGCCGCGTTCGGTATGCGCCAACGCGAGCCGCATCCTGCCTTCGACCACCCGCGGCAGGACCGAGCCACGCTGCGCCTCGTTGCCAGCGCGCGCGACGAGGCGCGCCGCCATGACCGTGGCGAGATACGGCTCCACGACGAGCGCATCGCCGAACGCCTCCATCACTCCCATCAGATCGACGGCGCCGCCGCCGAATCCGCCGAACTCCGCCGGCAGCGGCAGACCGGTGACGCCCATCTCGGCGAGCGTCGCCCAGGCGTCGGCGCTGCAGCCCTCGTCCGAGGCGACGATCTTCTTGCGCGTCTCGAAGTCGTAGTCCTTCGCGAGAAAGCGTCTTACCGAATCGGCCAGGAGCTGCTGCTCTTCGCTGTAGTCGAAATTCATGGCGACCTCACAGTCCCAGGGTCATCTTGGAGATGATGTTGCGTTGGATCTCGTTCGATCCCGCGTAGATCGTGGTCTTGCGGTAATTGCAGTAGCGAGGCGCGAGGCCTGCGGTGAACGCATCGAATTCGGCGTCCGAGCCCACCGGCACGAACGGCTGTGCGAGCGGCCCCACCGCCTGCATCGCCAACTCGGTAATCGCCTGCTGGATCTCGGTGCCCTTGATCTTGAGCATCGAGACGTCGGCGCCCGGGGACTGCCCGGTACGCCGCATCTGGTCGAGAAACCTCAGGTTGGTGATCTCGAGCGCCATCAGTTCGACCTCGACGCGCGTGAGCTTGTCGCGGAAGCGCGGGTCGCGGATGAGCGGCTCGCCGTCGTTTCCCGGCTGCGCAGACGCGAACGCCTTGAGCTTGGCGAGCTCGCGCTTGGACGCGCCGACGCGGCCGGTATTCATGCGCTCGTGTCCGAGCAGGTACTTCGCCACGGTCCAGCCCTTGTTCTCCTCGTACACCAGGTTCCCGGCGGGCACGCGGACGTCTTCGAAAAAAACTTCGTTCACCTCGCGGCCCAGGTCCATCAGGACGAGCGGGCGCACCGTGATGCCCGGGCTCTTCATGTCGATGAGCAAAAATGAAATGCCCTCCTGCTTTTTCGCCATGTTCGAATCGGTGCGCACCAGGCAGAAAATCCAGTCGGCGCAGTGCCCGAGCGTGGTCCAGATTTTCTGGCCGTTGACGACATACTCGTTGCCGTCGCGAGTCGCCTTGGTCTTGAGCGAGGCCAGATCCGATCCGGAACCCGGTTCCGAGTAGCCCTGGCACCAGAAATCCTCTCCGTCGTAGATGCGCGGCAGAAAACGCCTCTTCTGCGCTTCACTGCCGAAGCGCAGCAGCACGGGGCCGCACATCGAAAGCCCGAACGGGATCAGCGGGGGCGAACCGACGAACCCCAGTTCTTCCTCGAAAATGTAGCGCTGGACCAGGTTCCAGTCGGTTCCGCCCCACTCCTTCGGCCACGCCGGCGCGACCCAGCCCTTCTTCGCGAGAATGCGATGCCAGCGAAGCAGGTCCTCGCGTCCCAGTTCTCCGTAATTCGCGACCTTGTCGCGCAGGTCCTGGGGCAGGTTGGCGTTGAGCCACGCGCGCACCTCGTCGCGAAACGCAAGCTCCTCCTGGGAATAGTTGAGATCCATGGCGACTCCGGACTCCAGCGGGAACGCCGAGAATACCCCGTCCCCGGCGCTTGGGGGAGAGGCTGCGGCGAATTGACGGCTGGAGTTCGCACACGCCGCCACAATCCGGGGCTGAACCGCCCGCTCCGCCTGACGCGTGAATGTTTGAAACTCGTATCATGGCGCCATGAATCAACCTCCGGGCCGCGTGTTCGACTACGTCGTGATCGGCGCCGGTTCGGCCGGTTGCGCGCTCGCCGCACGGTTGTCCGAAGATGCGGCGGCCACCGTCGCACTCGTAGAGGCGGGAGGCCAAGGGCGCTCGTTCCTGATCGATACCCCGCTCATGCTGGCGGTCACGGTGCCGCGCCGGATTCACAACTGGGCCTTTGCGACCGCGCCCCAATCGGGCCTCGGCGGCCGCCGGGGCTATCAGCCGCGCGGCAAGGGGCTCGGGGGTTCGAGCGTCATCAACGCCATGATCTACATGCGCGGCCATCCGGGCGATTACGACGACTGGGCCGCAGCCGGCAATCCGGGATGGGGCTGGGAAGACCTGCTGCTGCTATTCATGCGCAACGAGCACAACGAGCGCGGCGCAGACGCCTATCACGCCGTCGGCGGGCCGCTCAAGGTGGCCGACATCCGTTCTCCAAACGCGGCATCGCTTGCGTTCGTCGAGGCGGGCGTTCAGGCGGGGCACGCACGCAACCACGATTTCAACGCCGCACGTCAGGACGGCGTCGGCCTGTACCAGGTCACGCAGAAGAACGGCCGGCGCTGGAGCGCGGCTCGCGCCTACCTCGATCCGGCGGCGCAGCGAAGCAATCTCACGGTCATCACCGACACGCAGGCGCTGCGCCTTCGGTTCGACGGAGATGACTGCGCTGGGGTTGAAACCACGCGCGGGGCGCTTGGCGCGCGCCGCGAAACGATTCTTTGCGCGGGCGCCTTCGGCTCGCCGCAGCTGCTGCTCCTTTCGGGGATTGGCCCGCAGGAGGAACTCGCGCGCCAAGGCATCGCGCTGCGACACGAATTGCCGGGCGTCGGGGCGAACCTTCAGGACCACCCGGATTACGTCATCGGCTTTCTCTCGGAGGCGCCGGGCCTGCTCGGTCTCACCCCGCGCGGGCTGCTGAACATCGCTCGCGGCTACGGCAGGTTCCGCGGCGAAGGCAGGGGTTTGCTTTCCTCCAACATCGCGGAGGCCGGAGGTTTCATGAGCTCCCGCCCCGGACTCGACCGGCCGGACCTGCAACTGCACTTCACGATCGGACTGGTCGCAGACCATGGACGGGATCCCAGGCCGCGTTACGGATTCAGCTGCCACGTCTGCGTCCTCCGCCCGAAGAGCATCGGTCGCGTCAGCCTTGCTTCCGCCGACCCGCGCGCGGCGCCGAGCATCGATCCCGCGTTTCTCACTCACCCGGAGGACGCGCGCGACCTGCTGCGCGGCGTCCGCATGACGCTCGACATCCTCGGCCAGCGCGCGCTCGACGCTTTCCGCAGCGCGAACGTCTTCGGCGAGCCCGGGACCTCCGACGAAGAGTTGATGGCGCTCATTCGCAGGCGAGCCGATACCGTCTATCACCCGGTCGGCACGTGCCGGATGGGCCAGGAGGGAATGGGCGTCGTGGACGCGAAACTGAGGGTCCACGGCGTCGGCCGGCTGCGCATCGCCGACGCGTCGATCATGCCGACGTTGATCGGCGGCAACACCAACGCCCCCGCGATGGTGATCGGGGAAAAGGCGGCCGACCTGATTCGCGCCGGCCGCTAGAATCGCCCAACGCATCGCAGGAAAAGCCGATCCCGAATGCCCGGTGAATCCGGAATCCTGAGTTTTGGGGCATACCTCCCCCGCCTGCGGCTGCAACGCAAGAGCGTCGCGGCCGCGAACGCCTGGTTCAATCCTGCGCTGAAGGCGCTGGCGCGCGGCGAGCGCGCCATGGCGAATTGGGACGAAGACGCGATCACGATGGGCGTCGAAGCGGCGCGTGATTGCCTTGCGGGCTTCGACCGACGCTCGATCGGCGCGCTGTGCCTTGCATCGACGACGCATCCCTTCGACGACCGGCAGAACGCTGGCGTCATGGCCACGGCACTGAACTTCGGTTCGGCGCTTCGTTCGACGGACGTGGGCGGGAGCCTTCGTGCCGGCACCTCCGCGCTCATGGCCGCATTCGATGCCGCCGCAGTCCGAACTTCGCTCGTCGTTGCCGGGGAACGGCGCAACGCCCGCGCGGCAAGCGCGCAGGAGATGCATTACGGTGACGGGGCCGCGGCGCTCCTCGTCGGGAGCGGAGAGCCGGTCGCCCGGCTGCTCGGCGCGCACAGCGAAACCGTAGACTTCGTGCACCAGTTCCGGGCCCGCGACCGCTCGCACGACTACGTCTGGGAGGAACGCTGGGTGCGCGACGAGGGTTACCTGAAGATCGTGCCCACCGCGATCGTCGGCGCATTGAAGGCCGCCGGCGTGGGAGCGGCGACGATCGCGCATTTCTGCCTCCCTTGCACGCTGCCGCGCGTGACGCCCGCGATCGCGAAGCGTGCCGGAATACCGGAAGCCGCGGTGCGCGACAACCTGTCCGCGGTGTGCGGCGATACGGGCGCCGCGCATCCGCTCGTGATGCTCGTCTCCGCGCTCGAGCAGGCCAGACCCGGCGACCGGATCCTGCTCGCGGCGTTCGGCGAGGGCTGCGACGCGCTCGTTTTCGAGGCCACCGGGGCGCTCGCCGGATTTTCCCCCCGCCGCGGCGTCAAGACGTCGCTCGCCCGGCGCAAGGAAGAGACCCGGTACGAGAAATACCTCGCGTTCAACGGATTGCTCGCAATCGAGCGCGGAATGCGCGCCGAAGTGGACAAGGCGACACCGCTTTCGGTGCTCTACCGCAATCGAAACATGATCGAGGGATTGGTCGGCGGGTGTTGCCGGCAGTGCGGAACGATCCAATACCCCAGGGGGCGATACTGCGTGAATCCCGATTGCAACGCGCTCGACTCGCAGGACGACCAGCCGTTCGCCGATCTCGACGGAAGCGTGCTGTCGTACACCGCGGATGCGCTCACCTACTCGCCCGATCCGCCGGCGTACTATGGCATGGTCCAGTTTGCCGGGGGCGGGCGAATGATGGCGGATTTCACCGATATCGACGATGGTCGCGTCGACGTCGGAATGCCCATGCGCATGGTCTTTCGCATCAAGGACGCCGACCTGGCGCGCGGATTCGTGCGCTACTTCTGGAAGGCGGCGCCGGCCTGAGTGCCGCGAGGGGCGTTTCCTGGGAGAACCGAAATGGCAACCGGCATTCGAGACAAGGTGGTGATCCTCGGGATGGGCTGCTCGAAATTCGGCGAGCGCTGGGACCGCAACGCCGAAGACCTGATGGTCGAGGCGTTCGAGGAGGCGCTGGCGGATGCGCGCGTCGAGCGGCGCCAGATCGAGGCGGCATGGTTCGGAACCGCGATCGAGGAGCAGCACGTCGGCAAATCCGGGGTGCCGCTCGCAACGGCGCTTCGCCTGCCCTACATCCCGGTGACGCGCGTCGAGAACTACTGCGCCACCGGCACCGAGGCGTTTCGCGGCGCGGTTTACGCGGTCGCCTCCGGCGCAGTGGACATCGCGCTCGCGCTCGGCGTGGAAAAGCTCAAGGACACGGGGTACGGCGGACTTCCCCAGCGCTCCCGCGGCACGCTCGCCGACCTTTATTGGGCGAACATCTCCGCGCCCGGATCGTTCGCGCAACTGGCGGCTGCCTACCGCGAAAGGCACCGCGTGAACCCGCAGGATCTGAAGCGCGCGATGGCGCACATCTCCGTCAAGAGCCACGCCAACGGCGCGAAGAACCCGAAAGCGCACCTGCGCAACCCGATCACCGAAGACGACGTGCTCAAGGCACCGATGGTCGCCGATCCGCTCGGCTTGTACGACTGTTGCGGCGTGTCCGACGGCTCTGCCTGCGCGATCGTGACGACGCCGGACATCGCGCGCGGACTGGGCAAAACCGACCTGGTCGCGGTCAAGGCGCTGCAGCTGGCGGTGTCGAACGGCCAGGAAGCGCAATACGGCACGTGGGACGGCTCGTATTTCGCGACCACGCGCGCAGCGGCCGCGCGCGCCTACCGCGAAGCGGACCTCGACGACCCGCGCAAGCGCATTTCGATGTTCGAAGTGCACGATTGCTTCTCGGTGACCGAACTCGTGACCGTAGAGGATCTCGGCGTCTCGCCCGAGGGCAAGGCGATTGGCGACGTGCTCGACGGTTTTTACGACGCCTCCGGAAAGGTTCCCTGCCAGATCGACGGCGGACTGAAATGTTTCGGCCACCCGATCGGCGCGTCCGGACTGCGGATGCTGTACGAAATGTACCTGCAGCTCGGCGGGCGCGCCGGCGAGCGGCAGCGGCCCGACCCCGTCCTCGGGATGACGCACAACCTGGGCGGATTTCCGAGCCAGAACGTCTCCTCGGTCACGATCGTCGGACGCTTCGGCGCCTGAAGGTCGCGCAGTGCGCGCGACGGCGCCAGCAGCGCTCTGCTAAATTCCGGCGCCATGACCGTACCGGCGAAGCACCGTACGCTGAAGGCACGCGACGTCGAGCCGATACTCGCCGTCGCGAGCAAGCTCGCGGCGCCTTTCGACCTGGAGTCCATGCTGATCGAGGTCGTGAACGCCGCGAAGCTCGTGCTCGATGCCGAGCGGGGCACGGTCTGGCTGTACGACGTGGCGACCGACGAACTCGTGCTCGAGGTGGCGACCGGCATTGCGCCGGTTCGCGTCCCGGCCGGGGTGGGCATTGCCGGAAGCTGCGCCCGCACGCGCCAGATCATCAACGTGCCCGACTGCTATGCCGACCCGCGGTTCAACCCGGACGTCGACAAGCGCTCGGGCTACCGCACGCGCTGCATGCTGACGCTCCCGCTGATCGATCACAAGGACGTCCTCGTGGGCGTGATGCAGGTTCTGAACAAGGTCAACGGCGTGTTCGACGCCGACGACGAATCGCTCGCGACCGCGCTCGCGGCACAGTGCGCGGTCGCGCTGCAGCGGGTACGCCTGACGGAGGCGCTGATCGAGGGAGAGAAACTGCGCCAGGAGATGGAAATGGCGCGCGTCGTGCAGATGAGCACGCTGCCGGCAGCGATGCCCAGCATCCCCGGCTACGACACATTCGGGACCTTCCAGCCGGCGAGCGCGACCGGCGGCGATACCTTCGACCTGTCGCTGCTCGGGCAGGAGTTGCTGGTGGTCCTGGGCGACGCCACGGGGCACGGGATCGCGCCGGCACTCTCGGTCACGCAAATGCAGGCGATGTTGCGAACGGCCTTCCGGCTCGGCGCCAATCTGCAGACGGCGTTCATGGCGGTCAACAATCAGTTGGCCGAGACGATGCCTGCGGATCGCTTCATCACCGCATTCATCGGCCTGCTCGACCCGGCAACGCACCTGATGCGTTTTCACAGCGGCGGACAGGGGCCCATCCTCGTGTATCGCGCCGCTTCGGATACCTTCGAACGCCATCGTCCTACCAGCTTTCCGCTCGCCGCGATGCCGCTGCAGTCCCTTCGCCCGGCAACGACGGTGGAATTCGAACCCGGCGACCTGCTGGTGCTGCTCTCCGACGGAATCTACGAATTCCACGACGCCGGGCAGGAGCAGTTCGGCGAGCAACGCGTCGAGGCGCTGATCCGCGCCCAGCGCGACGTACCGATGCGCGCACTGTCGGCGCAGCTCCTCGAGGCCGTAAAGGCGTTCGCCAAGGGCGCGCCGCAGGAAGACGACATCACGGTGGTGCTGGTCAAGCGCGATTCGTCGATTGAACCGGTACGCCAGTCTTTCGCGCGCAAAGTGGACTCGCTTCAGGATATCTTCACGTTCACCGCCGCCGCGTTCAAGCGGCTCGGGATCGACCCCCAGTTGCTGCAGGTGGTCGATTTCACGGTCGAGGAACTGTTCACGAACATGGTCAAGTACAGCCGGATGAGCACTGCTGCTGTGCAACTCGAACTGAAGCGGATTGCGAACGGGTTCGAGGCGATCCTGACGGATTACGACGTCGAGCCGTTCGACGTGACTCGGGCACCCGATGCAAACGTCAACCTTCCGATTGGGGAGCGCACTCCCGGCGGCCTGGGGCTGCACCTGATTCGACGGCTGGTCGACTCGATCGAGTACCATTACTTCGAAGAAACGCGCCGGAGCCAGATCACCTTCAGAAAGACGGCGGAGACGGCAGCTGCGGCAGCCGGCACACTTCGCAAAGGAGACGCCAATGTTGACGATTGAGTATGGCGTCGATGGCACGGTGGTCGTCGTCGGGAGGCTAGACGCCGCGCAGTCGTCCGCGGCGCAGGGATTCCTCGACAAGGTTCAGGGTCTGGTGACCGTGGACTGCAGCCGCCTCGAATACATCTCGAGTGCCGGGCTGGGAGTGCTGCTGAAAACCCAGAAACGACTGCTCGGTTCCGGGGGAAAACTACGCCTGGTGGGCGTCAACCGGCACCTGCAGGACGTCTTCCAGTATTCGGGATTCGACCAGATCTTCGAGATCGTGCCCGCCGCCTAGCGTCCGTGACGCAGAGCAGCAATGGTCCCGCCGGGATGGGCTCGCTGCGGCGTCAACTGGTATTTCACGGAATTCCGGCACTTTTTCACGAAACCGCAGCTTTTGCGGTGTGCAGTTGTTCTCATTTCACTGGTAGAGTCCGCGTTGGCGAAGTTCGGCCGGAGCGGCGGGGCCAATCGCGGAAGTAATCCATGGCCGATACTGAGAAGGAGATAACGATGGAAAAGACGAATACGGGATCCTCGAAGCAACGCAAAGTTTGGATTGGGACGGGATTGGCGGCTGTGGCAGTTGCTGTCGCCGGTATCTATGCTTGGGACACCCCGACGAGCGGGGATGGGCTTTCGGGAACGATCGTTCCGGCGCAGCGCTATCGCGCGCCGCAGGGATCGGCGGCCGACGTTGGCGCAGGTTCGCAGGCGGGGACGCAGCAAGGCCAGTCTGGAGCCGCCGGGAACGCGTCGGCGACCGCCGCCGGTAACGCATCCGGCAATGCAGCCGGAAATGCGGCGGGTAACGCTGCAGGTAATGCTGCTGGCAACGCCGCGGGCAATGCTGCGGGGAATGCGGCCGGTAACGCGGCCGGCAACGCCGCGGGTAATGCCGCCGGAAACGCTGCTGGCAACGCCGCTGGAAACGCAGCCGGTAATGCGGCTGGCAATGCCGCGGGTAACGCCGCTGGAAATGCCGCTGGCAACGCTGCAGGCAACGCCGCCGGAAATGCTGCAGGGAATGCGGCCGGTAACGCTGCGGGTAATGCCGCTGGCAACGCCGCAGGCAATGCCGCGGGCAACGCCGCCGGAAATGCTGCAGGGAATGCGGCCGGTAACGCTGCGGGTAATGCCGCTGGCAATGCTGCGGGCAACGCCGCTGGAAATGCCGCGGGTAATGCGGCCGGCAATGCGGCCGGTAATTCCAAGTAGACAGACGCTTCTTGCAATCTTAGAACCGCCGGCCCAGTGCCGGCGGTTTGCTTTTGGGCCTCGACTGGGTATCCTGCGGCCCTTCTGCGGTGTCAAGGATTCGTCCTTTGCGTACCGGCCTGTTGTGCCTGTTGATTGCGTTGGCGCCGGCCGCGGCCGCAGCCGACGAAAATCCTCTCGGCATGTCGTTCGTGGAAACCGCGAACCTCAGGCTCATTTATTTCGATCCGCTCGGATTTCTTGCGCCGCACGCCGTCCGCACCTTCACGAACTCGCTCGCCTGGCAGCGCCGGACCTTCGACTGGACGCCCTCCGAACCCACCACGATCCTTCTCAAGGACCTCTCCGATTACGGCGGTGCAGCGGCGGGGGTCGCGCCGCATAGCAGGCTCGTATTCGACATCGCGCCGCAATCCCGCGCGTTCGAAACCTACCCCGCAAGCGAGCGAATGTATTCGCTGATGAACCACGAGATGGTCCATATCGCGACCGGGGACGTCTCCGGCGGCGAGGAACGCAGGTGGCGCGGCCTGTTCTTCGGCAAGGTCAATCCGCGCGCGCAGAACCCTGAATCGCTCTGGTACAGCTACCTGACGATTCCCCGATGGATGGTGCCGCGCTGGTACCTCGAGGGCAGCGCGACGTTCATGGAAACCTGGATGGGCGGCGGGCTCGGCCGCGCCCAGGGGGGCTATGACGAAATGGTGTTCCGGGCGATGGTGCGGGATGGCGCCCACTTCTACGATCCGCTGGGACTGGCTTCGCGCGGCACACGGGTCGATTTCCAGGTCGGTGCCAATGCCTACCTGTACGGCACCCGGTTCTTCACTTGGCTCGCCTACGCGTACTCACCGGAAAAAGTCGTCTCCTGGATCAGGCGCGACGAGGGCAGCCGGCGTTATTACGCCGACCAGTTCCAGCATGTCTTTGGCAGCTCGCTCGATGATGCCTGGCAACGGTGGATTGCGTTCGAACGCGAGTTTCAGCAACGCAATCTCGCAGAGGTTGGAAAGTTCGCGATCACCCCGCATCGCAAGCTCGCCGCAGGCGCAGTCGGATCGATCTCCCGGATGTACTTCGACGAGTCGAGCGGGATTCTGTATGCGGCGTTTCGCTACCCGGGCGTAGTCGAACACGTCGGCGCGCTGAATACGCGCGATGGCACCTTCCGCCAGCTTGCCGACATCAAGCGCGCCATGCTCTACCGAGTTGCATCGTTCGCCTACGATCCGGCGAGCGGAACGGCCTTCTATACGAACGACAACCTCGCGCTGCGGGACCTGATGGCGGTCGACGTGAAGACCGGTGAGGCTCGCATGCTGCTCGAGGACGCCCGAATCGGTGAAATCGTCTTCAATCCCGCCGATCGCTCGCTCATGGGCGTGCGGCACCAAAACGGCATTGCGACGCTCGTGCGCATTCCGCATCCCTACGTGGAATGGGTGGCCGTCCACACCTTTCCCTACGAACAGGTGCCCTTCGACCTCGACATTTCACCCGACGGGCGCCTGCTTTCGGCATCGATGAGCGAGGCCACGGGAGACCAGTTCCTGCGCGTCTGGGAACTGCCGAAGATCCTCGCCGGAGACGTCAAACCGTTGAGCGAGTACCGGTTCGGCCAGTCGGTTCCCGAGAGCTTCGTGTTTTCGCGCGACGGTCGATACCTCTACGGCAGCAGCTATTACACCGGCGTGTCCAACATCTTCCGCTACGAAGTCGCAACGGGCGCGGTCGAGGCGGTATCGAATGCCGAATCGGGATTCTTTCGTCCCGTGCCGATCGCCGACGGCAGGCTCGTGGTCCTGAGTTATACCGCGGAGGGTTTTGTGCCCGCGATCATCGATGCGCACCCGCTCAAGGACGTCAGCGCGATCAGGTTTCTGGGCGCCGAGCTGGCCGCCAAGCATCCGATCGTGACGCAATGGCAGGTGCCCTCGCCGAACACGGTCGAGTACGTGGCGATGACCGGAAAGGGCGCCTACGACCCACCGGCCAAACTGTCACTGGTTCACGCCTACCCGGTCCTTCAGGGTTATAAGAGCGCGGCGGGTCTGGGCTACCAGGTCAACATCGAGGATCCGCTCGGCTTCGCGTCTCTGGGTATCACCGCTGCGTACACGCCCAGCGGCAAACTCGCGGGCAACGAGCGCGCGCACCTGGAGGTCAGGTACCGCTACCTCGGCTGGCGGGCGGGACTGTCCTGGAACCGGTCGGATTTCTACGACCTGTTCGGCCCCACGCTTCGCAGTCGCAAGGGTTTCGCGGCCAACGTCGGTCACGACGTCCTGCTGATCTACGACGAACCCCGAAGGCTCGAATTGAAGACCGACCTCGCGTTCTACGACCGCCTCGACACGCTGCCTCAATCCCAGAACGTCGCGGCAACCGCAAGCCGGCTGCGAACGGGCGGGGCTGGACTACATTTCACCGACGTTCGCCGGTCACTCGGTGCCGTGGACGATGAAAAGGGGCTCGCGTGGAACGTCGTGCTCTCGGCAAACCACGTCAATGGCCAGACGATCCCGCAGTTGCGCGCCGGCCTGGATGCCGGATTCGCGCTGCCGCTCGCGCATTCCTCCGTGTGGCTGCGGAACTCGGCCGGCGTCGCGGACGGCGCTCGCACCGATCCCTACGCCAATTTCTTCCTCGGCGGATTCGGCAACAACTATGTCGATAGCGGGTCCGAAAAACGGTACCGGGATCACGACGCGTTTCCGGGATTCAAGATCAACCAGATCGGCGGGCGCAGCTACACCCGCCACCTGCTGGAGTGGAATCTGCCGCCGTATGTCTTCGAGTCCGTGGGCACGCCGGCGTTTTACCTCAACTGGATGCGGCCCGCCGCCTTCGCCTCGGCGCTGTGGACCGAACCGGGCAATTCCGCCCAGCGCCGCCGCTACGGCAATCTCGGCGCACAGGTCGATTTCCGGTTCAGCGTGCTGCACTGGTACGAAATGACGCTGTCGCTCGGTTACGCAGTCGGTTACCGCGACGGCCAGCGCTCGGGCAACGAGTGGATGATCTCGCTCAAGATCATGTGAGCTGAGACCGCGCAGGTCACGATGACGGCTCAGATGCTCGTCCCCGCGCTGGTCGGCCTGCTGCCGGTGCTGAGTTTTCTGGGCGCCCTGCTCTACCTCGACAGCTACAAACTGGTGAAGCTGCGCGACGTCGTCGCGGTGGTGGCGTGCGGCGCGTTCATCGCAGGTCTCAGCTACGCCATGAACGGGCAGGCGCTCAATCTGGTCGAGATCGAATTCAGGGTCTTCAGCCGCTACGTCGCGCCGGTCAGCGAGGAACTGCTCAAGGGCCTGCTGATCCTCGCACTGATCCGCGCCCACCGGATCGGATTTCTGGTCGATGCCGCGATTCTCGGCTTCGCCGTGGGTACGGGTTTCGCCATGGTGGAGAACCTCTATTACCTGCACCTCTTTCCGAACGCGGGAATGGGGACCTGGATCCTGCGGGGATTCGGCACTGCGATCATGCACGGCGGCGCCACCGCCGTATTCGCGGTGATGGGGCTCGCGCTTCACGAACGTTCCAAGCGAGCCGCTTTGCGCGCGTTCGTTCCCGGCCTCGCGGTCGCCGCGGTGGTGCACTCCGCGTTCAACCACTTCTTCCTCTCACCGCTCATCTCCACGCTTGGCATCATCGTGGTCCTGCCGCCGCTGCTGTACGCCGTGTTCGAGCGCAGCGAGCGAACCGTGGGCGACTGGCTCGGGAAGGGCTTCGACGCCGATGCCGAAATGCTCGCCCTGATCAACTCCGGGCGGCTTTCGGGTTCACCGGTGGGTCGCTATCTGCACACTCTGAAGGACAAGTTCAAGGGACCCGTGGTCGCGGACCTGCTGTGCTATCTCCGTCTCCACACGGAGCTTGCGCTGCGCGCCAAAGGAATTCTGATGATGCGCGAAAGCGGTTTCGAAGTGCCGGTCGACGAGGCGACGCGCGAGCGGTTCGCGGAACTGCGCTACCTCGAGGACAGCATCGGGCGCACGGGTCGGCTGGCGATCCAGCCCATGCTGCACATGAGCCACAAGGACCTCTGGCAACTCTATATGCTCGGAAAATAGCGGCGCGCCGCGCCACAGTCCGGGCGCGCTCGTCAGCGCGTGATGTCGCCCGAGGAAGGTGTGCCTTCGCGTCTACTGTTCCTCCAGTCCTCTGGACTGACTTGGCCAACCGGTGCACCCGTGCCCGCACTTGCAGACGAGGGCAGGCGGCTTCCAGTGCGGTAAACCGGCGCCGACGCGGACTGCCCTCCAGGGCTTGGATCTTCGCCGATCGTGATGCAACCGGTCAGAAGGACGTTAGCGGCTGCAGCAAGAACCAACGCGGATCGTAGTGTCATTTCTGCGCTCCTGAAGCGGGCGAAATCAATCTATCGGCTGGCAAAACCGCGCGGAGTTTAGCAGGTACATTGTCGGAGATCTCATGGGCGGCGCCTTCGGGCCTCACGGTCAAACGATCGTCACGCCACCATCGACCACGATCGTCTGCCCGGTGATGAAGGAGGCGGCGTCCGAGGCGAGAAACGCTGCAACGCCGCCGATTTCCCGGGCTTCGCCGAGCCGGCGCATCGGCGTCAGCGCTTCTCGCTCGGTGCGGCGTTTTTCGTCTTCCCAGAGCGCGCGCGCAAAATCCGTCTTGATCAACCCGGGCGCAATGGCGTTGACACGCACGTTCTTCGGCCCCCATTCGGCAGCGAGATTCCTCACCAACTGCAGATCTGCGGCCTTGGAGATGCCGTAGATGCCGATCACGGTGTTGGCCAGCATCCCGGCGATCGAAGCGACCACAATGAAACTGCCGCCCCCACGCGCCGCCATGCCCGGCAGGGTCAGGTTGGCGAGCCAGAGCGTGCTTTTGACGTTGTTCAGCATCACCTTGTCGAAGGTCTCGTCGGGAAGCGCCTGCAGCGGCCCGTAATACGGATTCGCCGCCGCATTTGCAACCACGACGTCGATCCGGCCCCAGGTTTCTAGCGTCAACTCGACGAGCGACTGCAAATCCTCCTTGCGGGAGATATTGCAGGGGCGGGCGATCACCGGCCAGCCCTGCGCTTCGAACTCACGACGCACGGCCTCGCAGGCGTCGCCCTTGCGCGAGGACACGACCACCCTCGCGCCGGCGCGCGCCATCTCCTCGGCGGCCGACTTGCCGATGCCCTTGGTGGACCCGGTGACGAGCGCGACTTTTCCGCTCAGGTCGAACAGCGAGTCGAGGGCCATGATTCCACTATGCAAAATTCGATACCTAAGTTGACAGGTCCCGGCGCCGGATGGAATATCGAAATGCGAAACACCCTGCCACACCCCGAATTCAAATCTGACCAAGGAGATTCGATCCATGGGTGCATCCGAACCCAATGTGCCGCCGGCTGCGCCCGGCACGGCGTTCAGCTACGAGCACGACGGCGACCGCCAGTTTGCCACGACGCTTGCGCGCGGGCTCGAAGTGCTGCGCTGCTTCACCCCGCTCGAACCGATGCTCGGCAACAAGGAAATTTCGGTGCGCACAGGGCTGCCCAAGCCAACCGTATCCCGACTGACCTACACGCTGACCAAGCTGGGCTACCTGCGGCACAACATGCGCCTCGGGAAGTACCAGCTCGGCTCGGCGGTCCTCTCGATCGGCTACCCGCTGCTCGCCTCGATGAGCGTGCGGCAGATCGCGCGGCCGCACATGAAGGAACTCGCGGATTACTGCAACGGGTCGGTCTCGATGGGGATCCGCGACCGGCTCAACATGGTGTATGTCGAATCGTGTCGCAGCGGCAACGCGATCACGACGCTGCCCGACATCGGAACCGCGGTGCCGATCGCCCAGGCCGCGATCGGGCGCGCCTACCTCGCGGCCTGCGTGCCCGCCGAGCGCGAGGGGCTCCTGAACCAGATGAAGGTGAAGCAGCCCGAGCTGCTGCGCAAGTACAAACCCCAGATCGATCGCGGGATCGAGGACGTGCGCAGCCGCGGGTTCTGCACCTCGATCGGCGAGCTGCGGCGCGAGGTGCACGCGGTAGGCGTGCCGATGCGGCGGAGCATCGACGGGGAAATGGTGTCGTTCAACTGCGGCGTTCCCGCCTTCATGCTGAAGAAGGACCAGCTGGAAGACGATATCGGGCCGCGCCTCGTATCGATGGTGCGCAATATCGAGGCCGGGCTCGGGATCCATTGATCGCCATGTCCGCTCCGGGCGTGAACCAGACGCGTCATGGCCGCGTGCTCGAGCTGGAAATGTCGAACCCGGCGACGCGCAACGCACTGACGCCCGACACGTCGCGCCTGCTGACCCGGGCGCTGCGCCTCGCGAACGACGACGAAGGAATCGGCTCGATCGTGCTGCGTGGCCACGGCGAGCACTTCTGCTCGGGCGGCAACGTCAAATCGCTGGCGGAAATGCGCGCCAATGAGCCTCGGCAGGCCCTGTTCGAACGCATCAACGCAGTGAACGAACTTGCACGCGCGCTGCGCGGCACGGCGAAGCCGGTCATCGCTGCGGTCGAGGGTCACGCCGCCGGTGCGGGATTTTCGATTGCCCTGGGCTGCGACCTGATCGTTGCCGCGGAAGACGCCGTTTTCACGATGGCGTACGTGAAAATTGGCGTGAATCCGGATGGCGGCGGCACTTGGTTCCTCGCGCGCGCCGTGCCGCCGCATCTGGCCAGCGAACTCGCGCTCTCGGCGGCGCCGGTGTCCGCGAGCCGCCTGGCCGCTCATGGCGTCGTGAACCGCGTCGTCGCGCCCGGACAGGCTCGCGCCGAGGCGCTCGCCTGGGCCGCCACGAACGCCGAGGGTGCGACGCAGGCGATCGGGCGGACCAAACGGCTGCTCTGGGAAGCGGTCAGCCAGGATCTCGCGCGGCAGTTGGATCGCGAACGCGAAAGCTTTGCCGACGGCATGTACGGCGCGGAAGGCGCGGAGGGATTTTCGGCGTTCATCGAAAAGCGCAAGCCGCGCTTTCACGGTTAGCGGCGAAGGGCTTGCTCTCCCCGCGTCCAGGGAGCGCAGCGTGCTATCTGGCGATTGACCCGGATCGCCGAAAGAGCGACGCCGCGCGCTGTCCGACGGCCGAGCAATATAGAATCGCGCCATGCTCAGCCGACTGATGCCCCGCGAGGGCAATTTCTTCCAGTTGTTCAACGCCCACGCAGAGCGCATCGTCGAGGGCGCGCGCGAACTGGAAGGCCTGTTCGCCACGTTCGACGATCTCGAGACGCGCGCCCAGCGCATCGACGGCGCCGAGCGCGCAGCCGACAAGATCACCCACGAGACGATCACGCTGCTGCACCGCACGTTCATCACGCCTTTCGACCGGGAGCAGATCCACAGCCTGATCACGCGGATGGACGACATTCTCGACCTGATGCAGGACGTCGCCGAGTCCGTGGTGCTGTACGACATCCGCAGAGTCACCCCCGAGGCCAAGCAACTCGCCGAGATCTGCCAGATGTGCTGCGCGCGCGTCAAGACCGCCGTGTCGCTGCTCACCAACGTCAAGCAGGCCGAGGCCATCCTGAAGACCTGCGAGGAGATCGACCGGCTCGAGTCCGACGCCGACCGCGTCATGCGCGCTGCGATGTCGAAGCTGTTTCGCGACGAACCGGACGTCAAGCAACTGATCAAACTGCGTTCGATCTACGAATTGCTCGAGCTGATCACGGACCGCTGCGAGGACGTCGCCAACATCATCGAAGGCATCGTGCTGGAGAATTCCTGACGTTGCGCGCGCGGTAGCGGGGCTCGACGGGCTCCCCGACCGCTCAACACCGGAAAAAGAACCGCCCTTGGACGCATCGCCCATTGCCTTCTGGATCGTAGCGACCCTGATCCTGGTGGCGTTCGCGTTCGATTTCATGAACGGATTCCACGATGCCGCCAACTCCATCGCGACGGTGGTATCGACCCGCGTGCTGACCCCCTACCAGGCCGTGATGCTTGCCGCGACGTTCAATTTCGTCGCCCTGTTCGTGTTTCAGCTCAAGGTCGCCACCACCATCGGCCGTGGCATCGTCGACCAGGGCATCGTCGATCACTACGTCATTTTCGGTGCGCTGATCGGCGCGATCACCTGGAACCTGGTCACGTGGTGGTATGGCATTCCGTCGTCGTCGTCGCACGCGCTGGTCGGCGGGCTGGTCGGCGCAGCGGTCGCCAAGGCCGGCACCTGGGCGCTGATCCCCTCGGGAATCCTCAAGGTCGTCGCATTCATTTTCATCTCGCCGCTGGTCGGCATGGTTTTCGGCGCGATCCTCATGATCGCGGTGTCATGGCTTTTCGTGCGATCAACGCCATCGCGCGTGGATCGATGGTTCCGACGACTGCAGATCATTTCCGCATCGATGTACTCGCTCGGACATGGCGGCAACGATGCGCAGAAAACCGCCGGAATCATCTGGATGCTGCTGATCGCCGCCGGATACCTGGGGACCGACGATCCTCTGCCCTTTTGGATCGTCGCGTCCTGCTACATCGTGATCGCGCTTGGCACGGCGTTCGGCGGCTGGAGAATCGTCAAAACGATGGGCCAGCGCATCACCAAGCTCAAGCCGGTGGGTGGCTTCTGCGCCGAAACCGGGGGCGCGATGATGCTGTTCATGGCGACCGCCATGGGGATTCCCGTATCGACGACGCATACCATCACCGGCGCCATCGTTGGCGTGGGAACGGCCCAAAACGTTTCAGCCGTGCGTTGGGGCGTCGCCGGAACCATCGTCTGGGCCTGGGTCCTGACGATTCCCTGCTCGGCGTTCGTCGCCGCCGTCGCCTGGTATTTCGGCCGGATGCTGTTCGCCCCGGCGCATTGAGCCGCCGGCTGAATTGCGGCCGCCGGCCCGGAACCGGTTAATTTTTGCCGTGCGCGGGCGCGGCCGATTCGCCAAGACGACCGACGTGAAACTCGGCGTCCACTTCGCCCGCCTTCTCGAATTTCAGTTTCACCGGAATCCGTTCGCCTTCCTTGAAAGGCTTGCCGATTGCCATGAACATGAGGTGCGCACCGCCCGGCTTGAGTTCCAGCACACCGCCGGCGGGAACCTCCAGCGCCGGTACCTGGCGCATCTTCATCACCTCGCCTTCGCGCAGGTGCACATGAAGCTCGACACGCGCCGCCGCCGGCGAAGACGCGCCTACCAGGCGGTCGCCCGACGCCTGCCCATTACGAATCGTCAGGTAGCCGCCGCCGACCGTGGCGCCGGGCGCCGTCGCGCGAGCCCACGGCTTCTCGACCGTCACCTGCGCAATTGCCGCCGATGGAAGCAGCACGGCAAACAAGAATAACGCCCACGATTTCACGATGACCATTCCTTTCCCGCCGCAATGCGGCTTTGCCCAGTAGATCAAATGGCATAACGCTTGACCGCAGCCTCGTCCCATTCAAGCCCGAGGCCCGGGATTTCCGTCATCTGCGCGCAACCGTCGCGTAGCGCAAGCGGCTCGGCGAGAATCGGGTTCGCCCAGTCGACGTATTCGAGATAGTGTGCGCCCGGAGTCACCGCGAGCAGCTGCGCGCTCACCTCGGGAAACAGGTGGCTCGACATTTCGACACCGGCGGCCTGCGCCAGCGCCGCAGCGCGCATCCATCCGGTCACGCCTCCCATGCGCTGCGCGTCCGGCATGACGTAATCGCAGGCCCGCGCGGCGAGCGCCTGCGCCATCTGCTCGGGCCCCATGAAATTCTCGCCCACCTGGATCGGCGTCGCAACCTCGCGCGCGACCTTGGCGCAGCCCGCGAAATCGTCGGCGCGCACGGGTTCTTCGATCCAGAGGACACCACCCTCGTCGTCGATCATGCGGCCGCGGCGAATCGCCTCGGCGACACTGAGCCCCTGGTTGAAATCCACCATCAGCGTGACACCGTCTCCAATCGCGTTCCCGACGGCTCGCAGCGCGGCGAGATCCGCTTTCGCGCTCGGTCGACCCAGCCGTAACTTCACCGCGCTGAATCCTTCGGCAACCAGTTCCTGCGCCTCCTTCACGAGCGGCTTGATCGCCATGATTCCGAGCCCGTTGGAGTTGTACGCGGGTATCGGCCGCGGCGCGCCGCCCAGCAGCCGCACGAGCGGTCGGCCGCTTGCCTTGCCAAGTGCGTCCCACGCCGCCATGTCGATGCCCGACATCGCGAACAGCACGATGTTGTGCACGCCGAGCAAGGTGTAGCGGGCGCGAAGTTTTTTCTCGATCTCGAACGGAACGACCGCGTCGCCCCGAACCATCCCGGCCATCGCCTCGACCAGTTTCACAATGGGCGCCGCGTTGTGCGCTCCGAGCGGAAACAGGTAGCTGCGCCCCGTGATTCCGGCCTCGGTGCGCAGGTCGAGCAGCACCAGTACCGCCTGGGTCAGCGCGCCCGTGCTCGTTACGAGCGGCCGCTTCATCGGTGCTGCGACCGTGCGAACGCGGATGTCGCGAATCGTGAGCTTCGAATCCTTCATGTTCGTGTCCCCTTCCAGGCTCGCCGCCCGACCCCAAGACGGACGGGTGGCCCGCCCGGATGCCCTCCCCGGTCGTCGGCGCGGGCACGCAGTTAGACTATCGAAAAATTCGACGCTACGGGAGAACGACGGCATGGATCTGGAACTGAAGGGCAAGCGCGCGCTGGTGACCGGGGGCTCCAAGGGCATCGGTCGCGCGTGCGCCGAGGCGCTCGCCGCGGAGGGTTGCGAGGTGCTGATTGCGGCGCGCAACCCCGCGGCCTCTACGAACGCCAGGGCGCTCGACCTGTCGCAGCGGGGCGCCGCCGAAGAGCTTGCGGCGTGGGCGGGCGATCTCGACATCCTCGTCAACAACGCCGGTGCGATTCCGGGCGGGGATCTGCTCCGGGTGGATGAGGAGACCTGGCGCAGGGCCTGGGACCTCAAGGTATTTGGCTACATCAACCTGACTCGCTGTGTCTACGCGCAGATGAAAGCCAGGGGTCGCGGCGCGATCGTCAATATCATCGGCAGCGCCGGAGAGAAGATGAACGCCGCCTACATCACGGGAAGTGCCGGAAACGCCAGTCTCATGGCATTCACGCGGGCACTCGGCGGGGCCTCGCACGCCGACGGTATTCGCGTCGTCGGCATCAACCCGGGGCCGGTCGCGACCGACCGGCTGCTGAGCCTGTACCGGCAGATGGCGCTCGCGCAACTGGGTGACGCAGAGCGCTACCCGGAACTGTTCAAGGGAATGTCGTTCGGGCGTCCCGCGCGCGCCGAGGAAATCGCATGGATGGCGGCGTTCCTTGCTTCCGAACGCTCGTCCTACACCTCGGGCTGCATCGTCACCATCGATGGCGGCGCGGCGAACCGCTGACTCAGCTCGCCCGCTGCAGCTGATACCCGAACCGGGGGAAATGAACCACCACGGTTGCGGCACGCGGGCCGCTGCGCCGCACCGCGATCTCGTCTGCAGAACACTGCAACAGCTCGCCCTGCACCGGGTCGAGCGCATAGTCGACCGGCATCACCTGGACCATGTCACCGAGCGCGATGCCGTCGGTCTCGAGCGCCTGCGGCCGCTCGATCGCCACAGGTCGTGACTTCTTGGCAAAGTCCAGTGCTCTTGCGCTGGTCATCTCGGACGGTTTGCCGTGCCCGAACGCCGTCATGCGCTCCATGAAGGCGAGCGTCTTTGGAAAGACCTCGAGCATCGGGCGCGTCGCCGGCACCATCCACACCGGCCAGAGCACGTGGTAAAGGGAAAAATCGCACTCGCTCGCGCTCGCCCCGAGCAGAAACGGCCGGTCGCCCAGCTGCGTCTCGATCCGAGGGAGCAGGCTCGCGAGATTGGCCTTCGATTCCGCGAGCGGCCCGCGGCGGATCGTGCCGCCCTGGCGCATCGCCGCGCGGTCCTTCCCGAAATCGGCGAGAAATTCCGGCGTCGCGTCCGGCAGGAACAGCTTCATCATGCCGCCGGGCTGAAAACCGATCGGCACCGACAGATTGAACATCACGCCGTCGGCGAAATACGCCATCGCCCGGTTGGCGAAATTCTCGCCGTAGGGAAAGATCGTCGGCGCGGGCGCGATCCGGTCAAGGACGCGCGCGATGAGCGCGGTGTCGCAATAGATGTCGGCTCCGATCTGCAGGATCGGCGTACGCCGGTATCCGCCCGTCAGCGCGATCACGTCGGGCTTGGGCATCATCATCGGAATGATCACCGATTTCCAGGCAAGTCCCTTGTAGCCGAGCATCGCGCGGATCTTTTCCGCGAACGGCGAAACCGGGTAATGATGCAGAATGGGCTCGTTCATGCGAGCATTCTAGCCGACGCGATTTCGACGAGGAGCTGTCCGTGAAAGCTGTGCTGTGCAAGCAATTCGGCCCCCCCGAATCCCTGGTGCTCGAGGATCTGCCATCGCCGCGGCCCGGCGCGGGTGAAGTGGTCGTGACGGTGAAGGCGGCGAGCGTGAACTTTCCCGACGTGCTCATCATCCAGAACAAGTACCAGGTGAAGCCGCCGCTGCCGTTTTCTCCGGGAAGCGAACTCGCCGGCATCGTGAAAGAGGTCGGCGAAGGCGTGCGCAATGCGAAGCCCGGCGACCGCGTGATCGCGTTCGCGACCTACGGCGCGTTCGCCGAGGAGTGCCTCGTGCCCGCGGGCCGGGTTCTGCCGATTCCCGAGGGCATGGATTTCGTCACGGCAGCTTCGTTCCTGCTCACCTATGGAACCTCCTACCACGCGCTTCGCAATCGCGTCTCGACCACGCCCGGCGAGACGCTCCTCGTGCTGGGTGCCGCCGGAGGCGTCGGCATCGCCGCGCTCGAAATCGGCAAGGTGCTGGGGTTGCGCGTCATCGCCTGCGCATCGAGCGACGAAAAGCTCGCCGTGTGCCGCGAACACGGCGCCGACGAGGTGATCAATTACACGTCGGAAGACCTGCGCGATGGAATCAAGCGCGCGACCGGCGGCAAGGGCGTGGACGTCATTTACGACGCGGTCGGCGGCGCCTATGCCGAGGCCGCGCTGCGCTCCTCCAACTGGCGGGCGCGCTTTCTGGTCATCGGCTTCGCCTCCGGCGAAATCCCGAAACTGCCGCTCAATCTGCCGCTGCTCATGGAGCGAACGATCATCGGCGTGTACTGGGGCGAGTGGTCGCGGCGGACGCCGGCGGAATTCGCTGCCGCAGTGCGCGAACTGGGCGAGTGGTACGCGCAGGGCAAGCTCAGGCCGCACGTCTCCTCCAAATATCCGCTGGCCGAAACGCCGGCCGCGCTGAACGAACTGGCGTCGCGTCGCGCCAAGGGAAAGGTCGTCATCGTTCCCTGAAGCCGTTCGTGTCCCCGGGGACCGAGGTCAGTTCGTTGCGCGAGGATTACGGCGGCGTGGCGTCCCCCGTGCCCAGCGGCCGCTGCATGATCACGGTGTCGACCCAGCGGCCGAACTTGTAGCCCACCGAGCGCAGTGTCCCGGCCCGCACGAACCCGAGGCTCGCATGAAGACCGATCGACGGGATATTCGCGCTGTCGCCGATCACCGCGACCAGTTGACGGTAGTTGAGCGCCTCGCAGCGCCGGACGAGCTCCGCGAGGATCGCCCGCCCGATCCCCTTGCGATGGTGCCCGTCCCGGATATAGACGGAATCTTCGAGCGCAAACCGGTACGCCGAGCGGGCCCGGTACGGGGCGCAGTAGCCGAAACCGACTACCGTGCCTGCATCATCGGCCACCAGGTACGGCAGATCGCGATCGGAAACATCGAGCAGGCGCAGCCGAATTTCTTCGGCGGTCGGCGGCACTTCCTCGAAGGTGGCCAGACCATGGAGCACGTGGTGCGCGTAGATCGACTGGATCGCGGAGACGTCTTGCGGGTTGGCGAGGCGCAGAACCATGGGCCGATTATAGGTTCGCGGCTGGCAACCCGATTCCCGTCGATCGAAATCGGAACGCGCGCAGCCGGGATTCGCCGACCAATCGCTGCTCAGGTATGCACGCGGTAAAGGCGAGCTTGGCCGAAGCGTTTCGCGAGCGGCATCGCACCGATATAGTCGCATTGGAACCGGCCTTCTCCTTCGGCAACGAGCGAGGCCGCGAACGCTTCGGTCGCGAAAATGTGTCCCGGTTGCACGACCGGCTCGAGCCGGGCCGCAAGATTGACGTGAGTCCCGTAGAACGTCGTCTTCGACATCACCGGGTCGAAGACGACGTACACGGGTCCGGCGTGCAGCCCGACCCGGACGCTGGTGTCCGCGGGCAATCCAAAGGCCGGCCAGTCGAGCGCGTTGAGCGCTGTCAGAAGGCGCACGGCAAATTCCGCGGCATGGTGCGGACGCTCGAAGACGATGAACAGCGCGTCGCCGCGGGTATTGGCATCGACAGCCGAATCATCGAGCGAGTCGAGCACCAGCTTGCAGGTGTGCAGGAACATCGAGGCAAATTCCGGCGTATGCCGCTCCGCCAACTTCGAAAATCCGCGAATGTCGGCAAACACCAGGCTCTTCAGACTTCGCGGCGTTGCCGCGCGCGCGCCGATCGCAGGCGCTACCTGGTCATGCTCCGAGACGCGCGGCGCGTAGTTTTCGCCGCGCAACGCGGCGAGATCGATGTTCTCGACCGCTCCGCCCTTGCTCCGCCATTCCCTGGCCGTTGCGGCGGTCCCGCCGGTGCGCTCAGCCGACTGGGGTTCCGATACGGTAAGCAGGAGGGGCTGGGTCGACAGTTCCCTCGCCCTCAGGAAGGCCATGCCCTGGATCAGGTTGGCCGCATGCTCGAACAGGACCTCGTCTCCCAGGTAGGCCTCCTCGGTGGCAAGGACTACCCGCGTCGCGCCGCGCAGCACGCGCTCGAAGCGGGCGCGCCACTCATCGCCCGCGAAACTCACGCTCGCCTCGACGAAATCCCCCTGCGCGCAGGGCAGCACGATGTTCGTCTGCATGCCTGCCGCCTGCATCGCCTCCAGGAACAGGATATCGCCGCCGCAGGCCGCTTGCGCGTACCCGATCGAGGGCCCGAGGCTCGCGAGCTTTTCGCAAATCGCGGAAGCGACCTTCGGTTCGAGGGCGGCCGGAAACCGTGGCGTTGCGCGCGACGGGTGGTCGATCATGTGGCCCGAGAAGGCCACGATGCGAGGCGCCGGTATGGCGTCGAGCAGGCTGCGGGCCGCGTCCGTTCCGATCAGCAGCAGCTGGCGCCGCATCGATGCGATGTCGCCAAAGCGCGTTCCCGCGAGACGGTGGGCCTCGACATAATGCCGGCGCGCCGCGTCGATCTCGCCAAGGAGCAGCTTCGCCTCGCCTGCAGTGGCGTGATACCAATGGTCGGGATCGCCCGCGAGCGCGGACAGCGCTTGACGCGCGAGATCGCGCGCCAGCAACTCGTCCCCAGCCAGCATCGCCATCGTCGCCGCGTTGACTGCCGGATATGCGGCGCTGCTGATCTCGAATGCGCGGCGGTACGACGCGATCGAAGTCAGCGCATGGCAAGGCTTGCACGCTGCGGCCTCAACACCGGCGTACCGCTCCTTGGCAATGCGTCCCGAGAGGCTCCAGATGTCGGCCGCAAGTTCGCGGCTGCCCACCCGGTCGCGATCGATCGGCGCGAGCCAGCGCTCCGCCTGCGTGATCGCGCCCATGCGGATGCTTGCGAGCGCAGCGACGTACCGGGGCTCGGCTGCTTCCGGAGACTCGAAGATAGCTTCGCGCGCGAGGTCGAGCGCTTCGGTGTTGAGGCCGGCGTGAAGCGCGTCCCGGATGCGCGCGAACGACAAGGCTAATGCCCCAGGCACATTTCATTTGAACCAAGAGCGCGACTGCGCACCCGGGACGACTTCAAGCTCTCATGGCTGGTTGTTGATCGTAGGGTCCAGTTTCCCGGTCCTATTCAACGCGCTGTTGACCACGTTGATGGTGTACTTGTAACTCTCCAGATCCGCACCGTTCGCGATCCTCGTGACCTGAAACTTTCGATTGTTGTTCGACGGACCGTTCCCCGGCGACGTTCCATCGAACTTGCTACCGGCAACAACAATTCCGGGATTCGTCGAATCCGTGCTGAACGTCCAACCCGGCGACGCCTGATCAATATTCCAAAGAATCGGGACTGCCGCAGACCCATTTCCGTTGAGATGGATTGGCTCCGGGCAAACTGAAACGAGCACGTCTTGGCCACGGACTTCAACGCTGACCGTTGCGGATGGCATGACTTCCCTCCCTGCGGTTAAGTTGAACCAGTCGGACTCCCGCTTCCGATCTGAGTTCGTTTGCGAGCTCGGCGTACGCGGGGTGCCGATAAACCGAACTCCTGATGCGTGTGGCGATAGCTTCGCTGGCCGTGCGCTGACCGAGCCGCAGCTGCAGTCGAGCCAGCTGCGTCTGCGCTCGATAATCTGCCTGGCCCGCGAACGCGTCCAGGCGCCGCGCCGCCGACTGCCAGTGACCGCGCGCCGCATCGGGCATTCCACGGCGCAGAAGGGCATCGCCGAGCAGCAACTCGACCACTGCCACGGCACTCGCCTCGTCCGGCTTCAGGCGCTTCTCCGGGGATTCGAATCCGTGCGCGACTGCGAGGTAGTTCTCGAGTTCGCGCGTCGATGGCTCGTGACCGTCGGCGAGCGCGAGGCGCGCACCCAGCGCAAGCGCGCGGCCCTGGAGCTTCAGTTGCCACGCAACCTTGCTCGCATCGCTGGTCACGAGGCGCGCGATCTCGCGCATCACGCGCTCGACTGCATGGCGCGCTTCGTCGCGCCTTCCAAGGGCGAGCTGCACCTCCGCAATGCTCAGGCGGTGAAAGCTGGACTGCGACAGCCAGAACATGTTCGCCGGATCCGATGCCGAGAGCGCGTCAGCCTGCTCCAGCGCGATGCGTGCATGCCGCTCGGCCGCGGCGAGATCCCCGAGATTCAGGTGCAGCCGGCCCAGTTCGAAATTCGCGTTCGCGAGATGCTGCTGCGCCCCGCGGTCTTTCGCCAGGTCGACCTTCGCTTGCAGCAATGCAATCCGCTCACCTTGCGCAGAGACGGCGCTCGCATAGTCGCCCGCGGCTTCGTGCGCCTTTGCGAACCAGCCGAATGAATCTGCGACATCGTTGAGAAGATGCGGTCGTGCGGCGACGAGGCGCGCCTTCACGTCCTTCGCCTCGACGAAGGCCTTGAGCGCCTCGGCCGGACGCAGCTGGTCGAGCAGCACGACCCCGAGATTCTGGCTCGCGTATGCGGGCTCGAGCTGCCAGTCGATGTTCTGCGGACCGATCTGCACCAGCCGCAGAGCGAACCCGCGGTACTGCAGGAAAGCCTCTTCGGCCTCCTTGGCCTGGCCGCGCAGCCACGCGATGTAACCCACCCAGAACACGCTCTGCGCGTGGTCGAAGATCCGGTTGCCGTCATTGGGCGAGCGCGCCAGAAGCTGGGCCGTGGTCTGCGCTGCGCTCTGGAACGCAGCCAGCGCCTCGACCAAATGGCCGCGCTTTTCCCGCAGCTCGCCGATCAGGTGCATCGCGCGCGAGCGGCGTCCGAGCGCGTCGGCATCCAGGCGCCCGGCATCCTGCTTGGCGTAGTAGGCGAGCGCCTTCGCGCCGACCGAGTCGAGCGCGTCGAGTCGCCCGACCGCGTCGAGCTTCTTGCGCAGGTCGCCCAGCATGAACTCGATCAGGTCTTCGGCCTGTGCGCGCTGGCTTTGCGCCTCGATCCGCGACTGCACCGCCATGACCGTGAGCACCGCCATGACCGCCATTCCCGCCAGAGACGCGGTGGCGAGCATCGCCATGCGACGCGCACGCCGGTGCGCGTCGCGGTTGATCAGTTCGTCGACGCCGATGCCGACCATGCCGGCGACCAACTTGAGCAGCGCACGGCGCCGTCCGTCGCCTTGCGGTCTCAAGTCGGCCGCCACCGGTTCGGTCTCCTCGCCCGTTGGCTCGCCATCAGCCGCGAGCGTGTAGCGCAGCGCTTGCGGGAAGCATTCCTCGGTTTCGCGTCCCGGGATCCGGCTGGCGAATGGCTCGCCGGATGCGATGCAGGCGAGCACGCTCGCTTCGCCGTGCAGCTTCTTGAACTCGACGATTTCCCGGTTGACCCAGGGCGAACGCGCCGAGTCGGGCGAGCACAGGACGACGAGCCATCGGCTGTGCGCCAATGCTTCGCGCACGGTGGCCCTCAGATCGGTACCGGCTTCAAGTTCGTCCCGGTCGCGGAATACGGGCTTGACGTAGGCAGGCACCTCGCCCATCGCGGTGCGCTTGCCGACGAGCCGGCTCGGCAGGCGATAGGTCTCGAGGCCGCGCTGCAGCGCAATCGCCGCCCGCGTATCGCGATGGCTGTAGCTGATGAAAGCCCAGTACTTCGCCGGCTCTCCGCCCACCCTGGTCCCCTCGTCCCGAGCGCGTGGTGCGATGGTACGCGCGAACGCCGTGGAAAGCATCCGGGGCGAAGCACCGGGCAATGCGTGCCACGGGACCCGCGCTCAAAAAAAGGCCGCCCGGAGGCGGCCTCTTGATTCAAGGCGCGCGGCGCGATCAGCTTCCGCCGGCAGTGGCCTCCACGGCCGGTGCTTCCTCGACCGGCAGCTCGGTGAGCACCGGCTCGGCAGCCTGCGCCTTGCGGATGTTGTGATACGCAAGCCCGGTACCCGCCGGGATGAGGCGCCCGACGATGACGTTCTCCTTCAGGCCGCGCAGCGGGTCCCGCTTGCCCAGGATCGCGGCTTCGGTCAGCACCCGGGTCGTTTCCTGGAACGAAGCCGCCGAAATGAACGAATCGGTCGACAGCGACGCCTTGGTGATTCCGAGCAGCAAGTACGAGTACACCGCGGTCTTCTTGCCGTCTTTTTCCGCCTTCTCGTTATCCTCGAGCACCTCGGCACGCTCGACCTGCTCGCCGGTGATGAACGTCGTGTCGCCCGGATCCTCGATCTGCACCCGGCGCAGCATCTGCCGCACGATCACCTCGATGTGCTTGTCGTTGATCTTCACGCCCTGCAGGCGGTAGACGTCCTGCACCTCGTCGATGATGTAGCGCGCGAGCGCTTCCACCCCGAGCAGGCGCAGCAGGTCGTGCGGATCGACCGGGCCGTCGACGATCATTTCGCCTTTGTTGACCACCTGGCCGTCGTGAACCAGCACGTGCTTGTCTTTCGGGATCAGGTACTCGTGCTGCGCTCCGTCCAGATCGGTGATCACGAGTCGCTGTTTGCCCTTGGTGTCCTTGCCGAAGGACACCGTTCCCGTGACCTCGGCCAGCATTCCTGCGTCCTTGGGCGCGCGCGCCTCGAACAGTTCCGCCACGCGCGGCAGGCCGCCCGTGATGTCGCGGGTCTTCGAGGTCTCCTGCGGGATCCGCGCGAGCACTTCGCCCACCGCCACCTGCTGACCGTCGCGCACGGCGATCACCGCGCCCACCGGGAAGCTGATGTTCACGGCGTGGTCGGTGCCTGCGATGCGCACCTCCTCGCCTGCGTCGTTGATCAGCTTGACCGAGGGCCGCGCGCCCTTGGCCGTGGCCGATCCCCGGCGCTTGGGGTCGATGACGACGAGCGTCGAGAGTCCCGTCACCTCGTCGATCTGCTTGGCGACCGTGTTGCCGTCCTCGACGTGTTCGAACTTGATGGTGCCCGGATACTCCGTGATGATCGGACGATGGTGCGGATCCCAGGCCGCGAGCATCGCGCCGGCCTTGACCTGCTTGCCGTCGCTGGCCGCAAGCTGCGCGCCATAGGGAACCTTGTGCCGTTCGCGCTCACGATGGTTGTCGTCCGTGATGATCAGCTCGCCCGAGCGCGAAATCACGACCTTGTCGCCCTTCGCGTTGCTGACGTAGCGCATGGTCGGAGTGAAACCCACCGTGCCGCTCGATTTTGCTTCGACGTGGCTCTGAACCGCGGTTCGCGATGCCGCGCCACCGATGTGGAACGTGCGCATCGTCAACTGCGTGCCCGGCTCGCCGATCGACTGCGCGGCGATCACGCCGATCGCTTCGCCGACGTTCACCAGGCTGCCGCGGCCAAGGTCGCGACCGTAGCACTTCGCGCACACACCCCACCGCGTGTCGCAGGTAAGCGGCGTGCGCACCTTGACCTCGTCGATTCCCAGATTGTCGATCATGTCGACCGATTCCTCGTCGAGAAGCGATCCGGCCGCGTACAACACGTCCTGGGTCTCGGGATGCAGCAGGTCGACGGCCAGCGCGCGGCCGAGAATGCGCTCCTTGAGCGCCTCGACCACCTCGCCGCCTTCGACCAGCGCCTTCATCGAAACCCCGTTCGCGGTGCCGCAGTCGTCCTCCGTCACCACCAGATCCTGGGTGACATCGACCAGGCGCCGCGTGAGGTATCCGGAATTCGCGGTCTTCAGCGCCGTGTCCGCGAGGCCTTTGCGCGCGCCGTGCGTGGAAATGAAGTACTGCAGGACGTTCAGCCCTTCGCGGAAGTTCGCCGTGATCGGGGTCTCGATGATCGAGCCGTCGGGCTTCGCCATGAGGCCTCGCATGCCCGCGAGCTGCCGAATCTGCGCTGCCGAACCGCGCGCACCCGAGTCGGCCATCATGTAAATCGAGTTGAACGCCTCCTGCCGGACTTCCTTGCCATGGCGGTCGATGGTCGGCTCGGTGCTCAGCTGGTCCATCATCACCTTGCCCACCTGCTCGCCGCAGCGTGACCAGATGTCGACGACCTTGTTGTAGCGCTCGCCCACCGTGACCAGGCCCGAGGTGTACTGGCTTTCGATGCCCTTCACCTCCTCCTCGGCGACGCGGATCAGTTCGCGCTTGGCTTCCGGAATGTGCATGTCGTGCACGCCGAACGAGATGCCGGCGCGCGTCGCGTACGTGAACCCCGCCTGCATCAGCTTGTCGGCGAAGATCACGGTTTCGCGAAGCCCGCAGCGGCGGAACGCGCCGTTGATCAGGCGCGAGATCTCGCGTTTCTTCAGCGGCCGGTTGAGCAACGAGAACGGCAGCCCGGGCGGCAGGATCTCGGAAAGCAGCGCACGGCCAATGGTGGTTTCGTACCGGGTGACTTTTTCGCTCCGCTCGCCGTCTTCGCTCACCTCGACTTCCTTGATCCGAACCAGGACCCGCGCGTGCAATTCGACCGCGCGCGTCTCGTAGGCACGCGAGACTTCAGAGAGGTTCGCAAAGACCGCGCCCTCGCCCTTGGCGTTGATCCGCTCGCGCGTCGCATAGTAAAGCCCGAGCACGATGTCGTGCGAGGGCACGATGATCGGCTCGCCGTTGGCGGGCGATAGCACGTTGTTCGAAGCGAGCATGAGCGTCCTCGCCTCCATCTGGGCTTCCAGCGACAGCGGCACGTGGACCGCCATCTGGTCGCCGTCGAAGTCCGCGTTGAACGCCGCGCACACCAGCGGATGCAGCTGGATCGCCTTGCCTTCCACGAGCTGCGGCTCGAACGCCTGGATGCCCAGACGGTGCAGGGTCGGCGCTCGGTTCAGCATCACCGGATGCTCCCGGATCACTTCTTCCAGGATGTCCCAGACTTCGGGGACTTCCTGCTCGACCAGGCGCTTGGCCGCCTTGATGGTCGTGGCGAGCCCCAGCAGTTCGAGTTTGTTGAAGATGAACGGCTTGAACAGCTCCAGGGCCATCTTCTTCGGCAGCCCGCACTGGTGCAGTTTCAGCTGCGGCCCGACCACGATCACCGAGCGGCCCGAATAATCGACTCGCTTGCCGAGCAGGTTCTGGCGGAAGCGCCCGCCCTTGCCCTTGATCATGTCGGCAAGCGACTTCAGCGGCCGCTTGTTGGCCCCGGTCATCGCCTTGCCGCGTCGCCCGTTGTCGAGGAGCGAATCCACCGCCTCCTGGAGCATGCGCTTTTCGTTGCGCACGATGATTTCCGGCGCTTTCAACTCCAGCAGACGCTTCAGGCGGTTGTTGCGGTTGATCACGCGCCGGTACAGGTCGTTCAGGTCCGAGGTGGCGAAGCGCCCGCCATCGAGCGGCACCAGCGGCCGCAACTCGGGCGGCAGCACCGGCAGCACTTCCATCACCATCCAGTCGGGCTTGATGTTCGAGCTCTTGAAGCCTTCGAGCACTTTCAGGCGCTTGGCGATCTTCTTGATCTTCGCGTCCGAGCTGGTGGCTTCGAGGTCCTTGCGGAGCCCGTCGAGTTCACGATTCAGGTCGAGCGAGCGCAGCAGCGAACGGATGCCTTCCGCGCCCATCGAAGCGGAGAAGTCGTCGCCGAACTCCTCCACCTTGGCGAGGTAGTCGTCCTCGGTCAGCAGCTGGCAGCGCTTGAGCGGCGTCAGGCCCGGATCCGTGACGACGTAGGCCTCGAAATACAGCACGCGCTCGATGTCGCGCAGCGTCATGTCGAGCACGAGCCCGAGGCGCGAAGGCAGCGACTTCAGGAACCAGATGTGCGCGACCGGACTCGCGAGCTCGATGTGGCCCATGCGCTCGCGGCGGACCTTGGCCAGAGTCACCTCGACCCCGCATTTCTCGCAGATCACGCCGCGGTGCTTCAGCCGCTTGTACTTGCCGCAGAGGCACTCGTAGTCCTTGATCGGCCCGAAAATCTTGGCGCAGAACAGGCCGTCGCGTTCGGGTTTGAAGGTCCGGTAGTTGATCGTCTCCGGCTTCTTCACCTCGCCGTAGGACCACGACCGGATCTTCTCGGGCGAAGCGAGGCCGATCTCGATGGCATCGAACTCTTCGTTCTGCTGGACTTGCTTGAACAGCTCGAGCAGCGCTTTCATCAGTACCTCTCCAGGTCGATGTCGATCCCGAGCGACCGGATTTCCTTCACCAGCACGTTGAACGAC
>Ga0209726_10000887_pt1 | contig 52384 bp, 43 predicted proteins | sample Subgrocontami54m_FD_187453 | JGI IMG/M metagenome (GOLD analysis project Ga0209726, IMG submission 187453) | Subsurface groundwater microbial communities from S. Glens Falls, New York, USA - GMW46 contaminated, 5.4 m (SPAdes) (version 3) | ecosystem: Environmental > Aquatic > Deep subsurface >...
CTTGCCGCAGCTGCCAGCGCCGATCCTTACCACCGGAGACTGCTGTGACACCCCTGCGTCAACGTTTCATCCAAGACCTGCAACTGCGCAACCGCTCGCCCAAGACCGTCCAGGCCTACGTCTTTCACGTCCGCAATTTCGCGCGTTTCTTCAACCAGTCGCCCGACCAGCTCGGCGGCGACCATGTTCATCGTTATCTTGTGCATCTTCTGCACGAGAAAAAGGCGTCGTGGCCGCATTACAACCAGGCTGTCAGTGCGTTGCGCTTCCTGTATACGGTAACCTGTCCCAGTGACACCGTGGTGACACGGCTGCCGTACGGCAAGCGGCCCAAGCGGTTGCCGCAAGTGCGTTCGCGTGAGGAAGTGGCCCGGTTCTTGGGCGGCGTGCGTAATCCCACGATCGCCATGGTGCTGCGGACGATTTATGCCACCGGTCTGCGGCTGGGCGAAGCGCTGGCGTTGACGGCGGCGCACATCGACAGCCGGCAGATGGTGTTGCGCGTGGTGGGCAAGGGGGACAAGGAGCGTGTCCTCCCCCTGTCAGCGCTGCTGCTGAACGAGTTGCGTGTTTATTGGCGGAAGGTGAGGCCGACACAATGGTTGTTCCCTGGCAAGCGCAAGGACCGGGTGCTGCACTCTTCGGCGGTGCAGCGTTGCTGCCAGCGGGTGTGCCGCGAGCAGGGCTTGGCGCGGCTGACGCCGCACACGCTGCGTCATTGCTATGCGACGCACTTGCTCGAAGCGGGCACGGACACGCGGACGATCCAGGCTTTGTTGGGTCATCACCGCGTGGGGACGACGGCGATTTACACGCATGTGACCATGACGGGGTTGCGGCAGGTGGTCAGTCCTCTGGAGACGCTGCCGACGCTGGATGCAGCGCCGGCCGTGCCGACAGCGACGGCGCGCAACGTCCCGGTCCCGCCAGTGACAGGTGGCTGACACTCGGTCACATTCTGCGGCGGCACGGGGCGGCGTTCTTGCAGCGTTATCCGCAGACGACGCCCGGCGTGGTGCGCGCCTTGCGGACCTTGGCGGCCTGCCGCACGGCGGCGCTGGGCGGGCACGTGACGCGCTGCACGCACTGCGGCGTCGTCAACTATCACTATCACTCGTGCGGCAACCGCCACTGTCCGTCGTGCGGCGGGTCCAAGCGGGCGGCGTGGCTGGAGAAGCGGCGGGCGGACCTGTTGTCCGTGCCGTACTTCCACCTGGTGTTCACGCTGCCGCACGAGCTGAGCGCGCTGGCGCTCGGCAACCGCCAGGTGCTGTACGGGCTGCTGTTCGACGCGGCGGCGCAGACGCTGTTGCAGATCGGCGCCGACCCCAAACACCTGGGGGCGCGGCTGGGGGCGTTGGCGGTGTTGCACACGTGGGGTCAACAGTTGGAGCATCATCCGCATGTGCACATGGTGGTGCCGGGCGGCGGCCTGGCTTGCGATCGGCACGGCGTGGTGGCGGAGCCGCGGTGTTGGCTGTCCAGCCGGCCGAACTTCTTGGTGCCGGTCAAGGTGCTGGGCCGGGTGTTCCGCGGCAAATATCTCGAAGGTTTGCGACAAGCCTATGACACTGGACAATTGCAATTCGGCGGCAGCACGGCGCAGTTGGCGGAAGCGACGCGCTGGCGCGCGTTCCTGCAGCCGCTCTACGTCAAGGACTGGGTGGTGTACGCCAAGAAGCCATTCGGCGGCCCGGCGCAGGTGCTCAAGTATTTGACGGCGTATACGCACCGGGTGGCGCTCAGCAATCGCCGACTGGTGGCGCTGAGTGACAGCCATGTGACACTTACTTATAAGGATTACGCCGACGGCTGCCGGCGCAAGGAGTTGACGCTGGAGGCGCTGGAGTTCGTGCGCCGCTTCGCCATGCACATCGTGCCCAAGGGATTTGTGCGGGTGCGGCATTACGGCTTGCTGGCCCATCGCGATCGCGGCGTACGTCTGGCGAAGTGCCGGGCGTTGTTGGCGGCTGACCATGCGGTTGCGCCCATCGTGGCGAGCAGCGCAGCACCGGCCGAAGCGCCGACGCCATTGTCATTAGCGGCCGCCGTCGGCGCCGTCGCGGCAGCGCGGCCGACAACGCTGGCGTTGCCGCTGTTGGTGGGCGTGTTGGCGACGCCCGCTGCCATCGCGACGGCGCCGGTCGCTGCTGCAGCGCCGGCGCCCCCGACACCGGTCCACGGTGTCGCTGCCGAGCGTTGCCCCGGCTGTGGCCAGGGCCGGCTGATCACCGTGTGGCATGCCGGGCGTCCGACGAGCCGGCAACTGGAACAGTGTTGGCGCTGGAACACGTCGTAAGGAGTCCGCGGCTGGACGCGCAACTCATCACTACGGCGGTCCGTTGGCGTCGCGCGCTCCGTGGCGTGTCGGCAGCGCTGCCGGAGCGCGCCGTGCCGCAGCGCCGTCGGCGTCGCCTTGGTCTCACCATCGCTACGCCGCACCGCATCGTCATGATCCATTTTTGAGACGGCCCCATTCGCTCCTCGGCGCTGGCAGCCCGGACGCTTCTGCCAGGCACGAGGGCAGCTTTTCGCTGGCGGCAGGCACGGTGCCGCGGATACAATTCCCCAAAGGAAACCGAGCCCCCGGCGCTGCCGAGTCGGCTGTCTGGGGACCCGGTTTCGTTCAACGGCCCGCTATCCCGCCGCCGCGTTGCTGTGCTTGCCGAAGGTCAACGGCATTGCCCGCGGCGGGATAGCGGGCTAGCGCTAAACGGCAAGCAGGATTTCTACTTCAGTTCCTTGAGATAGATGTTCCGAAACTCGACGCGGAAGTTGTAGCTCTGAAAGCCGACGTGGCCTTTTTCGCGCAGGATGCCGGGGTGCTTCTTGCCGTGCTCCTTGACGTAATCATCGAGGTTTGCGTCGACGAGCACTTCGCCGTTGTTCTCAACCGTGATTTGCCGCCCCTTGGCGACGATGCGCATAGCGTTCCATTCGCCGATCTCTTTGTTGTTGATCTTCTTGGGCGGAACGACGTTGTAGATGGCGCCGGTGCGCTGCCAGGTTTGCAGGCCCTTCCAGTTGACGTCGTCGATGAGCTGGATTTCCATGCCGACGTAAGCGGGGTCGCCGTACAGAGGAGCGCGGAGACCAACACCGCTGTTGCCCATCTTCGGCATCTTGTACTCCAGCCGCAGCTCGTAATCGCCGTACTCCCTGGCCGTCATCAACCAGCCGCCCCCCCCGCCCTCGCAATACAAGACCCCTTTTTCGGCGCCCCAGACCGGCTTGACGTTGGCCGCCATCCACCAACCGGCGAGGTCCTTGCCGTTGAACAGCGACACGAAGCCCTCCGGCGGATCGGCGGCGAGCGTGGGAGCGAACAGAACCATCGACAAGAGTGGAATCAGCAAGCGGCGCATTGGTGGTCTCCTCGTAGGTTAGGCTTTCAGCCTGACCGGTCCAGTCGAACGGTCAGGCTGAAAGCCTAACCTACGCCCACCTCCCCGGCCAGCAAAAACCGGACGACGATCCGCGGCGCCCCGTACAATACGGTATGCGCCGCATCATGCTCAAATCGAAGATCCACCGCGCCAAGGTCACGCACGCCGATGTTCATTACGAAGGCAGCCTGACCCTCGACCCTGCCCTCTTGGAAGCGGCCGACATCGTGCCCTTTGAAGAAGTTCACGTCTGGAACGTGACGCGCGGCACGCGCTTCCGCACCTATGCCATGCTCGGCGAAGCCGGCAGCAACGTGGTCTGCGCCAACGGCGCTGCCGCGCTTTTGGTCGAACCCGGCGATTTGGTGATCATCGCCAGCTTCACCAGCGTCGAGGATGCCGAGTTGCGGCAATTCAAACCAAAGCTCGTATTTGTGGACGACGGCAATCGCATCAAGTCAGTTCAGGCGGCGGAAGTCACGGGCCCGCATTGACCCGGCACATCATTTGCTCTTTTCCCCTTCCCTCGCCCCACTTCGGGAAGGTAAGGTAGAGGCTATGAAATTGCTCAACTTGTCGAGCTTCTGCGGAGCGCTCGCGGTCGTCACGCTCGTAGGTTGCACCGCCGACGATCCGGCGCCCAAGAAAGATCCCGTGCCTGCGCCGCCATCGTCGGCAGCGCCGGCCAAGAAGGTCGAGGTCGGCAAAAACGTCTTTTTGGAAATCGAGGGCGAGCAGCGCCGCGTCCTGGTGGAAGCCTATGTCTGCCTGCGCAAAGGCCAGCTCGAACAATTCTTGACGCGCAAACGCACCAAGGAGCACGAGGCGATCCTGGCCGCCGACGTCGATGCCCGCAACATTCACACCGCCCTGACGCTTGCCAAAGCCGAGCCTGGCGCCCCCGTCCGTTTTTTTGATCCCGTCAATATGGTGCCGAAGTACGAGCCGGCCCGCGGCGCCGTCATCAAGGTGTCGGTCGAATACAAGGATCAACAGGGGCAAACGCGCCGCCATCCCGCCCAACAGTGGATTCGCAGCTTCAAAACCCAGAAAGATCTCGAGCACGATTTTGTCTTTGGAGGCAGCCAACTGATCCCCGATCCGCTCGACGATAAGAAGCCGCCGTATTACGCAGCCAACTGGGGCGACGTGATTTGCGTGTCCAACTTCGACACCGCGATGCTCGATCTGCCGATCAACAGCCCCAAGGACAACGACGACCTGGCCTTCGAGGCCCACACCGAGCGCATTCCTCCGTTGGAGACGCGCGTGCTGGTGATTCTGGAGCCCGTGCCGGCCAAGGCGAAGGACAAGAAATGAGCGCGCGCTCGCGCAGCGGGAGTTGGTTGACGAAACTGTACTGGCCGATTGCAGGTAATGGACTGGTACGCTGCCGTCGCCACTCCATCGATTGGATGCATCATGGCTCACCTGGTGATTTGTCCGCATTGCAAGAAGGGGTTGCGCTCGTCGGCGCCGTTCGCCGTGGGCGTGACGATCCAATGTCCGGCGTGCCACGCGCAGTTTGCGACCGGCAGCGACAGTCCTGCCGTCGCGGTCCCGCCGAAGCTGCTTGCGCCGGTGCGGGCGAAGTCGGCGCCCATCGCCGCACTCGTCGGCCGGCCTGCCCATCAAGTTGCGGCAAAAGCGCTGCCGCCTTTGCCGGTCGCCGATCCTCTGGACGATGATCTGGAAGAGGTGCGTCCGCGACCAAAGCCATCACCGGACCTTGTTGCCGGCGGGCGCGTGCCGCCACGCAGCAAAGCGGGGCTGATGCTCGGTTTGGCCGGCGGCATGGCCGTGCTGGCCGTCCTCGCCGTCACTGCGTTTGTTTGGCCCGGGTTCCTGGTCAATGGCCGCCCGCCTTCGCAGGCGCGCACGCTGCTTGCCTACGTACCGGCCAACAGCACCATCATCGCGGGCGCGCAAATCGGCTTGTTTCGCAAAGAGCCCAAGTTCCAGGCCAAATGGAACGAGGTCCAGCAGCAGATCGCTCAGTTTCCCAACTTCCCCGCCGATGCGCGCGCGTTGCTCAACGACGCGGATGAAATTATCGTCGGCAGCGGCATCGACTTGCAAAGCTCGGCGGTGTTCGTTTGCAGCACGGAGCAGCCCTTCGATCCGGACAAGGTGAAGCGGCTCGCGAAAGCCGGCGCGGCCCAAACCGTCCTGGGGCAGACGATCTACCCGGTCAACGACCTGGTTCTTGGCCGGACGGGCTTTCTGGCGCTGCCCACGGACAACATTCTGGTGCTCGGCTTCATGCCGGCGGATGACTTTGCCAGGCTGCTGGCCGGCGCCAAACAGGCGCGCTTGCATCCTGATTTGCAGGAACAAGTCGAGCATGCGCACAGCGCGCTCGTGTGGGTGGCGGCGCGCTTTGATCCTGGGATCAAGCAAAAAATGAACGAGGCAAACGATGACTTCGGCCAAGCCGCCGCCGGCTTCTTGCCCGAATTGCCGAAGCTCGTCGGCATCATTCAGCGCGGCAAAGGAGCGCTGGTGTCGATCGATCTGGGCGATCAGAACCTCAAATTGAGCATCGGCGTCACGTGCCAGGACGGCGCCGACGCCGGCCAATGTTCCGCGGCCGTCGGCAGCATATGGAATCAGGCCAAGCTGTTGCTGGGATTCGCCAAGAGCGTGCCGAAGTTCGGTAAACTCTTGGGCGAGGTCCAGCAATCGTTTGCGGTCGAGCAGCGCGACCATACCGTATTCGCGTCCGTGCAGCTCAATCAAGACACGCTGTTTGAGCTGGCCGACGCCCTGCCGCAATTCGCCGCCCCGGGACTGCCGCCCGGCTTCAACCCGGCCCCAAAAAAGGAAGCGCAGCGCCCACCCCAAAAGAAGCCATGAGCGAACTCACCCATTTCGACGACCGCGGCGCCAGCCGCATGGTCGATACCAGCCAGAAGCCCGAGACGCTCCGTGAGGCGCGGGCCAGCGGCTTGGTCCGCATGCAGCCGGCGACGTTGCAGCTGATCCGCGACCGCGGCCTGTCCAAGGGCGACGTGCTCGAAGTCGCGCGCCTCGCCGGCATCCAGGCCGCCAAACGCACCGGCGAGCTGATTCCGTTGTGTCATCCGCTGCCGATCAGCGCCGCCGCCGTCGAATTCTCCTTTACCGGCGCCGATCTGCTCCAAATTGAGGCGACCGTGCGCATCTTCGGCCGCACCGGCGTCGAGATGGAAGCGCTCACCGCCGTCAGCGTCGCCGCCTTGACCGTGTACGACATGTGCAAGTCGGTGGACAAGGGCATGACGATCGAGCGCATCCGGCTGGAATCCAAGACCGGCGGCAAGAGCGGGACGTTCGAGCGGGCCAACAGATGAGCGCAGCTTGTCGTTTAGCGCGACGAAAGCGGCGCCGCTTTCGTCGCGCTAAACGACAAGCAGCGCTCATTGCCGCACCATGCCGCCCCGCCTATCATTCACTTTGATTTGAAACTTCAGAAACTTCGTGCCGCGCCGTTATCTTGGAGGCCGTCGTGCGGTTAGCCAAGGGACCACCGTCCCAGGGCTTACCCCGTGAGGATCGGGCATGCACGCCACGCCGACTGTCGCCGCCTTCCGTTCGAGCGCCGAGCTGTTTGCGCCCATCGCCCGTGATCTCGAAACCGTCGAACGCATCCTGCGCCAAACCCTGAGCAACCCGCAGCCTGGCGTCGCCCGGCTCATCGACCATCTGACCCACTATCGCGGCAAACGGTTGCGGCCGGCGCTGCTGCTGTTGGCGGCCAAAGCGTGCGGCGGCATCACGCCCGCGCATCACACGCTTGCCGCCGTCGTCGAGATGATCCATACGGCGACGCTGGTGCACGACGACGTGCTCGACGACGCCACCGTCCGCCGCCATGCTTCCACCATCAACGCCGGCTGGGGCAATCAGGCGAGCATCCTGTTGGGCGATTGGCTGTTCACGCACGCCTTCCACCTGACCAGCAGCGTCGATGCCCACGCTTGCCGCCTCATCGGCGAGGCCACCAATCGCCTATGCGCCGGCGAGCTGCACCAAATCTGCGAGCGCGGCAACCTCGACCTGAGCGAAGACGCCTACTTCGACATCATCGACGGCAAGACCGCCGAGCTGACCGCGTGCTGCTGCCGGCTCGGCGCCCTGTACGCCGGGGCAGCCGATGACGTGGTCGAGCATCTCGCCGCTTACGGCCGCTACCTCGGCCTGGCGTTTCAAATCGCCGATGATTTGCTGGACCTGGTCGGTGAAGAACGGTCGGTGGGAAAATCGCTGGGCACCGATCTGGAGCAACAGAAGCTGACGTTGCCGATCATCTGGCACCTGGCGCAGGCGCCGGCCAAGCGCGCCGGTTGGCTGCGGCGCTTGCTCGCAAGCCCAGGCAACCACAAGCGCGAAAAGCTCGCCCCGGAGCTGGAAACCAACGGCGCCATCGCCTACGCCCGCCGCCGTGCCGAGGATTTCGCCGCCCGCGCCGCCGCCGAGTTGGTCTGCTTGCCGGCCTCGCCCTGCCAGGCGATTCTGGATCAACTCGCGGAGCGCGTCGTGCACCGCGATTGCTAATTTCGCCCTTTGATCGGCAAACCCGTCGTTTCATTCAGGGGTGTCAAGTGCTGAACGAAAGCGGTTTTCATAACCCTGGACCCCGCTTCAGGTTAGCGCTGGGCCAAACTTTCGTTTAGAACTTTGGGTGTGTGCTGAACGCAAATGAATGAAACGGCCGTTGCTGTCTACCCGTAAACGACTCGCCGCATTCCATCCAATTCTCCTATCTTGCCAGATCGAACAACCAATCGCCGTGGCATGAGGACGCCCTTTCTTCTTACAATAAGGCAACTGTATCACGCTTTGTTGTGGAAAGGACCCTCCGTTGCGCATTCGTGACCTGTACGACCGGCCCGAGCCGACGATCTCGTTCGAGTTCTTCCCGCCCAAATCGCCCGAGGCCGAAGAGACGCTCTTCCGCGACACGGTCCCCGCGCTCGTCGCCCTGAAACCGTCGTTCTTCTCGGTCACCTACGGCGCCGGCGGCAGCACCCGCGACAACACGCTGCGCCTCGTCGAGCGCATTCGCCGCGAACACCCCGTCGAAGCGATGTCGCACCTCACTTGCGTCGGCTCCACCGCGGACATGCTCGGCAAATATCTCGACGAAGCCCACGCGGCCGGCATCGAGAACATCCTCGCCCTGCGCGGCGACCCGCCCAAGGGCCAATCGTCGTTCCAACCGGTCGCGGGCGGCTTCACCTACGCCATCGACCTGATCCGCTTCGTCAAAGGCCGGCAGCATTTCGGCGTCGGCGCCGCTTGTTTTCCGGAAGGGCACCTCGAATCCGCCAACAAACACGACGACTGGGACCGCGCAGCCGCCAAGATTGAAGCCGGCGCCGACTTCCTTGTCTCCCAGCTCTTTTACGATTGGAGCGACTTCCTCGACATGCAGGACTACCTGCGCAACCAGCGCGGCGTCAAAGCCCCGATCGTCCCCGGTGTCTTGCCATTCCTGAGCACCGAGCAGATCAAACGCTTCACGGCCTTGTGCGGCGCCAAGCTGTCCAAGCCATTGTTGACCAAGCTCGACGCCTATGCCCACGACGACGAGTCGGTCCGCAAGCTCGGCGTCGACATCTGCACCGACATCTGCCGCCGGCTGCTCGACCAGGGCGTCGCCGGCATCCACTTCTACTGCCTCAACCGCGTGCCGAGCTGTGCAGAGATCATGCACAATTTAGGTTTGGTTGCGTCCTGACCAGAATTCGTGAGCTAGACTTGAACAGCCGCGGATCGTTCACCGTTTCGCGCTCGCCGAATCCAGGACAGCATCATGAGCATGCCCACGCAGACCCACGTCGAAGACACCGCCTGCCCGACCGGCTTCATCGTCCTGCCGGCACTCATCGGCGGCCTCGTGTGGCTGTGCGTGATCCTCAGCCGTTTGCCGCATTGATCGATCGAAATGCTTCACAACCCGGGGAGAACGCCCCGGGGTTTTTCATGCGCCTTGCACTTGACGGCGGCCTCTTCTAAGTTGACAAATGTATACAAGGAGCCGCCGATGGAACGCGTCAATCTGCCTCTGCACGGCCGCGGCGCCAGCGCCAATCCGGCCAATCGCTTCGAGCCCTTGCACTACGCCGGTGAAGGCGACGACCTCGGCGGCGACGGACCGGCCCCGCGCACGCAATTCTACAAAGACACAACGCGCACCATCATCGCCACCAACGACAGCCCCGACGTCGGCTTCGACGCCAGCATCAACCCCTACCGCGGCTGTGAACACGGTTGCTGCTACTGCTACGCCCGGCCCTATCACGAATACCTCGGCCTGTCCGCGGGGCTCGATTTCGAATCGAAGATCTTCGTGAAGGAAGACGCGCCGAAACTGCTGCGCCGTGAACTTTCGGCGCCTAGCTGGAAGCCGCAGACGATCGGCGTGTGCGGGGTTACGGATGCGTATCAGCCCATCGAACGCCGCTTGCAGATCACGCGTCGCTGCCTGCATGTGCTGGCGGAGTTTCGCAATCCCGTCGCCGTCGTCACCAAAGGCCATCTGGTGACGCGCGATGTCGATCATCTCGGTGAACTGGCCCGGCACAACGCGGCGTGCGTGTTCATGGGCATCACGACGCTGGATGCATCGCTGGCCCAGGTCATGGAGCCGCGTGCCACTCGTCCGGAGGGACGCCTGGCTGCCATCGCCGCATTGGCGCGTGCCGGCATTCCCGCGGGCGTCTTGGTCGCGCCGGTCATCCCCGGCCTGACCGATCACGAACTGCCATCAATCCTTGCGGCGGCGCGGCAAGCGGGTGCCGTCTCCGCGGGCTTCAGCATGCTTCGGCTGCCGCACGGCGTCAAGGATCTGTTCACGCAATGGTTGGAGCAGCACTTTCCCGATCGCAAGGAGAAAGTGCTGGGCCGCGTCCGGGCGATTCGCGGCGGCAAGCTCAATGAATCCGACTTTCGCAAACGCATGAAAGGCGAGGGCGTTTTCGCCGACATGGTGAAGCAGATGTTCGACTTGGCGTATGCAAAGGAGAAGTTCCCCGGCAAGCCAAAGCTGAGCGCCGCCGCATTCCGCCGGCCGCAGGAGACGCCGATGAGCCTTTTTGGGGATTGACGATCGATTCACGGTAAGTAGAGTCGACCGGTGCCGCGATAGTTGTCGATCCAATGCAGATAGGTCAGCAGCTGTTCAACGACACGTTCGGCGTATGTCCTGCTATGGCGGATTTGTTCGGCGTCTGCCAAGGTAAGCACGGGCAAACACTTTGCATTGTTTTCTTTTTCGATCACGCTTTCGAGAGAGTCGTCGTCCTTTTTGTTTCGATTCGCGGTAATCAGAATCCATTGCCGGCTTTGGCAGTGGCGCCAAATGACCGCATCAACGTTGTTTGGGTCCAAGCCAGCGTCGGCGAAACTGACAATCGGGATTTGCAGATGCCGCCAGAGCTCGCGCCACGAGGGACTCTCCAGGATTCGTTCCAAGATACGGACGTGGCCTTCGACGTTATTGTCCATCAACAGTCCGTCCATCGCCGTTCTCCCGTTGCGCGCGGGCCGCGGCCAACGCATCGCGAAGCGCATAAAGGCGTTTCTTGCCCTCTGCAGCTATCGCCTCAATCTCCGGCGGATTGCCGCGCGCATGGCGGGCGCGGATTGCAGCCCAATCGCGTTCGACTTCTTCGCGATGGTCCTCAATATAGCGCAGCGCTTCTTCGATCTGGCCGACCTGCAAATGCCACTCTTCCGCGAGCTGTTGCACGGGTACCCCGGCGCGCGTCTCGGCAAGCACGTCGTACACCGTGATGCGCGACCCTTCGATCATCGGACCTTTGCCGCATTGAATAATCATGAACTCCTCCTTCGCCCGTGCACCATTCTATCACGAGTCGAGGCGTTTCATCCATTCCAAGAAGAGCCGGGCACAGTCGTCAAGATTCGCCTCGCTGCCGCCGCCGCGCAGATACGAGCACATCTCATACGCCACGTAACCCTGATAGCCGGTCTCTTTCAACGCAGCGAAAAACCGGCGATAGTCGATGAATCCCTCGCCCATCGGCACGGCGCGAATGGCATCGGTTTCGCGCGTGTAGTTGACCAGCGCGGACTGGTAGCGGAAGCGCGGCCGGCGGACGTAGTCGGCGACGGTTGTGTGCACGATATGCGGGGCCAACATGCGCACGCCGGCGGCCGGGTCCATGCCGTGCAGCGCCGGCGCCCAGGCGTCATACATCAGCTTGCAATTCGGTTCGTCGATTTCCGCCAGTAGATCGGCCAGGCTCTCGAAGTGGACCGCCGTGTCGTGGTGGTTCTGGATGCCGAGCGTGACCCCGAACTTCGCCGCTTGTTGGGCGCATTCCTGCAATTGCGTGACGCAAATCGACCACTGTTGATCGAACGGTGTCTTGAGATCGTCATAGCCGGTGAAGACGCGGATCAAGCCACAGCCGAGCGCACGGGCAAGCCGGCTTAACTCGCGGACATACAGGATTTGCATTTCGCGCGTGGGGATGTCGGGCCGGTCCAGGCCGAGGCAGAAGTCGGTGTAACCGGCCAGGCATGCGACCTTCAATTCCAGGTCGTCCATGCGCTTGCGCAAATCACGGCAGGCGCTTTCATCGAAATCCAGCACCGACAAATGGGGTCGCTTGGCCATGAGCATGACAGCGTCGTAGCCGAGCGCTTTCGCCTTGGCCAGGAAGTCGGGCAGCGTCAAGCGTGCCTGGCCGTTCCAGACGCCGGCGTAGCTGACCGAATGCAGCGCGGTCTTAAACATGATTCCCCCAAGGTGCATCCAATTCAAACGGGAACATCGGCCGGCGACGATGATGATACGTCAGCCGTGTCATGTCCGCACAGGTCACACCCCGCGTATCGACGCGAATCAACTGCTTGCACACCGGCGCATAAGCCGCGACCGGCGCATGCACCCCCTTGGCGACTAGAACACGAAAGCGCGCCGGATCGAGTCCGAAGCTCGTCAATTGCCGCAGACTGAAGGGCACCATCCGGCGGCTCGTGAGCATGATGGTCAAGCCGGTAGGAGTCTCGACGATGGCAGTGTCGCCCTGATCGAACTTCGTGATGCCGCCGTGCCGCGGCTGGGTTTCTTCAAATCGGCCCTCGTGCAAGCCGCGCACGATGACGTAGTCGGCAAGCGCTTGGCCGTGGAGCTTGTCTGTCTTGCCGCCCATGCGTAAGGGCAGCGCGGCGCCAACTCCGGCTGCTTGCGCCAGCCGAACCGCGTCCGGGTCATTGAGACAAACGAAGGATGGCCCCAGAGCGCGGCGGCGAAGTGCATGGGCGATTTCGGTGCCGTCGCCAGGCGAGCCGCCGCCGACGTTGTCGCCCATGTCGAGCAAGCAGATCGGGCCTTCCAGCCGCGTCGCCTGCTCGACCGCTTGCTCGACGCCGATCATGTGGCCGACAAACTCGTGCCGCCGCTGCCACCAACTCTTCGCTAACGCGTTGACAAGCTGCTGAGCCTTCGGCCGATCATGGTTCGTCACCACGATTGCAGCCGAGCCCATTTCGGCAACATCGGAATAGGGGAAGCCGAGCAGCAGACTGTTCGACATGACGCCCGGCTCGCGCAACATCGCATCGGCTCGATCGTACAGAGGCTTGCACGGCGGCGCGGCGGTGAGTTGCCGCTCGATGTTGACGGCGAGCGGCGGGAATGCGGCAGCCATGGTCGGGCGCACCTCGCCGCGCAACGTTCGAGCCATCAATGTCGCCGCCTCGATGCCGCGTTGCCGTTGATCCAAATGCGGATTGGTTCGGTAGGCGATCAAGGCGTCGCACGACGCGACCATCAACGGCGAAAGGTTGGCGTGCAGGTCGAGCGTACCGATGATAGGAAACGCCGGGCCGTAGCGCTGGCGCAACCGGCTCAGCCAATAGCCGTCGCCGTCGGGATGATCTTCGGTGACCATGGCGCCGTGCGGGGCGACGAGCAGCCCGTCGAGCGATCCAGCTCGGTCAAGCGCGGCATCCATGCGCCGCAACAATTGCACGAACGTGTCGGCCTGGATCGTACCAAAGGGCAGCGCCCGCGCGGCGAAGATCGGCACGGCGTCGATTTGCGCTTCGGCCAGACCCTGAAAAAAGCCACCCGTTTCGTGATGCGCATCTGCCAGCCGGCGCCGCACTTCATCGCCTTCGACCAGCAGATCTTCCTCGAAGTGCGCCAGCGTCGTGGCGCCGCGGATGAAGGTGTTCGATTCGTGAAGCAAAGCGACAATGCCGACGCGCACGGTGATCGTTCCTTTCTTCCGAAGGGCAGCGCCATAATAATACAACGCCGCGGCCAATCCACCAACTTCCCGGACGTTTGCCATGAACCCACCGCTCGCCGCCATCGCCGGCATCACCTTCGCCATGATGCGGCAATCGCTGTACAGCGCCGTGGTCTGTGATGCGCTCGACGCCGAGGGCTTGCCGCACCAGTCGCCGCGCGTGCCGCTGCGGCCGTTGACGACAACCGGCGTGCTCGTGGGCCGATGCAAGACGACGCTTTGGGCCGACATGGCGCATCCCGATCCCAAGCCGTACGAATTGGAGCTGGCGGCAGTCGATGGCTGCCGAACCGACGACGTGATCATTGCCGCGGCGGGCGGGTCGATGCGCTCCGGCATTTGGGGCGAGCTGCTGACGACGGCGGCCAGGAACGGCGGCTGCGTCGGCGTCATCGTGGACGGCGCGGTCCGCGACTTGAGCAAAATGCGTGAGATGCAATTCCCCGTCTTCGCCCGCGGCACCTGCATCTATGACAGCAAGGACCGGCAGCGCGTGATCGACATCGATTTACCGGTGGAAATCGACGGCGTTCGTTTCTGGCCTGGAGACTTGGTGATCGCGGATGAAGACGGCGTGGTGGTCGTGCCGCGCGCCACCGAGGAAGCCGTGCTGCGCCGCGCCTGGGACAAGGTGCACGCTGAAAATGAGGTGCGCGACGCGATCCGCGGCGGCATGAAGGCGACGGACGTGTTTCGGAAGTATGGGGTGTTGTGAAAAAACGTGGGGTAGGCTTCCAGCCTGCCGCAGTCGTCGGCAGGCTGGAAGCCTGCCCCACAGGATCACGCCACTTCCGAGCGTGGCTCGTCTTCGACCCAATCTTCGAAGCGGATTGTCACCTGCTTCGACACGCCCGATTCCTGCATCGTGATGCCGTAGAGCACATCGGCGGCGGCCATTGTCGTCTTCGAGTGCGTGACGATGATGAACTGCGAGCGTTCCAAAAACTCGCGCAGCACCGCGGTGAAGCGGCCGATGTTCGCTTCGTCCAGGGCGGCATCCACTTCGTCGAGCACGCAGAACGGGCTGGGCTTGCTGCGGAAGATGGCGAGCAAGAGGGCGACCGCCGTCAGCGTTTTCTCGCCGCCGGAGAGAAGCGAGATGCTGCGCAGTTCCTTGCCGGGCGGCCGTGCGACGATCTCGATGCCGCATTCGAGGACGTCGTTTTCGTCTTCGAGGACGACATCCGCCATGCCGCCGCCAAAGAGCTTGCGGAACAACTCCTGGAAGTGCCCGCGCACCGCCTGAAATGTCTCGATGAACAGGCGTTTGCTGTCCTGGTTGATCTTGTGGATGATCTCTTCGAGCGATTTCTTGGCGGAGACGAGATCGCCGTATTGCGTTTGCAGGTCGGCGTTGCGGGTTTCGAGCTCTTGCAGCTCCGCGAGCGCCTCCATGTTGACGTTGCCCAGGCGCGCAATCTTGCGGCGCAGCTCGGCGATCTCTTCGTTGGCCGCAGCCGGGTCAAGCGGCGGGGTTTCGGTCGGCGGGGCGTCAACGTCATCGCTTCGCTGTCCGTCGCGGCTCGACTGGTTGCGATACAATTCGGCCAATTCGATTTGGTAATCCTCGCGCAGGCGCTCCACCAGGCTGTCGCGCTGGTGGCGCAGGTCGTTGACTTGCAGCTCGCGCTGGTGGAAGTTCTCCTGCTGGGTGCGCCATTCTTGACGGACCGTCTGGGCAAGTTGCACCAGGCGGGCGCGCTCGTGGCGTTTGCTGTCGCGCTGAGCGATCATGTCGGCGACCTGGCGCTGGGTCGCTTCCTTGTCGAGATACGCCTGGGCCTGAAGCGCTGACGCCTGCAGCATCGTCCGCTGGCTTTCGAGCAGCCGCTGCTTACATGAGGTTTGGCTCTGTTCGCTGTGGGATTGTTCCAATTGCCTTTGCCGCCAATCGCGGTCGAGCTGCTGATGCTGGTTGTGCAAGGCCCGCAGGCGCTCATCCATCGTTGCCAGCGTCACCTGGGCGTGGGTGCACGCGTTCTGCCGCTCCTGCCGCTCGTGATCGAGCTGGCGGATGTCGTCGTCGGCCTGGTGCAGCCGGGCGTGCAACTGCTGAACTTCGGTTTCAGCAACGGCGGCGTGCAACTGCGCGGCGCGCCAGGCCGCATCAAGATGGGCAATGTCCTGCTCGAGCGTCTGCATCTCACCCTGGCTGACCGCGACTTCATCGTTCAGTCCTTGCCGGCGATCGCGGTGGCGCTCGACCCGGCCGTGCAGATCGGCGGATTGTTCGGCCAGCACGCCAATTTCGTCTTGTTGCGTGAGCATATCGCGTTCGAGCTGGGCCAGGCCGTCGCGCAAGCCGTGCAGCTCTTGCTCGGTTTGGACGATCTTGGCATCGACCGCGGCCAATTGGACTTGGAGTTCGCGCAATTCGCTTTTGCGCGACAGAATGCCGGCGTCGGCGTGGTGGATGCCGACGGTCAGCGTGCCGTCGGGTTCCAGCAGTTCGCCGTGCAGCGTAACCAGGCGATAGCCCGGAGCGTGGGCGGCGAGGGTGCGGGCGGTCGCCAGGTCGCGGACGATCAGCGTGCGGCCCAAGAGCTGCTCCGCCAGATCGGCCACCTCCGGATGATCGCACGAGACGACTTGCACCGCCGGCGCGACCAGGCCGGGATGATCGGGCGTCAGCCCTGCGGCATCGGGTTGCTTGACGCGACTCAAAAGCGACACGTGGACGAGGCGATTGGTCTTCAGCTCGGCAAGGGCGTCGGCGGCGTGAGTCTGGGCGATCGGCATGAAGCTAACGCGCCCGGAGAACGGCTGCGAATTTTGCGCCAGCGCTTCCCCCAACAGCGGTACGTCGCGGATGATGAAACGCTGCGCCCAGTCGCCCAGGGCCAGATCGATGAGATGAGCATATTCGCGCTTCACGGTCAGGAAGTCGGCGATAATGCCCAGGACCGTGCGCCACGGTCCGGGGTCGGGCTGCTCCAAGAGGGCGAACACCTCGCGCACGCCGGTGCCGAGACCTTCGTGATTGCGGATCAGGCCTTCGAGAACGTCGATCAGGCTGCCCAACCGGCTGCGTTCCTGCCGCAGTTGTGACAGTTGCTCCGCCGTTTGATCGCGCGCCGTTTGCAGCGCCGTTTGCTTTTGGCGTTGCTCGGCCGACGCTTGCCGGGTCGCAAGCAAGCGCTGGTGCAATTGCTGATCGGCGGCGACGAGACCTTGGAGTTCGAGGTCGATGCTGGCCAGGCTTTCGGCGGCCTGATGCGACTTGTGTTGCAAACGGTCGCGCTCGCGCTGCAAGTTATCTACCTGGGCTTTGCTGGCGACGGCCTCATTCTGCAGGTGGGCGGCGCGGCGCATTTGCTCCAGGTGCTCGGCCTGGTCGGCGGCAATCTGCTGCTGCAAAGCAGTCCAGCGCCGCTCGGCGTCCTGCAGCACGGACTCAAACGCCTGAGCTGCGTCGCGCTGGCGCGTGGCCTCGCCGTGTGCTGCGGCAAGTTCTGTAGCTGCGCGCTGCGTATCGTCGGCCAGGGCGCTGACGCGCGTCGTCAACTCGGTCCAGCGCCGGCGCGTGCGCTCCAGCTCGATTTCCAGGTCGGCGGTCAGCGTGCCTTCGTGCGTCAGCGTTGTTTCCTGCGTCTTGATCTCTTGCAGTGCCTGGGCCAGACGATTCTCTTGGTCGCGCAAAGCGTCGTCGAGATCCGCGAGAAGAATCTCCAGGCGCTCGGCGTCGGCCTCGCAAGCGGCGGCGCGGGCGGCGCGTTGGTCGAGTTCGGTCCGCAGCCCGACGAGCACTTGGGCCTCGCCGTCGAGCTTCTGCGTGAGCTGTTGATATTCTTCCAATCCGATCGTGAGTCGGAGTTCCTTGAGGCGCGTCGAATATTCCTGCCAACGCTGGGCTTTGCCGGCTTGCAGCTTGACGCTGCGGAGCTGTTTTTCGACTTCTTCGATGATGTCCTTGACGCGGGCCAGGTTTTGATCGACGCGTTCGAGTTTGCGAAGCGTTTCGATCTTCTTCGCTTTGAAACGACTGATGCCGGCGGCTTCCTCGAAGATCGCGCGGCGGTCCTTCGTCGAAGTTTGCAGCAGCAAATCGACCTGACCCTGGGCGATGATGCTGTACGCATCATTGCCCGCTCCGGAGCCCAGGAACAAATCTTTGATGTCCTTGAGCCGGCCGAGCTGGCCGTTGATGAGGTATTCGCCTTCGCCGGTGCGGTAGACGCGGCGCGTGATCTGCACCTCTTCCATGTCCAGCGCGAGTTGGCGGCGGCGATTGTCGAACGTCAGCGTGACTTCCGCCAGGCCGAGGCTGCGGCGCGATGTGGAGCCGTTGAAGATGACGTCTGCCATCTCACCGCCGCGCAACGACTTGGCGCTTTGCTCGCCGAGGATCCAGCGGACGGCGTCGACGATGTTGCTCTTGCCGGACCCGTTGGGCCCGACGATGGCGGTCAGCCCGTCGCTGAAATCAAAGGTGGTCTTGTCGGCGAAGCTTTTGAAGCCGACCAGTTCGAGCCGCTTGAGCATGCCGCCTCCGGCTGGGGGAGGGTCATCCGTGGGGAGACGATGGCCTTAGCATAGCAAAAATGGCGCTCCGACGCGGCAGCGCAGCTTTCACATTTTTCGTTTTCGATACAAGCGCATCTTGAGAACTACGACGGTCTTCGCTTGGTCGTGGATCTCACAATAAGCGGTGATCGGAGGCTCAAGCAGCACGCGTGTGTTTTCAAAACGGGACTCGCTTTGATCCCAAGGATCGGCTTGCAAGCGTTGATCGACTTTGTGACATGCGGTTGTGATTGACTTGCGCAGCACAGCATCAGCATTGATCCAGTGGCGCGCCAGCGACTCTTGGGCCTCGCGCAGCCACACAACCCGATATACATTAGAGACTCTCCAGGTATTTGATCACTTCGGCAGTTGTGTAGCGCGGTTGGCCTGACACGGCGAGACGACGCAACTCCTCGTCAGTGACTTCCGGTTCGTTGGGATCAACGGGTTCCCATTCTGACAAATCGACAGGTCTCGTTGGATAGAACTTCCCGACGACATGTCCGGTAGGGTCGCACACTTCGACAGGTTGCGTCAGATTCCGCAGCGATTGGCAAATTGCGGTTTCCAGGGTGTATCTTGACATGGTCGCGTCCATTTGCTCGAGGATTCTCAACGATTGTCATTCTACCCTTCCTTGTGGTCCTTGCAACTCTACTCCCCACCCGGCGAGCGCGTCTTGGCCGCGCCCTGGTGTTCGGCCAGCAACTCTTCCAGCGGCGTGGCGGGCGGCGGCGCCAAGGCGGCGACCGGGCAATTCAGGCCCTGTTGATTGTGGAGCCTTCTGAGCAGGTCCACCGCTTCGGGATACTGACCGCCCAGCTCGACGAGCTTGCGGAGCACGTCGTCGAGCTGCAGCGAGCACGATTGTCGCTGTTCGCCGCGCTCGGAGATGCGGCTGATGTAGCAGCGTTGGTCGCCGACACCAGCGGTGACGATGAACTCTTCGCCGGCGCGGACGCGCACGGGAGCGACCAGGCGGATGTCTTTGCCGAACAGAATAATCTCGGCGCGCTTGGTTTCGGCGAAGTTGACGGCCTTGGCGCTATTGGGCGCCACCTGGTGCAGCCAGAAGGCCTGCAAGTTTTCGCCGCCCAGGCGCCGCAGGGCGCGCTCGAGATCGGTTTCGCCGGTGCGCTCCTTGCGCGGGTCGCGCAACTTATCGGTGCGGCATTCCTCGGCGTACGTCAGCCGCAGCGCCTGAAAAGCGCCGGCACGCAGCTCGGCGTCGTCGGTCGCCAGCATTTCGTTGAGCCTGATGCGGCACACCGATTCGTTGAGGCCGGCGATGGCGATCAAGGCGTAGGCGCGGACGTTGTGCTGCGTGTGGGCGAGGTTGGTCAACTCGTCCACGCCGCTCGTGCTGCCCAAGTAGACGAGGGCTTCGGCTGCGGCGAAGCGCACCAGCGGCGCCGGGCTGTCGAGGCCTTTCTTCAACGTGGCCACGCTATCTTTGCCGAGCGCCTCCAGCCGCAACGCCGCGCGAATGCAATCGTGCGGATCGAGCAGCATCTTGTGCAGGCGCTGGCGGTATTTGCTTTGCTGGACCGAGTCATCGCTGAGCGGAATGAGTCGAGCCACGCGCAAGTAGCGTTCCGGGTTGTAGCGATAGGCGTACGGCACACGGACGTTGACCAGATCGCCGCTGATGGCCTTGGCGGCGTCGGCCCGACCCAGACCCGATGGCTCGAACGAATCGTTGAGTTGCTGCGTCACATCTTCGAGCAAGAACAATTGCCGGTGCTTCTGCACGAAATCCTGCTTCTTGCCGTCGTCGGGGAACTTGAGATTGATGCGGGTGGCGACCGCGTTGGCGATGCGGGCCGACTTGTCGTCTTTCTTCATCACGAGGAAGAAGGGCCGCTCGATCATGCTGGTGGCGCCTTCCCAGACGCGGCCTTTTTTCAGCTCAGCCGGTTCATCGGGATTGCCGAAGCCGACGACGAGCGGACCTTTGCCGACGGCGAGGGCGTGACCTGGCAGCAAGCGATTGCCGCCTTTGTAGTCGGGATTGAGGTTCTTGGTGGTTTCGTAGTTGCGCAGCACGCAGGCTTGCAGGTAGCCGCCGCGCAGACTGGTCACGGGGCTGCCGTCCGGCAGGCTGACTTGGAGATCGATGAGTTCATGCTTGCGGCAACCGGCGGGGATGTAGCCGGTGACCAGAACCAAGGCGTTGTTGGGCGAATCGAGGAGTTGGTTGACGTGCTCGACCTTTTGTTGGCGCAATTCCTTTTCGAGCATGCTGCGCCATTGGCCGCGCGGCGAGCCGCCCGTGCCTTCGAGGTCCGTGACAAGTCCGGTGCCGCTTACCTGTAGCCCGGCAGCGTTGCCGACGTCGGTGACGTCGCCGATGGTGCGGACCGCTTCCAGATCCTTATCGCGCTCGATGTCCTCGGCCGATTGCATGCGCGTCTGCGGGGTGAGGCAACCCGTTAGACCCAAGAGCAGCGCGACGCCCGGCAGCCAGATCGCTCGGCACATGGCAGACTCCCTGAGCCGCGCGCTTTCGCTTGTTGGCGAAGCGGGCGCGGATCAATGCGACGAAAGCTGAAAAGAGGAGGCGGGACGATACGGTGGGATGGCAGGTCTGTCAAGAGTGGTTCGCGTCGCCGTTGGGACGCTGGACAAATTCAATCGTTTGCATTCGGCACACACCTTCAAGGCCGATGGAAAACCACGATGAAACAGAACTCGTTGCACCGCTCCGACTTGTGGAAAGTGGATTTTTGAGTGACGGACATGGTTCAAGAATGGTTACTGGCATAGGTGATATTCGAGACGACAGCATTCCGACACAGTTGGCACGCACTCAACTTCCTATCCCCTTGAGCCATCCAATGTTACACCGACAAAAATGCCGGCATCACATGACAGATTGGTGTAGTCCCCCCAGCGTTCACACGGTCACCCAGAAATGACAAGAATTGAACCATGCCGAGTGGCGGTTCAATGACCGAATGAATCCGGGATTGAGGCGCCGTGCGCGCGAACGGGGCCACATTTCGAACCGCTCCTGGCCCTCACCAAGCCTCGCTTATCCAAGTTCCCCGTGTTGCCGCGCCGACTTGTTTCGCGTTGTTCCGCGTAGGCGTGGTCGTTACAATCCTGGCTCAGGCGTTCGGTCGACGACACAACTCTGAGGTGACAACCATGGCCGCCAAACCGATTCCCGAGGGCTATCACACGGCGACGCCGTACCTGATCATTCAGGGCGCGGCCAAGGCCATCGAGTTTTACAAGAAGGCATTCGGTGCGACGGAGCTTTTGTGCTTGGCGGGCCCAGACGGTTGCATCGCCCACGGCGAGATCAAGATCGGGGATTCGCCGATCATGCTGGCGGACGAGTTTCCGCAGATGGGTTACCGCGGTCCGCTGGCGCTGGGCGGTTCGCCGGTGGGCATTTACCTTTACGTCGACAATGCGGACCTGTTGTTCAACCGAGCCGTCGAAGCGGGCGCCAAAGTGGTCAAGCCGATGCAGGATCAATTCTACGGCGATCGCAACGGTACGTTGACAGATCCGTTCGGGCATCAATGGACCATCGGCACGCACACGGAAGATGTGTCGATGGACGAGATCAACCGGCGCTTTGAGGCGATGATGAAACAACATAAGGGATGATGTACCCAAGCGCGAAACCGCGCAGCGACCTCGTTTCACCCAGTCGCAAGACACGCGTGGACACAGCTCGCTGGGCGGGTTCGCGCTGACGGCAAGGAGGCCGACACGATGCGACGCAACTTTCTCAGTCTCGCAGTGGTTTTCTGCACAGCGCTTGCCGGATCATGGTTGACGGGCCAAGAGCAGTCCGTCGTGCCGGCGGTGCTGATCAAACCGGTCACGGAGCCATCGGCCGGCGCCCGCGATGTGGCCAAGCTGGCGCCGGGTCAGCGGCATCTCTATCTCAGCGCCAAGAGCGGCATGGAATGGCTCGAGCGCGTCAACAAAGCCGACGGCCGCTTCCTGTCCGGCTTCATCCCGGCGCTGCGAACGCCGCTGGAAAGCGACAACTACCTGCATCAAGCCGGGGCGGCGTTTGCCCTGGCACGCGCGGCGGCGTTCTTCCAGGATGCGCGTGGCGCTGCCATCGCCAAGCAGGCGATTCTGACGTTGCTTCTGGAAACGACCACCGACAGGTCCGCCCGCTTCACCGCGGCGCCGGAAGCTTTTCTGAATCGCTTGGCCGCGGCCGGGACGCTCACCTTGGCCATTTGCGAATTGCCCAATCCCGCCGCCGACTTGCTGCAAAGCGCCGATGAGCTGACCAACTATCTGCGGGCACATCTGCAAACCGACGGGTCGTTTGCCAGCGCGGTGGAGGACAAGAATGCCCGTGCGGAGATCATTCAGCACTGCACCGGGGCGGCGCTGCACGGACTGATGCGCAGCCACGCCCAGAAGCCGGCGCCCTGGAAGCTCGACGCGCTGCGCAAGGCGTGCGCCTACTACCACGCCTGGTGGAAACAAAACAAGAACCTGCCGATGATTCCCGAACACACCGCCGCTTATGCCGAAGCATTCTTGGCGACTAAGGAGCCAAGTTTCGCCGAGTGCGTGTTCGAAATGAACGATTGGCTGTGCGGCCTGCAATACGCGAATATGGACGCGCGACGGGCGCACTGGGCCGGCGGCTTTTCAGGCAGCAACGACGGCAAAACGCAGCCGGCGGCGCCGGACATTCACTCCGCGGCGGCGGCGGCAAGCCTGGCCGAAGCCTGCCGCGTGGCCCGAGCAGCCGGCGACGCCCAGCGGCTGCAGCGCTATCGCACGGCGCTCGAGAATTGCTTGCTCTTCGTCACCACGCTGCAATATGCGGAATCGAACACTCAGCATTTCGCGGATTGGTATCGGCAAAACGTCCTCGTGGGCGGGTTCCATCTGTCGCACCAGGATGGCAATCTGCGCATCGATTACACGCAACATGCAATCGCGGCGCTGGTGCAGCATTTGAAATATGTTGCGGAGTGATCGTGTATTCTCCCCCCTCTCCCCTTTGGGGAGAGGGGTCGGGGGTGAGGGGCGGCGCCACGTCGGCGACGGCGAACATGCGCTGCGGCGCTTTCCTGGGCACGCTAAACGGCAAGCAAACGCGCATGAATCCTTAGTGGCAAACGCCGACATGGCGTGTATATTATCTGTTCCACAATTTCGTCGGGCTCGCTTCCGGTAGGAACGGGAGTCCGAATGAATCGGTCGAGCTCATGACTGAAGAACGCTCCCCATCGCCGCGCCCCCGTTGCCGAAGCCTGACAGGCGTGCGCGTATTGGCCACCGGCAGTTACGTCCCGGACGCGGTCGTCACCAACGACCATCTCCATCAGCGTTTTGGTTTTGATTCCGACTGGATCGTCAAGCGGACCGGCATCTACGAGCGCCGCCACGCCTTGCCCCATCAGGCGACCAGCGACTTGTGTCTGGAAGCCGCCAAGCGTTGTATCGAGCAGGCCGGCGTCAAGCCCAGCGACATCGATTTGTGCCTGGTGGCCACCTTCACGCCCGACTTTTCGTTCCCTTCGACCGCGTGCTTGGTGCAGGATCAGCTCAAGCTCTGTTGCCCCGCCGTCGATTTGCAGGCGGCCTGCGCCGGGTTCATGTACGCGCTCATCACGGGCTTCACGTATATCGCCGCGGGCGTCAGCGATTTGGCCCTCGTGATCGGCGGCGACGCCAATTCGCGCGTCGTCAATCCCAACGACATCAAAACCTATCCGCTGTTCGGCGATGGCGCCGGCGCCGTGCTGCTGACGCGCGGGCGACCGGATCAGGGCATCCTCGGCTACAGCCTGGGCGCCGACGGTTCCGGCGGCGACCTGCTGAGCCGACCCGCCTGCGGCAGCCGCATGTTCCCGACGGCCGAGCTGCTGGAAAAAGGCCTGCACTTCATGCACATGGACGGCCGAGCCGTGTTTCGCTGGGCGGTCGCCATTCTGTGCGACACCATCGTGGACGTGCTCAAATACTGCCGGCTCCACGCCGATGACGTGAACCTCTACATCCCGCACCAAGCCAACATCCGCATCATCAACGCCTCGGTGGACGTGCTCAAGATTCCGCGCAGCCGTGTGTTCAACAATTTGGAGAAGTACGGCAACACGTCAGCCGGCTCGATTCCGCTGGCCCTGGATGAAGCGTTGCAAGAGGGCCGCCTCAAGCGCGACGAGCTGGTGATGCTGTCGGGTTTCGGCGCTGGTTTGGCGTGGGGCACGGCGCTGATGCGCTGGTAAGGTATGGCGCGATTCAAACGTCGACTTGATGCACGGCGGTTCCTTCGGGCGGCACAGAAGCGCCACGAAGAAGGCGGCTTTTTGCTTGAGGCGGGGTTCACAACGGGATCCGTCTATTTGGACGGATATGCTGTTGAATGCGCACTCAAGGCGCTGGTATTATCGAGTGAACCTGCGCAAAGGAACACTGCGACACTCGGGAGCTTTCGCGGCGCACTGGCGCATGATTTCCACTGGCTCCGGCGATGTTTGGTGGAACGCAAAGTCGTTCTGCCGACAGCGGTCGCGCCACATTTGGCCCGAGTGATTTGGTGGAGCACCGAGTTGCGTTACGAACCCGGGGAAGTCGGCGAAGACAAGGCGCGGAATTTTCGATCGGGCAGCGGCGAAATCCTCGCGTGGGTCGAGAGGAGTATCTAGCATGTCAGCCAGAAGTGCCACGGTAGATCGCGACGTCCAACTTGTGCTTAGCGTTCTTAAGCGCGAGTTCGGCAAGCTTCACCCGCAGGCAAAGATTCATGCCTATCGGCGTGATCCAGAGATAATGTGGGTTCGTGTCGTCGATATGAGCTTTGGCAAGAAAGATATTACGCGGCGGGACGCAGACTTGTGGGATGTTCTCCATCGTCAACTTCCGGATAGCGTGTTTGTGCAGATCGGTCTTTTGATGCTTCTTACGCCGGAGGAGTTGGAAACCTCGGCGATGAATTACCAATTCGACCATCCAAGTTCTGATTCCATGCACGAAGCAGTCTAATCTGCATCTTCGCGAACGTGGACTCACTCATTGGTGTCCACGGTGTGGCCGCACCGGTGCCTCGGTAAGGTTAGGAGGGTCGCCATGCACGAAACCTTCGACCACACCGCCGACTTGGGATTGTGCATCCGCGCCGCTAATCTCGACACGCTGTTTGTCGAGGCCGCCCAGGCGTTGTTCGAGACCATCATCCCGGACCTGGCGAGCGTGCGGCCGTTGCAAAAGATCGAGATCGCGCTGACCGGCGACGACCGCGAATTCCTGCTATTCGATTGGCTGAAGGAGTTGCTGTTCCATTTCGACGCCGATCATTTGCTGTTGGGCAAGTTCGAGGTACACGTGCGTGAGGATGGGTTGACCGGAAGCGCGTGGGGCGAACCGGTGGATCGCGCGCGTCATGTGCTGGAACACGAGGTGAAAGCGATCACCTATCACGGGTTGCGCGTGGAACGGGACGGCGACGGATGGATGGCGGAAGTGATTGTGGATATTTGAAATCGTCAGTAGTCCGTAGTCAGTAGTCCGTAGCAAAGGTGCACGGCGATTGGCTACTGACCACTGACTACGGACTACTGACTCATGAAAGAAACCTTCACGGGCACGCTCGAGCAGGTTGACGCCTGCTGCTGGCGCATTCCCAAATCGTACAAGCCGGGCATGCGCGTTGACGGCCTGATCTTCGCCAACGAGCGGCTCATGGATCAACTGCGCAAGGATCAGGCGCCCGAGCAGGTCGCCAACGTCGCGTTCTTGCCCGGCATCCAGACGGCCAGCCTCGCCATGCCCGACATCCACTGGGGCTACGGCTTCTGCATCGGCGGCGTCTGCGCGACCGATCCGGACGAGGGCGGCGTCATTTCGCCGGGTGGCGTCGGCTACGACATCAACTGCGGCGTCCGCCTTATGCGTTCCAATCTGTTCTACCGCGACGTCAAGCCGCACCTGCGCCAACTGATCGATGCGCTGTTCAATAAGGTCCCCACCGGCGTCGGCCGCTCGGGGCACTACGAATTCCGCGGCAAGGAATTGAACCGGCTACTGACGGAGGGGGCGCAGTACCTGCAAACGCGCGACTTGGCGACACTGGGCGACATCGAGTTCACCGAAGCGCATGGCCGGCTCGACGGGGCCGATCCTGACCAAGTCACCGATCGTGCCAAGCAGCGCGGCGCGCAACAATGCGGCACGCTCGGCTCGGGCAACCACTTCCTCGAAGTGCAGGTGGTCGATCTCGTCTACGACGAAGACGCCTGCAAGGTGCTTGGCCTCGAAAAGGACATGGTCTGCGTGATGATCCACTCCGGTTCGCGCGGTCTGGGTTACCAGGTGTGCGACGACGCCCTGGCGATGCTGCGCAAAGCGCCGGAGAAGTACGGCATAGAGCTGCCCGATCGCCAACTTGCCTGCGCGCCGGTGAACAGTCCGGAGGGCCAGAAGTACATCGCCGCCATGCGCGCCGCCGCCAACTTCGCCTGGTGCAATCGCCAGCTCTTGATGTGGCAGGCACGCGAGGTGTTCGCAGAAGTTTTTGGCCAGCCGTGGCAAGCGATGCGCATGAACCTCGTTTACGATGTGTGCCATAACATCGCCAAGTTCGAGGAACACACTATTACTCCCCCCCTTGCGAAGGGGGGGGCGGGGGGGGTTAAGAAGCGCGTCTGGGTACACCGCAAGGGGGCGACGCGTGCCTTTCCGCCGGGGCACGCGGAGATTCCGGGCCTCTATGCCAAGATCGGCCAGCCCGTGATCATTCCTGGCGACATGGGCCGGGCGAGCTGGGTGTTGGTGGGTCAACAAGGCAGCATGGAGCGTTCGTTCGGCACGACCTGCCACGGCGCCGGTCGCGCCATGAGCCGGACTGCCGCGGTGAAGCACGCCGCCGGCCGCCGCATCGACCGCGAGTTGGAGGCGAAGGGTGTGATCGCGCGCGCTCAGAGCCACAAGGGTTTGGCGGAAGAGCAGCCGAGCGCTTACAAGAACGTGGACGACGTGGTCGAGGTGGTGCACCAGGCGGGTTTGTCGCGCAAAGTGGCGCGCATGCGGCCGATTGGGGTGATTAAGGGGTGATTGTAGACGTGCCGCAGTTTGTGATAGGATTACTGTTATGATCGAAATGATGACTCTCGAACTGCCGGAAGAACTCGCCCGCCGAGCGCGCGCTCTAGCCGCCGCCACGAATCGCAAGGTCGAGGATGCCATCGTGGATTGGATAGGCCGGGCCGTGGACGAGCCAGAAGTGGCTTCGCTGCCCAATGATCAACTCCTGACGTTCTGCGATCTCACCATGGCCGATTGGGAGCAAAAGGAGCTAAGCTCGTTACTGGAGAAGCAGCGGGAACGAGACATTGAGTCTGAAGAGCGTCGTCGGCTCGATGAATTGCTCGACATCTATCGACGCGGCTTGTTGTTGAAGGCACGGGCGCTCAAGGAAGCTGTGGCGCGTGGCTTACGACCGCGGCTCGACGATCATGCCGCGTGAGTTCCTTGCTGCCGACTTGGTCCGCCGCGTTCGAGAGACGGCGCGGCACCGTTGCGGCTATTGCCTCAGTCCTCAACATCTTGTCTTTGCACCTTTGGAGATTGAACACATCATTCCACGCGCTGTGGGCGGTTCCAATGATGAAGCTAATCTTTGGTTGGGCTGTTCGATATGCAACGGTCACAAATCTGATCGAACTGTCGCCCTAGACCCAGAGTCAGGCGCTGAAGTGCCGCTGTTCAATCCGCGCCAGCAGCGTTGGTCGGAGCATTTCGGTTGGTCCGAAGATGGACTGCGCATTGTCGGGCTCACGCCGATTGGTCGAGCGACCGCAGTGGCTTTGCAGCTCGCGGACGATCCTGTTGCGTTACTGGTACGCAGCTATTGGATTCAAGCAGGCTGGCATCCGCCCCAAGGCGACTGATGCTACGTCGTCGCCATCGACAAGCGATTGTTTGAGCGATAGCCTATCCGCTTATGGCCGAATCCAACCAAGCCCCCTGGCCGTCCCTGGCAAAAGGCCGCCTCTGCATCGTCCTGGCCGCCCTTATCTGGAGCACCAGCGGCGCGTTTGCGAAAATTCTCACGCAGCCCACTTTCTTCGCCGCCGATCAGCCGGCGCTCGAAACTCTGGATTGGCAAGGGAAGAGGTACGACGTACAGATCGCCTGCTACCGCGCGCTGTTCGCGGGGCTGGTGCTGGCGTTGACGGTGCGGCGGGCGGACATCACTTTTCGGCCGCTCATGATCGTGATGGCGATCAGCTTCACATTGATGAACATCACGTTCGTGTCGGCGCAGGCCCAGGGCACGGCAGCGAACGCGATTTTTCTGCAATATTCGGCGCCGCTCTGGATGTACCTCGCCGCAGTATTCTGGCTGGGCGAGTCGGCGGACCGGCGCGGCACGATCACGCTTTGCTTCGGCATGCTGGGCGTCGCGGTCATTATTGCCGGGGGTTGGCAGAGCGATGAACTGTTCATCATGGGCATCGGCCTGGCGAGCGGCGTGACCTATGCCGGCGTCTTGATCTGCCTGCGTGTGTTGCGGTCCTTGTCGCCGGGGTGGCTGACGGCGTGGAATCATCTCCTGGGCGGGCTGGTGCTCGTGCCGCTGATCGTGTCGCTGGAGCCGCCGACGTCGCGGCAGTTTATCGTGCTGTTTTTCTTCGGCGCGGGACAGATGGGGCTGGCGTATTGGCTGGTGGCGCGTGGCCTGCAAGTGGTGAGTCCGCAGGAGGCGGGAACCTTGACATTGCTCGAACCGTTGCTCAATCCGGTGTGGGCGTATCTGGTGGCCGGTGAAAAACCGGGTTTCATGACCTTGATGGGCGGCGCGATTATCATTGGGGCGCTGGCGTGGCGCTATTGGCCGCGGGCGTCGGAGTCGTCGCGGTGCGACGGAACTGCACCGAGCGATGCTGCGAGCGCGAAACGGTAAACGAAAGAAGCACGGCCCCACCGACGGGACCGTGCTTGGAAGAGCGCTCAGGCGTTGCGGGCGTTAGAAGCCGACGCCGATGCGAAACACCAGGCCGACGAAGCCGAGGTTGCTGCTGTTGTCGGCGCCGTTGGTGAAGACGCCTTCGCTGTTGGCGGCGTTGCCGGCGCCCCAGTACACGTGGCCGACGAAGCCGGTTTGGACCATGACGCTGTAGCGGCCTTGGTCGCGGTTGGCTTCGACGCCGATTTCCAGTTCGCCGATCGGCAGCACGTCCGCCTGGCGAGTGTGACGCTCGAACACCACGGCATCGCTGGTGCCGAAGACCGACTGCTGGCCGGTGCCGTAGACGAGCGACAAGCGGCTGTTGGCGTACACGGCCGCGCCGCGGTTGCCGATGTGACGTTTGGCTTCGACGGAGACGGTCGGGCCGGCGCCGTTGAAGTTGTGGCCGGAAAGGACCTCGCTGCCCAAGCTGGTATTGGCGGCGGCGAAAGCGTGATAATTCTGGGCCAGGTGGGCATAGCGGAGACCGGCGGCGCCGATGACGGTCCAGCATTCGCAATCCCATTGCTTGGTCAATTCCAAGTCCCAGGTCAAAACGTTGAGGGTGCTTTCAGCGACGCCGTAGCTGCCGGCGGGGATCGTGCCGGCGAAAAAGCCGAGCGGCTGAGCGGGTTGAATCGAAGTGCCGGCGGGGACCACGCCCTGGATTGTGCTGCCCTGGGCGTATTCGAAGTAGCGGAGGCGGCCGCCGGTGCCGTGTTCATCGGCCCAGCCGAGCCAGAAGGTCGGGGCGATATCCATGTTGTACGTGAAGTCTTGCTGGCGCTGGACGTTGCCCTGGAAGAGGCGGAAGGCGGGGTTCGTTTCGAAGTTGGGCTGGATCCAGTACAGGCCGATGCCGCCATACGCGCCGCCGTTGTTGCCGCAGCAGTAATTGTGGTTGCAGCCATTGCCGCTCGCTCCGGCGACGGCCGGCGCTTTGTCATCATACGCGACGATCGGCAGGATCGTGGTCTGCGCGGCGGCCTGGCTGGCCCACAGCGCCAAGGCGCCCAATGCCCCAAGCAGTTGCCGTTTCATGCTCAAACTCCCTTATGTTGCAGAAAAGCGTGGCCCACGAGCACTGGAGTCTCCTCAGCTCCGTCCGAGGAGGGAGAGTGCGGGTCGTATGGAATCCTCCCGTGCTTCTGTCATTCAGTATCGTTCGCAAGTTGCCGCGTCGAACGGAGATTCTGTCTCTACCGCCGTCGATTTGTTGGCCGCAGTTCCGCACAACCGTGAAGTTCTCGTCAAGTTCGCCAGCTTAAAGGCGAGCGGCGCGGCGTAAGCCCGCCGTGTTTCGGCGTGCAGACGGTCGCCGCCACGGCGGGCTTACGCCGCGCCGCGCGCCTTCTGCCAGGTTGCGCTTGACAGTCATCCGCGTCTCGGCTATCAGCCCCGCTCCGAGTGCAATGCGCCTCGAAAAGGAACTCGATGCCGAGGATTCCCCATGCGCGGGATGGACGGAGCCAACAGCGCGGTGCGAACGCCGGTCTGGGCCAAGGCCCTGACCTTGGCGGGCTTGTTGCTGGGCGCCTGGCTGGCGCATCCCGGCTGGGCCCAAAATCCCGACCGCGAGATCATCGGCGACATCGTCGTCGAAGGCAATCGCCGCATTGCCGCCCAGCGCGTGCTGCGGCAAGTCGATTCACAGCCCGGCAAGGAATTTTCGCGCGCCGTGTTGCAAGAAGACGTGGCCCGCATCGGCGCCATGCGCCTGTTCAAGAACATCGGCGTTCGCGATGAGCCGCTGCCCGACGGCCGCATCCGCATCGTCTTCATCGTGCAGGAATATCCAAACCTGGTCAAAGAGATTTTGTACCTCCACGCGAAACACGTCAGCGATAAGGATCTGGAAAGCATGACGGGCCTGCGCAAGGGCCTGCCGCTCGATCCGATGACGAACAAGCACAGTTGCTTCAAGATTCAGGATTATCTGAAGGAAAAGGGCTACTACTTTGCCAACGTCGTGCTCGAGGAAGGCGACAAGGCGACCGACGAGCGCGTCGTCTACAACATCACCGAAGGCCCGATCGTGCGCGTGCGCAGCATCCGCTTTGCCGGCCAGCAGGAGCTGGCCAGCTCGGCCCGCCTCAACACGCAGGTCGATACGAGCCGGTCATTCCTGGGTCTGATGGGCGGCGTCTTCAATCCGCGCCAGATCGACGCCGACGTCATGAAGCTCGAAGAATACTACAAGGGCAACGGCTACCTCAACGTCCGCGTGGCGCGCGATCTGAGTTTCAGTGCCGATTTTCGCTCCGTGGACATCACCTTCCATATTCAGGAAGGAACCCGCTACAAGGTGGACGGCGTCACGATCAACGGCGCCAAGACCTTTGATAGCGCCCAGCTCAAGAATGTCACCCGCCTCAAACCGGGCGACTTTTACAACGAAAACATCGTCAGCGCCGACGTGAAGAACATGGAGAACTTCATCGGTTGGCGCGGCCAGCAGGCGATCGTGGACAAGAAATGGTATCCCGTGCCCGATCAGCCGGGCCTGGTCCGCGTGCAATATGAGGTGATGGAAAAAGGGCCGGCCAAGGTGGGCCAGGTCTTCATCGTCGGCAATGAAGTCACGCAGGACCGCGTCATTCGCCGCGTCATCGGCCTGTATCCGGGCCAGACGCTGCGTTTTCCGGAGCTGCGCATCGCCGAGCGCGATCTGGCGCGGCTCAACATCTTCGACATCAACCCCGAGCTGGGCATTCGCCCGACGATCGACATAGTGGCAGACACCGACAGCGAATACAAGGATCTGTTGGTCAACGTCAAAGAGACGCACACCGGCAGCTTGCTGTTCGGCGCCGGCGTCAACTCCGATGCGGGCATCGTCGGCAGCATCGTGCTGCATGAGCGCAACTTCGACATCTTCCGCTTCCCGACAAGCTGGGCCGACGTCACCGAAGGGCGAGCGTTCCGCGGCGCCGGCCAGGAATTCCGCATGGAAGCCGCGCCCGGCACGCAACTCCAACGCTACACGGTCAGCTTCCGTGAGCCGTTCCTGTTCGATCGGCCCTACAGCCTAGGCCTGTCCGGCTATTACTACGATCGCTTCTATGACGAATATGTCGAAGGGCGTTACGGCGGCCGCGTCACCGTGGGCCACCAGTTCACCAAGGAATGGGGCGGCAACGTCGGCGTCCGGTTGGAGAATGTGAACGTCAGCCGCGTCAGTTTTGGCGCGCCAGTCGATTACACTTCGGTCAAAGGCACCAGCGTCATCATCGCCCCGCGCGTCGGCGTTGCCTATGACACGCGCGATTCGTTCTTGCGGCCGACCGAAGGCGGCATCGTCGAAGCGTCGTACGAGCAAGTGCTCGGCGACTTCACGTTCCCGATCTTCAACGTCGAAGGCAGCCGATACTTCACGACCTACCAGCGGCCCGACGGCTCCGGCAAGCACGTGCTCGCCGCGCGCGCTCAGGCCTCCTGGGCCGGCGACAACGCACCGGTCTTCGAGCGCTTCTTCGCCGGCGGTTATCGCAGCATTCGCGGCTTCGAATTCCGCGGCGTCGGCCCCAACTCCAAGGGTTTCATGACCGGCGGCGACTTCATGCTGTTGGGCAGCCTGGAATACCAGGTCCCAATTCGCGCCAACGATCAGCTTTACATGGTCGGCTTCATCGACAGCGGCACGGTCGAAAAGGACTTCGACATCAAGAATTACCGCGTGACCGCCGGCGTCGGCCTGCGCATCATCGTGCCGATGATGGGCCCGGTGCCGATCGCGCTGGACTTCGGCTTCCCCGTCGTCCGCGGCCCCGGCGACCGCGAACAGATCTTCAGCTTCTGGGTGGGGTTGTTTAGGTAACGGATTGCGAGCTGAATCATCCGGCAATCAAGCGTTCCACTTGATGCTTTTGACAATTACAATCTTCATGATGCGATGCACGGCGTAGTACATGACTAGCGGCGGAACTCCTCGCATAAACACATCCTGCTGACTTGCCGCCAGTGGATAGCACGGGTCGCCAAATCTCCTGGGATCAGCTTGCAATCCCGATTCGATTGTTGAAACTGCGGAAGCGACCTGCTGTAGTAAGCCGCGCTGTTTCGCTTCACGGCACAACTCGCGAAAGGCCTCGAGGACGTTGCCGGGATAGACAACCGTGAACTCGCTTTCCATGGCATGGTCGTCCTTCGCTTACGATAGCTCGCTTTGCACCTCGGCGATAATGTCCGACAATGTCCGGCCATCGCCTCGATCTTCGTCCTTCTCCCATTGTTTCAATTCCGCTTCTGAGAATGTCTGTTTTGCCCATGTGTGAACCATCTTGAGGTAGCTATCACGTTCTGCTTCCGCCTCGCGTAATTTGACTCTTAGTGCAGCGTTCTCTTGCTGCAAGACGCGCTCGCGTTCGTTGCAAGCGTCACCGTTATTCTTGAAGTTGGACATGTCTAATTTCCTCCCAATCGGGCACAACTCCATTTATACCACACGATCAATCCCTAAAACAAGCATATGCCCGATCCGCAGAAACTGCTGACGACGCTGCGTCAGGCCGCGCAGCTCTTCCGCGCCACGCCCGGCCGCACGGGCCGATTCACACGTCTGCCCGCCGGGGCCGAGGTCATGGTCGTCGGCGATCTACACGGCAATGTCGAGAATTTTCGCTTGGCACTCAAGATCGCGAACCTCGCTCAGCAGCCCAAGCGGCATCTCGTGTTGCAGGAAGTCGTGCACGGGCCGTTCCAGTATCCGCAGGGCGGCGACAAATCGCATCAACTTCTTGACTTGGTCGCCGCGCTCAAATGTCAATTTCCGGCGCGTGTTCACTTTCTTTTGGGCAACCATGAGCTGGCCCAGTGGCAGAACCAGCGCATCGGCAAAGGCGCCGGCGATCAGAATCAGTGGTTCTACGCCGGCGTCGAGAGCGCGTATGGCGAGCAGGCCGCAACTGTCTATGAAGCGTATTTGGACTTGTTCGATGTTGCCGACCTGGCGCTGCGGACCGAGAACCGTGTGTTTATCAGCCACACCTATCCTTCTGCGAAGAACGTGCCGGGTTTCGAGTTGGCGATTTTAGAGCGCGACGAGATCGCTGACGAAGAAAAGAAGTTGGGAGGCGCGGTGCACAGCATCGTTTGGAACCGCGATCATAGCCAGGCGAACGTCGAGGCATTTTTGGCGAAAGTGGACGCCGACTGGATCATAACCGGACACATTCCGTGCGAAGAGGGTTTTGCAACGCCCAATGACCGGCAGATCATTCTCGATGCGCTAGCCACGCCGGCGTGTTACTGTCTGTTCCCCACGGATCGGCCCACGACACAGCAAGCGCTGGTCGCTTGCGTCGGGACATTGTGAGGCGTCAATCTCCGCACATCTTCGCCGCCTTGCCAAATCCGCGTCCGTTGAAGCCGTTTGCCGAGAATGCCGATGATGCAGATGTTCCATCGTGCGTCCGCATCTTCCGAGGGAATCATGGATCTAACGCGACGCGATCTGCTGAAGGCGGCGGCCGCCACCTGCGTGGCTACGGCGGCGGCAACGCCGACTGCCGATGCCGGGCCGATACTGCAGCGCCGCGCTGGCTGGGTCAGCGGGCCGATGACCGGCGCCGCCGCTGCCATCGAGACCCTGGTGCAGGAAGGCGTTCAGTGCGTGTACGGCATCCCCGGCGCTCAGGAAAACGAGCTTTGGGACGCCATGAAGACCAAGCGGCTTCCTTATCTGCTCTGCACGCACGAGAACTCCGCCGCCGCCATGGCCGACGGCTACGCGCGCAGCACCGGCCGGCCCGGCGTCTTATGCGTCGTGCCTGGTCCGGGGTTGACCAACGCGCTTTCCGGCCTGGGCGAAGCGTTGCTCGACAGCATTCCGGTCGTTTGTCTGGTCGGCGATGTCGCCAACGGCCGGCGGAATCGACCGTTTCAAGTGCATGGCCTCAACCAGGCGGCGCTGTTGCAGCCGGTGACGAAGCAGGTCTTCTCGGTCAACGCGGTCGGCGAGATTCCGCACGCGATTCGGCAAGCCATGCAATTGGCGAAAGCCGGCGAACCGGGACCGGTCGGCGTGGTCATCCCCTATAACTTGCTGATGGAACAAGGCCGCTTCAACTCCGCGCCGCTCGAACCGGCCGCCGTCCCGTTCGACGAGGCCGCAGCGCGGCAAGCATTGGAGATGCTCGGCAATCGGCGGCATCGCGTTGGCATCTATGCTGGCCTGGGCTGCATGGACTACGCGCCGGCGCTCGTGCAGCTCGCCGAGGTCTTGCAAGCGCCGGTCGCCACCAGTTTGTCGGGCAAGGGCGTCATTCCCGAGACGCATCCGCTCGCCGTCGGCTGGGGCTACGGACCGCAAGGAACGCGCACGGCCGAGGGGACGTTTCGCGGCGTCGATTTGCTGCTCGCAATCGGCGTGAAGTACAGTGAAGTTTCGACCGGCTTCTACGCGCAGCCGCAACATCGTCACGCCATTCACGTGGACATCAATCGCGACAATCTGGGCCGGATCATGCGGCCGACGGTGTGCGTGCATGCCGATGCCGGCGTCTTTTTGAGCCATGCGCTGGATCAGGCTGACGCGCTGCGCCGTCCGACCGATCGCCATCTGCACGACATGATCTGTCGCCGCCGGGCCGCGGAGTGCCGGCACAACGACGGCGTTGCCACTCGCTGCGGCGTCGATCTCATGGCGTTCTACCGCACACTCCGGCAGATAACGGCCGACGATGCGCTCGCGTTCGTCGATGTCACCGTGTCGCAGTATTGGATGGCGGAAGTCTTCACCGCCAAAGGCGCACGCACCTATTTCAATCCGACCGACAACCAAAGCATGGGCTGGTCGATCCCGGCCGCCCTCGGCGCTCAGAGGGTGCATTCCGGCCGGCAGGTGTTCACGATCACGGGCGACGGCTGCTTTTTGATGTCTGGTATGGAGACCTCGACGGCGGTGCGTGAGAATCTGCCGGTGAAGTTCTTCGTGATCGACGACCAGGCCTATCACTACATGCAACAATTGCAGGAACCGGCCTACATGCGCACCACGGCGACCATTCTCGCAAGGCTCGACTACCGCGCCCTGGCCCAGGGTTGGGGTTTGGCGTACCAGGAAATCCTCGCCAACGGCGAGGTCGAAACCAAATTGCGCGGCATCTGGGAGCACAACGGTCCGGTGCTCGTCCGCGTCGCCACCGATTACCGAGGCCGCGACATCCGCTGGATCAATGCCGCGCGTGGCCGATTCATCAATGAGTTGACGCCGGATCAGAAAGTGCGCTTCCTGGCGCGCATCGGCTCGCGGGCCATGAACCCATGGCCGGCGAATGATTGAGTGGATGGAAGAGAAACGCGAAGCCGCCCAGCGAGCCCCTTCTACGCTTGTCCAAAAACAAGGGTGAACATAGATCGCTTCGCGCCTTCGCGCTTCGATTGACATTTCTTGATTACAATAACTCTCCAATTGCCTTTTTGAACCTCGCCCCCCGCGCTCTGGAGATTGCCATGCGCTGTGCCTTGTTGATCGTGGTCGCTGTTTGCCTCGCCCCTCCCCTCCGCGCCGACGGCCCGCAGGACAATCTCGCGGACAAGGTGCGCCGCGTGCCGCCGCCGGGGATCAAGCTGTCCGACGCGGCTCGGCAGGAATTGAACGCCGGCCGCGATGCGCTCGGCAAGGAGATTGACCGACTGCGCGTCGATTTCAAGGGCAAACCGGGGCTGCTCGAATTGTTGCCTGACGTGCAGATCTTCTACAACGCCGTCCAATACGCGCTCAAATACGACGAGTTCTTCAAGCCGGCCGAGATCGCGGTCGCCAAGAAGATGCTCCAACACGGTTTGGAGCGCGCCCAGCAACTGCGCGACGGCAAGCCCGCCTGGACTACCGCCACCGGGCTCGTCGTCCGCGGCTATCACTCCAAGATCGATGGCTCGGTACAGCCCTACGGGCTCGTCGTGCCCGCGTCGTATCGCCCCGGAACAGCGATGGAGCATCGGCTCGATCTCTGGTTCCATGGCCGCGGTGAAGTGCTGAGCGAGCTGAACTTTCTTGATGGCCGCATGAAGTCGCCCGGCGAGTTTACGCCGCCGCACACGTTCGTGCTGCATCCGTACGGCCGCTACTGCAATGCCAATCACTTCGCCGGCGAGATCGATGCGCTGGAAGCGATGGACCACGTCAAGAAGCACTACTCGATTGACGACAACCGCATCGTCGTCCGCGGGTTTTCGATGGGCGGAGCGGCGTGCTGGAATTACGCGGTTCACTACGCGGATCGCTGGGTCGCCGCTGCACCGGGCGCGGGCTTTTCGGAAACGCCAGACTTTCTGAAGGTGTTTCAAAACGAGGAGTATAACCCGCCGTGGTACGAGAAGAAGATGCTGCACTGGTACGATTGCACCGATTGGGCGATCAACCTGTTTCATTGTCCGACCGTGGCCTACAGCGGCGAGAAGGACAAGCAGAAGCAGGCGGCCGACATCATGGCGACGGCGCTGGCTAACGAAGGGCTCGATTTGGTTCATGTCAATGGGCCGGGCACGGGACACTCTTACCACCCGGCCGCGAAAGCCGAAATCAATCGTCGCATCGACAGCATTGTGGCGCGAGGTCGCGATCGAGTGCCGCCGCGGATTCGTTTCACGACCTGGACGCTGCGTTATCCCAAGATGCACTGGGTGACGGTCGAGGGTTTGGAGAAGCACTGGGAGCGGGCCCGCGTTGACGCGACTATCGTTCCACCCAATAGCATCAAAGTAACTACCGAGAATGTTGACGGCCTGATGCTGTCATTTGCTTCAGGATTTTGTCCGCTCGACGCCACGCATCCGACGATCGTGTTGCTCAACGGCCAGGAACTCGAAGGGCCGCCCGTGATGTCCGATCGTTCGTGGACGGCGCAATTTCGCAAGACAGCCGAAGGTTGGCGGCCGTTGCGCCCGGCCGACGACAAGACGTTGCATCAGAGGCTTTCCGCGCAAGGTCCCATTCCCCTCTTAGACTCAGTCGAAGACAAGGGACTCCACAAACGCCACGGTTTGCAAGGCCCCATCGACGACGCGTTCATGGATCGCTTCGTCATGGTTCGCCCGACCGGCAAGCCGCTGAACGACAGCGTCGGCAAGTGGGTCGAAAGTGAAATGGTCCACGCCGTCGAACATTGGCGCCGACAGTTTCGCGGCGAAATCCAACCCAAGGACGACACGGCGATCACCGACGCCGACATCGCGAACAGCAACCTGGTGCTGTGGGGTGACCCATCGAGCAACGCGATTCTCGCCAAGATCGCCGCCAAACTGCCGATTCAATGGTCGGCCAAGGGAATCTTCCTGGGCGACAACGGCGTGAACGCCAAAGATTACGTGGCGGCGTTGATCTATCCCAATCCGCTCAATCCCAAGAAGTACGTCGTGCTCAACAGCGGCTTCACGTTCCGCGAGTACGACTACCTCAACAACGCCCGCCAAATTCCGAAGTTGCCCGACTGGGCGATTCTCAATGTGACGCAGCCCCGGACTTCACGCTCGCCGGCCGGGATCGCGGATGCGGGATTCTTCAACGAGCGGTGGGAATTGGGAAACCACGGACGCGAGAAGAAATAGTTAGCCACAGATCGAACACAGATGAAACACAGATTGAAGACAGAAAGAAGTAGACGGCCCGCAGCGTTTGCAAGGAGTCAAGTTCCTTTGCTCACGCTGCGGGCTGTTCTTTTTCCAATGCTTGTTTTCTATCTGTGTTTCATCTGTGTTTGATCTGTGGCTGGGTTACTGCTTCCCCACACACACTAGCGCGTGGTTCGTGCGGATGAAGATCTGGCCGCCCGAGACCGCCGGTGAGCTGTAGCATTCACCACCGAGCGGGTTCTGGCTGACCAACTCGAACGTCGCGCCGGCTTTGACGACGTGGGTCGTGCCCTTGTCGTCGGTCAGGTACACGTGGCCGTCAGCGAGGACCGGCGAAGCGCTGTGGTGATTGCCGAGCTTTTCCATGAACAGGCGAGTGCCGGACTTGCCTTCGAAGCAACTCAGGTTGCCGGTGTCGGAGATCATGTAGAAGAGATTGCCGCAGGCGAGCGGCGAGGGGACATACGCCGCCTTGAGGTTGTTGGCTTTCTCGTGCCAGACGACGTGGGACTTGGTGATGTTGCCGCGGCCGTCGGGACGCACCGCCCAGTTGTGATAGGTGGGAAAGCCGGCCGTCATGAAGAACAGCCCGGAACCGTAGACGGGCGAGGCGACGTATTGCTCGGTCGGCCCGTCCTGGTGCCAAAGCAACGTGCCGTCGTCGGGGTCGTAACTGTCGACGCCCATGCTGCCGGTCAGCACCATTTGCGTCCTGCCGCCGGCTTTGGCAATCAGCGGCACACAATACGAGCGCGTGCGCTGGGGCCGATCGATGCGCCACTTCTCTTCCCCGGTGGTCTTTTCGAAAGCGGCGATGTAGGCGGTCGCGTCCTGATCGCCGTTGACGATCACCAGGTTCTTGTGGAGGATCGGCGTGTTGCTGAACCCGTGGCGCGAGTAGAACCGGCCCGGCACTTTCTCCCATAGTTTCTTGCCCTGCATCGAGTAGCAAGCGAGCACCATCTCCGGCACTACCGTCTGCCAAAGGGTGAGCGCTTTTTCGTCCGGGCGGATGTTGGGCGGGACCTTGACGTCGTCCTTCTTCATCGGTCGGCTGCGCAGAAACGTGACATAGACGCGGCTTTCGTCGGCGGCCGGCGTGGCGCTGGCATAGCTATTGAGGCCGTGCTTGGGCTCAAGCGGCGAGCGCACGACTTCGCGTTGCCAGAGGACTTTGCCGGTCACCCGATCGATGCAAATGAGTTGGCGCGGCTTTTCGAGCATCTTCTGTTCGACCAGGCAGGTGGTGACAAAGACGCGATCGCCGACGATGATGGGCGACGAATGCCCGATGCCCGGCAGCGGCGCCTTCCAGGCGATGTTCTCGTCGGCTGACCACTTGAGCGGCAAACCTTTTTCATTCGAGCTGCCGTCGAGCCGCGGGCCGCGCCATTGGGGCCAATCTTCAGCGGCGGCGGTGGACGCAGACCATGCCAGGACGGCGGCGAGCAACAACCTTCGCATCGGTGCAACTCCGGGAATCGATCAACCAGGCGGGTGTCGGTAGGCAGGAATGTTGAGTATAGCAAAGAAAAATGAAAAAGCATGGAGAAATTGGCGACGCCTGCCGCCACGAGCATATAACACCAATCCCAGAATATCCTTGCACCTCCCCGAGACCGCACCATGGCTGCTCGATTGAAAAAAACGTTGGCGGACGGCAAGCTCACGCGCGTTTTCTGCGTGGGGCAACTCTGTGCGCCCAAGTTCATCGAAATCATCGGCCTGCAAGGCGGCTACGACGCGATCTGGCTCGATCAGGAGCATGCCGGACTGTCGATCCAGCAGATCGAGGATGCGTGCCGGGCGGCGCGCGGCGTCGGGCTGGACACCTTCGTCCGCCTGGCTGCCACCGATTACGCCACGACAATGCGGCCTCTCGAAGCCGGGGCGGGTGGGGTCATGGCGGCGCAGGTGCGCAGCGCCAAGGAAGCGGCCGACGTCGTCCGCTGGGCGAAGTTTCATCCGCAAGGCCTGCGCGGCATCAACGGCAGCGGCGTCGATGGGCGCTACGGCACCATCCCGATGCCGGAGTATCTGCAGAAGGCCAACGACGAGGTTTTCGTCGCCATTCAGATCGAGCACATCGACGCCGTCAACGACGTGGAGAAAATCGCCGCGCTCAAGTACGTGGACATCCTGTTCATCGGCCCGGCCGACCTGAGCCAATCGATGGGCCTGGTGGCGAGCTGGGATCATCCGGAAATCTGGCGAGCCATCGAACGGGTGGCGAAAGCCGCCCGCGATCACGGCGTCCACTGGGCGATCCTGCCGCGCAACCTGGCGTACGCCCAGCGCTGCGTCGATCTTGGCTGCAAGATGCTGTCGCTGGGCATCGATACCTGGACGGTGCAGCGCGGCCTGAAGACGTTTGCGGACGAGTATGCGGGCTTGCGGTAGGCCCTGCGGTTTCATTCATTTGCGTTCAGCACACACCGAAAGTGTCGAATGAAATCGAACCCGGTCGGGATTTTCGGCATAACCGATGGTCTGGACTCACTTTGCGGACATGGCCTTTCGAGTCGTTTCATTCAGCACTTGGACCCCCTGAATGAAATCTCCCTTTGGCGCCTTGTTGCGACAAATCTCAAACCTGGACAGGCCCCGATTTTGTTGTTGACCGGGGCCGCGCCTGCGGGACAATAACGATCGACGGCATCCAATTTCGATGGCTTTTGTCGGGTAAGCGCCCATGGCAAACTCAAACCTGCTTGATGACCTGGTTCTTCATTGGGAAGATAAACGAGCTGCCGGAGTCGCGCTGACACCTGAGCAAGCGTGCCGCGACCACCCGGAATTGCTCGCCGACTTTCAAGCGCGCCTGCAGGCCCTGGAAAGCATCGACAAAATGCTGGACGAGACCCCAACGGCCGATCCTGCCGCCACGGCATCCGGCATCGGGCCGCCGACCATCCTCGATCCCGACCTGTCGTTCCTGCGGCCTTGCCCAGTTCCCGGAGCGATCGGTCAGCTCGGCCCGTTTCGCGTGCTGGCCAAGATCGGCGAAGGCGGCATGGGTTGGGTCTTCGTTGCCGAGGATCCGGTGGTGCTGCGCCGCGTGGCCCTCAAAGTCATGCGGCCCGGCCTGGCTGCCGATTCCCAGGCACGAGCGCGCTTTCTACGCGAAGCGCAGAGCGCGGCCGCGCTCAATCACGATCACATCATCGAAGTCTACCAGGTCGGCGAAGACAATGGCGTGACCTACATCGCCATGCCGCTGCTCAAGGGCCGCAGCCTGGAAAGCCGGCTGCACGACACCGACCCGGCGCCGGTGGATTTGATCGTGCAAGTGGGCCGCGAGACGGCGCTGGGCCTGGCCGCTGCCCATCAGCAGGGCCTGCTGCACCGCGATATCAAGCCGGCCAATTTGTGGTTGGAAGAACGCACCCCGTCGGCGCCCGGCCAGCCGCCGAGCATCCGCCTCAAGATTCTCGACTTCGGCCTGGCGGTGCTTCAGGGCCAGGGCGATACCCGCTTGACCCAGGCCGGCGCCCTTCTCGGCACGCCCGGCTACATGTCGCCCGAGCAAGTTGATGGCGGGTCCGTCGATGGCCGCAGCGATCTGTTCGCTCTGGGCTGCGTGCTGTACCGAATGGCGGCGCGGCAACTGCCCTTCCGCCGCGCCAATCTCACGGCCACGCTCCGCGCCACGGTCGAAGAGGAGCCGCCCGCTCCAGAGCAATTCAATCCGGAGATTCCGCCGCCGCTGGCACAGCTCATCAAGCGGCTCATGGCCAAGAAGCCAGGCGATCGGCCGACGACGGCTCACGAAGCGGCCGCGGAGTTTACACGCTTGCAAAAAACGCCGGCAAGCGCCGTCGACACCGTCAGCTACCGGGACAAAGCGCCGCCGCGCCGCGGACGGCATTCGGTGCGTTGGATCATGGCCGCCAGCGCTGCGGCTGCATCGGTTCTTATCGCAGTGTTCCTTTGGCAATGGCTGCCGCTGCCGCCGAATCCTGCCCCCGCGCCGAATCCTGGGCCGGCGCCCAACGCCGCCGCGGCGCCGCTGCGGGCCGAGTTGGATGTCCGCGTCTGGAAGAAGAACGATCTGAAGCACATGCGCGCGCTCGCGGATATCGGCGTGTTGCCGCTCGAGGCCGGTGATTACCTGCAAATCGTCGCCCAGGCGCATCGGCCCGTCTATTTCTACCTCGTGCAACTGGAAAGCGCCGGCACCATTGCCCCGATGTATCCGTGGCAGAACTACGAATGGGACCGGCGCGGGCCGGAACAGCCGCGCGCCGAACTGCGCTGGCCCGACGACCCGCTCAACAACTCAGCCCCACTCTCCCCCAGTCCGTCGGGCATCGAAGCCATCTTTCTGCTGGCCCGCGCCACGCCGCTGTCGGCCGAGGAACAGGCACAGTTGCCGGGCCTGTTCGCCGGCTTCCCGGTGGGCGGCAAGGCCGAGGTGCCGCGCGGCGTGATCTGGCTCTCCGACCGCGACCCGCCGCGCACCAGCCACGACGCCGACCGCGGCCGCCTCGACCTGGCCCAGGCCAAACGCCTGGAGGACCCGGTCGAGCGCGTGCGCACGCTCTTGCGCGTCGATCTGCCGAAACTGTTCGCCGAGAGCCGGGCGGTGTGTTACGCGTTTCAAGGGCCGTAGGTCCCGCGAGCCGAGCGGGCAAGTGAGGAGTGATCATCCGCAGATTTCGCCGATGACGCAGATTGCAAATGCCGGTCTTGAATCTGCGGAATCTGTGAAATCTGCGGATCAACAATGAGGTTCATCGCCATGAAAACTTGCATCCGCTTGGCGCTGTTGCTTTGCTTGGCGTCTCCCGTGGAGGGGCAAACGCAGGCGCCGCCCAAGGACGCGAAGATCTACGAAGTCGGCAAGGACGGCTTGAAGATCGACGGCAAGCTGACCAAGGACGAGCCGCCGCTGGTGAATGTGCCGGTGGCTGAGCTGAAGGGCGCCCCGCATCAGGTGTTTCACGTCAAGCTGCACAAGGGGCAACATTACATCATCGATCTGGTGAGCAAGGACTTCGATGCCTTCTTGATCCTACTCGACGCCGCGGGCAAACGGCTGGCCTACGACGACGACAGCGGCGGCGGGCTGAATTCGCGGATTGCCTTCTCGGCAAGCTCGGACGGCGTGGTTCGGTGGCGCGAAGTCAGCCGTTCGGAAACGCCGCCTGGCAGGAACAGACGGTCGAGAGATTGGGACTGCAATCGACCTTTCGAACCCCGGGCCGGCCAAGAAAGCAGACCGGGAAACCAAGGCAGTGAAGCTGCCCGGCAACGGCTGGCGTCCACTTTTTTTCTCCGAGAGAACGCATTACAATAAGGCGTGTGCTGAAAGGTGATGAGATGGAGAATCGGTCCGATGGCCCTGCCGAAGTTCAACAGCCAGGGGGACCTGCCTGAGGGCTTGCACAAGGCAACTTTGGCCGAAGTCCTGGAGCGATTCGGAACAGGCAGTGAGGCGCGACGTGAGACGACGGCGGTGTTGCAACGGGTCCATCAGCTGGTCGTCGCTACTGGAAAACTGGAGCGATTCGTTGTCTTCGGGAGCTACATCACGGCGAAGGCCGTACCCCATGACGTTGATGTCGTCTTGGTGATGAAGGATGATTTCTCGTTGGCCGCGTGCGCTGAACCGACGCGAGTGCTTTTCGATCATCAACGGGCTGAGGCCGAGGTTGGGGCCAGTATCTTTTGGCTTTGCCCGAGTGTCCTTCTTCGCGGGTCGCTGGAGGATTTTCTCCTGGGATGGGGGACCAAACGCGACTTGACGCGCCGCGGAATTGTCGAGGTAGTTTCATGATTGCCAATGACGATGAACTGAAAGGGACGCGAGCGCGGATCGCGCAATTCGAGGACTTACTGGCCCAGATGCGCGTGGCGGCGAGCGCAGAGCTATTTCCCAGTATGGCGAGCGGCTATCGTGCCGAGCTCGAGAAAATGCAGCGCGAGGTCCTTGAATACCTCACGCGCCACGTCAGCCAGCCTCCGCGGGCCGAAGTCGCTTGACCAGGTTTGTGATGGGGCACGACTTTCTCACGCCACGCGCTTGGATCGAATGCGTCCATCAGCCGAAAATCGAAGCGGAACCGGAAGCGCTGCGGCGTTCGGCGGCGCGAAGCCAGCCGTTCGGAAGCGCCGCCTGACAGGAACCGACGGCCGAGAGATTGGGGCTGCAATCGACCTTTCGAGCCCCGGGCTGGCCAAGAAAGCAGACGGGGAAAGCAGGGGAGTGAAGTTGCCCCGGAAACGGTTCGCGTTCCCTGTGGTTTTGTAAAGACGGGAAGGATCGAACTTAGCCGAATCTAGGGATGCACTGTTGACGTCGGCGGGCACGCGGGCGAAGAACTTGATTCGCCTCGATTCTGCTGAGGGAATAGTGAATGTCCCCGTTTTCTTTCCGAGCCGAGCGGGCAAGTGAGGAATGATAATCCGCAGATTTCGCCGATGACGCAGATTGCAAATGCCGGTCTTGAATCTGCGGAATCTGTGAAATCTGCGGATCAGCTACGAGGTTCATTGCCATGAAAACGTGCTTCCGATTGGCGCTGTTGCTTTGCTTGGCGACTCCCTTGCAGGCGCAAACGCCGCCCAAGGATGTGAAGATCCACGAAGTCGGCAAGGATGGCTTGAAAATCGACGGCAAGCTGACCCAGGACGACCCGCCGCTGGTGAACGTGCCGGTGGCGGAACTCAAGGGCGCCCCGCATCAAGTGTTTCACGTCAAGCTGCATAAGGGGCAACACTACATCATCGATCTGGTGAGCAAGGACTTCGATGCCTTCTTGGTCCTGGAAGACGCCGCGGGCAAACGGCTGGCCTACGACGACGACAGCGGCGGCGGGCTGAATTCGCGGATTGCCTTCTCGGCAAGCTCGGACGGCGTGGTTCGTTTGCTGGCAGCGGCGCTGGACAAGAAACCGGGGGCCTTTCAACTGAACATGCGCGTGGGTGAATTATCGGAGGAAGCAAAGCTCGCCGCCGAGGCGGTGACGCTCGATCGCGAAGTGGACCAACTTTACCAACGGGGCCAAGCGGCGGAAGCGGTCGCTAAGATGCGCCAAGCTCTGGCGATTCGCCAAAAGCTGTACCCAGTGTCGAAGTATCCTGACGGCCACACCGAACTTGCCACCGCGCTGAACAACCTTGGATTCATGCTGCAGGCGATGGGACTGGCCGAGAAGGCATTGCCCTACTACGAGCAGGGCCTAGCAATGGCGCACAAGCTGTGCCCGGCGTCCAAGTACCCCGACGGCCACTCCTACCTCGCCGTCAGCCTTAACAACATGGGCTTTGTTCTGAGTGCGATGGGTCAGCCCGAGAAAGCGTTGCCTTACTACGAAGATGGTTTGGCCATGCGGCGCAGGGTTTACCCCGCGTCGAAGTTTCCCAATGGCCACCCCGACCTCGCGAATGGCCTCAATAACCTGGGCGTCGTGCTGCAGGCCATGGGTCGGGCGGAAAAGGCATTGCCCTTCTACGAGCAGAGCTTGGCCATGCGGCGAAAACTTTACCCGGAATCCAGTTTCCCCGACGGCCACGCCGACCTCGCGCGCAGTCTCAACAACTTGGGGACTTTACTGGACAACATGGGCGAGGCCGACAGGGCATTGCACTTCTACGAGCAGAGCCTGGCCATGCGGCGCGCATTGTACCCGGTATTGAAGTACCCCAGCGGCCACCCCCTTCTCGTCCGCAGTCTTACTAATTTGGGTAATTCGCTGCGCGACATGGGCCAACCGGACAACGCGTTGATCCACCACGAGCAAGCTTTGGCCATGTGCCGAAAGTTGTACCCGTTGGCAAAATACCCCGACGGTCACCCCGACCTGCTTCATGCACTCCACAACCTGGGCACCTTGCTCTATGTAAACGGGCAGCCGGAAAAGGCGTTGGCGTACTTCGACCAGAGACTGGACATGACCCGGCTGCTGTACCCGCAGTCGAAGTACCCCAATGGCCACTTCGACCTCGCTTACAGTCTGGACCGCTTGGGCGGCGTGTCAAAGTCGCTGAATCAAGCGGAGGCGGCGCTGTCTTACTACAAGCAGGCGCTGGGCATGCAGCGCACGCTGTACCCGGTGTCGAAGTACCCCGATGGCCACCCCGACCTTGCCCTCGCCTTCAAGACCCTGGGCGGCTTTTTGTTGAAGTCCATGGGCCAGGCGGAAGAGGCGTTGCAATTCTACGAACAGAGCCACGCCATATACTGCAAGCTGTACCCGGCGTCGAAGTACCCCGATGGCCATCCCGACCTGGCCACGAGCCTGAGCGACTTGGGCTTCACGCACACGGCGACGGGTCAGTCGGAGCAAGCTCTGTCCCTCTACGCACAAAGCTTGGCCATGAAGCAAAAGCTGGTGGACCGGGAGATTCGTACTTCCTCGGAAGCACAGGCCTTGGCCCGAATCGCCGAATTGCGAGGCCGGACCAGCAGCTATTTCTTCTCCGAAGCGGTGACGCGGCCAGAAACCGCGACCTCTTCCTATTCCGTGGTCTGGGCCGAAAAGGGCACGGTGCAACGGCTGCTGGCCCGGCGACACCTCGCGGCGTCGGTGCAACGTCAACAGTCTGCCGAAGTTCGTCAACAGTTTGCGCGCTTGACCGAGTTGCGCCGCGAAACGGGTCGGCTGCTCAACCAACCGGGAAGAGACCTGGCTGCACGCGACAAACGCTTGGTGGAACTGCGTGACGAGCAGGAGCTTCTGGAACGCGATCTGGCTAAGCAAGTCCCCGTCTTGGACCGCGACAAGAATCTCGCCAAACTTCAACCCAGTGACCTGCGCGCTCTGCTGCCCACCCAAACGGTGCTGCTAGACTTCGTCCGATATTCTCATGACGAGAAAGGGAGATATGTCGGCGAGCGCTACCTGGCATTCGTGCTGGCGAAGGATCAGCCGATTCAGAGGATCGAGTTGGGCGATGCAAAAGAGATCGATCGAGTGATCACGGCATGGCGGACGGCGATCCAATCCCGGAAATCGAGCGCTGCGCCCGGGCGCTTGCAGGATCTCGTCTGGGACAAGCTCGCCCGACACATTCCTGCCGGTACGAAAACGCTGTTCATTGCTCCCGACGGCGACCTGGCGCAGTTATCGTGGGCGGCCTTGCCTATCGGTCCGGGGAAGGTTTTGCTCGAAGATTATTCTGTTGCCACGGTGCCACATGGCCGGTTTCTGCTGGAGCAATTGAAGTATCCGCCGAAATACGAAAGTGCGGAATCGGTCCTGGCGCTGGGCGACGTCGCGTACCACTCGAAGACTTGGAACGATCTCCCCGGCACGGCGGTAGAACTCAAGTCACTGGCCTTGCGCGCGCCGGTGACATTGACCGCGGCCGACGCGACCATGGCGCGCGTGCTGGCGGAGCTGCCGAAGGCCCATTATGCCCACTTCGCCACGCATGGCTTCTTCGACGCGGAAACGCTGACCGCCGAGAAGAAACGCGAAGCGGAAGCGCTGAAGCTGCGCCAGTTCGGCGACGAGACGCGCCGCGTCGCCGCCAAGAATCCGCTTGCCTTCACAGGCCTGGTCCTGTCGGGCGGCGAAGTGATGACCGGCTTGAACCTCGTCGATCTGCCGCTGGAAAACCTGAAACTCGTCACCCTCTCCGCGTGCGAGACCGGCCTGGGCGAGTACACCGGCGGCGAAGGCGTACAGGGCTTGCAGCGCGCCTTCCATCTGGCCGGCTGCCCCAACGTCGTCGCATCCCTCTGGAAAGTCAACGACGCCGCCACCGCGGCCCTGATGACCAAGTTCTACCACGAAATGTGGGTGCTGAAGAAGCCGCCGATCGAAGCGCTGCGCGAAGCCCAGCTCACCATCTATCGTCATCCGGAGTTGATCCCGATCCTGGCCAGCGACCGCGGCCGGCCGCTCTTGGACAAGGCCGCGCGCCTTCCCGAAACGCCGCCGACCAGCGCCAAGCGTGCCGACACCAAACTCTGGGCCGCGTTCGTGCTGAGCGGGCTGGGGAAATGAGGAGTGATCATCCGCAGATTTCGCCGATGACGCAGATTGTAAATGCCGGTCTTGAATCGGCGAAATCTGCGAAATCTGCGGATCACCAACCTGGGCCGCATTTGTGCTGAGCGGTTTGGGGAAGTAGCAAGCCTACACTACGAAAAACAAAAGCCACGGACCATGAAGGTCCATGGCTTGCGTTGTTTCGGGGAGGCATCAATCGCGATTGCTCGACAGGGCGATCAGGATGCGGAGGATGTAGTAGAAGAGCAGCGCCAGCGAGGCGAACAGCTCGAGCGCGGCGCCGACGTGCTGGTCGGTGCGGTAGTGGTGCAGCACGTTCGAGGTGTCATAGAGGATGTAGGCGCTGGCGATCCCGACCATCAGGAACGAGAATCCCAGGCCCAACGTGAAGCCGAACAGGATCGCCGCGATGATCACGCCAAAGACCATGAAGCCGGCGATGCACAAGATCGGACCGAGGAACGAGAAGTCTTTGCCCGTGACCAGGACCGTAATCGTCAAGCCGCCGAAGACGCATAAAGTCATGATGCCGGCTTGCGCGATGAGGTTGGGGTCATTGACGTAGAATTTGGCGATATACAGGAGCGGCACGAAGATGACGGCCTGCACGGCGACATACAACGCCAAGCCGAGGTACTGAATGGCGGGCGACGAGCTGGTGTGGGCAAACATGCGGGCAACCGCACCTGCGCCGACAAATATCAGGAAAAAGATCAACAGCGTAATCGGGCTGCGAAACGCGGTGGCGAAGAACTGCTGGAAGTCCTGGTGCGACACCAGACTGAACAGGGCGGTTTCCAAGCCGACGAAGGCCAGCACGGCGCCGGCGAGGTGGGCGTAGGTCCGGCGGATGAACGCGGCCCGCGCGCTGCTCTCGGCACGGGCGGCTACCGGATAATCAAGCTCGTAGTAGGCGGACATGGCGTATCTCCAGGGGCGGTGGCGGTCGGGTATCCATCAGAATTCTAACCGGCAACCCTGCGGGAAACAAGGCGGAGTTCCTTTGGACTGCGGCGCTGTAACGCCGCTTTGGTTTTTCGATGATTGAGCGCTGTGTTGCGAAACGGCGCGGAACAAAAACCAAAGCGGCGTCACAGCGCCGCACTCCAAAGCGCGCTACGAACCCTTCTTCGGGTTCAGGGCCGCTTCGATCTCGCGGCGGCAGTCGAGCAGGTGGACGCGCGTGATCGAGTCCTGGGTGCGCGAGAAGGCCGCGTCGATCCGCCCCAACAGATCGGTCAGGGCCGAGCGGGCGACGGCGCGCAGATCGGTGTTCTTGCTCGATCCTTCGTCGTCGCCGAAAGTGAAGCGCGGCGTCGCGGCCGCCGCCTCATCCTTGGGCGCCACTTCATTCTTCAAATGCTCGACGTAGACGCGCTGCAGCGCCCGCCGGCAGGTGTCCACTTTCGGCTGGCCGGCCTTCAGCTCGCTCCAGACGCCGTCCTGCACGTCGTTGACGAGGTTGAGCGCGCTGTACGCCTTGTCGGCGTCGAGAATCTCGGCGTCCATGAGCCGGCGGATGCGCGTGTTGCCGAGCAGGCTGGTGAGCAGCGTCCTTTGCTGACTCATGACTTCGCTGGCCACGCCGCTGTACTGGAAGCGGTTGACGATCGCCGGGCTGAGCAGCTTGGTCGGCGTCGTCAAGGCGTTGTCGAGCAGGAACTTGACCGCTTCCTGCTGTTTCTCCTTGCTGACGCGTGTGAACGACTCGGTGCCGCGGCCGCCGAGGGTGCGGCTTTCGACGACGCCGCCGATGTTGAGCGCCACCGCGCCAAACCAGTTGCGGCGATGCGACAGGATGGACTTGTAGATGTCCTTGAGCAGCTCATAATCCTCGCCGAGCGTGGTGGTGGCGTCGACGATCTTGTCGAGCACGCGGTCGATGTTTTTGAGCGCCAGCGCCGTCGCCTGCACGGAATCGCTGCCGACGTTCTCGGTCTTCACCGTGGGATCGACCTGGGCGGGGCCGTCCTCGCCCCCGAAGCGCAGCCACGGTTCGGTCATTTGCCGCGACGCCCACTTGTCGAGCGTGGTCCGTTCGTCTTCCGGCGACTTGGCCCCGGCGATCGACCGGTAGCCCCAATCGATAGCGAAGAAATCGTACGGCCCGACGATGTTGATGAGCTGGGTGATCTTGTCCTCCGGCTGGGCGAGGTAGTTGTGCCGGCCGTACGACATGATCGAAGCGTTGGTGCCGTACTTGGCGGTGAACTTCGGGTCGCGCAGTTGTTCGGTCGTGTAGGCGGAGCTGGCGCGGTGGTTGTGACGCAAGCCGAGCGTATGGCCGACTTCGTGCGTGGTCACATTGCGCATCAGGTCGCCGATGAGGTCGTCGGGCAGCGGCAACTTTTTGCAGCGCGGATCGACGGCGCCGCACTGCACGAAGTACCATTCCTGCTCGAGCTTGAGGATGTCGTGCCAGAAGATGATGTGGGCCGAGATGATCTCGCCGGTGCGCGGATCGTGGATGTGCGGGCCCATGGCGTTCTTGGTCGGGTCGGCCACCCAGCGAATCACCGAATGGCGGGCGTCTTCCGGGTCCCAGTTCGGATTCTCGGTCCGCGTCGGCGCCTCGCGGCACACGATGGCTTTCTTGTACCCGACCTTCTCGAAGGCGGGCTGCCAATCCTCGACGCCCTTGATCATGTGCGGCCGCCACTTCTCCGGGACTTCGGCAGCGAGATAGAACGTAATCGGCTTGACGACTTCGGAGACCTCCGCCGTCGGGTCCTTCTTCTCCAGGCGGAAGCGGTTGATGTACTGGCGCTTGACCATCCAGGTCTTGTCGGCGGCATAGTCCTCGAAGCCGCGCGCGAAATAGCCGACACGCGGGTCGAAGTTGCGGCCCATCATGGGGCGGTCGGGGAGCATGACGAGGCTGTGATGGACGACCGCGGTGTGGCTGCGACCGCCGCCGCCGCCCAAAGCTTCAGCCGGCGGGCCTTTCTTGCCGAGCGCGAACGGGGCGCCGCCGCCACGGAAGGTGAGCAGGGCGCGGACTTCGATGTTCGTGGGGAAGGCTTTGACGTCGTCGAGGTAGGAGCGTGAATCGTCGATCGACGCGCCGCCGCCGACCGCGCCCTTGACGGAGAAGTCGGCGACATCGCTCATGAACAGCGACGTGGCGTTGATGACGGTGGTGCGGTCCTTGCCCTCGGCTTCAACGTTGAAGTTGTAGATGATCGAGTCCATGTTCGCCGAATCGACGGCGCGCTGGATCGCCTTGCCGTCGGCGCGTTTGTCGAACGAAGCTTGCCAGAGGAAGACCTTGTTGCCGCGGCGTTCGAGGCGGACGGCCCGATAGCCGAGCGACTTGCCGCCCCAGCTGATGCCGGCGGGGCCTTTGGCGACTTCGAGCTGCCAGAGCATGAGTTTGTTGAAGGCGTCTTGCGGGATTTCGAAGTAGATCTTTTCATCGATGCGGTGCACGGCGAAGACGCCGGGCAGGGTCTTGGCGTCTTTGGTGATGACGTCGTCGTACTTCTTGAGCGCGCCCGGCGCGGGGGCGCCGCCCATCTTTTGCTTGAGCGCTTCGAGCGCGGCAGGATCGAGCTTCTTCGGCTGGGCCGCAACGGGGGCGAGGAAACAGGTGAGAGTGAAAACGAACAGGATGAGGACGCGCATGGATGCACCTTCTTGGGGCTAGTGCTTTGTCACAGCTTAATTGTCGGGTAGCCGAATTCGCAAGAATTCGGGTTCCCCCTGGCTTTACCCCGAATTCTTGCGAATTCGGCTACGATC
>Ga0209726_10000888_pt1 | contig 52372 bp, 44 predicted proteins | sample Subgrocontami54m_FD_187453 | JGI IMG/M metagenome (GOLD analysis project Ga0209726, IMG submission 187453) | Subsurface groundwater microbial communities from S. Glens Falls, New York, USA - GMW46 contaminated, 5.4 m (SPAdes) (version 3) | ecosystem: Environmental > Aquatic > Deep subsurface >...
ATCAAATAGTCCACGCAGGACTTCTCATCCGGGAATAGTTTCTGAAAATCCAGGAGGCTCATTTCGTGGTAGGGTTTCTTCTTCACGCCTTAGTTTAGCACTTACCTGTCCTAAAGGCATAATCATGGTCGTATGGGCCATTAAAGTTGGGATTCCATCATTACGAATTCCTTCTTATTATGAAAAATCTTATCACCAACCTGCGTGGTTGTCGACAACAAGAATGTCATTCCCATCTGACATAATTTCTACCGCATAATCCTGATCGGTCCGAAAAATACGGTTTCCCGGGATCGCGGATAAGATCTTAAGCGTTGCCTCTGACGGATGATGAAACTTGTTTTTTTCACCGACACTGATGACGCTTATTTTTGGGTTGACCGCTTTGACAAAACTCTCGCCGGCCGCACCCAGTGTCGACCCATGATGCGGCACTTTCAGTACCTGCGCATGGACATCTTCACCGCTATTTAAAATGTCACTCATCGCCTTTTCCTCGATGTCACCGGTCAGAAGAAAGTTGGTATTTTTATAAATCACTTTTAAAACAAGACATTCATTGTTCACATTTTGATCCTGCACTTCCCGTTCGGGAGGATTGAGCGCCTTGATTTGAACCCCGCGAAAACCTTCGATCTGTGCGCCGCGGTGCGCATGAAAGGTTACAGTTTTTTCCTTTTCTATTTTTTCCCTTAAAATTTTGAACGTTTTGGTGTCGTAGCGGCTGCCCGCATCAAAAATATTTTTCACTTGAAATTCATCCAACACCGTTAGCATTCCACCGATGTGATCCTCCTGGGGGTGGCTAATCACTAATGCGTCGATCGTACGGAGGCCTTTGGATTTCAGAAAAGGCGCCACCACCCACCGGCCTCTGTCACCATCCCCGCCTTTGCCGGCGTCCATCAAAAGATTGCCGCCGTCGGGGAACTCAAAATAGATCGCGTCTCCTTGTCCCACATCGAGCGCCGTCATCTGAAATTTTTTGTCAAATTCCCGCGATAAGCTTTGAATTAAAAAAATATTGAGGATGAATAAATAAATGATGGCGGCTCGTGCGAGAGATCCTTTAATTTCTTTGTCCCACAAAAAATAAATGATCCCGGCAATAAGAATACCTAACAAAATCGGGGCTAATTTCCCGACGATAAAATAAGCACCCGGAAGATCTTCGACGATGAAAAGCGAGGCGACAAAAAACTGCATCATAACTTTGATTAGAAGCGGTACAAAAAATAAAAACTTCGGCACCCACCAAAAAGTAAGGAAAAAAACGGCACCGGTAAAAAAAATTAGAAATGACAGCGGTACCACGATCATATTCGCTATCAGCGATAGCGGCGTGACAATATAAAAATTCTCCACCGTGATCGGAAGCGTCGTGACAAGACATACCCAAGAGATCCAAAAAAGTTCTTCCGCCTGCCGTTCGAGTCTCTCCTTTAACGTCATCCGCTCATTGGGCCAAAGTGTTAGAGGCTTTAAAAATACCGGCAGTATCTGGGCAATTGCGAACACCGCCACAAAAGACAATTGAAACCCCACATCGAATAATTGTTTTGGATTTATCCCTAAGATCACAAGCGCCGCGAGTCCCAGCGAGTTTAAGAGGTTGGGTTTTCTTCCCAAAAGCTGGCCGCTAATCAAAATCGTCGCCATCACAGACGCACGCACCACCGGCGATTGCCAGCCGACCAAAAAACAGTAAAGCCAGACTAGAACGAGCGTCAGCAAAAGTTTGAGGTTCCTTGAAACTTTAAATGGTCTCAGAAAAAAGAAAAAACTGAGACTTAAAAAACCTATGTTGAACCCGCTCACCGCCAGGATATGCATCGTGCCGGTTCTAATAAAAAGGGTTTTGAAGTCCTCACTCAGATCGCTTCGTTCTCCCAGGAAAAGGGCTTTTAAAAATCCGGCGTCGCGTTTATTAAACGTAGCGGAGAGACTCTGCGATAAAAAATGTTTCACCGCGATCATGCGCTCACGAAAATAATTCCCACGGTGGCGGCTTAAAATTTCAGGCTCTACGTGATGATCCCCATAAAAAAGCGCGCGGATCCCACGGCGGCCAAGATAAGCTTTTTGGTCAAAGCCTCCGGGGTTCCGGACGCCTTTGGGTAGTCGAAGGTCCCCTTTCATTGAAACTTCATCGCCGTAACTTAAATCCTTATTAGGATTTCTTAAGTAAACTTTTACATTTCCGGTGGCCATGAAAGGCCGGCTGTTTTCTTCCTTGAAAATATCTTTGGCTTTCAGGACGAATGAAACTAGCCTGTCGCCGTAAACGGTGTCACGCGCATCCACTTCGGAGGTGATGATCCCATTAAGAAAAATGGGCTCACTGGATTTACCTATTTGGAGCGAGATTTCATGAGGTGACAGTTTTTCAGGAAATTGGCTTTGGACCAGAATAACAACGGAAAAACAGACCGCCGCGAAAAATAGCGGCCGTCTGCGGATCACGTCAAATATCACTTGGCAGAAACGCTTGCGTCTGGGACAAGCGCCAAATGGACCGCATGCTTAAAATGTAAGTAAGTATTAGCAAGGAAAAGTGCTATTGCTAGCACGGAAAGAATAATTAGCCATTTTCGTTCGCGGGTATTCACAATGTTATTTCCCATTGAGTGATTAAAAGGTGAGCCCGGCTTTAGCGATCTAGAATATCAGTTATAAAGCAGCAATTGTGTAAATCTTCTTCGGGACGTATTTTTTCTGCGTGATCTTTTTACCCGCGATAGCGGCAAGGACCTTTTCGTCTTTCATGACCTCTTGTTCGACCGCTGATTCGCCGAGACCGGCGGGGATGTTGATGCGGGACTTGACCTTGCCATTCACCATGATCGCGATCTCAATCACGTCGTCCTCGAGATATTGAGGGTCAAATTTTGGCCAAGATTCGTACGCGAGGCTGTCCTTATGTCCCATCTTTTGCCAGAGTTCTTCAGCAAAATGCGGTGCAAAAGGCGCAAGCAGAAGTAAAAACTTCTCAAGAATCACACGCAGTCTGGTGCCTTTTTCAGAAGGGGGGTCAAGAACTTCGCCTACATTAGAACCAAGGCTATTAGAAAAGATCATCATAGAAGATATCGCTGTGTTAAAATTAAGACTTTCGATATCATCCGTAACTTTCTTAATTGTTCTGTTAAATAATTGTTCTTTTTTATGAGAAATAATTTGTTCATCAATAGCTGAATAGACTTTTCCGGTATCTGGATCAACATAAAGTCTCCAAACCCTACCCAAAAACCGGTAAACGCCTTCGACACCCTTCATCGACCACGATTTCATCTGAGTCAGGGGCCCCATAAACATCTCATAAAGCCGCATGCTGTCGGCACCGTAATGCTCCACGACAAAATCTGGGTTGATTACGTTCCCGCGCGACTTGGACATCTTTTGCCCATCCTCACCCAGGATCATCCCCTGATTCACAAGCTTCATGAACGGCTCTTGGGTAGACACAAATCCCAGATCGTATAACACTTTGTGCCAAAACCTCGAATAGAGAAGATGGAGCACCGCGTGTTCCGCCCCGCCAACGTATAAATCGACAGGCATAAAATATTTTTCACTCTGCGGATCACAAAATTCTTTGTTATTTTTCGGATCGATATAACGAAGATAGTACCAACAAGAACCAGCCCATTGAGGCATCGTGTTGGTCTCGCGCTCAGCCGCGCCGCCGCACTTCGGGCATTTTGTATTGACCCACTCCGTGGCTTTGGCTAAAGGAGGCTCTCCGCCAGAAAGCGCAGCAGACTCGTCCCCAGAGCGCGCTTTCGGGACGGACTCGCCGCGCTCTGTGGCGAGGGCATTAGTCTTTGGTTTGAAATCTTTCATTTCAGGCAATTTCAATGGTAATTCACTTTCAGGAACGGGCACCATCCCGCATTTTGAGCAGTGAATAATCGGGATCGGTTCTCCCCAATAACGCTGGCGCGAAAAAAGCCAGTCACGGAGTTTATAATTGACCGCTTTCTTTCCTAATTTTTCCTTTTCAAGCCACTCGGTGATCTTTTTCTTTGCTTCAGGCGTCGGGAATCCTGAAATAAATCCGCTGTTAACGCTTTTACCGTCGCCGGTATAGGCTTCTTTTGCGATGTCTCCTCCGGAAACAACTTCAATAATTTTTAAGCCAAATTTTTTAGCGAACTCGTAATCACGCTCGTCGTGCGCTGGCACCGCCATAATGGCTCCGGTGCCATAACTTGCGAGCACATAATCCGCGATCCAGATCGGGATCTTTTCCTGATTGACCGGATTGACCGCGGTGGCACCCGTAAAAACACCGGATTTTTCCTTGGAAAGCTCTGTTCTTTCGAGCTCGCTCTTTGAGGCGGCTTTTTTCTGATAATCTTCGACTGATCTTTTATGTTCCGCGGTCGTGATCTTTGGAACAAGCCGATGCTCAGGCGATAGAACCATATACGTCGCACCAAAAAGCGTATCCGGTCGCGTCGTGAAAACTTTTATTTCATCTGACCGGACCACGTCCCGAGGGGACACGTTAGAAACACGTTTCTCCAGACCTAACGTGTCCCCTTCGGGACGTGGTCCGTTATCACCAGCCACTTTAAAAATAACCTCAGCACCTTCGCTTCGCCCGATCCAATTTTTTTGCATTTCCTTAATGGAGTCGGTCCAATCAACGAGTTTCAGATCCTCAAGCAGTCGGTCCGCGTAGGCGGTGATCTTGAGCATCCATTGTTTCATCGGCCGGCGGACCACCGGATGCCCGCCGCGTTCACTTTTGCCGTCAACCACCTCCTCATTCGCGAGTACACAACCCAGCGCCTCGCACCACCAGACCGGCACTTCCGCCAGATACGCCAAACCTTTCTTATGAAGCTGTAAGAAAATCCATTGCGTCCAACACACATAGCCGGGATCCGTCGTATCCACCTCACGGTCCCAATCATAGCTCAAGCCCAGACGTTGGATCTGACGTTTGAAAATCTGGATATTTTTTTGCGTGGTGACCGCCGGATGGGTTCCTGTCTCTATCGCGTATTGTTCGGCGGGAAGGCCAAACGCGTCCCAACCCATCGGGTGAAGCACGTTAAAGCCCTGCATGCGTTTAAAGCGCGAATAGATATCTGTTGCGGTGTAACCTTCCGGATGGCCTACGTGAAGCCCGGATCCTGAGGGATAAGGAAACATGTCAAGAACGTAGAGTTTCTTCTTCTGGGTTTTGCCGGGATCCAAGGCCTTAAAAATGTTTTGGTCTTGCCAATACTTCTGCCACTTGGGCTCTAGCGACTCAAAAGGATATAAAGGGTCTGGCATAGGGCTCTTATCGCTTGTCTCTCAGGTTATGAATATGCTATATTGACTGCTCTAAAACTCCAAAATTTAAAACAACTTTCGGGCCTGTAGCTCAGCTGGTAGAGCGCCTCAATGGCATTGAGGAGGTCAGCGGTTCGAGACCGCTCAGGTCCACCATTTTATACCGTTCATGCGTTCTCCTTGAACACCTGACCCTTAATCTGATTACTTAGAAACGGATCTTTTTTTGGCAATCTTGGGACAAATCGTTCCCTCAAAGCCAGCCACGGGCTCTCAATCAAAAGGTATAAGCCATAGGCCACCGCACAGCATATCACGGAGGTTGCCAGAGAAAAAATGAGAATTTGTATCCGGGAATTACTGAAAAATCCTATCCACTTTTGTGCCATAAAGATAACTAACATATGGCATAGATATAGACTGTATGAGATCTTGGCGATGAAACGGCAGAAGCTTGATCTCAGATAGAATCCAATAACTACTTTTGGATTCATGCTGGATATCAATACCAGGCCGAAGCCGATGCCTTGCGCGCCTTGAAAAAAATGTTGAAAAAAAAGTCCATTTCTAAGACGCGAGGATAGAAAAGGAGTATAGACGACGATCAAACCGGCTAATAGAATCATATTTGGAAAACGGTATAATCTTTCCATTGCCCACGGACTAAACTTTTTCCAATAAGCGATGATGACGCCGATGATCAAACTATCGAGAACGCCAAAAGTGTTCAATGAATAACCATATTTTTGACGATAAGCGTAGGCGGATAATAGTAGAACCATAAGCGCCCAGAAGATTCGGGTTGTCTTGTCTTTTCGATGCAACAAGAGGAGGATGACAGGCAGCACCAAATAAAAATGTTCTTCTACGCAAAGCGTCCAACTCTCAATAAAGAAATTCATTTTGAAGAAAACCTGCGTAAATGTCGTGTAATGGGCTAAGGATGGGGTCAGTTCTTGGTGCCTTGAAAAAAAATAGTTCATCCCAAGAGCAAAAAAATACAACGGCCAAGTGCGCATCGCCCGGCGGGCCCAAAAGCGAGGCAGATGAATCGATGAAGAAGTTTGTAACTCATTAAAACACAGACCACCAATCAAGAATCCGCTGAGGACAAAAAACAAGTAAACCCCATTCCAGCCAGTTTCTCCGAAAAACAAAGCTACAAAACTATTTTTTGGAAATGGCGCAAGAAAAATTTGAATATGACAGCCAAGCACCAAAAGGATGGCTGACGCGCGTATTCCGTCAAGCCCCGCTATCCTTTTTGTGTCAGTCGTTTGCTCAATCATCGTCTGCTATGCCAGATTAACTTCTATCAAAGGGCGTGCGTCAGCAGGTTTGATATGGTAAAATCGCCCCAACAAAATTTAGCCGAAGTGGCGGAATTGGCATACGCGTCGGTCTCAAAAACCGATCCTCTCACGAGGTTGAGGGTTCGACTCCCTCCTTCGGCACCAATCTTTAATGAGTCCCGATCAGCAATCCGATGACCGCGATCGAGGTACCCCCTGCCAAAGCCGCGAATATCGTCGACCGAGGATGATGCTTCACCACTTCGCTTAAGAGCGCGTGAATCACAAGAAAAATAAATCCTCCACCCACGTGCCCCAGTACATACCCGATCCACTTGGAAGAATCGGGGATCATCATAAAAAGGCCGACGAAGCCTCCGGCGAGTGTCGTGGTAAATTCAAGCCCGACGCAAGTGGCGAACGCCTTCAGCCGGCTCATCCCGGAACCGCGCGCGACCAGCGTCAATGCCATTCCCTCCGGCAGCTTGTGATACGCTACCGCCAAAAAAATTAGCATCCCGACCGATGATTGAGTCAAATAACCGCTGTAAATCGCCAGCCCATCCATGAAACTGTGGATCGAGAGCGCCGTGATCATCGCGATCGTGATCGCCTTAAAATTGATCTCGGTGTGGGTCGCCGCGCAGGCCGGGCAGATATGGAAAATAAACTTCGTCACGAAGAAGAAGAGAATGTACCCGGACAAAAGGCTTAACGACGCGCCGGCCCAGCCGATAAGCGCGAACGTCTCAGGCACAATATCCAAAAGACTGACCGCCAAAAGAGCGCCGGCCGCAAATGAGATAAGGATGCAAAGCCCTAGATGGCTTATTTTCTTAAAACTGACAGCCACTAATGATCCGAGCCCCGCCATGGAAACCGCGATGACCAGCCGGATCAAAATAAGGTGCCATACCGCCATAGGGTTCATGCTGAACACACGGCTTTCACTTTGGACAAAAAAGCCTCCGCAGGCTATCCCTCATTGCAAAAACTGAGACAGACTCTTAGAATCTCTGGGAAGATTTAAGGTTTTCTAAAAGAAGTGATTTATTAAAAAAGACTTACGACCACCGATTTCGGGCGATCGATTCGGCCCTCAACCAGTCTTCTTGATCGTGGCCATGCTCGTAGTGGCGTTCCACAAAAAACTGATACGCGAGCCTCTCGATTTCCTGTTGCTCGCTTTTTGTGAACGCTCTTTGAGTTGACGGTGTCATTTTCCGGCTTTGGCCGTTCTTTTGAGTCATTGCGATTTTAGCCATATCCCTATCCCCCTGTTATGATTCATTTTTGCAAATAGAACCCAAAAAATCAAGAAACTTCGGTCGCCCGCTAACAAAAAATATCAGCGGGCGTCCGCTGATGCTCTAGGTGAGGACGCCTTAAGAAAATAATCTTTCAATTTCACCTCAAAGGCGTCCAATCGATCCGGGGTATATTCAAACTCAAAAGACTCGTCGATCGCGCTAAAATACAAAACTCCTTTTTTAGGCGCCTCTCCGTAAAGCCGCTTAAAAACAAACGCGTACAAAGAAAGCTGGATCTCATATTCTTTCGCCAAGGCCTCTTTTTGGCCGGTAACGATCTGGTTCGTTTTATAGTCAAGAATGAGCCACTCCCCCGCCTTTGTCTGCAATACAAGATCTATCTGGCCTTTTAAGATACCATTCTGCGTTTTATAAATAAAAGGCAACTCCGCGTAACATTTTTTTGCTTCCCGGGCCAATTGCCCCCATCGGCCGCGCCAGAATCTTAACACCCCTTCTTTGATCTCTTTTTGTTCGGCCGGGCGGAGCAGACGGATCATGGACAAAGGTATATCGGCTGGCATGATCTTTTTCTTACGGCGAAGCATCGTGTATTCCATCATGCGGTGAAAAAGCGTGCCGATTTCATTTCTTGGCGTCCCGGTTTCCCAAGTGTCTTGGCTTATTTCTTTATATTTTTCCACCGAAAACGCTTCAATCGCCGGCAATCCTGATCTTGATGCCAATAGAAGGTCCGTCACCGTATGGTCTTCCGTCTCTTCATAATCCTTCAGCACTGGTTCAAGACGTTTCCTTAAATCGATTAGGTCTTGCCGGTCCGAAAAAAGTGGCAACGCCGTTATCCCTTTTGCCGGTGCAGGTGTCGGTGCCGCTGTTTTTTTTACTTGCAAAATCCCCACCGCAACACCGCCAATATCAATTTCTCCGCTGCCCTGCTTCACCGGATCCCATGATAAGCTTTGTGCGACACGGCTCATCCATGACGAATTTTTTTTAACGCTTCCGGACGCGCGATCAATGACCAGCGAGCCTGAAAGAATCAAATGCTCCTGGGCACGCGTCATGGCCACGTAAAGAAGTCTTTCTTCTTCCTCTGTTTCTTTTTTACTCAGGATCTGGTCTAGTTCGGCAAATGTAAAATCTTTGATGAAGGCTTGAGTTTTAGGGAACTTTTGTTTAAGCCCGAAGCCGATGCCTGGCCTAGCGGCAAAACTTTCTTTTTTCCCGGCGTGGGCCTGGCGCCCCATGTCGGCGATGATCACATAAGGGAATTCAAGCCCTTTGGCCGCATGGATCGTTGAAAGCGTCACCGAATTCTCCGTTTCGCTGGTGATCTGCGCCTCTCCCTCGACGATTTCGTTCTCAGATAGATGTTCGGCATAGCGGACAAAATCCTGGATGCCCACGATGTTTTTTTCTTCCATCGACTGCGCGAGCGTCACGAGCTTTAGAATGTTGGCGAGCTTCTGCTTTCCGCCGGCGCGCGTCAACACCTTGGCGTCGTAATAAGTTTCCCTTAAGATCTTTTCCAGGACCTCTGACAACTTGAGGCTATTTTTTTGTTTCCTTAAATCTGCCAGAAGACGCACAAAATCCAGAAGTTTTTGCCGGTCGCCGGCCGTCAGCTGCTTGATCGTTTGGATTTGGTCAAGCCCTAGCACCAAAGAAGCGTTGCGATCTTGACGCTTGGCTGAGTCAGCCAGCCAAAAAAGCGCGTCGTCGCTCAAACAAACTAAAGGCGACCTCAAAACTCCGGCAAGCGCGACGTCTAGATGGGGATTTTCAATTAGTTTGAGGAAGTTGATGAAATCTAAAATCTCAGGCTTTTCATAAAAACCTCCGCCTTTGGCCAGCGCATAAGGAATGGAAAGATCCATAAGCTCTTTCTCATAAAGGTAAGAACGCGAAAGGCTTCTAAAAAGAACTGCAATATCACGGTATCGGACACCGGAATCCGCAATCGCTTTGATCGTAGAGGCGATGGACCTGGCCTCATTCACGCGGGCCCTATCCAAATCTGTACCATCTTCTTTTTCGCGTAAGACACAGAGAAACTGAACGGACGGTGTTTTTTTAGAAGGGAACATTTTTTTTGCTGTCAATGGATGGAACATCGAAGTGTCCGATATTTTTTTGAAAAGTTCGTTGATGAACTTTAAGATATCCTCTCTTGATCGGTAATTTTCATCAAGACGAAGATGCCTGCTCGTCGGTGCCTGGGCCAGAATCCGCCGCTGGAACATCTCAGGGTCCGCGAAACGAAAACCATAAATCGACTGCTGGATATCACCCACGACGAAAAGGTTGTCTTTCTTTTTCAAAAGCTCGATCAGTTTATCCTGTAAGGGGTTCGTGTCTTGGTATTCATCGACAAGCAATGAGGCAAAATGAGCGCGGTAATGTTCACGGACCGATTTTTTTTCAATCGCCGATCCGGACAAAAGCTCGGTGGCCTTCACCAAAAGATCCTCAAAGTCATAAGAAGCTCTTGTTCTTTTTTCCTCATCGTAGAGAACCTTGAACTGCCTGCAGAAACTTGCAAATTCTTTTTTGATCGGCGCGCCGATTTCTTCCACGGCGAGCGAAACCCATAAATCCAAAAGTCGGTGAATTTCTGCGACAGCTTCCTTATACTTTTGAAGCCTCCGGCTGATATTTTCTTTTACGTTGAGGAGCCGCTCAACTGATTCCCAGTTTTCCGGGGTGCCGTGATCCGGGAGCTTGAATAAATCTTCGAACGCAGTTTTTAATTTGACCTCTGATTCCGTCGCTTTTTGAAATTCAATCCGCCCCTCCAAATCCCGCGCGAGGCCGACGCATTGGTTCACCGTCTTTTTTTTGATTGGAGATAAATCCCGCGGCTTAAAAATATCCGCGCCGCCGACCGCACGGTCCATCTCATAAAACTTTTTAATCGCGTTCCGGGTCGGTTCCTCGCCAAACTCGCTTAAAACCCGAAGCCAGATCGTGTTGTCGCTATTTCCCTCAAAAAGCCTGTCCATCGTCTGGTTCATCAGGATCTCTGCCTCACCGGCGCTCAAGACCTGAAAAAACGGGTCAACACCGGCTTCGATCGGATTTTCCTTGAGGAGTCTTGAACAAAAACTGTGGATGGTGCTGATATAGGCCGTCTCGAGTTTCCTTCGAAAATCGTGAAGGCCGCGCTCGCGGCATTCCGCGACAAGACGGCTTTTCATTTCATTGGCGGCTTTTTCAGTGAAAGTAATCGCGAGGATCCTTTCTGGATCGATCTTTTTCTTGGTGACCGCATGGAGGAATCGTTCGACCAATACATTCGTTTTCCCAGAACCCGCGCCGGCCGATACGCAGAGCTCTTTGCCAAAAGTCTCGATCGCTTCTTTCTGAACCGGTGAATATTGCCGTGCGGGGCTTTTCATGAGGGGTGCTCCTCTGAGTAAACAAGCCGCCAAGGTTCAAAACGGCATACCGACGAAAAACTGCAATAATTGCAGGATTTGGACTTCACTGATATGTCGGCTGTCCGGAGCCGTTTAATATTTTCTCTGATCAGATCTTCCGTGTGTGACAGGATCTTCTCAAATTCGTCATCACTGTAAGTCCTGACATTCGGATGAAGCCCAAGCAGAGAAGCGCATGATTCGCGGTACAGGCCCTCGTTGGCGGCGTCCCTCAAGATACGAAGCTCCGCGCCTGCGGCCTCCAGCCCTAAAAGCCGCTGTGCCGCCAAGAGGTAGACAGGTAGTTGGAACTCAAGTTCTTTTTTTAGTTTTTCGTGCACGCCGAATTCCCGAGCCGAGCGCTTATAATCGATCACCAGAGCTTTTGCCTTATTCTTTTCGATATCGATGCGGTCGATCTGCCCTTCGATCAAAATGTCTCCGCCGGGGTCGTTTACCTTTAGATAATCCAAGTCGTTCTTTCCCGTGCCGCCAAATTTCAATTCAAAATAAGCAGGCACAAGGCCCCGTTTCATGAAAAGTTTTTTTTCGTGTTCCACAAAAAGGGCCAGGGTCTTCTTCATGGATTCCAGATGCATGCGCTGGCGGTAAAGCGGCTCCCTGGCAAGAGGGCTTTTCATCATCAACAATTCAAGTTTTCGATGAAGCGCGTCTGTCATCACGGACCCTTCTTTCAGAAAAATGCCGGATTCTTTTTCCTCGCGCGGCAGTTCTTTATAAAATTCCTCCAAGACCTTGTGAAGCAAGTTTCCCATCTCGATCGCCTGGCGTCCTTCCAAAGGTTCGTTGAGACGAAGGACGCGGCTTGAAAAGTATTTGAAAGCGCAGGTCGCGAAGGTTTCCAATTTCGTCGCTGAAAAAGGACCTTTCATCAGCCTGAACACTTCTTTGGCCTTCGGGTCTGTTAAGAGGGCCTTGTCATCAGAAAATCCGAATTCAAGGATCCGCTTAAAAGGTTCTTTTTTTGTCCATTCCGCGAGTCCTTTTGGCAGTGTCGGCAATTCCGCCGAGGTTTGCGGCCTTTGACTAAACCCCGGCCTAAAAATTATCTCAGCTAATCCACGCGTCACTTCACGCTCATTCGACCATTCTTCAGGAAGCGGCAGAAAATCGGCGGGGGCTTTTCTGGTTACCGGTAATTTTTCCTTAAAACATTTCTCAACTTCCTCGACAAAGAAAGAGGCCAATGCCGGCCGGCCATCGGTGTCATATTGCGGATAGGATAAAATAAGCCTTTCTTTGGCGCGCGTGACGGCCATATAAAAAAAGTAACGCTCCCCCGCGATCCGCGGAAGCCTTTCCTCAAGCACCGTTTTCTTTTGGTTGATGATCCGCCGTTCCGCGTCCTTAAAAATCGGGTCTTCCGTGATGCTCTTAGGAAACGTTTTTTCCAGTAAACCAGGCAAAAATACCACCTTGTATTCTTTGGGCAATGCCATCACCACATCGTAGACCTGCACACGGTTTCTTCCCCGCGGTTTGACTGAAAAAAGCCCGGCTTCCAGCGCGTCTTGAAATTCCCGCATAAAAAAAAGTGCCGTAAAAATCCTCTTGGTTGATTGGTCGTAATAATGCTGGGCCGTTTTGAGGATGGCCACGACCGTCTCGAGGGCCTGCCGGTCCAAACTGCCGGTGTCCGTAGAATCGTCCACCAAATAAAATGAGTTTGCCCATGACAAAAATCGCGCGTTAAACTCCGCGATGCTTCCCGCTTCGACCAACGATTTTTCAAATTGTAAGAGCGCTTGAAGCGCCTCCCGGGCCTTGGAGGAAAGCGCCGGATGCGCGACGAGGTCAACCCACCGTTCGCGGCCTTCCAAGAGATTCTCGCTCACGGCAGCAGATTCCAAAAGAAACGCGTCTTCCGTGGTCAGCTTCTTAGACCAGTAAGCGGATTTCAACACGAACATCAGGTCCTCGCGTTTCCAGCCTTCCGGCTGCAAATCTAAAAACCGGTAAAACACCTTTACGAGGCCGTTTTCGATGAGCTTATTTCTTTCATGCACGTGAACGGGAATTTGAAAATCCCTAAACACCGAATGGACCAACTTTTCATAGCCGCGCAGTTCTCTCAGAATAACGCAAAGATCGCTCCAATGAACCGACGTTTCGCGATAAATTTTTTTAATCTCACGCGCGATCATTTCAACCTCGACCCGTGCGTTTGGCGCTTGGATCAAGCGGACGGATGTTTGCGACTTGGAATATGGTTTAAGATTTTCCGAAAAAAGATTCTTCTCTAAGTGTAAAAGCGCCACGTCTTGAGTGCGATGGTTCGACTTAAAAACTCCCTTTTTCCTCTTAAAACCTATCCGCTGTAAAAACTCCTGTGTCCTTTCCGGATATTCAAAAAGGGGTCCGCGTTTCTTGTCGTCGTTTGAAAGAGTCAGCGTCACCACGGTGTGCCTCGACCAGCGTGAAACGGCATCGATCAACGATTGTTGCGCGCGAGTAAAGTGATAAAACCCGTCAAAGATCACAAGGTTCGGCGCTTCGATTTTTTTTATTTCATCCAAAACTTTTAAAAGCGCTTCTTCCGGCTCGTGAAGCCCGAGTTCCGAAAGACGCGCCTCATAATTTTTTAAGACAATCGAGAGATCACGGAACTTAGACCGAAATACAGGGTCTTTCAGAAGGCTTTGAGAATATTGTTCGAACGCCTTGACCGTCAAAAGTCCCGCCTTAAATTCCTTGATCGCATCAGCCAAAAGATCATGAAAGCCATGGCAATTTTTCACTGCGCCAAAATAAGGAAACTGGGCGTCGTCGCCCTCGAGAATCTCCCGGATGATGCTTTTCCTCAAGGGTTCCGTCGGCTCCTGCCGGGCCGAGATGCCCAACAGCCTCGAGGCCAGGTCATTGATCGTCAAAAGGTGAACGTTGAAAAGGCCTGGGATATCTTTTTTTAGAATGAGGTTTTGAATGCGGTCGGCATGTTCCCGGCTCGGCAGAATAAAAAAAGAGCGGCTTTCAATGCCGCCCTTTGTTTTTAAAATCTCTTTTTTAAATAGATCAATGCAATAAAAAGTTTTTCCTGTGCCGGGAGGTGAGGCTAAGAGTTCTAAGAGTGCCATGGCGGACAACCGTTATGATAGCACAACCATGAGGGAGGATAAAAATAAAAGGAGGCCTAAGTTCCAGGCCTCCTTTGTTCTAAAGGATTATTTCTAAAAATTATTTTCGTGGATTTGACTTTACGATATCGATCGCGGCTCTGAGTTCCCGGATCACATCTTTCTCGATCTTGTCTTCCTGGATAATCTTTCTTAAAAAATCTTTACCCGTATCGCTTGTCGTGTACATCGGCCAAAGCCGGTTTAACGCGAGCGCTTTGATGTCCTGGATCGCGGTCGTCGTAAAACGAGACCCTTTATACTCCGGCAATAGATCCGCCAATACATTGTCGGCCAACTCTTCCATGAAGTTGGTCATTCGATTAGAATTCTTTTGTTTGTCGACCGTAGACATATTTTATTTCACCCTTTTTGCGATAGTATACATGAAAGCTCCAAAGATTACAATTTTTAAATTAAGTATTAGTACTATTAACGTCTATTTTTATATCTGCATCAAATATCGCGCAAATGAATATTAGTAAATTATATAACCCATTTAAAATAATAGGGATATGGTCATATAAGATCACTGACTTTTGGAAAAGGTTTTCCAGGTCTTGCGAAATAAAAACCCTGTCCTAAACTCACGCCCAAACTTTGAACTGTATTAAATTCTTCCTTTGTTTCAATGCCCTCTGCCGTCGTTACCGCGTGAATACCATTCGCAAAAAGGATCATCGAAAGAACGATTTGCTGCTTGGTATGGTTAGAATCTATCTGCCGGATCAGTGAGCGGTCAAACTTTATATAATCCGGTTTTAAAATTGCCACGTCCCGCAAACTCACCGCGCCGCCGCCGACATCGTCAATCGCGACGGAGACCCCTTGCTCTTTTAATTCAAAAAGCGCGTCTCTGACTTTCTCAAAAGACCTTAAAATGCTCTGTTCAGTCAACTCGATCACGATGTTATCGAACGGAATGGCGTTCCTTTTCAAAAATATCTCCTTCATTATTTCAGGGTCGATCAACGTCTCAAGATTCAAATTGATAAAAATTTTCTTATCCGGCTCTAGTTTCTGCGCGCTCATCAAAGCGACCTCCACGCAGAGTTTATCAAGCTCTTTTATTTTTCCGGATTCCCTGGCAATACTGAATAACAAAGCCGGCTGCATCGTAAAATCCACGGAGTGACTTCGGGTCAGCGCCTCATAACCGATCACCTTTTTCATATTCAGGTCCAGGATCGGTTGGTAAGCCGTTTCTATCTTCTGACCGTCTAAAATGGCGTTAAAAAAAACCGACTGCTTATCCGGCGTCTGAGCGGGCGTTTTGACATTCACACTTTTCATTTTGCTCGGAAACCGCACTTCGAGTGACTCTCCGACTTTTACGTTGCCGTCCGTTTGCGGACGGTGACGGTATTTGATATAACAGCTTCCCGGCAACGTTTTCGTATATTTTTTAAGAGTGCCGGCGATGCGCCCGATCTCACTGATTTCCACTAGCGGTTCATTGTCATCATGAATGATCATGACCGACACACACATGATCGGGTAATGCGCTAAAACACCTTCGTTATTCCTCTGTAAAAGATATCCATTTTTGATGTCCGTGGGGTCATAAAATTTATGGATCTCCGCGTCGAAATCATGGATGATCGCTTCTGAAATCGGCACGGCAAGATCATAAGCTGTCACAATGATGAAATTGTCGCCTCCGAGATGCCCCAGAAAATCATCAGGCGAGCCCTTCATTTTCAGAACCTCGCCGATGATCTTGGACAAGCGGACGATGACCTGATCGCCGCGCGCGTCTCCATAGGCATTGTTATACGCGTCCAGATCCGAAAGATCCACGCAGCATACCGCGAATAATTTTTTGGCACGGATCGCGTGCTCGATCTTTAGAACACTGGATCTTGAACCGGGCAGGTTTGTCAGAGGATTGAGATCCAGTTCATTGACATTTTCCTCGAGCGTTTGATCGATGTGATGCACGAGGATCTCCACATTGTGTTCTTTACTGTAATAAAATTTGAGGTACTTATCTAATTCCTGGTGTTCCGGCACCTTGTTGTTGGTCAGTAAAATCACCGGGATAAATTTTAAAACAAGATCTTCTTTGATTTGCGAGACGAGTTTGCGGCCCTCGCCATGGTTAAAATCTTCGTCGATCACAAGCAGATGCGGCACTTCATCAAATACTTTTTGAAGAATATCTTCCGTGGGAGCTAAAAAATGATACTGAAATCCGCTTAAACCCTTTGATAAGGAATTTTTCAGGCTCGGGTGTTCGATTAGAAGTAAAATCTTATGATATGCTTCCATCAGGCTCAACCAACCTTTACGATCAAGAGTGTAATATCATCATGCTGATCCGCTTTGCCCATGAAATGGTTTAAACGGCCGACGGCGGCGTCAAGGATCCCTTGAGCGCTCATGTTGCGGCATTCTTGCAAGACCTTCTGAAGCGTCTCAATGCCAAACTCCTCTTTTTTCCGGTTCCGGGCTTCGCTGACGCCATCCGAATAGAGCGCAAAGCAGTCCCCTGATCTGATTTCTTTCTCAAGTTTCGCGAATGATACACCGTCCATGACGCCGATCGGCATGCCTTCATCCGCATTGAGAAGCTCCCTCTGTCCGTCGGCCGCCACATGCACCATCGGCAGATGACCTCCATTGGACATCCGAAGCTTTTGATTCTTACTATCAAATATAACATAGGTCAGAGTGACGAACAACCCTCCTGTCGACTCGGACGCAATGGAACGGTTGAGATTCAAAAGCACCTCGGATGGGTCCATCTGATCACGTGCGGCAAATTTAAATTCGGAAACCGCCTTCGCCATAAAAAGCGCCGCGGGCGTGCCTTTGCCCGAGACATCGCCTAGCATCACACCTATCCGCCCGTCGCCCAACGGGATAAACGCGTAAAGGTCGCCGCCCACCGCTTTGGCGGGCTTCATATAAACCGCGATCTCGAGGCCGGGATGTTCCGGAACAGCCGGAGGCAGAAAGCTTTTTTGTATCTGGCTCGCGACCTTCAATTCATTCTCGATCAATTCCCTTTTTTTCATCTCGTAAAGCATGCGGCTCAGCGTCAAGACGGCATAGAACACAGCCGCAAGCGTCAACGGACAAAAAAGATCCATCCAGTGGCCCCAATGGAAGAAAAGGAAAACCGCAAAAGCCGTGAATAAAAACAGTATCAGGACCATCGTCCGAAACGCCGCCACAGGCTTCATGCGCAGCGACACATAAAGAATCCAAGACATCAAGAGGACCAACATAAAAAGATTGGGCAGGCGACCGACACGGCGTATAAAGTCTTTCTCAAGAATACTGTTCAAGACATTGGCGTAGATGCCTGTCATGGGATAAATACGCTCGAGCGGCGTGGCGTTTGTATCGGTGGAGCCGGTTGCCGTAAAACCAACGAGACAAATCTTATTTTTAAAATGCTTAAGGTCTACGGTAGGTTTCTCATGGTCCGCGATCTGGCTATATGATGTCAAGATATCGCAGTAGGAATAATGCTCGAACGCGTCCTGCCATCGGCTCGCAAAATTAATGAGAAAGCAGCCGTCGTCACCTAGCGGAACGTTCAAACCGTTGGAAAGCCAGATCGAACGCTGCGGATCGATCACAATATCCTTTTTTTTGATACCTAAGAGTTCGATCGCCGACTCGAAACCAAGCTGATAGTAATTGCTTCCTGCCATCGAAATGACGGGCGGCACCCTCCGGCGTTTTCCATCCACGTCGGCGATGACATTGACAAACCCCACCCCTTTTGCTGAATTTTTGTAACTGTCGAGAAGCGGTGCGGCGAATCCTGTGGATATAAATTTCCCGTTTTCAAATTTTGGATCGGCGAACGCCATCGTAAAGTAAACATTTTTACTCGAACGTGCCGCGTGGACCACCATCGCGTCCTTGTCGCTGGGTTCCACGAAAAGGATGTCGAACACCACCGCTTTTGCGCCGGCCTCGCCCAAGATATCGATCAGCGCCGCGTGATACGCCCGGCTGAACGGCCAGTGGCCCAATTTCTCCAGTGAATCATCGGCGATATCGATCAAGACAATATCCTTGGACATTGGCCGCGGAATTCGCAGCTGGCAGCGCCAGTCATAAGTCTGTAATTCATAGGGTTCGAACACGCGGAAATAAGACAAGGATAAAGCCAACAGAATAGGGACCGCGGCCAGAACGGCGCGGCTGTACTTATTAGAAAGAATAGGTGAAGCCAAGGGTAAAGATCAGGCCCGAATATTTTTGCGAAGGCTCATTGGAATTTTTTTGCCGGTAGTTGGTGATACCGCTTAGAGAAATATTCGGGGTGAATTTATAGAAAAGCCCTCCGGAGGCAGAATAAATATCGTCATTCTCGAAAACACCGACAAAATCCAACAGCGGTCGCGAATGATAGTCGCGCCGTTCATAGGAGAATTTAGCGAACGCTGAAATCTTCGGACTCCACTCGACCGATACACCGGTAAAAAATTTGAAATCTTCGTAATCATAATAATCATGAAAAAGATCATTGGAATCGTTCCAATCGTAAATAAAACCCAATTTTAAGAGTGTATTGTTCGACGCATAGATGCTGAGATCGGAATCCACGGCATAACACCTGTCGTTTCTTTCCGTCGAGGTCGAAAGAAAGCCGTTCGCCTGCGTCAGTTTTCTGTCCTCGAATTCCCGTGACGACGCATCGAATCCGACACGCAGGATAAGGTCTTTTGTCAACACGCGCTTGAGCCCTATCCGGCCGTCATGGTTGAAAGAGCTCACTGAAATATCATTAGGAAAATCAATATAACTGAAATTGTAGTCCGTCTCAAGGACTGTCTTGGGAAACACGACGATATCCAGCCCAGCGCCTACGGACGGCAGAAAAATGTTCTGGTCGGTCACTTCGAAATAATTTACATTGATAAGATTCGAAGACAGCCGGTATTTAAAGGATTGGGTAGGCCTTTTTTGGTAATTAAGTGAAATGGTTTCCTGTCCGAATAAGTCTGACTTCCGGGTTGAGTTAAGATTTACGTTATCATCAAAGCCCATCAGCGCGGATGCGCGGATTTTTAACGGATTGTCAGTGGCGGCCTCAGTATGAGAAAACATGGAAAAGATTAAAAAAGTCACCACCAAAAATCCAACGGTCGCTTTTTTAATCACCATGCTTTAATTGTTTCCAATGCGTTTATTATTTGTCTGCGAACTCGATAAATTATTGTCGGTAGTTTTTTCTTCCGTGGATTCGGTTTTGATATCATGGACATCCGGCAGAGCTCCGGGTTTTTCACCGCCCAAGTCTTCATGAGAAGCGGCCTGGTCCGGTTCATGGGTGTCGCCGCCAAAGCCCTCGTGGGTCGATTCGTTGGAAGCGGCTTCAAGGTCTTCCTCGACTTTCTCCTTGAAATCTTTCCATTCGGAACGCGCGTCATTGGAGACGTCAAAGAGATCACCGAGCTTTCCGTCATCGCCGATCCCGATACCTTTGCCTTCGGGGATATCACTCTCTTGCCCGCTGGAACCCGCCACGTGGACCGACTCTTCAAAAACCTGTATCGAATCCAATCCCTGTTCCCACCCGGTTCCTCTCACCGTCGCCACCGCCGTCGGCGTGCTCACTTGGAAAGTCGAACCCTGTTTTATATTGCGGACCAACGAAAAAATTTTCCCTGATCTAAGATCGATCTTAACAGGCGCTAGAGAAGTCAATGTGGCTCTTGAATCCTGACGAAGCTTGACGGCGCTTTTGATTCCTTCGCCTACCCCGATTTCACAAGTGGAGTTAGGCCCTGTAAGAATTTCTGTGCCTTGGCTGAGTAGTTCGTTTTTTTGGACATTTTTCCATTCTTTTGACGATGGCATTCGGTACTGCACCTGGCCTTCAAAACTCAATACCCTTGCCTGACTCTCGGGTGGATTCGCATGGCTCATTCTGATTCCAATAAAAACTGTCATGACGATGAATAGCGAAATTGCGAGTACGACTCTGAGTATTTTCATCTAATTCCTTCCGAAACCATTCTCATTATTTTACGAGGACTGAACACGCGCTTTCAGACGCGTCTCTTTCTCTTTTGCCGCTTGGAGGTCCATTTCCTCCTTGGTTTTTTCTTTACCCTTCATCAAAATCTTCCAAGGGTGAAATTTAATATCCTGGCTAAAATCCTTAAAATTTGACGAGGTGTCTTCAAGATTCGTAAAGATGTTGTCCAGTTTCGATTTATTGTCTTGAATCGCGGTATCCACGTGAGTGGCCACCTTGCTGATATCTTTCGCCATCTGGCTGATATCCGTGGCTACCTTCGTCGCGGTCTCGATCAGCTCTTCCAGACGCACCGGATCCTGGCCGGGGATCAAATCCCCTTCTTTCGCGTACTCTGTCGAGGCGGTGCCGGCCTTGATCTCAATATATTTTTCACCCATGAGGCCCAGCGTCGTTACGTAGGCCTTGGAGTCTAATCGAAGTTTGACGCCCTCACGGAACCACAAAATCAGTTCGATTATCGTCTGGTCTCCATAGAGAATATGAATGTCCTTCACCTCACCCACGTCCACACCAGAGAGACGCACGGGCGCGTGCTTTTTCACCCCAGCTGAATAGTGGAGCTGGCACTTCACGGTATATCCCTTCTTAAAAAAAGAGAAATTACCCACCTTCAAGATCAGCGCGCCAAATACCACTAGGGATACCAGCACCAAAATCCCTGTCTTCGCCTCGTTGGTCACTTTAATTTTCATTCGGTCAAACCTCCAGTCATCAGCTCGTTTCAACCTTATTATTCTTGAATCTCCGCCGTCAGATGTTCTAAATAATCATCGCCTTGTTGGACAAACGAAATCGGACCTTCCGCTTCCCCAGTGATAAATTGTCTCACGTGGGGGTTCTTAGAATTTTTGATCTCTTCAGGAGTCCCGATTTGCATGATATTGCCTTGATGCAACATCACGATCCGGTCGGCAATGCGAAAAACGCTGTTCATATCATGCGTAACAACCACCGAGGTGATCTGGAGTTTTTTCGTCAGATCAATCGTGAGTTTATCGATCACACCGGTCATCACCGGATCAAGCCCGGCGGTCGGCTCGTCATAAAAAACTATTTTAGGGTCCATCACGATCGCCCGAGCGAGGCCCACCCTCTTTTTCATTCCGCCCGAAAGCTGGGAAGGCATGAGATTTTCAAAACCTCTCAGGCCCACAAGCTCAAGCTTCATTTTCACAATGATGTTGATAATATTTTCATCCAGCTTCGCGTGTTCCCTCAAAGACAGCGCGATATTTTCTGCGACCGTCATCGAGTCAAAAAGCGCGCCCGATTGAAAGAGCATCCCAAATTTTTTCCGGATCTCGTCCATCTCCTCATCGCTCGCCTTCGCGATGTCCTGGCCGAACATCCATACTTGGCCTGAGTCCGGCCGTATCGCGCCGATCAAATGCCTTAAAAAGGTGCTCTTCCCGCAACCGGAACCACCCATCACCACCAGTGTCTCGCCCTGGTAAATGTCGAGGCTGATATCATTCAATATACGACGGGGACCGAAGTTTTTCACGAGATTCTTTACGCTAATGACAACTTCTTTTTTTGGCTCGGCTGTCATTTTAAGTTTTCGCGAAATAGAAGACCGCTGTTAAGAGCGCATCCGCAATAATAATTAATATGAACGACGATACCACGCTTTTTGTGGTCGAGCGGCCTACGCCCTCGGCGCCGCCCTCCGTCGAAAGGCCCTGGTAGCAGGCGATCATTGAAATAATCACCGAAAAAACCGCGCTTTTTAAAAGGCCCGTATTGATATCTTTGACAGTCAAAAACTGGATCGTCGTGTCAATATAAAGCCCAGAGCTTAAGCCCAAATTATAAATGCCGATGATATAGCCGCCAAATATTCCTATGATATCCCCTAAGATCACAAGACACGGCAACATCATCAAGAGCGCCAAGAAGCGCGGCACCACCAGATACCGGACAGGATTCAGGCTGATCGTCTCAAGCGCCTCGATCTGTTCGGTGACCTTCATCGTGGAAAGCTCGGCCGTAATGGCAGCACCCACCCGGCCCGCGATCACCAGTGACGTCAAGACCGGCCCGATCTCGCGCGTTATTGAAACGCCTACGAGCGCAGCCACATAAATCGAGGCGCCCATTTGCTCCAACTGGTAAGCCGACTGCATCGCGAGCACAATGCCGATAAAAAAATTCACAAAAAAAACGATGATCAGCGAATCCAACCCTGAGAAAACCGTCTGAGCGAATAAATTTTTTCTTGAAACAGGCTTTTTTCTGAACGGGCCGACGACACACCAATAAACTGTTTGGCTTAAAAGAACAAAAATATCTTTAAACTGTTTAACAAAAGAGTTTGTTGTTCGACCGATGGATTCAATAAACATCAAATTTTAAACATTTATTTGACCGCGTTGACCGCATCATTCTGATTTTGAAATATAGAAAAAAGCTTATCAAGCTTGGTGATTTCAAAAAGGCTTTTCACCTTGTCCGACATTGTCGCGAGGCCTAAAGAGCCACCTTGAGTTTTTGCCCGCTTAAGAACCTCCACCAGCGTCGCGAGGCCGGAGCTGTCAATATAGGTGACTTTCTCAAAATCGATCACGATCTTTTTCTTCTGCTCTTTTTCAAATAATTTTCTAAGCTCAGGAGAGGTGCTGATATTGATCTCGCCGTTCACGTGGAAAACAGCCACGCCGTCCTGTTCGAATGATTTTACGTTCATAATATTTCCCCCTTTATAAAATAAATTCCCTCACGGTTAGTTGGAAGCCGACGACGCGTTTTTTAAAAATTTTATCATCAAAAGGCTGTTGCCTTTCGGACTATAAACTACTTTGTCCATCAACTGATGGATCAGGTAAACGCCCCGGCCGCTATTTTTTAAAAGGTTATCTCCTTCCGTGCAGCGCTGGAGTTCCTTCGGCTTAAATCCATCCCCCTGGTCTTCTACACGGATGCGGATCTCGTCCTCATCGTATTCCACTTTCAGCCGGACGGCCAGCTCCTTTTTCAGCTGATTGCCGTACTTCATCGCGTTGATCAGCGCCTCTTCAAGGCAAAGCCTGATATCGAATAAAAAAGCCTCGTTCAAAACCAGCGGCTTCAAAAAAGACAAAACCCGCTCGCTGGTTTTCTGAACTTCGGACAAAACGCTAGGGACTTGAAATTCTTTTGTCGTGATGCTTTTTTTCATTTTTCGGATGAATCTTTTGAATCACCTGGGAAGTGATCAGATTTTCAAAAACGCCCATGCACCTAAATTTTTCATACCGCCGCTCGACCAGAGATTCCTTTGAGATATCCCGAAGCTCTTTAGAATATCTTTTAATGGCCGATCTTATTTCTTCCGCCGTAACCTCGGGGTTAGTATGCGCGCCGCCCAAAGGTTCTTTGATAACCTCATCGATAAGCTTCATCTCCAATAGATCTTTGGCTGTTAATCGAAGTGCGGCGGCCGCTTCCGGGGCTTTGGTTCTGTCTTTCCAAAGGATCGCAGCGCAACCTTCCGGCGAAATCACCGAATAATAGGCGTTCTCAAGCACGACGACCTTATCTCCGACACCAATGCCTAAAGCGCCGCCTGAGCCTCCTTCGCCGATCACGAACACAATGATAGGCGCTTGGAGCCTGGCCATCTCGCGGATATTGAAGGCGATCGTATAAGCCTGCCCGCGTTCCTCGGCGCCGATGCCGGGATACGCGCCTGGCGTATCCACGAAAATGACGATTGGCAATGAGAATTTTTCGGCCATTTTCATCAGCCGCAGCGCCTTGCGGTAACCTTCCGGGTGCGCGCTTCCGAAGTTTCTCATGATGTTCTCTTTTGCGTCGCGGCCTTTTTGGTGGCCCATCACGATAAACGGCTTCCCCTCAAACTTCGCGAAGCCGCCCACCAGTGCCTTGTCATCCGCGAACGTGCGGTCTCCGTGAAGCTCAACATAATCGGTGAAAATAAGCTGGATATAATCAAGCGTGTACGGACGCTTGGGATGCCGGGCGATCTGCACACGTTGCCAAGGCGTGAGCTGCGCGTACGTTTCTTTTTTTACATGCGCTAGGCGCGCCTCAAGTTTTTTAACTTCGGACTGGAGGTTCAGATTGCCATCGGAACTCAAGTGCTTAAGCTCCGATATCTTTTTCTCAAGCTCCACGATCGGTTTTTCAAATTCAAGTGTCGAGATCATAAGTTAATCCACAATCGTGACTTCGGTGCCCGGAGTAAGAAATCCGTAGAGTTCCTCGACTTCCTCATTCTTCATCCGCACACACCCATCCGTGATTTGATAGCCAAGCTTTTCAGGCTCGAAAGTGCCGTGGATCCCGTAGCCTTTCTTGCTGAGGCCCATCCATCGAGTGCCCAAAAGATTCGCGGGGTTGCCATAGGGGATCACTTTCCCGTCGTTTTTGTACCATGTCGGATGGACCAACTTATCCGTGATCTTAAAAAGCCCCGCAGGCGTGGAATTATTCAACCCCGTTGCGACCGTGTATGTTTTTAGCAATTCTTCATCGCCTTTTAAAATTAAAATATTTTGGGATTTATCCACCACGACGCTTAGTTTATACGTGGGGATCTTTAATTTCTCGCCGAGAACCAGCTTGTCTTTCTGGAGTTTGTTGATCCTTCGGATCAAATCTGCGGTTACGTGGTATTTTTTTGAAACGCTTGTCAACGTATCTCCGGCTTTCACCACATGGGACACCGAATGAGCGTCAAGTGTGGGAGAAAGAAAAGACTTCCAGGCGGCCATTTCAACGGGTTTAGAAATTTCCTCGACTTGGAATTGGCGTTTTGCGTCATTCGTCTGAAGAGACTGCGCGGGGGTTTCATCAGGTAACGGCGGGATCGAGGCCGTAAAATCCAAATCGCTCTTAGAAGACATGCGATGCTGCGCCAAAAAGAATCCTCCGGCAAGCAGGCCCGAGGTAGTAAAGCCTAGAAAAAATATGAGGATCGTTTTCTTGTTCAAAGACCCCTCTAACGGTAAAAAAGAATCGCGACGATGATGCCAACAAAACCGCCGGCAAACACCTGTACCGGCGTGTGTCCAAAAAGCTCTTTTAAGCGGTCTTCCATTACTCCTCGATGTGCATAAAGATCATCAATGATCTTATTCAAGGCCTCGGCCTGATGGCCGCTTTGCCGCCGAACGCCTTGCGCGTCGAACATCGTGATCACCATGAACGCGAAAGCCAACGCGAAAAGCCCGGAATCAAAACCATAATATTGCCCGATGGATGTCGTCAGGCCCGTGGCAAGCGCCGCATGTGAACTTGGCATCCCGCCGGATCCGACAAACCACCTAAAATTAAAACGCCGTTCTCTCATGATGCCCAGCAGTACTTTTATCGTCTGGGCTATCACCCACGACCAAAGACCGACAAAAAATACCCTATTTTGGCACCATTGGGCCAAAATCGAATCCGGATTATGAAGTACCATGATTCTTATAACTCTTTTATATTGATGGCGTTATTATACACTGACCTTTACGCAAATAATAGGAGATTTTAAGGAGTCACCCCACCACCTGTTTTGTCCGCAAAGCGGACCGATTGCTTACAGCAATCGCGAAAAACAGGTGGTGGGGTCATTTGCCGATGCAAAATTGACTAAAAAGCGCATCCAGAATATCCTCGGTGACCACCTCTCCTACCAAGGCGCCCAGATGGTCCAGTGTCAATCGCACATCCACAGCCACCAGCTCCTCCGATAAACCGGAATGCAAGGCGTTCCTTGCATCTTTGACATTCAGAAGTGCTTTCTCGAGCAGATCCTTTTGACGCACAGAATTGACGACCGCCTCTTCAGAAAGTTGGGCTTTACCATGGGTAATTAAGCTAACTATTTCATTTTCTAACGTTTGAAGGCCTTTATCCGTTATACAAGAGGTTTCAATAATAGGCGCATGACTGCTCCATGGTTTTATCCGATCCTTATCCAAGCGGCAAGGTAAGTCGCTTTTATTCAAGACCAGTATCTTTTGTTTATCTTCCAATTCCCGGAAAAGCGCCTCATCTTCAAGGTTCCATGCTTGGCTTGAATCCATCACATACAAGACAACATCCGATGCCGCTACGGCCGCTTTGGACCTTTCAATCCCCTCTTTTTCAATCGGATGATCCGATTCTTGTATACCCGCTGTGTCCACAAGCCTCACAGGAAATCCTTGAATCTGGATCTCTTCTTCCACAGCGTCACGCGTCGTACCCGCGTAAGGCGTGACGATCACGCGGTTGACTCGAGCCATGCGGTTCATGAGGCTGGATTTCCCGACATTCGGCCTGCCGGCGATCACAACTTTTAATCCGTTTTTCGCGATAAAACCCACCGAAGCGCCCGAGAGTAAGCCGGATAGTTGTTCTTCGATCGATCTTAATTGATTTTCCATAGCTGAAAGTGATTTTGGCTCAATGGAATCTTCGGGAAAATCGATTGACGCCTCCAAATGGCTTAAAATATTTACAAGCTCGGTATTCATGGCTTTCACTTGCAGGGACAACACGCCTTCCAATTGTGCGGTGGCCCACCGCCGGCCAAGCTCGGTCTTGGCCTTCACCAGGTCGAGTACCGCCTCAGCCTGCAAAAGATCGATCCGGCCGTTCAAAAAAGCGCGCTTTGTGAACTCGCCCTTCGCGGCAAGCCGTGCGCCGTGGCGGATCAAAAGATCCAAAATGGCTTTTAAAACCGCCCTCCCGCCGTGCGCGCTGATTTCCACCACATCCTCGCAGGTATAACTCTTCGGAGCGCGCATCAAAAGGACGAGCACCTCGTCTATTTTTTCCGCTTTACCGGAATTTTTTTTCACGACAATGTATCCGCGCTGTGCGGTGAAACTCGGCTGTTTTTTTACCAGGAGTTTTTTAGCAGACTGAAAAACCTGGTCCGCGATGGTGATGGCCTCGGCGCCGCTTAAACGGATCACGCCGATGCCGCCCTCGCCAAGCGGCGTCGAGATCGCGGCGATCGTATCTTGGTCAAATTCCTTAAGCATCTTTTTCCTTGATCTCACCGACAAGAAAAAGCGAGCCCGTGACAAGAATAAGGTCATGAATGCCGGCGATCGATTTTGCCTTTTCTAACGCGGCGAACGCGGCAGGCTCAGTTAAAACATCCTTCCCAAAATCCTTCGCATGTTCCGCTACGGAAGCAGCGGGCAGCGCGCGGGGATTCCGCGACTGCGTTGCGATAAGGCAAAAAACTTCGGGCATTAACTCCGATAATATCCCGTCCAGATCTTTATCGCTCGACACACCCAGCACTAAGTACAATTTCTCATAATGAAAATGTCTTTTAACTCCGGCGATCATTTTCCTGGCGCTCTCGGCGTTCTGAGCGCCGTCCAAAATGACAGCCGGTGATTCTTGTGTTTTTTCGAGCCGGCCCGGCCAATGCGCATCCAGGATCCCCTGACGGACCGCGTCGTCAGAAATCTCAAGCCGCGTTTTGTCTTCCAGGCTCTTGGCTAATCCCACGGCCAGCGCGGCATTGTCTATCTGGTGCCTGCCTAAGAGCTTAATTTCAAGATCATAGAAATTCCCGAACGCGGCTTTTAAATCAAACCGCTGAAAATCCTCTCCATAATCCCTTTCAAAGATCCGGATCTCTTTGCCGACACGCACGAGTCTCGCTTCTCGCTCCTCCGCCGTTTTTTGAATCACGGTCTCGGCTTCGGCCGTCTGCGGCGCCGAGACAACGATCTCCCGCCCTTTGATAATACCGCATTTTTGCACCGCGATTTTGGAAATTGTTTTTCCCAGTTTATCCGTGTGTTCAAGGCTGATCGGCGCTAAACCCACGACTTTGGCATGCGCGACATTCGTCGAGTCGAAGATCCCCCCAAGCCCCACTTCGAGCACCGCCACATGCACTTTCATCTGTTTAAAATAATGGAACGCGGCGGCCGTGAGGATCTCGAAATAAGTCGGCGGGTTCCTTCTCCAGGACGCTTCCTCAAGCGTTTTTTTCAATAACGCGAGCGTTTCGGCAAAGCGGATCTCATTAATCATCAAACCATTCACCTGGATCCGTTCTCTTAAATGCACCAGATGCGGCGAAGTGTAAAGCCCCACGCGCAAATTGTCCATACGGAGGATCGAACTTAGGAATGCCGCGGCAGAACCTTTACCTTTGGAACCGGCGATGATCACACACTCATAAGCATTCTGGGGGTTCCCGATGTCCTTGGCGAGCTGACGCATCCGGTCAAGTTTAAAATTTTCCGGATACTGGGATGAAACGGTTTTCTCGTGATTGACAAACGAATCGATAAACTCAACTGCCGCTTCGTAATTCATCGGACCGAGGGTTCTATTTCCCGCTAGTGCTTGAAATGGCGGACGCCCGTAAACACCATGCTGATCTTGACCTGGTTGCAGGCTTGGATGACCGCCTCGTCCTGGATAGACCCGCCGGGCTGAATAATGGCGCTGATGCCAAATTTTTTGGCCAAATGGATCGAATCGGGCTTCGGGAAAAATCCGTCGGAGGCAAGTACGGCGCCGCGGGCGCGGCGGCCGGCTTTTTTGAAAGCCGTCTCGCAGGAATCGACGCGGGATGGCTGGCCCATCCCCAGTCCAACGGTCACGCCGTTTTTTGCGATCACGATCGCGTTGGACTTCACATAGCGGCATACCTTAAACGCGAATAAAAGGTCACGGATCTCGAAATCTTTCGGCGCGGTCTTAGTCACACACTGAAGGTTCGCGGCCGAAGGATTTTTCACATCGCGATCCTGGAGCAAAAGGCCTCCGCTGACTTTCTTAAAATCAAGCGTCTCGGGCTCATGTCCGGATCTTACCGACAAAAGCCGCATATTTTTTTTCACCTTCAAAAGCTCAAGCGCTTCTTTCGAAAAACCATGCGCGATCACGCACTCGATGAAACCGCTCTTCAAAATTTCCCCGGCGGCTTTGCCGTCCACCAGCGTATTGAAACCAACGATCGACCCGAACGCGGAAAGAGGGTCGCATTGATAGGCGTTCTTAAATGCGGTCTTCGCGTCACGGCCGATCGCGAAACCACAGGGGCTTGTGTGCTTCACGATCGAGCAGGCGGGTCCCTCAAATGCCTCGGCCATTTCCAGGGCGGCATCGAGGTCTAAAATATTATTGAACGACAATTCCTTGCCATGTAGCTGGTTCGCTTTTACGACGCCGGCGGATTTGACACCTTTTTCGCTGTAAAGCGCTCCTTTCTGATGTGGATTTTCACCGTAGCGCAGGTCTTTCAATTTCTCAAAATCTAAAGTAAGCCGCTCCGGTAGCGCTTCCTTTAAAGAGGTTTTGCCTTCAAAATAACGGTGGATCAATCCATCGTAATAAGACGTCAGTTTAAATGCCTTGGCCGCCAACAATTTAAGAAACGTCTCGCTGAGGCGGCCGTCATTTTTTTTAAGTTCATGAATGATCGTCTCGTAATCCCTGGGATCAGAGACCGCCGCAACGGATCTGAAATTTTTAGCGGCGCTCCGCAGCATCGCCGGCCCCCCGATATCGATCATCTCGATAATTTCCTCAGGGTCGGTCTTCGTTTTCACGGCATCCCAAAAAGGATAAAGATTCACCACCAAAAGATCGATCGGCTGGATACGATGCCTCGCGAGAGTTTTCATGTGTTCAGCATTTTCGCGTAACGCCAGAAGTCCGGCATGGATATTGGGGTGAAGTGTTTTCACGCGGCCGTTCAACATCTCGGGGAATTTAGTGACCGAAGAAACTTCTTTTACCGGCACGCCGGCCTTCCGCAACGCCTCGGCGGACCCGCCGGTAGAAATGATCTGGATCCCAAGCGCGTGCAGCGCTTTCGCGAAAGGCGCAATGCCCGTTTTGTCGTAAACACTGATGAGGGCTCTTTTGATTCGGTTCATTTTTCCCTAATTTTTTTGGATATATTTTTTAAAATCTTGGGCTAGGCTTCGGGTGATCACGCCTGGCTTGCCTTCCGCGATGTCCCGTCCGTCCACCGAAACCACAGGGAGCACTTCCGAGGAGGTATTCGCCATAAAACACTCGTCCGCGCTATAAACGTCATGCCGCGTCAGAAAAGTTTCGGCGATCGGATGGCCTCTTTTTTTCGCCAAATCGATGACAAGTCCGCGCGTGACACCCCTTAAAATACCTGAACTGACCGCGGGTGTCAAAAGTCTTTTTGCCTTCACGATAAAAAGATTGGAGACGGATCCCTCAGTAATATATCCGGCCTCATTGAGAAAAATAAATTCATGCGTCGCTGCGCCTCTCTGATCCAGTGCCGCGAAAACACCGCTCAGGTACGCGGAAGATTTAATCTGAGGGTCCTGCGCCCTCAGCGTCCAACGCCTGGCGATCGCCGTCGATAGATTGACCCCTTTTTCATACCACGGGCTTGGATACCCGCTGAATTCACGGATAATTAAAAGAAAGACTCCTTCAATGCCCTCTTTCCAATGAATTGAAAGGCGTATCATCGCATCGCGGAAGGTGCTTTCCCGAAGCGACGCGACGATCCAGCGCTCAAGCTCGTCTTTCTTGACCGGCAGCGTCCGTCCGATGCCTTCACAGGAATCCTCCAGACGCGCTAGATGTGAGGCGACACAAAATATTTTTCCGCAATAAGCTCTTAAGGTCTCGAAACACGAGACCTGATCAAGAAACTCTGCGGACAATGCCGCGCTTTGCGAAGAAAGCGCGGGTTTCTTTTTTACCAAAGATGGCCGTGAGAAGGCCCTCTGCTTTATAAAGGGTTTCTTCATACTCTTTCTCGGGAATGGAATCCGCGACGATACCGGCCCCCACCTGCAAATGGGCCGTTTTTCTTTTTATCACGAGGCTGCGAATCAGGATATTAAAATCCATATTGCCGGTGAAACTTATGTACCCCAGCGATCCTGTGTAGGGCCCTCGCTCCACAGGCTCTAGTTCATCCAGGATCTCCATGCAGCGTATCTTGGGCGTCCCGGTGATCGTGCCGCCGGGAAAAAAGGCCTTGAGCGCCTCTACCGCGTTCAGGTCTTTTTTTAAAACGCCGCGCACGTTGGACACGATGTGCTTCACATGAGAATAATTCTCGACGACCATGAACTCGTCCACGCATACGCTGCCGTATTCGGACACACGCCCCAGATCATTGCGCTCAAGATCGACCAGCATGATGTGTTCGGCCCTTTCCTTAGGATTCAGGATCAAATCCATCGAAAGCGCCTGATCCGCTTTTTTACTTTTACCGCGGGCTCTCGTGCCCGCCATCGGGCGCGTTTCCAAAACACCGTCCTCAAGCTTGAGCAGCCGCTCAGGCGAACCGGAAATGATCTGAAAATCCACGGCGTCCAAGAATCCAAAGAACGGCGAGGGGTTCACGGTCTTCAAATTTTTGTAAACATCCAGAGGCTCTTTCTCGAGAACGAACGAGAACCGCTGCGAAAGATTCGCCTGATAAACATCGCCTCGGCGGATGATCCGCTTGATCGCTTTCACTTTTTGGATGAATTCCTCGCGGCTAAGTGAGGATTCAAGAAACGAACGCTGATGCCTATTGTCACGCGCGTCGTCATGAAAATAAAAACGGGATCTCGGGGTTTGGCCGGGATCGGAAAAACGTTTGGGCGGCGAAACGGCCTTCGCCGGCTGTCCGTGTTTCAAATCGTTTTCAAGCGTATCCAAAGATTTCGCACCGTGATTGAAACTCTTCCGCAAATCTTTTCCTGTCTTCACATTGGTAAAAAGAAATACCGCCTGTTTCTCATGATCCAGAACCACCCCTTCATTAAAAAAAAGCAGGTACGCGTCCGGTAACCCCGGCGCTTCTTTCAGGCTTCGAGGGAGTGTAGGTTCGAGATAATTTTTCGCTTCGTACCCGAAATAACCGATCACCCCGCCTGTGTAAGGCGGCAATCCGGGTTGAGGATCGGTTGGAAAAAGATCCAAAATACGCTGGGTAATTTGAAACGGATCCCCATGGAAAACCTCTTTCACGCCGAATGAATTTAACGTGATCTCCGGCCCCCAGGCCGCGAGACTGAGAAACGGGTTTCTCCCGATAAAAGAATAGCGCCCGGTTTTTTGAGAAAGCCGGGCGCTTTCCAAAAGGACACTGGGAATTTTTTCATTTCTTAAGGCACGGTAAATGGTGAGCGGCTCCGCGAAGCAATTAAGGCGCCGCGTCATCAAACAGCTAGCGCGGCCTTCGGCAAAACGTTTAAAATCCGAAAACACCATCTCTTGAATGGGCATTGAACGGAACCGCCATTAATGGAGAAAACTTATTTTTCTTTTTTTCAAACGGATCTGGAGATTTAAATCTTCGATCTCTTCTTTTAACGGACGCATCTTTTCAGATAAAAGAAGCACCTTCTCCTGCCATTTCTGTTTTTCCTGGTCGGAAAAAGTGATGCCCTTGCTTTCCTTCAAGACCTTTTGGACATCCGCCAAGGTTTTACGATACCCGTCAAATTCAGTCCGCTTGGATTCCAAACGGGCCTCGGCGATTTCTATGTCGCGTTTGAGGACGGCGCGGTTTGCATCGATCGCGGCCTGATATTTTTCTATTTGTTGGTTCTCAAGCTTCGCCATCGCATCATATTGAGCGTGCATCTTATCGATCTGGGCATCCATGACCTTCTTTTTTGCCAGCATATCTTCTTTGATCGCGTGCATCTGGGTACGCATCTGGTCACGCGTGATAATCATTTGTTTAAAGGCGGGGTCTTCTTTCGTGAGGCGGTCAAGTTCTTCAGGACCATAGGAGTTGCAACCTGTCAGTATCAGAAAAAAACATACTAGAAATAATTTTTTTATCATAAGCTCTGAATATAACACAAAGCCGGCCCCTATCTCAACTGGATAAACAAAAGCCATGAAAAAAAGAGGCAGGGGTTTTAGTCCCTGCCTCTTGCTTCGTTTTCTATTTTACGAATTAAGAATGACTATTTCTTGGATTTGAAACTGTCCACCAGCTGATTGACATTCTTTGCGGCCATATCCTTACAACCCAGTCCGATCGCAAGACCGACGCCAAGCGCCAATGCCGCCAGAACCGCTTTGATGAGAAGATCGATCAACGACGTGTCAATTCCCAGCTGTTTCAACGCCTCAATGAATACAAACACCGCGATAATCGTCTGCGTCACCTGCCCTAGAAAACGGGCCTGTTGCATCCCCGCGGTGGCCGCGGTCGTTCTCACGGCGTTCGCGACAATACTGGCGAAGAAAATACCCAGCACCAGGATAAAAACGCTGGCGATGACGTTCGGGATGTAAAGGATCACGCGGTTCAAGAGTTCTGCGGCGACCGTCAATTGAAGCGTATTGACTGCCATCAAGACCACCACCAGCATCATGAGCCAATAGATGATCACGCCGACGATCTCCGACAGCGTGTAATTGATATCACCCTTGGCTAAAATGTTGGTAATGCCGGTCTTCTCACTGATCGTATCAAGACGTGCCAGCTTCAGAAAACGGGTAACGACTTTCTGCACAAGAGCTGCTATCATCCACCCGATAATCAGGATGACGATTACGCTGACTAGAGTCGGTAAAAAACCGAGTACACGGCTCCACATCGATTCTATAGGTTCTACTATAGTTGTTTGCAAATCCACGGCAACCCCCTTTCAATCAATTGACAACATCTAACTATCTAGCTGTTATATTATCAGAACGTCATTATTACGTCAAGTTCTTATTAATAATTATCAATATTTGTGTTAATAATTATTATACTAAGATAACCGATTCACAAGAAGCGTCACGGACAAGCTTGGCTCCCCTTCGTTTTTGTCTGGATTCTTTCTCATCTTAAATAATTTACTTTTTTGGTTTTCCTAGTATAATGACTCCTCGACACGCTGAATTATTCTATTGTCTCAATAAAGTTGGGACCTATGGAAGAACGGGGGAACCATTCTAAGGTCGTAAGACCTTGGGGCGAACCCCGCCCTTGAAAAACTCATTTGAGTCGATCTTATCAAGGGCGGGGAGGGCAACAAAGCCCTAGCCCGACAGCTAACCTCGTAAGCTTAAACACAGGAGCCCGACCAAAGAGTTCGCTCTTTGGTTTTTTATTTGCCTATGACATCCCAATCAAAACCATCGTTCGTTAAGAAAATTAAACAGGCGGTCATCGGGAAGGCCAAAAGCCCGATGGATCACTCCGTTTTCCATAATCTTTCGTTAATCGCGTTTTTCGCATGGGTCGGTTTGGGGGCAGACGGCCTGTCCTCCTCTTGTTATGGTCCTGAAGAAGCGTTTCTTGCTTTGCAGGGGCATACTTATTTAAGTATTTTTGTGGCCTTAGGCTCCGCTCTGACAGTCTTTTTGATCAGCACAAGCTACTCTCAAATCATCGAGCTCTTCCCCACCGGCGGCGGAGGATACCTCGTCGCCAGTAAACTCCTCTCCCCGAATCTTGGGATGATCTCAGGATGCGCGCTTTTAATCGATTATGTGCTAACGATCGCTATTTCGATCGCAAGCGGCTCTGACGCGATTTTCAGCTTTCTTCCTATTCATTGGCAATGCCATAAACTCAGTTTTGCGATTTTCGGCGTGCTGCTTTTGACGCTGATGAATATGAGAGGCGTCAAAGAGTCGGTGATACCGCTCGTCCCTATTTTTTTAGTATTTATCGCGACACACGCGTTCGTGATCGTGTACGCGCTGGTGGTTCATTCCACCGGTTTCCCCGCCGTGATCCACTCCACCGTGACCGATATTCATCAAGCCCGCGCCCAGATGGGTCTCTTTGGCATGATCTTTCTGCTTTTACGCGCCTACAGCATGGGTGCCGGAACTTATACCGGTATAGAAGCCGTCAGCAACGGTCTTCCGATATTAAGGGATCCCAAAGTAAAAACCGGAAAACAGACGATGCGCTACATGTCCATTTCCCTCGCGTTCACCGTCATGGGCCTGATGCTGGCCTATCTTTTATTCGGCGTCGGGGCGCAACCTGGCAAAACATTGAACGCGGTACTTTTCCAAAACATCACGGCCGATTGGGGCAGGTCCGGTTATATTTTTGTGTTGGTCACATTGATCTCTGAGGCGATGCTTCTTTTCGTCGCGGCGCAGGCGGGTTTTCTCGACGGCCCGAGAGTTCTGTCCAACATGGCGCTTGACCGTTGGTTTCCGACAAAATTCGCGACGTTGAGCGACCGGCTCGTGACGCAGAACGGAGTACTTTTGATGGGAGGCTCAGCGCTTGTGACGGTGCTATTGACGCGCGGTTCAGTGAAATACCTGATCGTTCTTTATAGCATCAATGTCTTTATCACGTTTTGCCTTTCACAACTCGGCATGGTCCGTCATTGGTGGGAAGTCCGCTCCCAAGTTAAGAACTGGTGGAAAAAGTGGCTGATCAACGGGGTGGGTTTGATCTTAACCACATTCATCCTGATCTCCGTGATCACGCTGAAGTTCCACGACGGGGGTTGGATCACGTTATTAATTACCAGCGCGCTCGTAGGCCTCGCGCTGATCATTAAACGCCACTATCTTCACACCGCCCAACTGCTCCGCCGCTTAAATAGCCTGTTGCAGGAAGCGGCGCTTGTAGATACAAAAGATGTGAAAACAAAACCCGCGTTCGATCCAACGGCCAAAACGGCCGTACTGCTAGTGAACGGTTTTAACGGCCTTGGGCTTCACACGCTGTTCAACGTGGTGCGTTTATTTGGAAAGGAATTCAAAAACTTTCTTTTCGTCGAGATCGGCGTGATAGACGCTGGAAACTTTAAAGGAATCGATGAGGTCGAGCATTTAAAAACTCAGATCTCAAAAGATACCGAGCGGTACGTAACTTTAATGCAGGCCCAGGGCCATTTTGCCGAGAGTATTTCCGTCGTCGGCATCGATGTGATCAGCGAAGCGGAAAAAATAGCCCCCGATATCGTGAAGCGTTTCCCAAGCGCGGTATTCTTCGGAGGCCAGCTTGTCTTCCCCACGGAATCGATGCTCACCAAATGGCTTCACAATTACACGGTCTTTTCACTGCAGAGAAAATTTTACCAGCAAGGCATCCCGTTCGTGATCCTGCCGATCCGGGTATAGATCAAGATAATTCTTTTTTTGAAATGATCTTTAGGTTTTTATCGAATTGATAAACGATCGGAACGCCGGTACCCAGATTAAGTTCTAGCACCTGTGCTTTGGTAAGCTTGTCCAAATCCATCACGATGGACCGTAGGCTGTTGCCGTGCGCGGAAACGATGATATTCTTGCCGTCTTTCAGGTCTTTCAAAATTTTTGATTCAAAATATGGGAGTGTCCTCGCGGCCGTATCCTTAAGACTTTCGCCATTGGGAGGCGCGATATCGTAGGAACGGCGCCAGATCTTGACCTGCTCCTCGCCGAATTTCTTGGCGGTCTCCGCCTTGTTCAAGCCTTGCAGGTCCCCATAATGGCGTTCGTTCAGCGCCTCGTCTTTTTCCACGGGGATCTGCGGCTGGCCCAACACTTCCAATATCAAATTCAACGTGTTCTGGGCACGCTGAAGGTTTGAGGTATAGGCCTTGTCAAAATGGATCCTTTCATTCTTTATCTTTTCCCCGGCCCTCTTTGCCTCTTCAATCCCCTTGGGCGACAACGGCACATCCACCCATCCCGTGAAACGGTCTTCCAGGTTCCATTGAGACTCGCCGTGCCGGACTAAAACCAATGTAGCCATTCTATTCCCTTTATTTTAATTACAAATCACCAAATGCTTATCTTCGGGCAGCTGCTCTGAGATTGTCTTCAGCACCTCACCTCTTAACAAGCGCTCCAAAGCGCCGCGCTTTGTGGATCCAATCATCACGGTATCCAATCCAAGCTCTTTGGAAGTTTTAACGATCAAACCCCCGGGATCGTCACCCAGATTCCACAACGGGATGGCCGTAATGCCCCGTTTCTCGAATTCCTGCACCGCTTCATTGAGGATTTTGACCGATTCCCGGGACGGTTCGACTTCCGTCGGGTAGGCCCATCCAGGTGGCTTTTCCTCCACGAAAAGCGTATAAACCGTCTTTTCCCCTTTTCCCTTGACGTGTGTTACGGCCTCTTCGACCAAGCTCGGACTGACCGCTTTAATCGCTACCAGCGTAGACCCTGAATAAAGAGGCATGAGATCCCGCGCCTCTTCCAGGGTCAGAACGTTGATCCCGAGTATTTCGGGAACAACCACGCGCCTGGCCTCGATCCACCGGCCGGTGCTTCTCGCGGCCAATCCTACCAGCAAGACCGACAAAGCGAACAGAACGGCATTGTGTTTTTCATAAATGATAGTAAGTTCCACAAAGATCATGACCAAAGCCGCGGTGCCGAGTATCACCCGCTCATATTTCTTGATGGAAAGATTGAGATTCGTGCAACAAGCGGCGAGATTGATCGTGATGGCACCCACCACGCCGATCGCATAAAGCGCGGCCAGGCGCGTGACGTCATGTTCCAGGCATAAGACCAGAATTGGCACGAGCGTCGCGATGAACAAGCCGAACCAGGGCATTCCGTAACGGTTGAGGTTACTGAAAACCGGCGGCAATTCTTTATCCTTGGACATGAGGAACATGATGCTGATGAGACCCATGATGGCCGTGTTGCAGGCGGAAAGCAGCAAAAACGCAAGGACGATAGAAATAAGATGCCCGAACCAGACGCCTATGTAATGGTCGCCGATCACGCGGATCATGTCCTCGGTATGACCCGCGAGTCCCGGGATGGAATTCATCGCGGCGCCCAGGATCAGCGTGACAACGGTCACTTCCAATAAAACCGGCAGAATAGCCCGTTTCGCCGTTTTCTTCACCGGTTCCACCATAATCCCGGTCACATTGGCGATCGCCTCTATCCCCGATAGCGCCAGAATAATGCCTACGAATTTTGTCCAATTGGAGAAAAAAGAACCTTCGGGGACCGTCACCTGAATGTCTCGGATATGGGGCAGGACGGCCACGCTCAGAGCGACGAGCAGAAAAACAGTAAGTACCGCGATCACCGAGGCAATGTTACCGCTTTTGGTCGGCCCGACGATGTTGATGAGCCCTATCAGCACCAGAGAGCCAATGGCCCACCACTCGGGATGCGAAAAAGCGAGATAATGAAACGCGTCGACACTGCTGAGTGCCGCGGTCACCACGTAATCGGCGATCAAAAGAAGCGCGCCGATCACCGCCAGAATCCTTGAGCGCTGGCGTACCGAGGAATAAACACCGCCGCCGTCCGGATAGGCCTTGCAAATAATCGTGTAACAGAACCCGACGATGATGACGAGAACATTCATCGCCAGGAGGAAAAACATCGAGGCGTGCCCCGCGATCGCGAACGCGATCCCGAGCACATAGGCCTTGGACGTTCCCCAGTCCCCGTAAAGCATGGAGCTCGCCTGATACCACTTGAGCTCGCGGGGCCGTTCGACTTTTTTTAAAAGAAGCGCCATCGTTTATTCCCTGTCCGCCGGTTCCAATAACAAAAAAGGGAGTCTAAGTGTAGACTCCCTTTTCAATGACATCAAATTCGGGTCAGTTTAACATTCCAGGCTTAAAAGTAAAGCCTAATCTCTTCTTTTCCCGAAAATGCGCAGTAACAATATAAAAAGATTGATAAAATCGAGGTACAGCGTCAGCGCGCCTAAAATCGCCACTTTCTTCTGCATCTCTTCGCTTTCAAAGCCCATCGCGTGAATACTTTTTAGTTTCTGCGTATCCCAGGCGACCAGTCCCAAAAACACGGCGATGCCGACGAACGTGCTGATCCAGTAAAGCACTGGGCTCTTGAGGAATAGGTTCACAACCCCCGCCAGGATGATGCCGATCAGGCCCATCACCATTAGGTTGCCGATAGAGGTTAGGTCCTTCTTCGTCGTCATGCCGTAAACGCTGAAGAAAAGAAAAGTCCCCGCCGTGATCGCGAACGTCGAATAAACGGAAATGCTCGTATAGATCAGAAGGATCGGGGTCAACGTCACGCCATTCAGGAACGAATAAATTAAAAACACCGTCGTCGCGAGCGGTACGCTCATCCGCATCACCCCGGCGGAGAGCCATATCACCAAACCGATCTCCGCCACGATCAGCAGGATCATGGCCATAGGATTTACGACCATCATTCTCAAAAGTCCCGGCTGCATTAACAGCCAATAAGAAGCCAGAGCCGATACGCCGAGACCTACCGCCATCCACGCGTAAACCCTTGAAAGAAAACTCGACTCCGAAACTTGGCCGGCCGAGCCAGTGGTGATTCGTTGATCCATGATGACTACCTCCCTAAATAAATCCTACTCGATCGGAATTTGTATTTTGGTGCCTTTTCGCGGACGGTTGGGATCCTTGATCAGGTCCTTATTGAATTCGTAGATCCTCTTCCACTGTTTGCCGTCGCCGTATTCTTTTTTAGCGATCGCCCACAACGTATCCCCCGACTGGATCACATATTCTTTGGTGGAAACCTTGATATCGCCCTCGATCTCTTTTTTCTCTTCGATCACTTTGTCCTGATAGAGATGCGCCTGCGCGGCCGGGATCATGACTTCCTCGACTTCCGCGACCATGAACTGCGCGTTGCGGTCTCTCTGCATGCCGACGATGTCATTGGTCGGCGCCATCGCGTCGAGCTTACCGCGGCTTAAAATCTTCACGCGGCTTTCAGGGAGCCCGTGCTGGATCACATAATCGCGCACCGCCAACGCGCGGTGTTCGCCGAGCTTTTCATTGTATTTTTCGGAGCCGCGGATATCGCAGTTTCCGGTGATCAAAATATCCGCCTTCTGGTTATGTTCCAGCGTGTAAAGCGCCTTCGAGAGCGCGTCTATCCCGTCGTCTCTCAAGTCCGATTTGTCAAAATCAAAATAAATTTTCACGTTCTTCAAGATGCGCTTCACCACGAGTGACGGCTTCATCTCGCCTTCGGCGCTCTTGTAATCAAAAATGATCTTACGCACATAAACATACCCCTGGTTGCCCCACGGCCGGGCCTTGCCGGGAACCTCGGGCCACCACCAGTAACCGCTGCGATTCGTGTCTTTCACGGGGCCCGGTTTCGCGTCCGTCGGCCACCAGGCGAATTTTTTGGCAAGCGCTTCGTCCTCGGCCGTCTTGACCTTTGGAAAATCAAGCGCCGCGTTTTGGCTTTTTTCAGCAGAGGCTACTGCGGGGTTGGCAGCTGCACTGGCGACAACCGGCGATTGAGCGACCGGCGCCACTTCGGCTTGGGGAAATTGTCCTAACGCCTGCTGATTTTGATTATCCGCGGGTCCGGCTTGAGCTTCAGCTGACTGCGCGTCTTTATCAGTTACTCCCACATCCGCGTGGGCAAGTGCGCAGGCGCTTAAACTAGCAAAAAACGTTACAACAAAAAACTGCCATCCCGTGAATCTTTTGATTTTCATAATAGAGTACCTTTAATAATTTTGTGATCTGATTGTAAAAAGACCTCGTTGCCCTAAGATGGTGTTGATATCCTTCGGCGAGATACCAAAAACTACCGACATAGCATACTAAACAACCGCCCTTCGCGTCAAGCTAAAGTGGAATTACAAAATATTTAAATGGTCTATCAGGAGCCTTAAATGATTATAGCTCGAGCGGTCAAAATCAAATACGAGCCTCTCGAGACCCTTTTCTTTATTGTCCTCTTCGGTCAGGTCCGTCAAACGCTCGAAACGTCCGCCGGCGATCATGCCTTTAAAATCGCGGTTCAGGTGGTCAAGCTCCGTGTCTGACAACGGTTTTCTCAAACGGATCAGGTAACGGTCTTTGAAAAAACGGGACGAGTGGTAGTTGCTGTAAAACCTCACGAGCTCTTCCGTGGCGGCGTCAGCGTCCTGAAAATGCCTCATCAGCGAAAGATCACCCTTTGAGATCAGTCTTTCGTCTTCCATATTTTTTTTGAATAGCTGCAGCGACGATTTCCAAAAAGTGCTGCCCGGCGTATCCATTAGGACGATCGGTCTGGGCTTCGCCTTTCCGGTCTGGACCAGCGTGAAAGACTCGAACCCCTCGTCGTAAGTCCCGAACCCGCCCGGGAAAAGCACCGTCGCCTCGGATTCTTTCAAAAACATGAGTTTGCGCGTGAAAAAATATTTGAAAAAAATCAGTTTTGCGTTGCCCTTGATCACGGGGTTCGCTTCCTGTTCAAAAGGAAGCAGGATGTTGAGCCCGAAGCTATTTTTTGCGCCGGCGCCTATCATCGCAGCTTCCATAATGCCGCTTGCGCCGCCGGTGATCAGCATCCATCCTTTTTTGGCAAGTTTTTTTCCGAACTTCTCGGCGAATTTAAAATTGGGATGGTTCGCTGGAGTCCTGGCGGAACCGAACACCGCGGCCTTGGGGATCGAGCGGTACGGCTTGAAAACCCTCATTGCATAGCGCAGCTCTTTGAACGCCGTATTCAACAGGCGCAGCTCCACGACATCGAGCTTTTCCTGCCGCAGCTGCTCGATATTGAACAGCATGTCTTGATAAATGTTATTTTCAGAAAATTTTGGATACTCATTCTCGATCAGATCGATCAAATTTTTTCTGAAATCAGTGATCTGTTTATCGCTTCTTCTCAAAATAGTACTCCCATTTTTTCTAAAAAAGTTTTCATATCCACGGGCAGATCGCTATTGTGGGTCATCCATTCATGCGTCTCCGGATGCGTGAAACCAAGCGACGAGGCATGGAGCGCCAATCGTTTCAGCTTCAGCCGCTCGAGCATCCCGTCATCTATCCCATGAATGACATAGCGTGAAAAAATATTGAGGTCAATGTAAATTTTATCCCCGACGATCGGATGGCCGATAAATGAAAGGTGCGCGCGGATCTGATGCGTCCGTCCCGAGAGCGGCTCGACCTCAAGAAAAGTATAGCCGCCGCTCGAGTGAAGTGTCCGGTAGCGCGTGCGAGACGCCTCCCCATTTTCACGGTCCACGATCCTGACCGTTTGGAATACGGAGCTTTTGTCATAGCCGAGCGGCAGGTCGATCAGCCCTTCCGCGGGGTCCGGCGCGCCAAACACGATCGCGTGGTATTTTTTCTTGACGCGGCCGGCCAAAAATTCCTTGCCGATGAACCGCGCGGCCTCATACGTCTTCGCGATCAAAATAACGCCGCTTGTCTCCGCATCCAGGCGATGCGTGAAATGGATCTTTGTCTGGGCCCAGCGCGGATCTTTTTTTAATAGGGTATGAAGATTAAGTTCCGAATAACTGCCGACCGGATGCACGGCCAACGGCGCGGGTTTGTGCACAACGAGGATCTCGTCGTCTTCGTGAATCACGCGAAAATGAACATCGACGAAAAAATTATCCTGGCGGACCCGCTCTCGCGGAAAAGGGGCGACGTTATTTTGCAAGAACGTAGGAAAAAATGAGAGGCGCGACGATCGACGCGTCGGACTCGATCACAAACCGCGGCGTCTCGGGATCCAGTTTACCCCAGGTGATCTTTTCATTCGGTACCGCGCCGCTGTAGGATCCGTACGACGTGGTGCTGTCGGAGATCTGGCAGAAATAGCCCCACAGACGGCATCGCTCTTTCAAATCCTGCGCGATCAACGGCACCACACAGATCGGAAAGTCGCCGGCGATCCCACCGCCGATCTGAAAGAAGCCGATTGATTGCGTTTTCGTATTGGCCTTGTACCAGTCGACCAGCGCGGCCATCTGTTCTACTCCCGACTTCACCACACTGAAACTCGACACATCCTTCCGGATCACATTGGCCACAAAGATATTTCCGAGCGTTGAATCCTCCCAGCCCGGCGTAAAGATCGGGAGGTTTTTCTCGCAGGCCGCGGCGACCCAGGAATCTTTGGGGTCAATGTCATAAAATTCCTTGATCGCGCCGCTGCGGATCAGCTGGTAAAGGTATTCGTAGTGAAAATAACTTTTCTTTTCCTTGTCGGCCTTTTGCCAGAACTTCAATACCTGCCGCTCAATGCGCCGCATCGCCTCTTCCTCGGGGATGCAGGTGTCTGTGACCCGGTTCAAACCTTTTTTGCAAAGCTCGGTCTCTTCCTGATCGCTTAAGTTGCGGTAGCCAGGGACTCTGCGGTAGTGGCTGTGCGCCACCAGATTAAAAATATCTTCCTCGAGGTTTGCGCCAGTCGAACAGATGCCATGTACTTTATCCTCACGGATCATTTCGGCTAAGGATATCCCGAGCTCGGCGGTGCTCATCGCGCCGGCAAGCGTGATGAACATTTTGCCGCCTTTTTTCAAGTGTTCGGCGTAGGCTTCCGAGGCGTCAACGATCACTGCGGCGTTGAAATGGCGGAAATGATGTTTGATGAATTCTTTGACTGTCATATCCTGCTGTAACTTCTTATTATTTATTAGCTTAGGAGATTTAACTTGGGTTGGAACAGGTCTCATATTTTAATAGTCTAGCGCGCTTATTTAATGACTATTTATAACACGAATTTCTGGTATTTCCAACGATTTTAACGATGAGGCTTAAAAATGTTTCTGAGCAGCGAATACAGGATCACGATCAGGACCAGAGGCACCACCACGTAGACAAAGAAAAAAATGAGCGCGAGAAAGATCGCGACACCGAGCGCGACGCCTAAAATTTTAAGAAACCATCCGGAGCCGGTGCTTTTATATCGGACGGATTTCGCGGCAGTATAGTGAACTTCACCGTCCTCACTTTTGCTGACGCGCATCTCGATGATGTCTTTGTCGCTGGCGTTCATTTTGCTTTCATCAGGTTTAGCGCGCTACCGGCCTTGAACCAAGTCACCTGCTCCTCAGTAAATGAATGGGTCAACTCTATTTTTTCGGACCCTGCCTGACCGGCAGGCAGGAATTTGTCCGTATGCTGGAGGATCATCGCCAAAGGTTTTCCTGGAGACAGCTCTTTTAAACCTTGGATACTCACCTTATCGTTTTCTTTTATTTTTTCGTAATCCGAAGGATTTTTAAAGGTGAGCGGCAAAAGACCTTGTTTTTTAAGGTTCGTTTCGTGAATGCGCGCGAAACTTTTGGCGATAACCGCTTTACAGCCAAGGTATCTGGGCGACATCGCCGCGTGTTCGCGGCTCGAACCCTCGCCGTAGTTTTCATCGCCGATCACCACCCATCCTTTGCCCGATTCCTGGTAAACGCGCGCGGCTTGGGCCGGCGTGGCCTCTTCGCCGCCTTTCAACCAGTCTTTGACAGTGCCTGTTTTATTCGTAAACGCATTCACAGCGCCTAAAAACATATTGTCGGAAATTTTATCCAGGTGTCCCCTAAACCTGAGCCACGCGCCGGCGGGCGAGATATGATCCGTCGTGCATTTGCCCTTGGCCTTCAGCAGAATAAATAGATCGGACAGATCTTTACCGTCCCAGGCGTTAAACGGCTTTAGTATTTGAAGTCTTTCGCTGTTCCCGTTTATCACGACCTGTGCTTTTTTTCTTTCATTTTCGGGGAGCGGCGCGATAAAACCCGCTTTTCCGGTCACATAACCGTCCCGCGGAAATTCCGCGCCTCTGGGCGGCTCGAGCATAAATTCTTTTCCGTCCGCTGATCTAATTTTGTCCTTTAAAGGATTGAAATCAAGCCGTCCGGTCAGCGCGAACGCGGTTACGATCTCAGGCGAGGCGATAAAAGAAAGCGTCTCAGTATTTCCGTCATTCCTGGCGGGAAAATTTCGGTTAAAAGAGTTGATGATCGAATTGGTCTCGCCTTTTTTAATGTCGTCTCTTTTCCACTGACCTATGCACGGGCCGCAGGCGTTCGCTAAAACGACGCCGCCGATATCTTCCAGGGCCTTCAACTGCCCGTCACGCTTGATCGTGTTGTAGATCTGATCGGAGCCGGGTGTGATCAAAAAGTAGCATTTGGCCTTCGCGCCCGCTTTCTTGGCCTGCCGGGCGACATGGGCCGCGCGCTCGATGTCTTCATAGGAAGAATTGGTGCAGCTTCCGATCAAGGCCGCTTTCAGATCCGCGGGATACCCATTTTCTTTGGCGTCTTTGGCCAGTTGCGAAACGGGCCTTGCCAGATCCGGCGTATGAGGGCCCGTCACTTGCGGTTCGAGTGCCGAAAGATCAATTTCTACCACTTCATCATAAAATTTCTTGGGATCTTTTTCGACTTCGGGGTCCGCGATAAGCCACTCTTTATATTTGGAAGCTAGATCCGCGAGCTCTTTTCTTTTTGTCACGCGCAAGTAATCGGCCATACGGCCGTCAAACGGAAAAACGGAAGTGGTCGCCCCAAGCTCGGCGCCCATGTTCGTGATCGTGCCTTTGCCGGTACAGCTGATAGAACTTGTGCCGGGGCCGAAATACTCTATGATCTTGTCCGTGCCGCCCTTGACGGTGAGAATTCCGCAGAGCTTTAAAATGACATCTTTCGCGGAGGCCCAACCGCTCAAGCTTCCTTTAAGATAGACGCCGACCAGTTTGGGGCATTTGACTTCCCAGGGAAGTCCTGCCATCACGTCGGCCGCGTCCGCGCCGCCTACGCCGATCGCCAGCATGCCGAGACCGCCGGCATTCGGTGTGTGGGAATCGGTACCGATCATGAGACCACCCGGAAACGCGTAATTTTCGAGTACCACTTGATGGATAATACCCGCGCCCGGCTCCCAAAAACCGATCCCATAGCGCTGGGCCGCGGTCCTTAAAAAATCGTAGACTTCTTTATTGGTCTGGATCGCGTTTTTCATGTCTTCCGACGCGCCGACCCTGGCCTGGATCAAATGATCACAGTGGATCGTGCTCGGTACCGCCACGCTGTCGCACCCGGCCTGCATGAACTGCAAAAGCGCCATCTGCGCGGTCGCGTCCTGCATCGCCACGCGGTCCGGATGCAGGGAAAGGTAACTCTGGCCCCTCACAAATTCCTGGGTTTTGATATCCGCAAGGTGATTGGCGAGGATCTTTTCGGCGAGCGTCAACGGCCTGCCTAATTTTTTTCTCAGCGCGCCGCCGCGGTCTTTGGCTGTGGAATAAACTTTTTCTATAAGTTCCATATTTTTATTATACTACAAAACTCCAATTCGCGCGCCGTGGAACAGGTACTGCTGGATGTAACCCGCGTTTTTTCCCCAGCGCTTCATGCCAAACTGCCGCGCTTTGTCTTCCGAGATCTTCCGGTTCTTAAAATAAAGTTTCCTCATCACACGCAAGATCCACACATCCACCGGAAACGCCTCCTGTTTTTGAAATCCGTAAAGCAACACGCAATCCGCGACCTTTTCGCCAATGCCGGGAAACGCAAGCACGCGCCGTTTGGCTTCAGCGTATTCGGCCTCGCGGATCCATTGGAGATATTTCGGGTTTTTCGACACAAATTGCGCCGTATTCAGTAAAAAAGGCGCCCGGTAACCCAGGCCGAGCGCGCGCAATATTTTTTCGTGGCTTGAGGCGATTTGGGACGAGCTGGGGAATGTTAAAGTGTCTTTATTGAAAAATTCCGAAAGATTTTTCCAGATCCCTTGAATGCGTTTCACGTTATTGTTGGATGAAAGAATAAAGCACGCCAGCGCCTCCCATGGATCCTGCCGGATCAGCCGCAGGCCTTTTAACGCTTCGCCGGCAGGCGCTAATGGCACATCTGACCGCAGGATGTCATAGATCGGCTGAAGATCGCGCCCCAGATCAAAAAAATGGATCAGTTTTTTTTTGGGAAAGCCGTTTTCGGTGTGAAGCTGGTTTTTGGTCTGCCAGAGCTTGACCGGATGCCCGGCGATAACACCCTCGTAAACTTTGTCGCCATTTTTCTTGAACCCAAAGACCTGTCCTGAATCGAGCGTAGCTTCTAAATTAAAATCTTCGACTGGTAAACGCATAGCGGTATTGTATCAGAAATTTGAGGTTGTTTGAAACGGCCTCACCGTGCTATGATGAGTTTTACTGGTTCGTCATTTCCGTTTTCATCCAAAGGAGGCATGATGATGCGTAAAAAAACGTTAATGGTCGGCGTTGTTCTTATTCTAGCGGTCGCATGGTGCGCAAGCGCCTTTGCGGATGCCGGAACATCCGGCACGGCGTGGAATGGTTTTTGGAGTTCAGTCGGCGGGTTCTTTTATAACGCATTGCCCTGGAATTGGGGCAATTGGTGGGGTAAATAAGTACTGATTGATCGTCAAGTAAAAAAAGACACGGTGATATTCGCCGTGTCTTTTTTTATATCCTCGCAAAAGACCTGGTCCGGTTTATTCAACGCCGCCTGATAAACTAAAACTCATTACCGAATCTATGAAGTGATAAGCGGGAGTTACGCATAACTCTTAGTCTTGTAAATATAAATCTTTTCATTTTTCTTTTTCTTTTTAAAGTGACTAACGAAATCAACGAGCGGTGATGAGGGAACTCTTGCAATAGAGGTTAGAAGACTAAAGCGTTTACTATCCAAATCAGGCAGATAAGAGATTGCATAACGTGCATGAGCCGCTCTGTCCCGAGTCGGTTTTGGTAAATCAACTACATCACTCAAAATCACGTAATCTGAAAAAAACTTAGCCGGCGTATTATCTCTCAAAAAATCAGGCATTAACTTCTCCCGTGTTTCCTGTACAATTTTTGGCCACGCGAATGCCACCATGTCTTCTATGGAATTTCTGCGATCTAACGGAACGCCATGAAGATCATTCCAAATAATCTGCGGAGGAGCAGCCAATTCGTTAAAATATCCCAGTTTCCAATTTCTCACAAAAATTAAATGCTGAAAATTATTGACGAGTCCGAAAACGCATCCCATTAAAAACCATAAGGTTAAAATCTTTTTAAGTTGAACCTGTCGGAGTTCCTTCCATGTACTGTGCAGCAATAGACAAATCAAACATATAAGCGGAAGGGTTGCGTCACTGACATACCGCGGAGCATTATCAATAATCAGGTAAAAAACAATCTCTAAAGAAAACCAAAAAAGAACCAATAGAGTTTCCGGACGTTCGATCCTTCGCCGTTTAAAAAAGAGGTACAGAACTGCGGCAACGCAAAGCCATAAAAAGAAAAAATTCACGTTTCTGGCAAGCGATACGGGCAGTGTAGAGCTCGTGTCGAAAAAAGCGCTAAGCTTTTCCGACTCAAATTCGTTATTGACGTTTTGAAAAACCAGCCTCCAAAAAGAACTGGGATAGAGCATAATGTGTCTGCTTAAAATCAACGCTACGGACAAAAAACCTATGACAGCCAGCCCCGTGATCCCAAACCACCGCAACCTGCTTGAGCGCAAGGATGTCCATAATCCCAAAATCAGCAGAACGGCTGGGATAATTAAACCTGAAGGTTTTGTTTTAATCGCCAAAAAGGCGCTCGCGAAGGCAGATGCTACAAGAAAAAAATCCAAAGATGTGAATCTCTTCCGAACAAGCCATCGACGATACACACCATAGATACATGCAAAAGTAACCAGCGTGAATAAATGAACAAGTTCGGAAAAATCGCTGAGCCAGATTGTTTGAAGAAACGTCATGGGCAGGAAGAAATAGAAAAATCCTGCAAATACAGACCAGCCTACGGAGTTCGTCAGGCACCACACAAGATACATCAGAAGGACGAGGCATAATGCGCCTATAATCCTCTGAGCCATAAAGTACGGGGCACGGGTTGAGCCAAAAAAATGGTGGATACTTTTTATTGCAACGGTATAACCGACGCGGCTCGAAAGCGCATAGTTCATCACGCCGCCCGCCGCATATCCTTGAGGATTCGGTTTAAAAAAAACAACCGACTCCCAAACCCTCGACCAAGGCAGTTGAGAAGCAATGGCAATATGATGAAAGTCGTCTCCGCCGTCAAGTTCGGGATCACCCACCAAAAGAGAGAAGAAAATTAGATAACTAAAAAATAAAAAGCAGGTCACTAGACAAAACTTTTTCAAATTATTCCCTCAAAATTTTTAAGTGTGCTGGTCGCCGGCCAAGCGAGAGGCGTTAGCACACTGATGCTTCCCGATGGGGCTGGGTCCGGTTTATTAGCTCGGGAAGCTTTCACCGTCGTCGAGAAAAAAAGTTTTTGGCTCATCGATAACGCCAGCTGCTTTCATCGCTTGCGCCAGATCCGGCGAGCTGACGAAGGCCTTGGCTTTCTGGATATCTTTCACTTCACAGACGACGATGAGGTGGTTGGGGTCGTCCAGGTACCGGTAAACCCGGCTTTTCGTGAAGCCGGCTTGCACCCGAGCTTTTCCGTGTTCGGCAAACACTTTTTTCCAAGTCGCATAATCTTTTACTTTGTGACGCACAATGAATGTAGCCAAGTTCGATGTCTCCTATTTTTTATCGTTCATTCAGCCAACCTAACCTGTCGCCGCGGGACCTGGTCCGGTATGCAAAAAACCCAGAATTTCTCCTGGGTTAGTTTGCTTGGCCCTCAAGAGCGTGACAGTTTTAAACGACGCTGTATTCCTGGGCGTATGTCTTGGCGCTGGATGCGATGCTATCGCTTGCTTTCTGCAGGTCCTGCGGAAGCATGACAGGGAGTATTTCCACATTGGCATTGAAGGCTAGAAACCACGGCTCTGCGATCGCAGGTATCTTGGACGCATCGTCCATCTGAATGATCAGAATGCCCGTACGCAAGCCGTTCAAAGCCGTGAAGTATGACGCTTCGGGCTTCTGCTCTCCTAGGATTCTTTGGATGGTTTTTTCGAGTGAACCCTCCTTCACCGCTCTGTTGCCCGCTTCTACGGGCATGCTTACTTTGACGAGAAACCTCATAGTGAACCTCCTTAATGGTTGATTTAATTGTGGAAGGCTATCTTAACGCTTGGTGGACAGATTAGGTAGTGAAATAAATTTCTATATACGAGCTGATATTTTACGGGACGACGTCCGGTTTATTTAAAGTGCTTTAATCGCATCGATATCGGCGCCGGATAGTTGAATAGTGATGGCCTCAAGGTCTTCCTTCATGTGCTCAAGATCTGTGGTGCCGGTTAAAGGAAGGATCCCGATCTGCTTTGCAAAACTGAATATCACTTGCTGCGGCGTGACCTTTAAGCGCCGGCCAATGTCCGTCACCCGGCGATCGGCCACCACTTCGGGGTTGGCTGTAAGCAAAGAAAATCCTTGATAAACGATCCCGTTCGCCAAGCAATACTCCCGCACATCCAAATCCCACCCCTCGGCCGCAAAACAGCGGTTCTGAACCACTTCCGGTTTTATTTTGGCCTTTTCACACAACTCAGTCAAATGATGAAGACCTACATTGCTCACACCTATAAGCCGCGTCTGGCCCGACTTCCGCAGTTCCTCCATCGCCGACCATACTTCCCAATCCCCGGCCGTCAGCTTTTTCCCCGACCTTGGTCCATGAAGCAAATAGGAGTCCAGATAATGGGTGTGAAGATTTTTAAGAGTACTACCAAACGAGCTTCGTACTTGAGTCATGAAATCCGCCTTAGGGTCATAAGGCAGTTGGCGGTCGTCCTGCCCCTCTCGATAAGTAAACTTGCTCTGCAAAAAAAGATCTTCGCGGGAAATCCCCCGGTCTTTTAGCGCCAACAGCGCATCGCCTACATAGTCTTCCCGATAATGCTTTTTCTGGTTGGCCGTATCAATGCCCCGAAAGCCCGCCATCACCGCCTTCTCAACAAGCCCCGCCGTAGCCTCTTCTTTCCATGCGGTACCATAAATTATCTGCATCATCCCAACATGTCCCTGCGGGACGAGGTCCGGTATTGTTCATTTTCGTTCATGATTTTTTTGCATCAGGAGGCATTATTATTTGGGATAATTTCTTTAATTTAAAACTTATTTACTGATCCTATACGAAAAGCTTCTCTAGCGTTTTCATCGTCCCCAGAGGCATCGCCAGCAACATGTATACTACTATCCTTAGCAGAATCATGAGATGGAGTTGTCGCACATCCGCTTAAGAACATAAGGGTCAATGAGATCAGTAATAATCGTTTGTTTATTTTCACAAAATATAAATTTAATTTTAGATCCATCAAAACAGCTCTTTCTCACCCATGAATTTTTTGTACCAGGAGCAGAAGATTTTAATAAACTCCTGTTACTGTTTATAAAATTGCTTTAAGAAGCTTCTTTAAACGGGGCGTTTTATTCAACGCCGCTTTCATTTTCTTCATTTCCTCTTTTCCTATCATCAGAGGGCTTCTTTGAAAGCGGCCGGCCGTGTAATAACAAAAACGAATGGACTCCGACCCGTCTTCGTATTTCATCAGTTGAATAGAAGGTTCGTGGTATCTGCCAAAATATGAGGCTTCTTCAACGATCTGCCCCTTGCCCCAATGCATAGTAAAAGGACGGGGGATTGGCCGTGTTTCATCTTTCATTTTAGAACTCTTTGTTTTTCGCCCATGAATTTTTTGCATCAGGAGCAGAGGATTTTCATTTTTCAAGAACTGGAGTTCACCCGATTTAATGGACACTTGGTTTAGTTAAATTGATTCTCTCATATTCAACCGGGCTCTCATAGCCCAAAGTCGAATGAAGTCTCTTTCGGTTGTAAAACACTTCGATGTATTCAAATATCCTGGATCTGGTTTCTTCCCGGGTTTTAGATCTGTCTTCTTTTGGGATCTCGGCCTTCAAGCTTTTAAAAAAGCTTTCCACCACTGCATTATCGTAGCAATTGCCTTTGCGGCTCATGCTGGGAGTGATCCGACAGCACGTAAGTTCTCGTCCAAACGAATCACTGGCGTATTGACTGCCTTGATCAGAGTGATGGATTAGTTTTCCTTCGGGCTTTCTTTGATCCACGGCCATCCGAAGAGCGTTAATGGTTAAGTCTTCGGTCATCCGCTTTTGCATGGCCCAGCCGATGATTCTTCGGGAATAAAGATCCATCACGACCGCAAGATAGAGCCATCCGGACCCTGACCAAAGCACCGTGATATCCGCTGCCCAAACAAGATTTGGCTTCGCGACATGGAAGTTACGATTCACCAGGTTAACCGCCAGGCTCCGGCCATGGGCAGTAACATTGTGACGCTTACGGCGGAATTGTCTCTGAGCAATGACATAGTTTAACCGCATGAGGCGCGCCACACGGTTATGGCCGCAAAGAATGCCTTTCTTCTGCAAAGCGATGTGGATCCGTGGAGAACCGTAGGCTTTGCGGTTTTCCACGTAGGCTGTCCTGATCTCAT
>Ga0209726_10000889_pt1 | contig 52371 bp, 50 predicted proteins | sample Subgrocontami54m_FD_187453 | JGI IMG/M metagenome (GOLD analysis project Ga0209726, IMG submission 187453) | Subsurface groundwater microbial communities from S. Glens Falls, New York, USA - GMW46 contaminated, 5.4 m (SPAdes) (version 3) | ecosystem: Environmental > Aquatic > Deep subsurface >...
TTCCTGTTCCGGATCGAGACCGTCTGGGTCCTCCTGCCGCTCGTCTTCGTGTTCTGGACGACTGCGGTGACTCCCATACCCACGGACGCCTGGTGGACCATCGCCACTGGAAGACTGCTGGTGGAGACTCGCTCGATCCCGGCGACGTATCCGTTCACGTTCCCGCCCCAATCACTCAAGTTCTACGACTCCCAGTGGCTGGCTCAGCTCATCTACTACGCACCCTATCCGCTCTTCGGCCTCGAAGGTGTTGTGTTCGTTGCCGCCGCCATCGCGACCACAACATTCGCGGTGCTCTTGTTCCTCTCTTGGCGCAGCTCGGGCAACATTCGCGCTGCTTCGATCTGCACGCTGATCGCAGGCATAGTGGCGGCGACGAATTTGCAGCCGCGAGCGCAAACGCTCGGCTTCCTTTTTTTCGCGTTGACTCTCTGGCTCCTCGGGCCGCCTGCGGCTGTCGCCAGCTCTCCAGCCGGCCACCAGCGCTGGCGTTTCGTATTGCTCTTCGCCGTCGAGGCCCTTTGGGCGAATTGCCACGGCTCGTTCTTTCTCGGACCGGCTCTCACAACGCTCCTCGTCGTGGGAAGCCTTGCGCAGAGCGCCACATGGGCAGGCTGGCGCTCTGCCGTCACGCAACCCCGCACGGCTTTTCTCGTTCGAGCCGGTCTGCTCCAGGCGGCAGCCATGTTCGCCACGCCCTTCGGGTCGGACCTGTTCACCTACGTAGCCCGCGTGTCAGGAGATCCCACCATCAGGACATCGGTGACTGAGTGGCAGCCGACGAGCCTACAGACCCCTACCGGCGTGCTGTTCTTTCTTTCCCTTCTGGCAACCGTGCTCTTGTTCGTCCTTTCGCGCCGTCGCGTCCAAGCCACCGACGCACTCATCATGCTCGCCTTTGGCGCCCTGGGCGTCCAAGCCGTGCGCAACGTTGCATGGTGGGCGCTTGCTATCGCTCCGATCCTCGCTCCCTATGCGGCCGGAATCCTTCCCAGCACCGTCTCACCGGCGTCGACAATGCGGCAGACAAGCCCCGTGGCGCGCGTCTGCAACGCTATCGTCGTGGGCTTGTTGTCCGCGATCGCCATTTCCGCGCTGCCATGGATCAAAGACTCAAATCCTCTGCTCGTCCCGGATCTCCGCGGGGTGGTATCTCGCCACGACCCACAGGAGGCTGCGGCTTTCCTCTCAATGCACGGCAGCTGTGGAAGGGTATTTACTCTCCTCCAGTGGAGCGGCTATCTGAACTGGCGCCTCTGGCCGCGCTGCCAGACCATGGTCGATGCTCCCATCGAGATCTACCCACCCCAGGTTTGGGATGACTACTGGGACATCAACACTGGTGATGAATCCTGGGAGAAGCTCCTGGACCGCTACAGCGTGGATCTGCTCGTGCTCAGCAGGGAGGAGCAGTCAAAGTTGATCGGACAGATACGCCAAAACGCACGCTGGGCTCAGATCCACGAGGACGGCATAGCTGAGATTTTCGAGCGAGCCTACACCCGGGGGCCATAACCACAGGCTGCTCGATCCGAGGACCGGGCGGGCGCTGATGCTCGGCAGCCAGGCGCGCCGGGCTCAGGCTACCCAGAGCCCCTGTGCGAGGCGCGCGCCGTAACCCAAGAGCGTCACCACAAAATAGACCAGCACGGCCCCGCCCCAGCGCAGGTGACGGGCCAGCGACAGCGCGAGCGCAAGCGAGATGGGCGCTACGCCGTAGACATAGCGGTCGATCGAGACCAGGCTACCCGAGGAGAGGATGAGCGTAAGAGCTCCGAGACCGTACCAGAAGCCGATCGCTGGAAGGCGCGTGCGATGGTACCCCAACAAGGCAAGGCCTCCCAGGAATATCACTGCTACGATGGTCCCACCCGGTACGGGCGTCCCGAAAAAGCCCAAGCTGAGAGCGTTCAGCCACCCCATCCAATCGAAACCCAAGGCGGACCGCCAGCCATACTGCGCCTCGAGGAAGCCTAGCGGAGCCCCAAATGCGAGCGCACAATAGGCGATGAAGGCCAGGAGCCCCAGGCCGGTTGCGAACGCAGCGCCATACGCAGCAGCACCGCGGCGCTCCCGCCAGGCGACCAGAGCCATGGCCGCCACCAGCGGCAGCGCCGTCACCCGAGTCGCGGTGGCCAGCGCTCCGGCGACAGCGGCCAGCCCGTAGAGCTGCCGGTCGAAAGCCCATAAGGCAGCAAGGCTCAGCAGCAAGAAGAGCCCTTCGGAGTAGACGAGTGCCGCGAACAACGAGTAGGGGCAATAGGCCAGAATAGCCACCGCCCAGCGGGCCACGCCCACATCGTAGCGCTCGGACGCCCAACGGTGGAGTAGGATCAAAGCACCGAGAAAGGATAGGTTGTTCAGCAGGACGCCGGCGACCACCCACGGTGCGCCGAAGGCCATAGCCCCACGCATCAGCAGAGGGTAGAGTGGAAAGAAGGCCAACGAGTGCTGATCGCCTCCCGGGGCGAACTCGTAACCGTTCTTGGCGATTTCGCCGTACCATCCGCCATCCCATGGAGCGAGCAGTTCGGGGCTCAGCGTGACCGCATTGCCGCCTGGGAAGGGCAATTGAGGGGCGATCAGGCCCATGGCGATCAGAACCAGCAAGCGACTCGTTGCCCACGCGAAAACAGGAACGGCCCACCATTCGCCGCTCGCCACGCCGTTTGGCCCCGCGGCGCTCCACCCGCTCCACACAGGACTCACCACGAGTCGCGTCTCCGTCCGCCGGAACAGACTGGTACTCCCTCGGCGCTCTCTGCCACATGATGTGTTCACAGGTCGGGCAGCGCCGGCGCTCGCCGTGTCGGCCTCAACTCGGATCTTCGCCCCGAGCACTTCGAGCCCGTAGATCCAGTCGGTTCAACAGCATCAACTGCGGGAGGATCATAGCAGGGGGCCAACACCGCCCCGCGCAAAAAAAAGTGAGCCGCACCCAGGTTTTGCGCGCCCCCCCAAGGGTGCCTCAGGCACAGTCCTGCGTGTGTTATACTCGCCTGCGGTTCACGCCAGGAGCAATGGGGCACCTATGCGGAACCTCACCATTTGGCAAGCCATGGCCATCGCAAGCGAACTGGGTTTCGCGTTGGCCGCAACCGTGCTCGTGGGAACGGGCCTCGGTTACCTGGCTGACCAGTGGATGCGCAACGACGCGCCGGTGTTCATGATTGTCGGCTCCCTCGTCGGGTTGGCCGCGGGCACCTTCAGCATCGCGCGCCTCGCCCAAACCGCCACTCGCCCCAAGAAGGAGTGAGTCCGACCCTTGAACATCCACGTCCCCGCCATTCAGCCTGAGGAGATTTTCAGGATTGGCGGCATCGCGGTTACCAACACGGTTCTCACCTCTTGGGTTGCCCTTTTCGTCCTTGTCGTTTTCGCTTTTGTCTCTACACGGAACATGCAACTCGTTCCCTCCGGGATCCAGAACGTCGCCGAGGCCATTCTAGAGATGCTGCTCGGCCTCGCCGAGCAGGTAGCAGGAGCAAAGGCGCGGTCGTTCTTCCCGCTGGTGTCAACGCTGTTCCTCTACATCCTCTTTGCAAACTGGATCGGCATCGTCCCGCCCGTTGGCTCGTGGAGCTACAACGGGCACACCATCTTTCGTTCGCCGAACAGCGATCTCAGTCTGACCGCCGCGATGGCGATCATCGTGTTCTTCGCGGTGCAGATCACTGGGATTCGATCGGACGTCAAAGGCTACTTCCTCAAGTTCCTCTGGCCTCCGCTGATTGGCCAGCTCGAGATCATCGCCGAGTTCTCGCGGCCGCTTTCGTTGGCACTCCGACTCTTTGGCAACATTCTCGCGGGGTTCGTTCTCGTCGAAATCATGTTGCAGCTCGTTCCGCCCGTGCTCCCCGCCATCTTCCTAGGCCTCGAAGTTGGAGTCGGGCTCATCCAGGCGCTGATCTTCGCGATTCTCACCCTGGCGTTTCTATCCCTAGCGTCGTCACATGGCCACTCGGAGGAGCACCCCGAACATTCGGGGCACTGAGTGACGGTCCGCGCACGAAGCGCTGGAACAAGTACGCACCCCCGCAGCGGGAATACACGAGGAGGAAGCTATGCCCACTGATCTCGCGCCACTTGCGGTTGCTCTCGCTATCGGCCTCGCGGCCATCGGCCCTGGCATCGGTATTGGAATGGTCGGCAGCAAGGCCATGGAGGCCATGGGGCGAAACCCTGAGGCGAGCGGCACGGTGTTCCTGCCGATGATCATCGGCATGGCGTTCGCCGAAGCCATCGCCATCTACGGTCTCGTCATCGCCTTCGTGCTCGTCGGACGGCTGCACTAGTCGAGCGCGATAGGGAGTCTCTCCATGCTGGACCCAATTCTCAAGTCGCTGGGCGTCGATATACCCTCGGTCGTCTGGCACCTGTTCAACTTCCTGATACTGATCCTCATCCTGCAACGGTTCATGTATCGGCCAGTGCTGAACATGCTGGACCAGCGGGCGGCTCGCATTCGCGACAGCATGGCCCAGGCCGAGCAGGTGCGCGTCGAGACGGCGCTGCTGGAAGAGCGATCGCGCGGCCTTCTGGACGAGGCGCGACGTGAGGGTCAGGAGCTTCTCGCCCAAGCGAATCGCAACTCGGAGCGCCTCGTTACGGAAGCGCGGCAGGCAGCGCAACAAGAGGCTGATCGCATCCTGGAGCGCGCCCGGGCAGATCTCACGCGGGAGCGGGAGCAGACGTTCCAGGAGCTGCGTCAGCAGGTCGCCGATCTGGCCCTCCTGGCCGCGGGCCAAGTCGTCCGGCGGTCGCTCGACGACGCTGGCCATCGACAGCTCATTCAACAGTTCCTCGCGACCGCTGGAGACGGTACCAGCAGCGCGCGGCCCTCAGCATAGAACCTTGGACACCAGGATGACCGTGGGAGGAAGAGAGTAACGTGGCAGTGCGGGGCGGTACAGCCGGTCGATACGCCGCGGCCCTCTTTTCCATCGCGCGAGAACGCGGAACCACGGATGTATGGGCCAGCGAGCTCCAGAAGCTCGCCGCGGCGGTTAGCGATCCGCAAGCGATGAGCGTGCTCAAGAGCCCAAATCTCACCCCGCAGCAGAAGCAGCGTGCCCTGGAAACGGCCGGGGCGCCGGTCAGCCGCGAGGTGAGCGCCCTGCTCGCGCTCTTGCTGCAGCACAAGCGCATCGACAGGCTTCCAGGGCTCGCCGAGGCTTTCGCCGACCTGGCTCGCAAAGAGAAGGGCATCGAGTTGGCGAACGTCACTACGGCGATCGCGCTATCCGATGCGGATCGACAGAGTATCGGCCGCTGGCTCGCCGGTTACGTTGGGCACCCAGTCGAAGTGCGGTACGGCGTCGATCCAGAGATCATCGGCGGTGTCGTCGCCCGAGTCGGCGACCAGCTCATCGATGCCAGCGTGCGTGGGCGGCTCGAGTCATTGCGTAAAGTGTTGCGGGGCGCATGAAGAAGAGTGTCGTGCTGAGCGGACGGAAGCAACCGCCCTCACGCTAACCCTCTCCCTCCCAGAGGGAGAGGGGACAGGTTCGGGCTGCGACCCTCAGAGTGACGTGACGGAGGAGATGATGGCAGTTCGGTCATCAGATGAAATCAGCGCAATTCTGCGCAAGCAGATTGAAGGTTTTGACCAGACCATCGAGGCCGCGAATGTTGGCACAGTCACCGAAGTAGGCGACGGCATCGCCCGCATCTGGGGCCTCTCCAACGCCATGGCCAGCGAGCTGCTGGAGTTCAGCAACGGCGTCATGGGCCTGGCCCTCAACCTCGAAGAAGAGACGGTCGGCGCCATCATTCTCGGCCCTTACACCGACATCTCCGAGGGCGACGAGGTTCGCAGCACGGGCCGCGTCATCCAGATCCCCGTCGGTGACGCGCTAATTGGGCGCGTCGTGGACGTTCTCGGCCAACCGATCGACGGCCGTGGTCCAATCGCGGCTAGCGCCACGCGTCCCGTCGAGCGCATCGCACCCAGCGTGATCTATCGCCAGTCGGTAAACACGCCGGTCCAGACGGGTATCAAGTCTCTGGACGCGATGATCCCCATCGGCCGCGGTCAGCGCGAGCTCATCATCGGCGACCGCCAGACCGGAAAGACGGCCATCGCCCTAGACACGATCATCAACCAGAAGGGCAAGAACCTGATCTGCATCTACGTCGCTATCGGACAGAAGCGCGCACAGGTCGCAGAGATCGTGGACGTGCTCGATCGCCATGGCGCCATGGAGCACACGGTCATCGTCGCGGCTACCGCCGCCGACCCTGCCCCGATGCAGTACCTCGCCCCGTACGCCGGCTGCGCCATCGGCGAAGAGTTCATGGAAACGAGCGCTGACGGTGTTCCCGCGACTCCCGAAAGGCCGGGGCGTGAGGCGCTCATCGTCTACGACGACCTCTCCAAGCACGCCTGGGCATACCGGCAGGTGTCGCTGCTCCTCCGCCGCCCGCCGGGCCGCGAGGCGTACCCTGGCGACGTGTTCTACGTGCACTCGCGCTTGCTGGAGCGAGCAGCCAAGCTGCGGCCCGAGAACGGCGGCGGCTCGCTGACCGCGCTGCCCATCATCGAGACGCAGGCCAACGACGTTTCCGCGTACATCCCCACAAACGTTATCTCGATCACCGACGGACAGATTTATCTGGAGTCCGACCTCTTCAACGCTGGCATTCGACCCGCGCTGAACGTCGGTATTTCGGTGTCCCGCGTCGGCGGCGCCGCCCAGACGCGGGCCATGCGCCAGGTGGCGGGCAAGCTTCGCCTCGACCTCGCACAATTCCGTGCACTGGCGGCCTTCGCGCAGTTCGGCTCCGACCTCGACCGCGCAACGCGAGCCCAGCTCGAGCGCGGCCTGCGCATCCAGGAGATCCTCAAGCAGCCTCAGTACCGTCCCGTCGCGCTGACCCAGCAGGTCATGATCCTCTGGGCAGTGACCAACGGCATGCTGGACGAGGTTCCAGTAGACAAGATCCGCACCTGGGAAGAGTCGTTCAACGCCCACGTCGCAGGCTCTCACCCTGAGCTGATCGAAGCGATCAACGGAGAGGCAATTCAGGGCATGTCTGATCAGACGATCCAAAGCCTGCGCGAGGCCATCGTCGAGTTCCAGAAGTCCTTCGCGGGCTAGACCGTAAGACTTAGAGAGGAGAGGACGTGGCGAGTCTTCGAGACATCCGACGACGCATCCGCAGCGTGCGCAACATCTCGCAGATCACCCGAGCGATGCAGATGGTTGCCGCTTCGCGCATGCGGCGCGCACAGCAGCGCGTTCTCGCCTCGCGCCCATATTCCGACGCGACCCGCGCCATGCTGGGCGAGCTCGCCCAGCAGCGCTCGGATTCCGCCGCGATTCATCCCTTGCTGCGAGTGCGACCAGAACGCAAGGTCGCGTACGTCGTCTTTACGTCGGACCGAGGACTCTCAGGACCACTGAACAGCAACGTCCTGCGCAAGGCAACGGAAGAGTTGCTTGCGCGCCCAGTCGAGCCCGACATCATCACAGTGGGTCGCAAAGGCCAAGACTTTTTCACGCGGCGCGGGCGAAAGCTCGCCGCTACGTTTATCGGCATCACCGATCAGGCGAACTACCTAGACCTCATTCCAGCGGCCCGAATCGTTATGGATCTCTACTCCTCCGAAGCCGTTGACGCCGTCGAGGTCATCTATCCGAGGTTCGTCTCGACGTTGGTTCAGACACCGACCTTGCTGCGATTGTTGCCGCTCCAGAACCTGGAGGAAGCCGGTACGCCGGTGGAATTCATCATCGAGCCAAATCCGGAGGAGGTGCTCAATGCGCTCCTCCCACGCTACGTCGAAACCCAGCTCTATCAGCTTCTGCTCGAGACGTCCGCCAGCGCACACAGCGCCCAGATGGTTGCCATGCAAAACGCGACCGAGAATGCCCAGGAGCTGGTCCAGGATCTGACGTTGACCTACAACAAGGCACGTCAGACAGCCATTACGAAGGAAATTACCGAGATTTCCGGAGCCGCCGAGGCCCTTGCAAAGGCCGGTTAGCGGCAAACGCTGAATCCCAGGAGGACATGACCCGTGCCTAAAGGAACGAAGGGCTCAATCATCCAGATCATCGGGCCGGTGCTCGACATCGAGTTCCCTGCGGATCAGCTACCCAACATCTTCAATGCGATCGAGGTCCCCCGGGCGGGCGAGGAGACCCTCATCGTCGAAGTGCAGCAGCACCTCGGCAACAACTGGGTCCGCGCCGTCGCCATGTCCGCCACGGACGGCCTCCGCCGAGGAATGGATGCGATCGACACGGGCGCCGCGATCTCCGTGCCCGTCGGCCCTGAAACACTCGGCCGCATCTTCAACGTCTTGGGCGAGCCGATCGACCTCAAGGGCCCCGTCGATACCAGCCTGACCTACCCGATCCACCGCCCCGCTCCGTCCCTGGAGGAGCAGGAGGTCACGCCGCAGATCTTCGTCACAGGCATCAAGGTCATCGACCTCATTGCCCCCTTCCGAAAGGGTGGAAAGGTTGGCGTGTTCGGCGGGGCCGGCGTCGGCAAGACCGTCATCATCCAGGAGCTCATCCGCAATACCGCGGCGGAGCACGGAGGATTCTCTGTATTCGCTGGCGTGGGCGAGCGGACCCGCGAGGGAAACGACCTCTACCACGAGATGACTGAGTCCGGCGTGATGTCAAAGACCACCATGGTCTTCGGACAGATGAACGAGCCTCCAGGAGCCCGCCTGCGCGTGGGTCTGACGGGCGTCACCATGGCCGAGTACTTCCGCGACGAAGGGCGAGACGTTCTCCTCTTCATCGACAACATTTTCCGATTCACGCAGGCAGGCTCCGAAGTGTCCGCGCTCCTCGGCCGCATGCCCTCCGCCGTGGGCTACCAGCCGACCCTTGCCACCGAGATGGGCCAGCTCCAGGAGCGGATCACCTCGACCAAGAAGGGCTCCATCACGTCGCTGCAGGCCGTATACGTACCCGCGGACGACTACACGGACCCCGCGCCAGCCACGACCTTCGCCCACCTGGACTCCACCATCGCACTCGAGCGCTCTATCGCCGAGCAGGGCCTCTTCCCCGCCGTCGACCCGCTGAGCTCCACGTCGCGAATCTTGGACCCGCTGGTCGTCGGCGACGAGCACTACCGCATCGCCCGCGAGGTGCAGCGCGTGCTCCAGCGCTACAAGGATCTCCAGGACATCATCGCCATCCTCGGCATCGACGAGCTGAGCGATGAGGACAAGGAGATCGTGGGTCGCGCCCGGCGAATCCAGCGCTTCCTGTCACAGCCCATGTTCGTCGCCGAGGCATTCACCGGCACGCCGGGCAAGTTCGTCGTACTCCAGGAGACGATTCGCGGCTTCGCCGAGATCCTCGAGGGCAAGCACGATGCCCTGCCAGAGCAGGCCTTCTACATGGTCGGGTCCATCGACGAAGCAGTCGCGCGCTCGGAAGAGCTCGCGAAGGTCTAGCCTCAGCCTCCAGAGGAACACTGCGAAGAGCGCATATACAGAGCCGAGGGGACCATGGCGAAACTGACGATCGAGCTCGTAACTGCCGAGCGCCTCGTGTTGACGCAAGAAGCCGATATAGTAATTGCACCGGGCACAGAAGGAACGATTGGCATCCTCCCAAAGCACGCTCCCCTCGTCACGACACTCAATCCCGGTGTGCTGACCCTCAGGAACGATGGCGAGGAGCAGGTGCTGGCCGTCGGCGGCGGATTCTTGCAGGTCTATCGTGACCGAGTCCTAATCCTGGCCGACGCCGCTGAGAGATCCGATGAGCTCGATGAAGAACGTGCGGAACAGGCACGCCGACAAGCAGAGGCTGCGCTGAAGGAAGCCGCGAACAACCCGCTTCAGGCCGAGGCCGCGCGCATCGCGCTACGCCGATCGCTGGTCCGCCTGAACGTGGCTCGCCGACGGAAGAGCCGATCGCCCACATGAGTCTGGAGCGCAATATGCTGAGCCCAGAGCCCCGCGACCCCACCGAGAACGACGGCGGTCAACACCGGGCACCGGAAACGGTGGCTCAGACGCTCCCTCTCCCAGTTGCCCTGCGTACGAACGTCGCCCCATCGTCCGACCTGTTGGTTCGCGGCGGTGCCCCTTTGCGCGGCACGGTAACGGTCGGCGGGGCAAAGAACGCGGCGCTCCCCATCATGGCTGCGGCTCTGTTGACGGAGGAGCCGTGCGTCATCCGGAACGTTCCGCGAATTGAGGATATCAACACGCTGGCGGAGCTCCTGCGCTCGCTGGGCGCACAAGTCATGTTTCCCGATCCGCACACGACAGTAATCGACGCGCGTCACCTCTCCTCGCCTCGAGCTCCCGCCGAGTTCGTCACGAAAATGCGGGCGTCGTTCCTGGTGATGGGTCCCCTCCTCGCGCGACTGGGCTCAGCGGAGGCCGGACACCCGGGGGGCTGCGAGATCGGAATCCGCCCAGTGAACGTAGACGTCGACGGCTTCAGGGCCATGGGCGCCAAGGTCGCATCCGACGATTCCCTCTACCGGCTCGAGTGCTCTCGACTCCGAGGCACCCGGATGTACCTGGACTATCCGAGCCACACCGGAACAGAGAACCTCCTCATGGCTGCGTGCCTGGCCGAGGGAGAAACCGTCATTAACCACGCATCGATGGAGCCAGAGGTCCTCGACCTGGCACAATTCTTGAGCTCGATGGGCGCAGAGATCCATGGCGCCGGGACTAGCACCGTCGTCGTGAAGGGCGTACGCTCATTGCACGGCACGGAATACACGGTCATGCCGGATCGTTTGATCGCAGGGACCTATGCGGCCGCCGGTGTGATCACGCGGGGCGACGTGACGGTCGAAGGCGTAATCCCGGATCATCTGGACCCGGTGATCCACAAAATGAGAAAGATGGGCGCAGATGTCGAGGTCTCAGACAACACCCTCCGCTGCGGGTGGCCGGCTAGCGGACAACTCGACCGCCTCGACATTCAGGCTATCCACCATCCCGGATTCCCGACTGACCTGCAGGCCGTCTTTGGCGCTTTGCTCACACAGGCACAGGGCACAAGCACGATCTACGAGCGCGTCTTCGAGAATCGCCTCGGATACGCGGCTCAGCTCAACGCAATGGGAGCAGATATCGAGGTGGACGCGCAGCGCGCCACCATCCACGGGCCTACCCCATTGCACGGAGCCACGATCTCCGCGCTCGACATTCGCTCAGGGGCTGCACTCATCCTCGCCGCACTCGCGGCAGACGGCGAGACGCTGATCAATGACGCTCAACACGTCGATCGCGGGTACGAAGACTTCGTCGACCTGCTCACGCGCCTCGGCGGCGACATCAGCCGACGATGCTAAGGTCATAACGTCAACACCTAACGGTTCCCGAAATTCGTCATCCTGCGCGCCGGGCTCCTAATGTTCGGCAAAGAGATCGGGATCGACCTCGGAACGGCGAACGTCCTCGTCTACGTCAAGGGCCGCGGCATCGTCCTCAACGAACCATCCGTTGTCGCCTACTCCGCCGTCGACTCGAAGGTTCTCGCGGTCGGCACCGAAGCTCGCCAGATGCTGGGCCGCACGCCCGGCCGCGTCATTGTCACCCGCCCCATGCGCGACGGCGTGATCGCGGACTACATGATCACGCAGGCGATGCTCCGCTACTTCATCCGCAAAGTCACGGGCCGGTTCCACCTCTTCAAGCCGAGCGTCATGATCTGCATCCCGGTCGGAGTCACCGGCATCGAGAGCCGAGCAGTTATCGACGCAACTCTGCAGGCGGGCGCCCGTGAGGCGCACCTCATCGCCGAGCCCCTCGCCGCAGCCATAGGGGCCGGCGTACCCATCTCGAGTCCCAGCGGGAACATGATCGTCGACATCGGTGGGGGTACCTGCGAGGCAGCGATCATCTCGCTCAACGACATCGTCGTGAGCAGCAGCATTCGCATCGGCGGCAACAAGATCGACGAAGTGATCGCGACATATGTCAAGCGCAGGCACAATCTGATCATTGGCGAGCGTACAGCCGAGGAGATCAAGATTCAGATCGGCAGCGCCCTGCCGCTCGCGCAGGAGCTCGAGATGGAAGTGCGCGGACGGGACCAAGTAGAGGGTCTACCGAAGACCATCATCCTCACATCCACCGAGATCACCGAGGCCATATCCGAGACCCTCGGCATGATCGTCGGCAACGCCAAAGCGGTCTTGGAGCAGACACCTCCAGAGCTAGCCGCAGACATCGCGGACCGTGGAATGCTGATGACTGGTGGCGGTTCGCTGGTGCGGAATCTGGATACGCTCTTTGCCCGCGAGATCGGCGTGGCAGCCTACGTTGCCGAGGACCCATTGTCGGCGGTCGCGATCGGCGCCGGCCGGGCGCTCGAGAACTTCCACATCTTCCGCGACTGCCTGACGTCCGCCTGACCTCCGTCCGACCGATAGCAAGAGGCGAGGCCGGTTCGGCCTCGCCTCTTGTTATTGGTGACTACCTAGCGGTGATCACGGGGGCGTCACGGTCTGAACAATCGCTGATGCCAGACCCTGGTTCCCCGCCGCGTCCAGGCCAACGACTTGGAATCGATACAGGGTGTTGGGCGTGAGCCCGGTCACGATGGCGGCGCTCTGGGTCAGCGCGATCGTATTGGCGATGGTGAATGGGCCGTTCCCAACCGATTGCAGAACCCGATAGCTCACGGCCCCCGGCGCCGGAACCCACGTTAGCGCGACCGTCGTTTGGGTCACGGCGGCGACGGTTACAACCGTCGGCGCCGCGACGCCTGCCCCGACGCCGCCACCGGGATTCACGATGATGATCTGCGGGGGTGGTGGCGGTGGGGGAGGCGGGGGCAGCCTCATGCCGCCATACATGCTGTCGGAACCGTATCCCTGGCCACCATACATGCTGTCGTAGCCATATCCAGAGCTCATGTCATCGTAGCCACGCGCCCACGGTGGAACGCGCCACTCTCTCGACCGGGCTGGCGCTTGGCTGACATCTGGCCCCCTGACGGTCACGGTCTTGTATGACCATCGGTCGCCGTTGGTGGCGTGGGCATAGACGTAGATGGTGTGGTCGCCCGACGTGAGACCCGATGGCGTCCACAGTAGGTCAAAGCCGCTGTTCCCGTAGGCAGGGTTTAACAATGACTGCGCAACGTCCGGCCGAGGCTTGCCGTACGTGGCGTTGCCGAGGAACCGACCGCCACCATCCATCGTTCCGTCGAGGTAGACCCTCACCTGGTCGATGCCGGTGCCAGAGCTGACAGCCGTATCGACCGTCCAGCCGCCGATGTCGACCTGAACCCCGTTCTGCAACTGGGTTCCTGCCGGTGGGGCATCGATCGACATGAGCGTGGTCGACTGGCCAAGCACCGACGCGACCGGAATAGCGAGGGCAGTGATCGTCACTAACGCTATTAACGATCGCAAGGGCAGTGTTCCGCTACGCAACATTCCTCATCCCTCCGTCTTTGAAGTTTGCGCTGGGGCGTACGTCGCCGTCGCCGAGCCTCGAGCTGCCTACGTATGATTCTTACCCTACAGCCCACCTTTACGCCAACAAGGCTCGGCAAAGGTGCCCTCTAGACCAGTATTCCACGCTCCATACGGTTCCCCCGTATCAGTCACGCGACAAGTTCGTTTTCGCCGCACCAAGCCTCAGCGATGTCCTTGAACCCGGGAGCTTCCTTGCTGGCAAATCGAGAGCGTGGCTATACTCAAAAGGCCGGAGGCCAATGGAGGAGACGTCGATGGTGACGTCCTTTGGGCCCATCGTTCTGGCGGCGCTGATCGCGACGACTTTTGGCCTGCTTCCCCTTATCATCTCAGCCCTTCTCGTACCGCGGCGTCCTGACCGGGTGAAGAACGCACCGTACGAATGCGGCGTCGAGACCATCGGGCCAACGACCATCCAGTTCAAGAATCAGTTCTATCTCTACGCGCTGCTCTTCGTGATCTTCGACGTCGAGGCCGTCTTTCTCTTCCCTTGGGCGGTGGCCTATCGCCAGTTGGGCCTCTACGCGCTGATTGAAATGGCGATCTTTGTCGGGCTCCTTCTGGTCGGCTACGCATATGCATGGCGCAAGAAGGCGCTAGAGTGGGCATGACGCATGGCAGATAAACAAGACATCGACTCCCGTCTGATCGGGCTCCAGGATCCGTCCGCCGAGCGGGCTAGGAACGTCCAGCCGGTGCACTTCATGCCCCGCGTCGGTGTGGGCTCAGCCCCACTGACGATCGAGTCGACAATGCCGATTCCCCTCGAGATCCAGGGGAACGTCATCATCACGACCGTCGACCGCGTCGTGAGATGGGCCCGCAAGTCATCACTCTGGCCCGTCGCATTCGGCCTCGCCTGCTGCGCCATCGAGATGATGGCGGCTGGCACCGCGCGGTTCGATCTCTCTCGCTTCGGAGCAGAGGTGTTTCGTCCGTCGCCCCGCCAGGCAGACTTGATGATCGTAGCAGGGACTGTGACGACGAAGATGGCCCCGGCCGTCCGGCGGATCTACGACCAGATGGCCGATCCCAAGTACGTCATCGCCATGGGGACTTGCACCATTGCAGGGGGGCCTTTCCAGGGCTCCTACAGCACTGTTCCAGGGATCGACAACTTTGTCCCCGTGGATGTCCACGTGCCGGGCTGTCCCCCAAGGCCAGACGCGCTGATCTGGGGCATCATGAAACTTCAGGAAAAGATCGAGAGCCAGGGCGGGGCGCGTTAGCCGCATGGAGGACCAGGCCACCGGTTCGCTGACTCCTCTGGACGTCGCCGTCTCTCGGGTTGCTGGCTTGGTCGAGACATTAGGCATCGAGGCGAACCCCGAGCCGCACCACAACTACATCGATCTACTGGTTCCCTCGGATCGCCTGCAAGAGGTAGCACTGTCCCTACGTAACCAGCTTGGATACGGGTTTCTGTCCATGGTGACCGCCGTCGACTACCCGGACCGAATCCAGGTCGTCTACCTCGCCTTCACGCTGGAGCACCCGCACGGGGTCTTTCTCCGGACGGACGTGCCACGGGAGGAATCTGCAGCCGCCTGTCCCACGCTGACGACCGTCTGGCCAGGCGCCGAGTTTCAAGAGCGCGAGGTCTACGACATGATGGGTGTGCATTTTCTGGGCCACCCGGACATGACCCGGATTCTCACCGAGGATCTGTTTCCTGGGCACCCGCTGCGCAAGGATTTCAGCATCGAGCCGGACTACGTGCTCATGCGCCACCTACGGCACGGCGTCGACGGGCAGCTTGCCCCCGACGACGAAGACTCCGCGCGGGATCGGGCTTGATGACGGGACTGGCGTGTCCGCCGACCAATCCCATTTGCAACCCATTTCTCTACCTTCACCAAATCGTAGGCAGCCTCCTAGGGTTCCTCCCGGATCCCCTCCCGATCATCCTCATCACGCTTCTTTCGATCGCCATGGTCACGACCCTCGTAGCGCTCATCGTGATGAGCCAGGTATGGGCCGAGCGACGAATCATCGCTTTCATGCAAGGGCGCCTCGGACCGAACCGCGTCGGGCCCGCCGGGATCCTCCAGTCCGTGGCAGATGCCATCAAGCTGCTGGCAAAAGAGATCATCATCCCGTACCAGGCGGACCGCGTGCCGTTCATCCTGGCGCCCCTGATCGTCCTCGTTCCGTCTCTCATGGTCTGGTCGCTCATTCCATGGGGGCCGGGCCTCTCCGTGACCGACCTCAACGTCGGCGTCCTCTTCCTCCTGGGAATGGGCGCCCTACCCACCATCGGGATCCTGACCGCGGGCTGGGCATCGGGTAACAAGTACTCCGTGCTCGGCGGGATGCGAGCCGCCGCCCAGCTCATCAGCTACGAGATTCCCATGGTGCTCATCCTGGCCGTGCCGGTGCTTCTCGCGGGAAGCCTCTCGCTGGGAGATATCGTGGAAGCCCAGAGCGGCGCCTGGTTCGTTTTCTGGCTGCCCGTGGGGCCCATCGCGCTGCTCCTTTTCCTCGTCGCCGGCATCGCGGAGGTCAACCGCTCGCCCTTCGACCTACCCGAAGCCGAGTCGGAGATCGTTGCGGGCTTCCACACCGAGTACAGCGGCATGGCCTTCGCCCTGTTCTTCTTGGCGGAATACGCGAACTCTTTCGCCGTCTCTGCAATGGCGACAGTGCTCTTCTTCGGTGGTGGGGCCGGCCCGCTGCTCCCACCGTTCGTCTGGTTCTTCATCAAAACCTACGCCGTCTTCTTCGTGATGGTCTGGATCCGCAGCACGTTACCGCGACTCCGATACGACCAGCTCATGAACGTGGCGTGGAAGGTCGCTTTGCCGATTGCATTGCTCACCGTCGGCGCGACGGCGGTTGAGGTCACCCTCCGGTCAGCGGCCGGTTGATGCTCATTCCCATCGACGCAATCGTGGCCGGCGTCTTCTACACGTTAGCCGCGGCGGCAATTGCCGGGGCGATCGCCCTCATCGTCGCGAAAAAGATCTTCCACAGCGCGCTGTTTCTCACCCTCACGCTCGGCAGCGTGGCCGGCACCTACGTGATTCTCGGCGCCGACTTCCTGGCCGCAGTCCAAGTCCTCGTCTACGTCGGAGCGATCATGGTGCTGATCATCTTTGGCATCATGCTCACGCCGCAGAACGTCGAGCTGCCAGACATCGGCGGGACGGGGCAAGCGATGGCGGGAACCATCGTTTCTGTCGCGATCTTCGTCGCCGCGGCTGGGGTTCTCATAACCAGCGCATGGCCGCGATCGTCTGCGACGCCGATCGACGTTCCCACCACCCAGACGATAGGCGTGGGGCTTTTGACGACGCACGCCCTGCCCTTCGAGATCGCATCGGTCCTGTTGCTGCTGGCCATGATCGGCGCCATCGTCATCGCGCGAGAGGATTAGCAGATGCCCCCAGCGCTGCCGCCGCTCTATCCCATCACGATGCAGCACGGGCTGGTCTTCGGCGCCGCGCTGTTCGCGATCGGCCTTGCTGGCGCGCTGACGAAGCGCAACGCCATCGCAATCTTGATGTCCATCGAGGTCATGCTGAACGGCGTCATGGTCACGTTCGTGTCGTTCGCACGCCATGCACAAGGGCCGCAGCTCAGCGGGCAGATCTTCGCCATCTTCATCATGACCGTCGCGGCTGCCGAGGCCGCTGTGGGGCTCGCCATCGTCATCTCACTCTATCGGCTTCGACACACAGTTCAGGTCGACGCCGCGAACACGCTGCAGGGATAAGGGGTTAGATGGCGAGCATCGCGTGGGTCATTCCCCTGTGTCCCCTTGCCGCGTTTCTGCTCATAGCTTTCGGCGCTCGTAGGTCTCACCAGCTTAGCGCTAGCCTCGGCATCATCGGCGTAGCGATCAGCTTTGCGCTCTCGATTGGCGTTTTCATGGAGACCCTAGCCGGCGTTCGCTTCAGCCAGAGCATTGACTGGCTACCGTTCCCGTCCTCGATACAGAACGGGCAGCCAGTGCTCCGCACCTTCTTCGTCGGCTTCCAGGTCGACTCACTCACATCGATCATGCTGGTCGTGGTGACGTCTGTCAGCCTCCTCGTTCAGATTTACTCGTTGGGCTACATGGCGGGCGACAAGGGCTTCTCGCGCTATTACGCCTTCATCTCACTCTTCACCATGTCGATGCTCGGACTCGTGCTCGCCAACAACCTGCTCGCCATCTACATCTTCTGGGAGCTCGTTGGGCTCTGCTCGTATCTTTTGATCGGGCACTGGCACGATCGTCCCGAGGCCGCCGCAGCAGCCAAGAAGGCGTTCCTCGTCACGCGCGTTGGCGACGTGGGCTTCCTGCTCGGAATTCTGTTCCTCTACTGGCATTCGGGCACGCTCGAGTTCACCGAGCTCGCGGCGCGCGCGGCAGCAGGTGCGATTCCCGCATCGGCTCTCACCGTCGGCCTGGTGCTCGTTTTCTGCGGGGCGGTCGGAAAGTCGGCACAGTTTCCCCTCCACGTCTGGCTACCGGACGCGATGGAAGGTCCGACGCCCGTCAGCGCGCTCATCCACGCCGCGACGATGGTGGCGGCGGGCGTCTACCTCATGGCGCGGATCTTCCCGATCCTGGAGCACTCCCCTACCGCGCTCCTAGTCGTGGCCGTCATCGGCGCGTTCACGGCGTTCTTCGCCGCGACGATGGGGCTAGTGGCTACGGACATCAAGCGCGTGCTGGCGTATTCCACGGTCAGCCAACTCGGGTACATGATGCTGGCGATCGGCCTCGGCGCCATGGGGGCTGGAATCTTCCATCTCTTCAATCACGCCTTCTTCAAGGCGCTGCTCTTTCTCGGCGCGGGCAGCGTGATCCACGCGGTGGGCACCAACGAGATGTTCGAGATGGGCGGCCTGCGCAAGCGCCTGCCCGTAACCGCGGTCACCATGACAATCGCCGCGGTGTCTCTTGCGGGAATCCCGCCCCTGAGCGGCTTTTGGAGCAAGGACGAGATCCTAGGGGCCGCGTTGGTGGCCCAGCCTGGCCTGTTCGTCCTCGCCCTCATGACCGTCGGCCTCACGGCCTTCTACATGTTCCGCGTGATCTTCCTGACCTTCGGCGGTGAGTACCGTGGGCCGGCGCAGGCGCGCCCTCACCCTGACCCTCTCCCAGAGGGAGAGGGGACCCACGGCGAGCCGCTCAGCATGAAGATTCCCCTGTTGATCCTTGCGATTCCGAGCGTTGTGAGCGGGCTCTGGGGCATGCCGTTCATCGGCAACCCCTTCGGGCATTTCGTCGAGAGCTCGGCGGCAGTTGGCGGCGTCACACCTCACCTCCTACACGCGCCCTTCAACCCGATGATCGCTGGCTTATCGGTCCTGGTGGCTTTGGGCGGCATCGGCGTCGCATGGGCGATGTACGGCGGTGGAAAGACCGAGGTTGGGGCTAGCCTCTCCGCGAGGTTCCGTCTGATCCACCAGATCCTTCTGCAGCGCTACTACATGGACGACCTGTACAACTGGCTGGTGACCCGCGTCGTACTCGGCATCGCTCGCGTGGCGACCTTCTTCGACTCGTACGTCATCGACGGCACCGTGAACGGGACGGGCGCAGTCACCATCCTATTGGGCTCGACCCTCCGCCGCGCCCAGTCTGGCCAAGTTCAGACTTACGCATGGGTCTTGTTCGCAGGAATCCTGGCATTGGCCGCCATCGTTGCGACGCTGAGGGTCTCGCGATGACGTACGACACAGGCCCGCTTCCCGCGCTGCTGAACATCGCCATCTGGCTTCCGGTCGCGGGAGCCATCCTCATCGCGATCATCCCCGGCAACGTAGACCGCGTTGCGCGCTGGATCGCCGCGATCACGTCTCTCGCCGTTCTCTGCATTGCGCTGTACCTCTTGGCAGTCCTTGGGGTCCTCGCCCCATTTGGATCCAGTGTTTCCGTCACCTCTCCGTGGTCACCACACTTCGTCACCAACCTCCCCTGGCTGCAGCAGCTCAACGTGCACTACGCCGTAGGTCTCGATGGGCTCAGCGGCCCAATGTTCCTGCTGAACGCCCTGCTGGTGTTCCTAGCAGTGGTGATCTCGTGGAACACGACCCTCCGAACGCGCGAGTACTTCGCGCTGGTTCTGGTCCTCGAGACCGCCGTCGCGGGCGTTTTCTCCTCGCTCGATCTGTTCCTGTTCTTCCTCTTCTGGGAGCTCGAGCTGATCCCGATGTACCTGCTCATCGGGATCTGGGGCGGCGAGCGGCGTGAAAACGCGGCGATGAAGTTCATCCTGTACACCATCGCCGGCAGCGCGTTCATGTTGGTCGGGATCATCATCTTGTACCTCTCGGCGCCTGCCAGATCGTTCGACATGATGTACCTCTCTGCCCAGCAGTTTGCGCCCGGCGTTCAGGCGGTCGTGTGGGTTCTCCTCTTCATCGGCTTCGCGGTGAAGGTTCCCATCTTCCCGTTCCACACGTGGCTACCGGACGCCCATACCGAGGCGCCCACGGCGATGAGCGTGCTGCTAGCGGGCGTCCTGCTGAAAATGGGCGCCTACGGCCTGATCCGGATGAACGTTGGCATCCTGCCTGATGCAACCCGCGACTATGCGATGACGCTCGCGGTTCTGGCGGTGATCAACATTCTCTACGGCGCCCTCGTCGCCATGATGCAGACGGACCTGAAGCGCGTCATCGCGAACTCCAGCATCTCGCACATGGGGTACGTGATTCTTGGGGCCTCCGCCCTAACCCCGATTGGGTTAGAGGGCGCGGTCTTTCAGATGTTCACCCACGGCACCATCACGGGTCTGCTGTTCATGGTGGTCGGGCTCGTCTACGACCGGACCCACACACGACGCATTGCCGACCTCGGCGGGCTGGCGGCGCGAATGCCGATCGTCACGATCGTATTCGTGATTGCCGCGCTGGCGTCCTTGGGCCTGCCTGGACTCAGCGGCTTTGTGGCAGAGTTTCTCGTCTTCATCGGCAGTTTTCCGCGTTGGGGCGTCGGCACCATCCTCGGCGTGATCACCATCGCAATCACCGCTGGATACATGTTGTGGCTCGTCGAGCGCGTGTTCTGGGGTCCTGAAAAGCCCCAGTGGCAGCATCTGGGCGACGCCTCGGCCCGAGAGATCATGGCGATCAGCGCCCTGGTGTTGGTCATCGTGCTGGTCGGTGTGTTCCCCGGGTTGCTAGGCACGATGATCAGCTCCGCGATGGCTCCGCTGGCGGCACGGTATTGATCCCATGACACGCACCCACATCGAAGGAGCGAATCTGTGGACGTAAATCTGGGCGCGATCGCGCCGGAGCTCGTCCTCGTCGCCGCGGCCGCCGTCATCATCCTGATGGACGCGTTCTTGCCTCGCGGGCTGCCGCGAGCCGCCGTGTTGCCGCTGGCGCTGCTGGGACTGGCGGTCTCCGCAGTCGTGACGATCCCGCTCCTGCAGCACTCGGGCACGTCATTCAGCGGCGCGATCTCCGTCGACCCCTATGCGATCTACTTCAAGTTGCTCTTCATCATCGCCGCGGCCCTCGTGCTGCTCGCATCCGCGAGTTTCCTCGAGGACGTGGCCCGCTACCGATCCGAGTTCGTCGGGCTCCTGCTGCTGGCCACTACGGCGCTGATGCTGCTCGCCGCCGCCTCGGACCTGATCACGATTTACATCGCGCTCGAGATGTCAGGGCTATCAATCGCCTTTCTGTCCGCGTGGAACAAGCGCGATGTCCGCTCGACCGAGGCTGGGCTCAAGTACTTCTTGCTGAGCGCCATGTCGTCTGCCGTGCTGCTCTACGGCATGGCCATCATCTACGGGCTGACCGGCCAGCTCCAGCTCAGCGCTATCGCTCGCGAGCTCACCACGTCGCCCAACGCCGCCCTATTCCTCGGAATGACAATGTTGTTGGCGGGGTTCGGGTTCAAGATCTCCGCCGTGCCGTTCCAGATGTGGACGCCCGACGTGTACGAGGGCGCGCCCACCGTGGTGACAGCCTACCTCTCGGTGGCCTCGAAATCCGCGGGATTCGCGGTGCTGATCCGTGTGCTGATGACCGCCCTCCCCGCGGAGCGAGCGGACTGGTCGGTACTGATCGCGGTTCTTGCGCTGGCGACGATGACCGTCGGCAACATTGTTGCGCTCGTCCAGTCGAACATGAAACGCATGCTGGCATATTCCAGCATCGCGCAGGCCGGTTACGTCCTCGTCGGCGTCGCGGCAGCGTCGCCTCGCAGCATCTCCGCGGTGCTCTTCTACCTGCTGGCGTACACGGCCACGAACCTGGCCGCGTTCATCGCGGTCATCGCCATCACGCGCTACGTCGGGTCCGAGCGAATCAGGGACTTCCGTGGTCTGCACCATCGCGCGCCTGGATTGGCATTCGCCCTGGCCGTAGCTCTGCTCTCGCTGGCCGGGCTTCCGCCCTTCGTCGGATTCTTCGCGAAGCTCTACATCTTCTGGGCAGCCGCGGAGGGCGGGCTACTGTGGCTCGTGCTCGTCGCGATGATCAACTCCGCCATCTCACTGTATTACTACGCCCAAGTCATCCACGACATGTACCTCGTCTCGGCCGCGGAGCCCGCGCCGGGCGGGGCAGCACCACCGCCGCGCCCAGTGCCGGCAGTCGTCTCCCTCGGAATCGCGCTGACGGGAGTGCTCCTCCTAGGCGTCTTCTCTGGTACTTTCTTCTCGTTCCAGAACGTGGCAGCCGCTGCGTTGGCGCGGTAGAATCGGCGCGAAGTGATTGAGATTGGCCGTGGTCGCCTCGTCCAAGAGCGGTGGTTCACGGCCATCCGCTGGCTCCTGGTCGAGCTCCTCTTCCTGCAGGTGCGCCCAGAGGTCGACCTGCCGCGATTCATCGAGGCACGCTCAGGCCTAGTCTTCGCCGCCTTCGCGCTGTACACCCTCATAGTCAGCATCGCGGTGATCGCGCGTAAAGGCTGGCCGACGCCGCTGGCCTACACGACCGCCGTCATCGATGCCATCTTCGCGGCGATTATTGCGGCGACGTGGTCGGATCATCTCCTTAGCCCGGGTCTGATCGGCGTGGGAGCCGCGGCCATCGCCATAGGCGCTCGCCGCTTTCCCATCTTCGAGACGTTTATCTTCTCGCTCATCATCGAGTTCGGAATGATCGGCGCGTACTTCGTGTATCACGGGCGCCTGCCCGTCGACGAGTTCGAGCTTCTCATCATCACGGTGCTGGCGCTCCTCCCAGTCCTGGCTCGAGCCATCGCCCTGTCGCCACAGCGTGAGGACCCCGACAGGGCATACCGAGAGCTGGACGAGGGCGCCCAGAGGGCAATCGCGAGACTTCCTGCGGAGGGACACGCGACTCCAGAGGAGGTTTTCCCTCCAGCGGCTGCCGCGCTAGCCGAGTACTCGGACTCTCGGCTCGCCGGCGTGCTCATTCAGACAACTGAAGATCAGGCGGAGCTGTACACCGTCGCGGACGGTCAGCCTTCCACGGAGAAGATGGCGCCGCCGCCGCCTGACCAGTTAGCCGGACGACTCCTCGCGATTCGCGAGCCGACCATCCTGACACGAAGCAACGATCTCGCGACGCGCGGCCTGCCCGATCAATACCCTGCGCGCCTCGACAACCTCATGGTCACGCCCCTGCGGAACATCACCAGTCACGGCGCCGTCCTCTTCGCCGCGAACCGCAAGGGGGGACCGTATCGGGCCTCGGACCGCATCGTCGCCGAGATTCTTGGCAGCGAGGTGGCGCGACGCAAGCTGGCTCACGACTCCGCTCTGGAGAGCTCTCAGGCGCTGCTGGCCACGGCCGACGCGTTGCTCGCGGCCGCGGAGGCGAAACGACCCGGCAGTCGCTCCCAGGCGGAGGAATCTGCCCGCTTCGCCATTGCGATCGCTCGAGAAATGGGCTGGGACGACACGGCGTTGGAGGACATCGGTCTGGCAGCGCTGCTCCACGACGTCGGGGAGATCGTGATCCCCGACTACCTGCTGGAAAAGACGGAGCAGCTCACCCTCGAAGAGTTCGAGATCGTGAAGCAGCACCCGCGGATCGCAGCGCGCATCCTGGACCCGCTAAATCGGTCGAAGCTGGTGCTGGACGCGGTCTATGCGCACCACGAGCGGTGGGACGGCCGCGGCTATCCAGGCGGCCTGGCGGGTGAGGCGATTCCGGAGGCTGCGCGTATCCTTTCACTCGCCCACTCGATGGACGCGATGCTCAGCCCGAAGCCCTACCGCCCGCCCCTGGAGCCACCCCAGGCGCTCCAGGAGCTCATCCTGGGGTCGGGGACGCAATTCGATCCCGGAGCCGTACAAGCGTTCCTGGCGGTCCTCAAGCGCGAGGGCGAGTCCTTCCTCCAGCGTCGCGAGTCGGCGCCCCCAGTTGAGCGCTACCGAGGGCTGTAGCTCCGTGCGGCAATCGCGGCGCTGACTCCAGAATCCACGTACCGATCCGCGCGCCCCATTCGCTGTTCGCCTCGGACTGTGCGAATCCGCTGAAATCACTCCTCTGAGCCCCCTTGCCGAACAGCAACGCGCGTATGCGACCAAGACCCGCGGGGTCGGCAAGGGCGGCAAGCGCCGAGCGATGGGCCCACTCTTCTGGGCGCGGGAGCCCCGCACGCGTAACGGTCTCGTCAATAAAGGGAAGCCCAAGGCGTCCGAGCAGCGACGCCTGATCCGTAGCGCCCAGGAACTGGGCACCTTCGCCAATAGCAGCCCGCGCGATGGCTGAGAGATCCACGTGGGCCGTGATGTCTTGCAGGCCCACCCGGACGAACGGGTCCTCGTTCGTCGTGTGCCGCCAGTAGCAGCGCAGGGTCCCTCGAGGATGCTCCGTCCCATACAGCACGTCGGCGGGTTCGCCGTAGTCCAGCAGCAGCATGTACCCGCGGTCGATGAGCCTCAGCGCAGATCGCACCCACGTCGGCGCCGCGAGGTTGACCTCCGCTACCTGACCAGGGACGAGGCGACCACCTCCTTCGTCGATCTGACGCGCGATCTCAGGAGTCGAGAGTGGCCCTTCTATCTCGACAAACCCACCGTCCCGTACCGAGACGTAAAGCTCGAATAGCTCGTCCCGCCCCATGACGACGCGGTGAACCGGTAGGGCGTCGAGCAGCTCATTCGCGAACATGCAACCCACGCCGACTGGCTCCGCGGCCTCGAACGTCGGGTCGAGCCACCGCACTCGCTCGGCCCAAGGCGCGAGCCTTGTAGCCTGCCGAGCGCGCATCACCGGGCTGGCCTCGACCAGGGCCATCCGAAGGCCCGCCGCGAAATCGGGAAACAGCGCCGCAGCCGCGCCGAGCACGTCTGCCGCGAAGATACCCGAACCCGGGCCACCTTCCACGAGCCAGAAGGGCGATGGGCGCCCGAGGGCATTCCACATCTCCGCGAGCTGGGCGCTCAGAAGCCCGCCGAACGCCGCGTGCATCTCAGGACTCGTGAGAAAGTCGCCTTCCGGACCTGGCCCCGCGGTAGATTTCGTGTAATACCCAACGTTGGGCTCGTAGAGCGCGAGCTCCATAAAGCGGGCGAAGGGTATCGGCCCGCGACGTCCGATCTCATCGGCGATCAGCCCCGCCGCCGGAGTGCTGCGACCCTCACCCGAACCTTCCCCCGTCGAGGAAGAGGGGGAACGGGCATCTCCCCCCTTGCGGAGGGCTGAGGTCGGGGATGTGAGCGCCACATGGCGATCGACCACTTCCAAGGGCCCGGCTACCCGTGGACGGCGACGTGCAGACGGAGGACACGGCGCGCGCGCTCGACGATAGGCCGGTCGATCAATTGGCCGCCGAGGGCGACTGCACCCTGACCAGCGGCTTCGGCTTCTTCGAATGCGTCGATGACGCGCTGGGCATAAGCGACGTCCTCGGCGGTAGGGCTGAACATCTCGTTGATGACGTCGATCTGCCCCGGATGGAACGTGGACTTTCCCGTAAATCCAAGGCGCCGCGCTTGGAGCGAGTCGCTGCGCAGCCCCTCCTCGTCACGGAAGTCAGGCCACACGCCGTCGATGGACTGTACGTGGGCCGCGGCCGCTGCGACGACGACCGCCGAGCGCGCATAGATCAGCTCACGGGCTTCGCCCTCGCGGTTCGTCGTGAGCCCTATGTCTAGGCCGAAGTCCTCTGCGCCAAACATCAAGCCCACCACGCGGGGGCTGACGGAGGCGATGGCGGGCGCGTTCAACAGGCCGTGGGCGCTCTCAATCGCGGCGATCAGCCCGACGGATCCAGGCTCGAGGCCAACCGAAGCCTCGTGGCTGTCGAGGAAACGCTCGACAACGCGGACCTCCTCCGCCTCCTCGATCTTGGGAAGCACAAGCCCCTCGAGTCCTTTCACCACCACGGCTCGAAGGTCGGGCTCCATGTTGTCGCTGCCGATGGCGTTCATGCGCACCCAGCGTCTGGGACCACCGGGGGGGCGGCCCAGAAGAGAGCGGACGAGCACGCGGCCCTCCTCCTTGTGGGCAACGGGGATGCCGTCCTCCAGATCGAACATGGCGACGTCCAGGTTGGTAAGACCCAACGCCTTGGTCGTCATCTTCTCGCTGTTGCCGGGCACGAACATGAACGAACGCAGGAGATCCACTATCCGATCCTCCGCAGAAGTCTCGATTCGAGTCAATAGGAGCGGGGCATGCCCAAGACGTGCTCCGCGACGAAAGCGAGCACCAGGTTGTTATTGACGGGCGCTGTCATGAAGAGGCGCGTCTCACGGAACTTGCGCTCGACGTCGAACTCACGCGCGAAGCCGTAGCCCCCATGAGCATCCAGCGCAGCGTTCGCGGCCGCCCACGAAGCCTGGCTCGCAAGGAGTTTCGCCATGTTCGCCTCGGCGCCGCATCGCTGGCCGGAGTCCAACAGATACGCGGCTTTGAACCGCATCAGGTCTGCCGCCTCGATCTGTGCAAAGGCCTGGGCGATGGGGAACTGGACGCCCTGGTTTGCGCCGATCGGCTTGTCGAAGACGACGCGATCCGAGGTGTACCGTGTCGCGCGATCGGTGAACCAACGGCCGTCGCCGATCGCCTCGGAAGCGACGAGGATGCGCTCGGCGTTCATGCCGTCGACGATGTAGCGAAAGCCCTTGCCTTCCTCGCCGATCAGGTTCTCGACGGGGATCTCGAGGTCTTGGAAATAGAGCTGGGTCGTGTGGTGGTTGATCATGAGATCCAACGGCCGGACGGTAAGCTGCTCGGCCGGCGCCGACCGAAGGTCGACGATGAACACGCTGAGACCGGCGGTCCGCGCCTGCTCGTCGTAGGGCGAGGTTCGGGCGAGGAGCAGCATCAGGTCCGAGTATTGGACCCGCGAGATAAACACCTTCTGGCCGTTGACGAAGTACTTGTCGCCCTTCCGAACTGCGGCGGTCTCGAGCCGCAACGTGTTCGAGCCGGCGTTGGGCTCCGTCACGCCGAACGCCTGAAGCCGCAGCTCGCCGCTTGCGATCCCGGGAAGGTACCGGCGCTTCTGTTCCTCTGACCCGTGATTGAGCAGCGTACCCATGACGTACATCTGCGCGTGGGCGGTGGCCGAGTTCCCGCCCGAGCGGTTGATCTCTTCCAAGATGATCGAGGCTTCGGTGAACTTGAGGCCCGAACCGCCGTACTCCTCGGGGATGAGGCATCCCAGCCATCCGCCCTCGGTGAGCGCCTTCACGAAGGCGGTGGGGTACTCATGGTTCGCGTCGAGCCCGCGCCAGTACGAATCGGGGTAGTCCGCGCAGAGCTCGCGCACAGCGGTCCGTATCGCTTGCTGCTCCTCGGTCAGCGAAAAATCCACCGTGCTCCTCATTGTCATTCTGAGAGCGGAGCCACAAGAATCCGTTGTTTCAGGCTTCGGATTCTTCGGCCTGCGGGCCTCAGAATGACCGGGTCGTTACTCGCTCGCCTTGGGCTCGGGGAACGAATCCTGGCTCGGCGCGTGCGCCCGCTTCCAGACCATAACGCTGCGCGTGTAGTCGATGACAACCGTGCCGTCCTGCTTGATCCCCCGGGTCCGAAACTTCACAATGCCCCACTGCGGCCGCGAGCGCGACTCGCGTGCCTCCAACACCTCGCTCTCCGAGTAGATCGTCTCCCCCTCGTAGAGTGGGTTCGGCAGGTCGATGCGGTCCCAGCCGAGCGCGAATCCGTTCTCGCTGGTATCAGCCACGCCCAAGCCCGCGACAATGGCCAGCGTGAGGGCGCTGTTGACGAGCGGTCGCCCGAACTCAGTCCGCGCCGCGTAGTGCTCGTTGAAATGGATCTGGTTGGTGTTGTTGGTCAGGAGGGTGAACCAGATGTTGTCGTTTTGCGTCACCGTCCGCCCGATACGCGATCGGTAGACGTCTCCGACCTGGAAGTCTTCGAAGTAGCGTCCCTGCCATCCGGGCTTGAGCGTCACTGCCTGCACCTCTTCGCGACCCATTATCTCAGGAGTCGCCCATTCGTTGCGCGCTCCCCGGGGATCGGCTAGGATTCGCCGTTGCCAGCCGCTCGGGACAGGAGGTGTGTCGTGGCTACGACAAGCATTCGCCGCTACGTTCGACCGCTCTCCGAGGTCCGGACGATCATGCTCGAGCGCGCCCACGAGAACAGGAACCCGTTCGATTTCACCGTTGCGAGCGAGATCGAGCGGATCTTCGATCAGCTTACGTCGCTCGACCACGACGAGTGGGCTGACGCCTTCAGCGCAGCCGCGAAGCCCTACGAGGATGCCGCGGCGAAGGCCGACGCCGCCGGAGACACCGCGGCATCGCGAGAAAACCACCTGCGAGCCTACGGCTACTACCGCGTGGCGCGCTATCCGGTGATGAACTCCCCTCGCAAGAAAGAAGCGTACGTCCGCTCGCAGGAGCACTACCTCGCGGCGGGACGCCACATGGACCCACCGATCGAGCGGGTCGAGATGCCGTTTTCTGGGCGCCCTGGTGATGGCGATCGAATCGTAGGGCTGGTCCGTCGCCCGGCGGGCACCCGCGCGCTGCCCGTCCTGATCTCATTCGGCGGCATCGACTCGTTCAAAGAAGAGCGACGGATGGAGCCGTTCATCAAAGCGGGGCTGGCTACGCTGGCGATCGACATGCCGGGCGTAGCGGACGCTCCCATCGCGGGCTCCGAAGATGGCGAGCAGATGTTCGACGCCGTGTTCGACTGGATCGCGACGCGGCCCGACCTCGACGCCGACCGAGTCGCCGTTCTCGGCGGCAGTACCGGCGGCTACTGGGCTGCGAAGATCGCCCACACCCATCGCAACCAACTGCGCGCCGCGGTAAACCAAGGAGGGTGCGCCCACTACGCGTTCCTTCCCGACTGGATCGAGAAAGCCCAGCACGGCGAGTACCCGTACGAGCTGGCTGAGACACTGGCCTGTGCCTTTGGCATGTCATCATTCGAGGACTGGCTGGAGAACGCGCCGCGCTTCTCGCTGGTGACGCAGGGAGTGCTGGACCAGCCATCCGCGCCGCTCCTGTGCATCAACGGCATCCACGACACTGTGTTCCCTATCGCCGATCATTACGTGCTCTTGGAGCACGGCAACGAGAAGAGCGCGCGTTTCTTCGACGTTGGCCACATGGGCCACACCCCGGAGACCCTCCCAATCATCGTGAACTGGCTGACCGCCAGACTTCGAGGTTAGGCATGAATTACGACGTAGAGTTCAATTCCGGCGCGTTCTATCCCGCGGCCGGAACCGTTCAGCTTGCCCAGATCGCCGAAGACAAGGGTTTCGACGCCGTCTGGAAGGGCGAGTCTAACAGCACCGATCCGCTGGTGCTCCTCTCCGCCATGGCGGCGCGGACTCAGCGAATCAAACTGGGGACAGCGATCTACCACATCTACGGTCGGAGCCCCGTGACCCTCGGCATCCAGGCCGCCACGTTGCAGGACCTTTCCGAGGGCCGTCTCCTCCTAGGGCTCGGCGTCGCCAACCAGCCCATCGCGTCGTGGCACGCGGGCACCTTCGACAAGCCAATCCGTCGGATTCGGGAGTATGCGGACATCGTTCGCCAGGTCGCCACTGGCGAGCGAACCGAGTACCACGGCGAGATCTACGAAACCTCCGCGTTCAAGCTCTCGTGGCGACCCAGCTATCCGCACGTCCCTATCTTCTTCGCGGGCCTCGGCGAGCAGATGACGCGCCTCGCGGGCCGCCAGGCGGACGGCGTGGTCGTGAACATGGCGAACCCGCCGATGATCCGCGAGATCGTGAAGCGCGTGAGCCAGGGCGCAACCGACGCTGGCCGTGACCCGTCACAGCTCGAGTACGTCATCAAGGTCCGCGTCTGCATGAACGCGGACCGGGAGAAGGCCAAGGCGAAGCTCAAGCAGGTCCTCACCTTCTACATGCTCGCCGGCGGAGAAGGTGAGGGCTACAACGCACTCTTCACATCAATGGGCTTCGGCGACGAAGCTCGCGGCGTCCGCGAAGCATACGAGAAGGGCGGCTTCCGCGCAGGTCAGGCCGCGATTCCCGACACGATGCTGGACGGCGACGCGAACCGCCCCCCGGTTCCCATGGTGGCAGCAACATCGATCGAGGAAGTACGCGACCGCCTCGCGCCGTACACAGAGGCCGGCGCGACCCGCCTGGTCATCCCCTACGTCCCCACAACCGACGACGCAGTCGCGGAGTCCCGCCAATTCCTGGAATCCTGGCGCTAACGAATCGTCAGAAAGTCCTCGTGATCCGGTAGCACAGTTCTGATGAATTCGCCGGGTGAGAGAGCTCGAATCGGTAGCCCAGACTGATTCACGCGCTCCTCGAGCGGTTTGTCGAGCGTCAGCAGAAACTCAGCTCCGCTCTCAACGGCAGCGGCCAATACATGCTCGTCCTTTGCTCCAACCAGTTGCTCGAAACGGATACGTCCGGGACTCGAGGGAAGGGAAGTCACGATCCAGGGCACAGTCGCGACGAGCCGCCGAAGATTTGGCAGAGCGTCAGGGCGAAGCTGCTCTATCACGTTGCGCTCAGTTTCGAGGAGCACGGGCTGAGATACGGCCGCCCTGAGCAACCGACGAGCGCAAACCTGCAGCAAGAAACCGGATCCACCCGACGGAGATCCGGACGCGGCAACCAAGCACGAGGCATCGAAGAAGATCAGAGTATCGGCGCTGATACTCATCGAGACGGAGGAGGCTGCCCTCTGCCACTGGGGTTCTCGGGATGAGGGGAGGACGCGCCAGCGAGAAATCGATCCGCGATCTCCCGCACGGTGTCGTCGAGTTCGTCGTCCTTCAGAAACTGCTCGACTTGAGCTCCCGTGTACTCTCGAAGCGTCACATCTGATCTGGTTCGAGTCGCCCACAACAGGAGGTCCAAGCTCGTTCGGGGAATCCGATAAGCGCGGCCCAGCTTGGACGCTGTTAGTTTGCCCTCGCGGATGTACCGGTAGATCGTCTCTCGATTAACCTGCAAGTAATCGGCCGCCTGGTCCGGCGTCATGATCTCGCGAGTTCGTTCAAGCTTCATGGCAAATTGTCACGCCTTCACCACCCCATGTCAATACCCGAGTCCATTTGAGACGACTGAGCCGCCTTCTCTAGAGCTCGGTTAGGAAGCGGTCGAGCTCTTCGTTGAAGCGATCGGCGCGCTCCACGAAGGGGTAATGCCCCGTATCTTGCAGCATGACGAGGCGTGAGCCTGGAATGCGCTCGGCCATGAAGTGCTGGAACTTGGGCGGCGTCCAGCGATCGTCTTTGCCAGCGATGATCAGGGTTGGGAGGCGAATCTCAGCCACTCGATCCATCAAGTCGAAGGTGCTGGTCGCCCGGAAGTCACCATAGACACCCTGGCCTGTTGCTTGGCCGAAGCGTTGAGCGAGCCACTCCTGGATCTCGGAGGGCGCGGCGGGGGAAATGGCCTCCTCCAGCTTCACGATGCGCTTCACGAGCTGGCCTGGCGGCGAGGTTTCGGCGACACGGCCTGCTTCCGCCACGAGCTCGTCTCGCATCTTGAGACGGACGCCGCTACCGGCCAGGACCAGCGCCTTCGGAAAGTCGGGCTCGGTGAGCGCGATCTGGAGAGCCGTTGCACCACCCATCGAGTGTCCGACGAGCACGGGTTGCGTCATGCCGCATGCTCGCGCTGCACGGACCGCCTCAACGGCGATGTCCGCGACCGTGTGCAGAGCGGTCTCATTCAGCCGCGCGCCGTGGCCGGGCAAGTCGAGCGCCAGCACGTCGTGATGCGGCCCGAAATACTGCGTCTGGTGCTCCCAGACAACGCCGCTATCCGCCGCGCCGTGAAGAAAAACGAGCTCTGCCATACGTCGTCCCCAGTAATGACCAGTGTCCGTTAAGTCAGCGAGGATTGTAGAGGGTCCACCCCAAGTGCTCGTGATTCAAGCGGTAGGACCATACCGCGCGAGGCCGCGAGGAGGGGTGTGCTATGATCCTGACGCCTCCGGTCATGCTCGAGGCGCCCCTCCGCACCCCCTTCGTGAAAACACGCTCTCGCCGAACACGCTCCGTAATGGAGGCCCCCATGAAATACGATCTGGACCTTGACTCCGGGGTTGTGTATCCCGGCACGACGATGGTCGACCTGGCCAAGGTCGCCGAGGATTCGGGTTTCGACGCCGTCTGGAAGGGCGAGTCCAATAGCGCCGACCCGATGGTGGCCCTGGCTGGTATGGCGGTGGGGACGAAGTCTATCAAGCTCGGAACCGCCGTGTACCACATCTTCGGTCGGAGCCCGGTGACGCTCGGCATCCAGGCCGCGACATTGAACGACTTCTCCGGCGGGCGCGCGCTGATCGGGCTGGGCGTGTCGAACAAGACCATCGCGTCCTGGCACGGCGATACCTTCGATCGGCCGATCCGACGCCTCCGAGAGTACGCGGAGATCGTTCGCCAGGTGGCGACCGGGGAGCGCGTCGAGTTCGAGGGCGAGATCTACAAGGCGGGCGGATTCAAGCTCTCGTGGAAGCCCTCCTATCCAAAGGTCGCCCTCTATTTCGCGGGCCTTGGTGAGCAGATGACGAAGCTCGCCGGGCGACACGGCGACGGCATTATGGTCAACATGGCGAACCCAGCAATGCTGAAGGACATTTTCGGCCGGGTTCGTCAGGGAGCCATCGACGCCGGCCGCGATCCGGATAGCCTCGAATACATCGCAAAAGTCCGCGTCTGCCTGAACCCCGATCTGGACCTTGCAAAAGCAAAGCTGAAGAACACGCTGGCCTTCTACAACGTGGCCGACCACTACAAGGACATGATCGCCAGCATGGGCTTCGCCGAAGAGTCCGAGCAGATCCGACAGACGTATCGCGAGAAGGGCTTCCGCGCGGCCCAAGCCTCTGTTCCCGATGCTCTCGTCGAGCAGCTTCCGACGATCGCCGCGCGGACCGGCGACGAAGCTCGCGAGCTCCTGAAGCCCTACCTCGAAACGGGCGTGACCCGACTGATCATCCCCTACGTCACGGCAACGGACGACGCGGTGGGAGAGACGAAGCGCTTCCTCGAAGCGTGGGCGGCCTAGCCGCCGCCCGAATCGATAGCCGCCATTTGGGCGAACGCACTGCCGTCTCTCTATGATCTTAGTAGGGCTTCAACTCCTATTGGAGAGACCACCGTGGATTTTCACGAGAACTTGATCGAAGACTCAGCGGCGGTGAGGGAGATCGCGCGGACCGCTCGGCGGGTGGCGGTCCTGGGCATCAAGACCGAGCAGCAGGCCGGCCAGCCCTCATTCGACATCCCCGACTACCTCAAAGGCGTTGGGATCGTAGTGGTTCCGGTGCCTGTCTACTATCCCGAGGTAGAGCAGATCCTCGGCCAACAGGTCTATCGCAAGGTCGCCGACGTTCCTGGTGAGATCGACGTCGTAGACGTATTCCGACGTCCGCAGGACATCCCCCAACACGTCGAGGACATCATCGCGAAGAAGCCGAAGGCTGTATGGTTTCAGACAGGCATTCGCAACGACGAAGCGGCCGAGCAGCTCGCTCGAGCGGGCATCAAGGTGGTGCAGGACCATTGCCTGATGGTGGAGCACCGTCGAGCCGGTGTTGCCTAGTCGTTCCACTCGAAGGAGCCGCCGCTCGCCTCGTTGAGCTGCTCCATCTCGGCGGGGGAGAGCCGATAGCCCGCGGCGCCCAGGCTGTCCCCGAGCTGCTCCACAGTGTTGGCGCCAATGATGGCCGAGCTGACGACTGGTTGGGTGAGCAGCCAAGCCAGGGCCACTTGAGCGATGGTCTTGCCCGACGCTTTCGCGACGGTCTGGCCCGCGTCTAGCGCGCTCCACGCACGGTCTGAGGCGCCGTAGCGAGCGTCGATCCCCTCAGCCCGTGCGCTCCCAGGTAGGTCTGCTCCACGGACGTACTTGCCGGTCAGGAATCCTCCCGCCAGCGGGCTGTACGGGATGACTCCAACGCTCTCCGACTCACAGAGCGGCCGCAGCTCGCGCTCGAACTCGCCGCGGTGCACCAGGTTGTAGTGTGGCTGCAGCGACTCGAATCGGGCCCAGCCCTCACGCTCGCTGATGCTGAGCGCTTTGCCGAATCGCCACGCGGCGTAGTTCGACGCGCCAAGGTAATGCACCTTCCCTTGGTGAACCAGGTCGTCGAAGGCACGGAGCGTCTCGTCGAGCGGAGCATCGGGATCGTCGGCGTGAGCTTGGTACAGGTCTATGGCGTCTACTTGGAGACGGCGCAGGCTGTCCTCGACGGCGTCCATGATGTGGCGACGGCTCAGGCCGGCCCCATTCGGCCCATCCCACATGGGGCCTCGCACCTTGGTCGCGATGACGAGATCACGCCGATTGCCACGGTCCATCATCCACCGGCCGATGATCTGCTCGGACACGCCACCCGGATTGTCCTTCGCCCAGCGGGAGTACACGTCGGCTGTGTCCAAGAAGTTGCCGCCCGCCTCGACGTAGGCGTCCATGACGTCGCGCGCCTGGTGCTCGTCCGCGGTCCAGCCCCACTGCATGGTTCCGAGACACAGCTCGGACACCATGAGCCCGGTTCGCCCGAGCGGCCGGTACTCCATCGGGGCTAGGAATCCCTAGACGATTCGGCGCGCCCCGCGGGCGCCGCCTCACGGTGAGCGGTGATCTCGGCAAAGTGGTTGTCGGACTCATCGCGAACGATGTGCAGCGGATCCATGCCTTCCTGCACGTCCTGGATCGCACCGTAGACGACGCTCCGCATGACCATGATGCCTCGGTCGGAGCCAGCGAGATGCTCCTGGGAACGGTCCATGATGGCGCCCTGACTCTCCGCGAGCATCGTGGTCCAGGCAATGGAGTTGGGCTCCGCGACCTGGCGATCCGCGAGGTAGCGTGTGATCGCGCCCCGATCGACGCGGAAGTCGTCGGATCGCTCGACGCCGTTGAGTCGCGCCTCTTCGTCACTAATCGCCCCATCCCGCCGAAACGCGATCACGTAGCGCCAGTGGTGCGTGTCGTCCATCGGCACGTGCCACTGAACAACGTAGCCGTCGATGCCGACCCCGGGGATACCGCACAAACTCGGAAGCATGAAGCTCCGAACCTCTGTAGCCTGCTCGCCGGGAGCGCTCTCCCAGGTCGAGACCAGGCGGACGCCGAAGCTCGTCTCCTCGGGCTGGACGTCCACCTCGGGCTCGTCCTGTCCATCTTCGGGGAAGCCATCGCCTTGCAGGATGCGTTGGAGCGCGATGAGCTGAACAGGATCGACACTGCCCTCCGCACCCTGGAGGTAGTTGCATTCCTGGAAGTACTTCGTGGAACGTCGGTGGTCGTCGGGCACGCCGAAGAACTCGTACGAGGGAAGAAGGGGCGGGTCGCCCGGGCCGAGGTAGCCGAAGATAAGCCCCGCTCGCTCCATGGCGGGATAGGAGCGGTGGTGGATCTGGAGATGAAAGTCGCTATCCGGTGGCTCCAAGGGCTGCTCGAGGCAGTTCCCGGCAATGTCGTAGAGCCAGCCATGGTAGCCGCACCGGAGGCCTGTCTCTTCGATGCCTCCATAGCTAAGATCAGCACCGCGGTGCGAGCACCACCGACCCAACAGGCCGAGCTGCCCCTTGCCGTCGCGGAAGAGGACGAGATCCTCGCCCAGTAGACGGACGGCGACCGGTGGCCCGTCGGGCTCCAGCTCGTCGGAGAGAGCGACCGGCTGCCAATAGCGTCGCATGACGTCGCCGCACGGCGTGCCAGGCCCCGTTTGTGTCAAGAGATCGTTTTCTTCTTTTGTCAGCATAGGCTTCCCCGATGTAGTCCTGACTTCAATGATTCGCGCTTCTAATCTTAGTCCTCGTCGAGCCACATGAGCTTGGCTGGATTGTCGCGGATCATCGTGTGGATCTCTTCGCGGTTCATGCCAAATGCGAGCAGCGCCCGTAGGAAGATGCGCATGCCATCCAGCGAATTCACGTGCATGACCTGTCCGAAGTCCGTTCCAATGACGCAGCGATCGGGCCCGATCTCCTTCATCGTACGAATGGTCTCCATCGGGTCGCAGACGGGCTGATACAAGCTGGGAATCATCGGCTGGCAATACGTCCCGATGTATGCGCCGAGGTCGGCAAGGTGCTTCATCTCGTCGAGCAAGAGCTTGTTGAGCTCCAGCAGCGGGTGGTCCAGGACGACGCGCGCGCCGATGTCCTTGGCCGCCCGAACCAGGGGCAGCAGCTCGGCATAGTCGGTGTGGCCGAGCCCGACGCCAACGTGGTGCTCGGCCGCCATCTCCATCACCTGGATAGTCTCGGGCAAGACGGTTCCCGTGGACTCGTCCACGAGGCGCACGCCCTCGTGCTCGGGGTGACCGGCGCCTCGCCAAAAGCCATACGACGTGAAGGTCGGGAACCAGATCATCTTGAAGTTGGGATACTGCAGAGCGATCCGCACAGCCTCCGGATTCATCCCGTGGCAGGTGCCCGTGCCGCCATAGACCTGCACGCCGCGCTCCAGCTCGTCCTTCTGGAGCGGTTCCCCCTTCGCCAGCCTCGCTTGACCGCGCTCGACCATCGAGTCGATGTAGCGCTGTGTCAGATAGGCGGCGTTGGCGCTGACGTTCCAATGGTCCTTGAACGCAACTGCTCGCATGCCAGCCTTGGCCGCGTCGATCGCCACCTCGATCATGTCCTGCGCGCGGAACACGAAGTCTGGGTAGGCATGAATGTGCGTGTCGATTGCGCCGACGAGCAGCTCGTCCTCGATGCCCGGGTGGATCTTCAGGATTTCGGGGTTGTCCTTCAGCATCTGGTAGAAGTAGTCCTTCGCGTTCAGCTCGCGAACGCGATCCAGCGTCAGGGTGCGGCCGACCATGATCTGCTCGGCGGCCTCAGCATCCATGAAGAAATCGCACACGAAACCTGTACCCTCCATCCGCCCCAAACGGCGGCAATCTGGTCAATTTCATACGATGTGGGAGTCTGACCACCGCACTATAATCGACCAGACTGCCGCGGGAGGATCGCATGAACAGCCACCCCTGGGACCGGTTCCTGACCGAGAACGACAAGGCTCATCTCTCCGCCAGCAAGCACGTGCCCATCGGTTTCGGGGAGCACCCGGCGCTCTTGCTGATCGACATCTATCGCGGCGTCATGGGCGATGAGCCACAGGAGCTGATGGAGGGCATCAAGACCTGGCCGGGCCACACGGGCATGAACGGCTGGAACGCGATTCCTCACGTCCAGCGGCTGCTCGCAGCGGCGCGCGAGACAGGCATCCCCGTAATCCACGCGTCGGGCAACCCGGGCATCCCTCACTGGTCCGATCGCCGGGATGCACTGCGCGGCCGACCGACCGATCCTGAAATTATCGCGCGGAACAAGCGACGCTTCGACATCATCACCGAGGTCGAGCCGATCGATGGTGAGATCGTCGTCCGCAAGTCGGCGCCAAGCGCCTTCTTCGGCACGATCCTGTCCGCTCATCTGACCTATATAGGCGTGGACACGGTGATCGTCGGCGGTGAGAGCACCAGCGGCTGTGTACGCGCATCGGTCGTCGACGGCTGCGCCCACCGAAACCGCATGGTCGTGGCCGAGGAGTGCGTGTGGGATCGGCACGAGTCGTCGCACGCGATGAACCTCTTCGACATGAACCAGAAGTACGCGGACGTCCTCAGCACTGATGAGATCATCGAATGGCTGGGCGAGTGGAAGGCCAAGCAGTCCACTCGAGAGCTCGCCGGCGCCGCCCGCTAACCACACTCAGGTCACAACAAAGGCCGCAGCCCGTTGGGCTGCGGCCTTTTGTTGTGCAATTGGGACTGCTCAGACGAGAGCGAGCTCCGGGTAGATCTCGGGGTGGAGCTTGGCTCGCCAGTCCTCTCCGGGCGGCAGCACGCGCTCGATGGCACGGACGTGGTAGTAGCTGTCGCCTGTGCCTGGCGGGTCTCCACCCTCAGCCACTGTTTTCATCGCGTCGACGAGAAGCCGCCGCGCGGTGATCACCGCGCGGTCGGTCGAGCCAAGATGCTCGAGCGATCGGTCCACGATCGGCCCCATGCTCTCCTGGATGGCATGGTCCTGGGTGTTGATGCCTTCGATGCCGGTGAAGCTCTCCGTCCGCTGCTTCGCCCGATCGATGAGCCAGCGGTTGTCCTTGTTCCGCAGCTTGCGGAACTCGGCGTTCTGCTCACCGCCCGCGAACGTCGGCTGCCGCGATCGCCATTCCTCTTCCGCTAGGGGTCGGTCTCCAAAGCTGTAGTACCAGTTGAAGACCATCTGGTTCTCGTCGTCCGACGGCACCCACATGTGGCCGTGGATTCGCTTCTGACCCGTCGTCTCGTTCTGCGCGGCTCGAATCTGCGTGAACGGCATAACGTAATGATAGGAACGCACGTACGTCCCCTCGTCTGCGCCAAGCGCGCGAAGCGAGGCGTACAGGAACCCGTAGTCAGTGACGTCGACGTCCAGCTTCGCGGCGATAGCTCGCGCGCGCAGACCGCTCAGGCCAGCATTGTTGTTCTGGCCCGTGATAGAGCGGTGGAGAAATGACGAGTGGATGCTGTCGATGCCGCCCTCGAGGCCCTGGAGCCAGTTGCACTCCTCCCAGGTCTTGTTCACCTCGCGGTGGGTGGCAGCGACCTGGGTCCACTCGAACATCGGCGGAGGAGGCATCTTCTCTCGTGGCCCCATGTAGGCCCAGACCACTCCGCCCATCTCGACGGTCGGATACGCCGTCGCATGGATTCGGTGCTTGAAGTCAGTCTCGGCCAGCTCGTTCGGCATCTCGACGCAGTTGCCGTCCACGTCGAACTTCCAACCGTGGAAGGCGCAGCGGAGCCCCGACTCCTCATTGCGACCGAGCCAGAGCGAGGCACAGCGGTGCGGGCAGGCTTCGGCGAGCAGACCGACGCGTCCCGTTGAATCCCGAAATGCAACGAGCTTCTCGCCGAGCAGCTTTACGTTGACAGGCGGGGAATCTGGCTCCTCGATCTCCCACGAAAGCACGACCGGCATCCAGTAGCGCCGGAACACCTCACCCATGGGTGTTCCCGGCCCCGTACGGGTTAGTAGCTCATTCTCACTTTGGGTCAGCATCAGCCCTCCACATTGCAGCAAGAAGCAACCTGTGAGACGTCACAGATGAAGACTATGGTACTTCAAGCCGGCGAGGTGTGCTGGCGCGGTGTTTGGGGCACGCCCTCACCCCAACCCTCTCCCAGAGGGAGAGGGAGCAAGCCCACCAGGCAGAAAGGCTGCCAAGGGAGAGTTTAGAAGGCTGAGACGTACATCTTGTTGGGGTCGAGCTCCTCACGGATCAGCCGCACTTCCTCTTCCGACGGAGGAGGCGTGAGGGCGAGGTCCGACGGGATATCGAGGGGGAAGCCGGTGCTCTCGCGAAGATCTTCGTGGGTGACGCCTGGGTGGACCGAGAGGAGCTTCATGCGATGGGTCTCTTCGTCGAAGCCGAAGACCGCCTTGTCGGTTATTACGCGGTGTGGCCCACCACCGGGGAGACCTGCGCGCTTGCGACTATCACCACCATCGAGGTAGCCGGGGCTCGTGTTGTGGACGAGCTGCTCGACCAGCTTGCGGCGCTCGTGGCGGATGATTGCCATCGTGGCCTTGGCGTGGGATGCGATGTCGTTGGCGCCGCCCCCGCCGCCGAATCTGCGGATCCCACCGCCGTCGCGCGCAACCTCACTGGCGTTGTTGTTTCCGTATTGGTCGATCTCGAGCGCTCCGAGGAAGCCCACGTCGACCACCCCTCGGTGAAGCAGCATGCCGACCACGTCTAGGAAGCTCGTGAACGTCGTCGCGCGATACCAGTGGCGCGGGTCCGCGTTTCCGACGCCGAGCTCGATGAGATGCGGGTCGACCAACCCAATCTCGTTCAGCACACGGAGCCGTGGGGCGTGAGTCCGCTGTGCCAGCGACACTGCGAGCTGTGGGATTCCAAGACCAGCGAACACCACCTGGTCGTCGCGCAGCTCGCGCGAGCCCGCGGCGATCATCAGCTCGGAGGTCGAATAATTCGTCGCCGGCGCTCGACTCACTGTCTCACTCCCGTTCTAGGCATTCGCAGACACTGGCTCGTTGGACTCACGTGCTTAGTATCCAAGTATCGGGTCGGCCTTCAGCGCGGAGAGCGTGGCCAGCCCACCAACCTTTTCGAGATAGCCCATGTGGCTCCCAGGTTTGACGATGAACTCATCGATGTACTCCGCGACTCCTGCCTCAGTTCGCGCCTTGCCCACGTAGAGCTTGAGGTGGTCTTCGTCGTGGTCGTAGCACTTGTACAGCGAGGTCGGGTGGGCGCCGTACGGCACGTGCACCACGGCATCCACGCGGAAGCCGGGGACGACCGTGAGCTCGGGCTGCTGGCGGATGATGTCGACGGGAACCAGGTCCTCGGTGACGACGATGACTTTCTTTGCCGCCCGCGTTGCCTCGACATTCTCCCATCGCGGTCCATAGACGCGGGCATTCCCCTCGGCATCCGACATCTGGACCTGGAGGACCGCCACGTCCGGCTGGAGGGCCTTGACGAGGAGAAGGTGCTCCCCGGTGAAGGGGTCGTCCATCTCACGGACGTTGTCCGGTCCCGTCTCCTCCTTGATTCGCTTCAAGAGATCGGACCCGAGCATCGACTTCATCGGCATGAACGGGATGCCGAGCGCCCCCGCCAGATACCGAAAGGTCACGCCGAGGCTGCTGTAGTACTCGGCGACGAGCTTCTTCTGCTCATAGGCGCGGTTCACGCACTGGATGGCGCCGTACCGATCGAGCGAGCCTCCGCCGTAGATCAGGCGGCTCACGGCGCCGGCGCCGACGAGGAGGTCCGCGTCCATGCCGAACACGCAGGCTGAGAGCGTCAGATCGCGCCGTCCCTGGCGAATCAGCTCGTGGGAAAAGGCGATGGCATTCCTTGTACAGGCGAACCCGGAGAGCGCGACGGTGTCCCCATCATGAACGAGCGCGGCTGCATCGGCGAGTGAGACCACCTTGTTGTTCGCGTCCTCCTGGACTCGGCCATGACCTGCCATGCGTAACCTCCAACCCGTGTTCCGCCATATCGTAGGAGCGTTCGACCTACCGTCGCAAGGCGAGCCCGAGGTCGCAGGTGCGCACTCAGCTCGTCTTGTCGAGGTAGTCAAGCGCCAATCCCAACTGGGCCAGGATCTCCGCCCGGTGCTCGTCCAGAAGGGGCGCAGGTCCCAGGCGCAACGGCGTGCCCCCGAGCGAGACACCACTCGACACGACGCGCATCGCCCCGACATCGGGGTGGGTCACCTCTTGCACGATGCCCAGATGCTGGACTTGAGGGTCGGCAGCAACTTCGTCGAGGCTGCTGATCGGGCCGCACGGCACGTCGTGGGCTTGGAGCCGCGCCAACCACTCCTCGCGCGAGCCTGTAGCAAAGACTCCGTTCAACAATTCCTGGACGGCCTCGCGATTCTCCTGGCGCGCGGCCCGCGTCGCGAATCGCGGATCTGAGGCGAGCTCCGAGTGACCGATGGCATCCAGCAGCGCGAGCCAAAACTTGTCCGGTGAAGACAGATGGATAACGAATGGAGCGCCTACCTGGTCCGTACAGGCGAACACCTGCGCTGTTCGCACGCGGCTCTCGCGGGTCAGGACTTCCCCGCTCGCGAGGTACCGCGTCAGGTTCTCTCCGACGATACCAATGGACGCCTGCAGCAGCGAGGTGTCGACACGCTGGCCTTCGCCCGTGCGCTCGCGCGCCATGAGGGCGCCGAGGATCCCGTACGCGGCGTAGCTCCCAGCCAAGTGGTCGGAGAGGGAGATACCCATCGCCTCGGGCCGGTCGAGATCGGTGAGCTGGCTGAGTAGGCCGCTCATCGCCTGGCCGAGGGTATCGTAGCCGGGGCGCTCGATGTATGGCCCGGTGGATCCGAACCCCGTGATCGAACAGTAGATCAAGCGCGGATTGGTTTCCCGAAGCGCCTCATAACCGAGCCCCAGGCGCTCCATGGCGCCCACCCGCGAGTTCTCGATCAGCACGTCCGCCTGCTGCGCGAGGGCCCGCACTACCTCGAGACCACGCGGCGTCCGCAAGTCGACCAGGATGCTCCGCTTATTGCGATTGTGGGCGTAGAAGGTGCTGCTATAGGTGCCCGACTCCCAGGCACGATAGGGATCGCCGAGTGGCGGCATCTCGACCTTCACCACGTCTGCGCCCATGTCGGCCAACAGCAGACCGGCGAACGGGCCAGCAACGTAGTTCGTGATCTCGACGACGCGGATCCCCTCGAGCGCGGTGGTCATGTTCTCTCCTTCGGTGTCCCGGAATAGCCGGGGATTCTACTACTGGGTAATACTGCCGCTTCTAGGGCAGGCGATCGCCCGCCCTGAGCTCTCGCAGGAGACGATGCGTGCGCGTCTCGCCTGGCCTCGCCAGGAGCTCGCTCACGTCCGATGGCGTGTCGATGTCCAAGGCCAAACCTTGGAGCTCCTCGATGCGCGCCCTCACCCCCGTTTCGGCCGCCGCCTTGAGATGCCGCGCGAGGCTTCCTCGCCCGAAGCTCATCGGGATAGCCGACGGCGGGTTGAGGTACAGGGCGTTCGTCCCTCGCCCCGCACGGTCTGTTGCCATGGCAAGCCACGGCTCGCTCGCATCTTCGCCGGGACCGGCTGCCTTCGGACTGGCGACGTGTCGCCTGGAGACCAGCGCCCTAACCTCGTCAGCCGTTGCCAGAGGCGTGTCTGGAAGGAGTACGAGCGCCGACAGCGCCGAGAGGCCCTCTTCATGCAGCGCGCGAGTCAGCGCATCGTTCAGCGTGCGGACGCCGTGATGTTGGCGAAGCGCCGCGGCGCCCGCGAAGGATAGGACGTCGGGGTCCGGGGTGAGGACGCGGGGGATCAAGCCTGCGGATCTCACAGCGTCCAGCACGTCGCCCAGCATCGCGAGCACCAGGGCGCACCGCTCATCCTGGCTCAAGAGACCAGCAAGCCTCATTTTGGCCCCGGACAAACGCTTGACGGGTAGGAGTACCAAGGTCGACCGGTCGGGAGTCTCACCGGTCTGCATCACCGAACGAGGGCGCAATGCTGAACGCAATGTCTATGGCTGCGTTGCGAGAGCACCGACGGCTCGGAGCGCGACCTCCGCCAGGGCGCGCTTCTCCGCCAGCCCGGTCATTAGCGTCGGGGCTACGATCGCGCGCATGCCGAGAGCTTCGACCTGACCCGCCAGCGAGGCGTCCACCTCATCGAGGATCCATGACCCCACGATGCCCTGATACAAGCGGGCAACGCCGCACGCGGAGACTTCGGAGCCCATGCCCGCCAACATCTGCGCGGCGGGGCCCTTCACGGCGGCGCCACCGATGATCGGGCTGACCGCCGCGACTCGGTCACGACGGGCCTCGAGCGCTTGCCGAACGCCCGTGATCTGCAAGATGGTCCCAATGCTGACGAACGGATTGCTCGGGGCAATGAGGATAGCTTTCGCGACATACAGGGCTTCGATAACGCCCGGAGCGGGTGTTGCCTTTTCAACACCGTTGAGCCGAAACCCACGCACCTCGTCCTGCTGGCGGCGCTTCACGAAGTACTCCTGGAACGGGAGCACCCCCTCCGGTGTGATGATCGCGGTCTGTACCGCGGCATCCGTCATCGGCAGCAGCCGAACGCCGACGCCGAGCGATCGCCGGAGGTAGTCGGTCGCCTCCGAAAGCGAGCGGCCCGAACGCAGGAGCTTCGTGCGCATGAGGCACGTCGCGAGATCTCGATCGCCGAGGCCGAACCACGTCTCCTCGCCATATCGGGCGAGGAAGTGAAGGCAAGAGAACGTATCGCCCTGGATCCCCCACCCTTTCGTCTCATCGACGAGCCCAGCCAACGTGTACATGACGATGTCGACGTCAGGCGAGACGTGCAAGCCGTGGAAGTCGAGGTCGTCACCGGTGTTTACTATCGCCGTGACATGCTCTGGTGCTACGACCTGGACCACGCCCTGCAAGAAGCGCGCCGCACCCACCCCACCGGCCAGAACAACGACGGGCGACGGACTCGTTTCGCCGGCGTTTGAGGATGAGATCTGGTCTGGGTCTGGCATGCGGATCAGCGCTCCGGGCTCACCGGAAGAGATCCTCGGCAGCGGTCCGGACGAGAGCCTGCGCGGTTCCATCCGTCGGCTCGAAGGGCACACCTCGCACAATGGCGAATGGCACGCCGTCCGTCTTACCCATGACGAGCTCGGCAGCCGAGGCCAGCTCGTCCGCGAGCGCCACAACGGTCACCTTCAGCTCGTAGCCATATGGGTCGCGCTGGCCGGCGTAGGAATGCAGCGCGTCCATTCCCGCGACGCCGATGGCTACATTCGTCAGGCCATTGCGCCAGGGCCGGCCAAATGTATCGGTAATGATCACGGCAGGGGAAACACCCGCGACCTCGTGGAAGCGCGCTCGCAGAACGGCCGCCGATCGGTCCGGGTCCTCGGGGAGGAGCGAGACGACAGAACTGCCGACGTTGGACGCATCCACACCGGCGTTCGCGCACACAAAGCCGTGGTGCGTCTCCGAGACGAGGACGCCACGATCCATCTTCACGATGCGTCGGGTCTCGCTCAGCACAATCTCGACCTGGCGGGCGTCTTTGCCGTACTGCTCGGCGAACTGAATGGCAAAGGGGGACGGTTCGACGTCCTCCAGACGGACGATCCGGCCCTCGGCCTTCGAGACGACTTTCTGCGTCACGATGAGGACGTCATTGGTCTGAAGCGTCACGCCACGATCTTTCGCGGCGGAAAGAACCAAGGCTGCGAGGTCTGCGTCGACAGGGATCTCGCCCACGACAGGCAGCGGGATGATCCGCACCTCCGCCGGGGCGGGGCTCACGCCAGGCCGCCTTCCGCATTGATGCCCGTGATGCGAATCCCCGCTCCGGGCACCTTGTACCGAATATTGATGCCGATCAAGAGGGCGGTCAGCGCTTCCACCGTGCGGGCGTTGGAGAGGGGCCCCGCGTCAACGTAGCGCGCGCCCGATATCGCCTGGGCGAGCTTGCCAACGCGCGCCTTCGCCTCGCGGTTGTCTCCGCATACGAGGACGTCGCAGTCCATCGGCTCTTCGAGATGATCGAGATGGACCGCCGACACGTTGTGGAACGCCGCGACCACCGATACCCCCTCGGGGACCGCCTCGGCAGCCGCTTCTGCAGCCGAGCCTGACCAGAGACCCAGCACGCGCGTCGCCCGGCCGCCAACCGCCACCTCGAGTGGAACGGTCACGTCGACGAGCGTCTGTCCTGGACGAAACGCCGCCTTCACCGATTTCAGCGTCGACTGCTGAGCGGTGAATGGGACCGTGAGCACGACGGTGTCCGCGCGCGCGACCGCCTCGCTGTTCTCTGCCCCGCTGACGCTGCCCTGACCCAGCCGCTCGCGAATCTTGGTCGCCGCCTCCTGCGCGCGGGCGCCGTCCCGCGAGCCGATGATGACCTCGAACCCAGCGCGGACCCATCGCAAGGCCAAACCGGACCCTTCTGGGCCAGTGCCTCCGAGAACGGCGATGACTCCTGGACGTGCAGCGGCCGTCATCGGCTGCTCCTCATTCGTGAACGGTGACTATGCGACGTCGATGATCAGGTCTGTCATCGAGCGTCGGCGGCGAAGCTTCGGCCACGCCACAGGGTAACCAATGGTGATGAGCCCCTGCGGCGTCAAGTCTCCGGGAAGGTCCAGCGCGCCGACGACGACCTCGGGACAGAACAGCGGGGCGCACATCCAGCCCGTGGCGAGGCCGCGAGAGTACGCCGTGAGCATCATATTCTGCACTGCGGACCCGACGCTATGCGCCGCCATCATGAGCTCGGCCTGTTGTCGTTTCGGGTCGGGATACGCGTCGAGCCCGTCGGCAGAGATGCACACGATAACGACGACCGGTGCCTCGGCGATCCGTCCATGGGATTTCTCGATCTCCTGGGCGATCGCCTCGGGCGTCCAGCCGTCCCGAGTGAGGTCGTCGGTCCAGCGTTGGCCCATGGCCTGCGCAAGCCGCTGCTTGGCATCCATACCGCGCAAGACGGCGAAGCGCCACGGCTCCGCGTTGTGCGGCGAGGGAGCCCAACGACCGGACTCGAGAATCGCCTCGAGATCCGTCTCCGGCACGGGGTCTGAGCGATACGCCCGAACGGAACGACGGCCATGGATCGCGCTATCGACCCACTCGGTCAACTGAGCCGCGTCAGTCGTCGAGAGCTGGTCGGGCGTCATCGACTGCTGCGCCGTCATCGCGGACCGGCCTGCCCTCACCCTAACCCCCTCCCAGAGGGAGAGGGGACCGGGCAGCTGCCCCTGGTTTGTACCGGAACTCGTCCATCTTGATGAGGCGCTGATACGAGCCGAACCGCTCCTCGCTCGCTTCCGCGACGTCCAGCGGGTCCGGGGTCTCTGGCTCTTCGGGAAGCTCTCGAAGGATCTTGTAGGTCGTCGACCGCTCGGTCGGAATCCTTCCCGCCTCACGGATCAATCGACGTATCTCGACGGGCCGGGTGAGCTGCCCGTGGGAGGCTCCAGCAGCGGTCGAGATGCTCTCATTGACCAACGTTCCACCAAAGTCGTTCGCGCCGGCAGTCAGACAGGCCTGCGCGAAGCGCGTACCCTCTTTCACCCAGGAGACCTGGATGTTGTCGATGTAGCCGTTCAGCATCAGGCGGGACACCGCGTACATTTTGAACACGTCCGTTCCGCTGGCACCGGCGCGGATCCCCGGAACCATCTGCCTGAAGTACATCGGCGCCTCGCTGTGGACGAAGCTGAGTGGCACGAACTCCGTGATCCCGCGCGTCTCGCGCTGGATGTCGCGCAGAGTGGCTATGTGCTGCGCTCGATCCCTCGCGGTCTCGACGTGGCCGTACATGATCGTGGACGTGGTCGGAATACCAAGCCGATGCGCGCCGCTGATGACCCGAATCCAGTTCTTCACGGAGATCCTGCCCGGCGAGATCTGCTTCCGCACCCGCTCGTCCAGGATCTCGGCTGACGTGCCTGGCAACGATCCCACGCCTGCGTCCTTCAGGCGAGCGAGGTACTCCTCGATCGTGCAGCGCGAGCGGGCCGAGCCGTACAGCACTTCTTCTGGCGAGAACCCGTGGATGTGGATATCTGGCAGCTCGCGCTTGATCGCGCGGCAGACTTCCAGGTAGAGCGAGCCGTCCATCTCCGGCGGCAGCCCGGCCTGGATGCAAACCTCGGTTGCGCCCAGGTCCCACGCTTCTCGCGCGCGCCGAACGACTTCAGAGATGGGCAGGAAGTAGCCCTGCTCCTCGAGATGACCGCGGCTGAAGGCACAGAAGCCGCACCGCTTGATGCACACGTTGGTGAAGTTGATGTTCCGATTGACGACGTAGGTGACTCGATCGCCGACGGCACGTCGCCGCAGCTCGTCAGCCACCATCAGGAGCACGTTGTACCCCTGGCCCGTCGCGTTGAAGAGCGCCTCGCCCTCGTCGACGGACAGCTCGTACCCATCCAAGGCCCGATCCAAGATCGTGGCGACCGCAGGCTCGACGCTTCCTACGAGGCGATCGATCGCCCGCCCCGCATGATCGGCAGCGGGTTTGTTCGGGCGCAGGCTATCGGACCGCGAGCTCAGTTCCATCGTGTTTCCTCTTCGCGCACAAGGCCCGTCTCATCGGTCCACACTTCCATCTGGCCGCGGAGACGCTCTCGCACGAACTCGGGTCGCCGGAGATACTCCGGGTACAGGCAGAGGCGTTCTCGAAGCTCCAAGCCGGCGCCGCGCGTCGTTTCTCGCAGCGCCGCTATGGCCGGCCACGCGCGCTCAGGGTTGATATGGTCGATCGTCACGGGCGACACGCCGCCCCAGTCGTTGATTCCTGCCGCGAGGTAGCCTGCGACGCCGCGCCTTTCCACAAGCTCAGCGGCAGCCCCGAACCTGTCCCGCCCGGCGCTAGCGGCTCCGCCCTCACCCCAACCCTCCCCCATAGGGAGAGGGGGCAGTCCACCATCCTCGAGGAAAAGATTGGGCGGGGCCTGGATGTTCATCTGGGGACCGAGCATCAGCCGCGCAATCGCGATTGTACGCAGCATGTCGGTGACAGACGGCTCGGCCCAGTGTTTCATTCGAATCGTCGGCTTCACGCGGAAGTTCTGGATGATGACCTCTTGGATGTGGCCATATCGCTGGTGCAGCTCGCGGATCGCGCAAAGAGAATCGACTCGCTCTTCCAGCGTCTCGCCGATCCCGATCAGGATCCCAGTTGTGAAGGCAATTCCGAGCTCACCGGCCATCTCCATCATCTGGAGGCGAACGGACGGCACCTTGCCTTCACAGCCGAAATGCGCCTGGCCGCGTTCCAGGAGACGGTCGCTGGTGCTCTCCAGCATGAGCCCCATCGATCCGTTGACCTCGCGGAGCGCTAATAAATCGTCACGGCTCATTACCCCAGCGTTGGCGTGCGGGATCAAGCCGGTCTCTTCGAAAACCATCTCACACATCGCGGCCAGGTACTCGTTCGTTCTGGTGTATCCCACGCGGCGTAGGTGGTTGCGGGCCAGCGCATACCGCTCCTCGGGGCGCTCACCCAGGCTGAAGAGCGCTTCCTTGCACCCTCGAGCGCGGCCCGCCTCGGCTACGGCACGGACCTCATGCGGATCCATGGTATTCGCTTCGGGGTGCCCGGGCGCCTTGACGAAGGTGCAGTAGCCGCATTTGTCACGACACAGGTTGGTGAGGGGGATGAAAACCTTCCGCGAGTACGTGACGGTTCGACCGCGTCCGCGATCGCGCAGTTGTCCAGCTGCCGCGATGATGGCCGAGAGCTCATCCGGACGAGAACTAATAAGGCGGTAGCCATCATCGGGAGCCAGGGCGATGCCGCTAAGCGCACGCTCCAAGGCGTCTCGAACGCCGGACGTGAGCTGAGCCCAGGCGGGTGATTCGGTGGCCGAGATCATCGCCCGGGCGCTCCTCGTCTGCTGGCGGATAAGGGTACTCTAGGTTGTTCGAGCGGCGGGTGTCAACCGCATCACTGGGCCACATGACAAAGCGCAGCGGTCGCAGCTCAAAGCGCCCGTTGACGTCGTTACGCTACTGGATAAATGAACAAGAGCGTATCGTCGCTGTTGTTTTCGAAGGTGAAGTCGCGGGGATCTGCGCGGACGACATCGGGCGCGATTGCCAGGACACCAAAGGCGAGGATCAGCCCCAGGATCGAGCTCATGAACCGTAGACGCAAGCCACCGCTCCATCTGCCCATAGCAGCGCAGCAATATATAGCAGGTCTCTTGATCGTGCAGAACATTGGGCCCGAGGTACCTGGACGTGACTGATCTCCCGTTCAGCGACGTTGTGGAGATCCGCGGCCACATCATCGATTCCATGATTCTGCCTCGGATCATGGACGAGATCATGGACCGCGGCGGCGAGTTCGAGATCCAAGCCATGGAGGTCGGACGGCGCAAGGAGGACCCGAGCTACGCTCGGATCGAGATCCGGGCAGGCGCCAAGGAGGAGCTGGAGGCGCTGCTCGACCGTGTGGGGCGGCTTGGAGCAACGCCAGTGCGCGTCTCCCCAGCTCGGACTCTGCCTTCGCCGGCGGACGGCGTGTTCCCCGACGACTTCTACTCCACGACCAACCTCCAGACCGAGGTCAACGTCGCGGGCGCCTGGATCCCCGTAGCCTACCCTGAGATGGACTGCGGCATCCTCCTGGATGGTCAGGCGGGCACCGCTCGGTGCGTGACGCTGAATGAGGTGAGGGCTGGTGACCCCATCGTCGTCAGCCATGACGGGGTTCGCGTCATTCCGCTCGAGCGGCCGCGCCACCAACCACCCGTCTTCGCGTTCATGGGCAGCTCCGTCTCGCCGGAGAAGCCGAATTCGCGCATCATTCACGAGATCGCCAATCGTATGGAAGACGTCCGCGCCGCGGGCGAGAAGATCCTGGTTGTCGGCGGTCCGGTGCTCATGCACACGGGCTGCCAGGCCGAGCTCGTGTGGCTCGTGGAGCACGGCTACGTGCAGGCGCTTTTCGGGGGCAATGGCCTTGCAACCCACGACATCGAGTTGGCACTCTACGGGACGTCGTTGGGGGTGTCGCTCAAGGATGGGATCCCGGTCGAGGGAGGCCACGAGCACCATCTGCGGGCCATCAACATGGTGCGGCGGGCCGGAAGTATCCGCGCTGCCGTCGAGCAAGGGTGGCTCACGGCGGGCCTGATGCACGCATGCGTTCGCCACAACGTGGACGTCGTGCTGGCGGGCTCGATTCGCGACGATGGGCCGCTGCCGGACGTCATCACGGACACACAGCAGGCGCAGGACGAGATGCGCAGGATCGTGCGGGGAGGCATACAAATCTCGCTCATGCTCGCGTCGATGCTCCACGGCATCGCCACGGGCAATCTGCTGCCCGCGGGCGTAACCACCGTGTGCGTCGACATCGAGCCGGCCGTTGTGACGAAGCTCTCCGACCGCGGCACCTTTCAGAACATCAGCATCGTTGCCGATGTCGGGAGTTTCCTCCGCGAGCTGGTCAGGAACCTCGCCGACTGAGACCGCCGCCTAGCGCGGCGAATCAATGGCATGAGGACGTTCCCGGCCACCGGTTCAACAATCGAAAAGCGGTGCATCCCTCCAATTGAGAGAGATGCACCGCTTTAGCTTCGTTCTTAGACGCGGCTCTCCGCCCGAACTCGGTCGAAGCAGGTGCTGCAATAGACCGGTCGGTCACCACGCGGCAGGAAGGGAACCATTGTCTCGAGCCCACACGACGCACACGTTGCCGGGTGCATTTCTCGTCGGGACCCGAGCTCCATGCCACCTGACGCAGCTCGGGACCGCCGCACGGCCCGACAGTCAGGACACCGAGCCGGTTCGTTGATCAGCCCCTTCGAGGCGTAGAACTCTTGCTCACCTGACGTGAACGTGAAGTCAGCTCCACATTCCCGGCAGCGTAGCGTCTTGTCTGCGTAGATCACCCTGGCTCACCTCCCTGCAAGCCTCTATTGGTGGACGTTGGCGTTGAAAGCGTGCTCGCCAATCACCACCAGGTCGTACTGGAGGCCACGGTCGGACATGCATTGGAAGCGAGCGTTCAGAGCCAGACTCAAAGGTGCGAGACTCGCGCATGAACTACGCTCTGCCGGTTCTTCCGTAGGCCGGCGCGCAGTATATCGAAACGAAGTCACAAATGCAATACAAGTCCGTAACACATCAATTGTTGACCGCAATGGCGATGGGCCGACGCCGTGGAATACCGGGCCGTCGGGGATACGCCATAGGCGTTTCATCGATCTTCCGAACAACGATGAGGCCGCGATCGGGCAGTTGGGACATGCTGACGTCCGCGATCTCCTCCACGGACGCATGCAGCTCCGCCAGGGCGCGCTCTGCGGCCGAAACCTCCACGTCTACAGCAGAGAGTTTTTTCATGAGAACGGCAAAGCCCCCAACGCGCAAGAGGGGCACCAGTAGCTCGACAAGCGTCGCGACTGAACCTACCGCGCGCGCAATGGCGGCGTCGTACCGCCCACGGTGATCGAGGGAGCGACCTGCCTCCTCGGCGGTCGCGTGCGCCGCGCGGGCGTTATGGAGTCCGATCGCCGCGACCGCATGCTCCAGGAACGCGACCTTTTTCCCCGTCGAATCGATCATGGTGGTCTGCATCGTGGGAAGCGCGATCGCGAGCGGAAGCCCGGGAAAGCCGCCGCCCGCGCCCACGTCAATGAGCGAGCCGTCCGCCGCCCCAATGCGTGACCGGAGTAGCGGCGCCGCGGTGAAAGAGTCAAGGATGTGCTTCGTAGCAATCTCGGCGGGATCGGTAATGGCCGTAAGGTTCATGCGCTCGTTCCATTCGAGCAGCTCGTCGATGAATGAAGTGAGCTGCTCGGCTTGGCGGGCGCTGAGGTCGAGTCCCAGCGCCGACGCCGCGGCTTCGATTGCCGCGCGCGGCGCAAATTGTTTGGTCAAAAGACGAGCCCTTATAATTTATGTAGTAGTGACATTTACACGGCAGTGAACGTTCCTGCTGGCGTCATACGCTCCCGGTCTTAGTATGTCGCAAGGGAGGGACTCGACACTCGTGAGCGCTAACGACCAACGCGACAATGGCACCCTGACCCTCGGACAGGCCATCGGGTCCTACGTTCCCAACGTGCCCCTGGCTGACCGAGAGCTCACCTCCCGCGAGTTGAGCAGATTCAGCCGCTGGCTCGGCACCACCACCCTCATCTCGCAGATCACCCCCGTCGACGTTTCCCGCTATCAGGAGCAATTCTCCGAGTCGAGCGTCGATTTGAACCGCCGCCTCGAGCCCGTGAAGACATTCCTCACCAGCTTGAAGACGCAAAAGACGACCTCTGTAAACCTCGGCGCCTACATTCGTCTTCGTCGACCCGCGGCCCGGCGACGGGCAGGCGGTCGAACGGATGAACCCGAAGAAGTGCTTGTCACCGAACAAGGGTATGCCGCCCTCACCGAGGAGCTGAAAGACCTCGAGGAGCGGGTGCGTCCCGAAGTGACCGATCAGTTGCGCCGTGCGGCGGCGGACAAGGACTTCCGAGAGAACGCACCGTACGACGCCGCCAAGCAGCGACTGTCCGAGGTCCAGACACGGATCAACGACATTCGGAAGACCTTATCCGCGGCCAGCATCTACACCGGCGATTCCACA
>Ga0209726_10000898_pt1 | contig 52035 bp, 51 predicted proteins | sample Subgrocontami54m_FD_187453 | JGI IMG/M metagenome (GOLD analysis project Ga0209726, IMG submission 187453) | Subsurface groundwater microbial communities from S. Glens Falls, New York, USA - GMW46 contaminated, 5.4 m (SPAdes) (version 3) | ecosystem: Environmental > Aquatic > Deep subsurface >...
CCCCCGACGAGCCGCGGCTCGGTCCGAGGCGTCGTTGGTATCGACCTCATCGGCGTGCTCGAGGGCTGCTCCGAGCACTTGGTGCAGTTCGGCGGGCATGAGCGGGCGGCCGGCTTCACCGTGCCTTCAAATGAAATCGAGCTCTTCCAGACCGCCTTCGAGCAGGGCGTCCGCGATGTGGGTGTTGCGCCGTGCCTCCCAGCGGTTCCCGTGGATGCAGTATTGAAGCTGGCGTCTGTGGGGACACGACTCGCCGACCTGGTCGAGCGCTTCGATCCGTGTGGGCCGGGCAATCTGCGTCCAATGTTCCTGAGCCGCGGGTTGCACGTGCGCAACGTGGCGAAGCTCAAGGGCGGGCACCTGCGACTGGAGCTCGCGCAAGAGTGGACCGTGCGGCGCGCCGTTGCGTTTCGGCCGGCGTTCGCTGCACCAACCCCCGGTGCGCGGGTGGACGTTGTCTACGAGGTAGAGCGCAGTACCTGGAATGGCGTTGAGCGGGTGGACATGTTGGTTCGAGACGTCCGGGAGTCCACGCCGGGACGCATGGCGCCCGCCGCCGTATAATCCCGAGCACTACCCACCGCTGCCGATCGTGGTTGAAGATCGCGCTGGTCGCGTTCGTCCGCAACCGCGACCCAAAAACACGTCGCGCGATCAAACACGTCACTGAAACGGAGCGAATGCGATGCGAGACAATCAGGTCGCGCTTGCCGCGCGCAAGCGGACGCAATTTGGTAAGAAGGTGCGCTTCCTGCGCCGCGAAGGCTGGCTGCCCGCGAACATCTTTGGTCCAGGCGCGCCATCGATCGCCATTGAGATTCCGACGCGTGAGATGGAACACATCCTGACCCACGTGCCGCGGAGCACGCTGTTCTCCCTGAAGGTGGATGAGGACGTCGAGACGACCGTGCTCGTGCACGGGGTCGACCGCAAGCCCACGACCAGCGAGCTCTACCACATCGATTTTTATCGGGTATCGATGACGCACACGTTGAAGACGGAGGTTCCGCTGGTCTTCGACGGCGAAGCTCCCGCGGTTCACAACGCGGATGCAGTCATCATCCAGGCGATGAGCTCGCTGGCCGTTGAGTGTCTCCCCGGGGACATTCCCTCTCAGATCCTCGTACCCCTCGAGCGGCTCGTGGCGATCGACGATTCGATTCGGGTCGGCGATCTTGACCTGCCGCGTGGTGTCCGGGCGCTCGTGGACGACAACGAGCTCGTGGCGCGTGCGCTGGCTCCGAAGGTGTCCGAGGCCGAGGCTGGCGAGGAGGCCGCGGCTGAGTCCGCGGAAGGCGCCCCAGAGTCAGCAGAGGCGGCTGCGGAGACCGCCGCGGAAGGCGAACCCGAAGCCTCGTAATCGACAGAACGAATGCAACGAGAAGGCCCCCGCGCCGATTGACGGCGTGGGGGCCTTCTCATGTGAGTCTCGTGGTAGCGCGTGCGGGATTCGAACCCGCGATCTCCGCCTTGAGAGGGCTGAGGAGGGGCTCGGCCGAGGTCGAATCGAGGCCGTTCCCGTTCGTAGAAGGTGCGCTTCGGAACGGTGCTGTTCGGTCCTGTTCACTGCGGATTCCTGTACGCATTCCTGTATTCGGCGCAGGGCGGGGATCAGTGAATTTCGTGCCCTGCAAAAGGCGGGGCTCAGACGGGCGTTCTGCGGCCGGGACCTGGCGGAGTACTGCCGTGAGCGACTTTGGTCAGTCGCGGTAGGCGCGCCCGCGAGGGAGCACGCGAAGCACGTGCACGGTCGCCGTCGCTGGGCTCACGGCCAGAAACACGCGCCAATCGCCCACGCGGAGCGCCAGCTCGCCCGGGCGCGTTTGGACTCGGCGCAGATCGCCATAGCCCGTTTCTGCGAAGCGCTCCACCCCGTCGACGATCCGTTCGCGCATCCGGCGGCCGAGGCGGTCGAGCTGGGTGAGCGCCCGCTCGGCCCAGTCAACGCGGGCGCTCACGCGGGGGGCAGGAGACGCCGCCGCGCCTCGGCGTGGGGGACGGTCCGGCCGGCTGCGATCTCGGCCCGGGCCTCATTGAGCGCGGCCTCATCAGCCTCGGACAGCGGCTCGTCGTCGAGCGGTGCGATCAGCAGAGCCCAGGCCACCCGGTCGCCGCTCAGCGCACGCAGGAGCAGATCGGCGTCATCCTCGGTCAGTGTCTCCACCATGGCGCGCAGCTGCTCTTTGCCGGTCATCGTGGCGCCGCCACTGGCTCCCCCACCAGCTCCGACGGCGCCACGCCCAGGGCCTCGGCGAGCTTGGGCACTGTACTTAGCCTGGCAGCACCGCCGATCTCGAGGCGCGCGAGCGCTGAGCGTGACATGCCTGCTTTTGCTGCCAGAGCCTCCTGCGACAGGAATTTCGATTCGCGTACGCGCTTCAGGTTCCGAAGGATTACCGGGGGCACCTACACCCTCCCTCGCTGGGCTAATTCTCCACACGCATTGTACGCCTACGCCACAGTAACTAGACAATAGCTGTATGGATATTGTATGTTTCCTGTGCTCTGTTTGTGGCGTTACCGTCCAGAAGAGCCAGCAATCACAGGGAGGCACCGGATGATCACCCTCGCACCGCCCGCCATACCCAAGATCGTCGAGCAGGTCACCGCGGCCCAGGAGCGGGCAGACGAGGCCTGGGACACGGCCCAGCGAGCCCTGGAGCGGCGCCGGGTCGATGGCCCAGACTTCGAGCTGGCCGTCGCCAGATATCTGTTGATGTGGGCGCGTAACGCCCAGCTGACCGTAGACCTGCACGTCGACGAGCTGCTCATCGCGATCGACGAGCTCGCCCCTTGTACCTGCAGCAGGACGCGGCGCCCGGGCTGTCACCTGCAGCTCGTCGACGCTGGTGATGACGATGGGGCGTGACGGGCAGCACCACCAGCACGCGCAGCAGCAGCTGATCGAAGAACCGGACGCGCTGTTCGGTCCCGCAAAACCCGAACCCCTCCGGACGTTTTCGGCTGCCGACATCCACCACATGCGGCAGCGTGACGGCCACGCCTCGCTGTGTACCCCGTACCCGCACTGGTACCTCCGCGACGTGCTCCCGTTCGCGGTCGATATCGAAACAATCCGCTGGATCGAAAGTCTCCAGCCTTTTGGCCCATTCGCCTACGACCCCCTCGCTCATGACCTAATCGACATCATGCTGGTGGCCGACATCCGCAAGGATAAAAGCCTCTGGGAGGCCGTCCAGCTCCTCGTGGCCGATGCGATCGCCGAGCACGAGCGGCGCCACCATGCAGCCTAGGCAGACAGCACGACAACGCCATCCAGATCTCGCGCTCAGCGTAGCTGCGCAGCGGGATCCCGTGCTCCGGCGAGCCGATGAGACGCTCGCGGAGCTGGCCCAGGTGGCCGGCCGCATCGCCCTGGCGGTGCTCGAGCTACGCGCTATGGCATCCGGATCGATCGTCGCCGCGCCCGCGGACCCGCTGCCCGACCTGATGTCGGTCTCGGACATCAGGAAGCGGATGGGTAAGTCCACCAAGGAGATCTACAAGGCCATCTGAGAGGAGCGGCTCCGGGCTGCGCGCTTCCCCGGCGAGACGCGGATCTTCGTGCGCCGCGCCGACTACCTCGCCTGGCTCGAGACCCTGGAGGATCTCTAGGACGAACACTCGCCGGACACAAGGAAACACCCGCGGTACCAGGCGGTACCGCGGGTGTTTCGGTTTAGCACTCAACCAAGCCAACTATAGCCAGTGCATGGGTTGGTCCTCCACCGTCAGGTCCTCAACGAGGCCTCGGGAGCCGGGGGCCTCCGTCGGTTGGGATCCAGCACCGCCGCGGGGGGCTCACGGACCGCGCCCATCGCGTGATAGCTCCTGGCGCACAGCAGACACTCGAGGTCGCGCGGCCGCTTCACGCCAGGTCCTCGCCCGCATCCTCCGGGGGCGGCTGCCAGCCGAGCGCGATCGCCATCTTCTGGCAGGCCGATCGGTAGGCGTCACAGACGTCCTGCTTCCGCCGTTGCGCGAGCTCCCAGGTCCGCCAATGGCCCGGGCCGTTAGCGCGGTTCCGGGCCATCTTTGTGGGCGTCGACCAGGGCGAAGAATACCACGGGGCCGCCCATTCCCGCCGCATTCCTGTATTGGCCCTAAATCGACGGCCGGTTAATCTCCCCAGCGGGCAAAGCAAAACCCCTCTTTTGTGCCTGGAAAGAGGGGTTTTGGCTTGGTAGCGCGTGCGGGATTCGAACCCGCGATCTCCGCCTTGAGAGGGCGGCGTCCTGGGCCGCTAGACGAACGCGCCAGGGTCGCTTTGACGCCGAAATCCTCGGGGGAACGGCGCATTTTGGATACCTGCCACACCTGCGGCCATTGGGAAAGTGGGCGTCTGATTGTACCGCATCGACGAGGCGACGCGCTCCGGTAGAGCCCTACGGCATTACCGGGTGGGCTTCCAGAGCGCGCGGCCGCGCCATAGCGAATGTGACCGTAGCTGGGCTCGGACGGGAGCCCTCAGCCCGTGGAAGGACCGTCCCAGCTCGACGGCATGATCGGGGTATTCCCGATGATCTCCTCGGGCTGCGGCGCAGGCGTGGTGTGCTCCACTTCCTGGAGGTGGCTTCCGGTCGGCGGCGTGCTCCCGCTTTCAATTGCAAGACGCTCGAGATCCTCGAGCTGGGCGGTCGCCCGGAGGCAGACTCGATCCGGATTCTCAATGTCGAGAAATTCGGCCGGCACGCGAAGCAGGTAGTCCGCGCGTCCGGGCCGAATATGGATCTCCGTGAGCTGCTGCGTGCGGGGGTCAATCACGACCCGCTCGACGGACCCGAGCACGGTGTCGTCGTGGCCGTCGTGGACGACCATCGAACCCGGCTTGATCGCCTGGGTGCTCGCGTCGTCATACCGCTCGATGGGCTGCTGCATGTGTCACCCCCTTCCCTCTGGTATAGCAAATCGAGTCTTGAAGCGTGCACAACTCGCCTGTAGGCCGACATAACCATGAGTCCGATCCCCGGTGGGGGCGCGTGTGGGGAGGGCGGCGTGGACGATTCATAGAGTCGTCGTATTCAGGTAGCCTTTAGCTAATAGCTGTTGGCCCTTAATTGGAAACGACCCGGTTCGCAAGCAATAGCCCGACGAAGGGGAAACGTGCAGTCGACAGAGCGCGTCCAGATCGCAAATGCCGATCTGCTCATCGCGGGCCGCTATCGCCTCCGCGAGGGGATCGGGACCGGGGGGACGGCCGAGGTGTACGCGGCGGACGATCTGCAGACGGGCCAGGTCGTGGCGGTGAAGCTCTTGCGGACGGAAGCGGCTGCAGATCCGGACTACGTGGATCGCTTCAAGCGGGAAGCCCAGGCGGCCATGGCGCTCGATCATCCCCGGATCGTGCGGGCATTCGATTGGGGCACGACCGACTCCACCTACTACCTGGCCATGGATTACGTCGCCGGGTCGACGTTGCAGCAGCTCATCGCCGAGCGGGCTCCTCTCCGGGAGGACGCTGCGCTTCGCCTCGTCGCCGAGGTGGCAGACGCGCTCGCGCATGCGCATGGGCACGGCGTCATCCATCGGGATGTGAAGCCTCAGAATATCCTTCTCGACCATGAGGGTCACGTCAGGCTGACGGATTTCGGCACCGCGCGGATCATCGGGGTCCAGCGGGCTCAGACGACCGGCTTTGTGCTCGGGACCGTGCAGTACCTGTCGCCTGAACAGGCGCGGGGCGAGCGCGTCGACCAGCGGAGCGATATCTACAGTCTCGGCGTGGTGCTCTACGAGCTACTGACCGGCCGGCTCCCGTTCGATGGCGACACGGCGTTGAGTGTGGCGCTCAAACAAGCCAACGAACCGGTTCCCAGCCCGCGGATCTGGAATCCCCGGTTGTCCGCCACGGCGGAGACCATCACATTTCGCGCCCTCGCCCGGGATGCCGATCGGCGGTTCCAGACCGCTGGCGAGCTTGCAATGGCACTGCGCGGCGCGCAAGGAGCTGGATCTAGCGGCGGAATCGCCGCCGGGCCAACGGGCGTGGTAGCCGGGTCTATGCCAGATGGCGTACCGCGTGCCTGCGCCGTCCCACAGCCAGAAGCGGCGCCTCCGTCGGCCGGGGGGCGATCGCAGACGCGCATCGGTCCGAGGCGTCCAGCCCTTGCGATGCACGTGCCTCGCTTCGGCCTAGTTGCCGTGCTCGTCCTTGCCGCGATCCTGGTCGGCCTTGGTGCCAAGTTATTCGCTGGCGCGCAACAGGCGGCCGCACAGGTCGCGGTGCCAGGGCTGATTGGACTGGTTCCAGAGGAGGCGGCAAGCCTTCTTGCCAACATGGGCCTCGAGCTTGTGGTGAGTGAGCCGGCATTCAGCGATACCATTCCCGCTGGTGCAATCTGGACCCAGTCACCAGGGACTGGCGAGCGCCTCACCAGAGGTTCGACCATTCAGGTTCAGCTCTCGCTGGGCGAGGCACCGGTCGTGGTTCCAGACCTTCACGGTCGGCAGGGCAGCGAGATTCGGGATGTCCTCTGGCAAGCCCGGCTGCAGCTCGGCGCAACGCGAATCGTGGCTTCCAATAGCCTGACGGCGGGCCGGGTCCTCGATCAAGTGCCGGAACCGGGGGCCGAAGTCCCCCCCAATACTGCCGTGGACCTCGTGCTCAGCTCTGGGCAGCCAAACGCCGGGTCCGCTGTCCCAGCGCGCCCACCGATCGCGGTGCCGGCTCAGCCAGGGCCAGCCGCTCCCCCCGCGGCGGTCAACCGAGCGCCGGTCCCTGCGGGTAATTCAAACAGCGCAGCGGATAAAAGGCGGGACGAGCAGAAGGAGCCAGGGCGTGGAAACCGTGGGCGGAACTGAGACAGATCGGAGCCCGTGGGTGGACAAGCTTCGGTCGCTGGACGGAGCGCTGCTGGTCGCCTAGTTCGCTCGGGCGTCCACCGAAATTAGCTGGGCTTCGTCGGCGTGCTCGTCCTCGTCCTCGTCCTCCTCGTGATCAGGAGACCCGTTGCCGGCCGTCGCGAACATAGGTGTTGCCGTGCGCTGGCGGTAGCGATTCAGTAGTTCGAGCAAGCCGAGGAGGAACTCGCGCTCCGGCTCCTCGATCGGATCGGTCGAGTGAGGCGGCAGCGGCGCGGTCGGATCGATAGGGGCCTGTTCGAAGAACGCGTGGGCCGGAACGCCGAGCGCTTCCGCGAGCATCGGGATCTCGTCAGCTTTGATCTCCGTTGCGCCCTTGATCCGGTAATGTACCCAGACTCGATGCTTGCCGAGCCGCCGCGCCAGCTCGCTCTGGGTCCAGCCGCGCTGGCGGAGCAGCTCGCGGAGCCGGTCCCGGACCAGCCGACTATCCGTCGTGCCCGCAGGCGCGTCCGCGGTCGACTCGAAGAACGCGCGTGCCGAGACGCCGAGCGCGGAAGCTAGCCGGGGGATGTCGTCGCCTTTGACCTCCGTCGATCCGCGCACCCTGCTATTGACCCACGTCGGGTCCTCGCCCACGCGACGCGCAATCTCGGCTTTTGTCATCCCCGACTCCCGCACTAACTGGGAAAGCTGTTCGCGGATCCCCACAACTCCTCCTCACCAAGAGTGGGCACACGGCCCTACACGTGCCCGGCGACGCTGCCGGTGCCGTGGGTCGCAATTGCTTGCGTAGCATGTCACTACTGGGCATTTGTGTCAAGTCCGGAACGGATCGTAACGCTCTTCATGTGTGCACGTTAGGCACAATCTCTGCAACAGCGAGCGGTGTCCACGCCCAGCGGCTCGGCGGACGCGCCGGTGCCCCAAGACCCGTCAGCCGGTTGGAAAACTTCCCGGCGGCCGGGCGCCGAGCCGGGCGCTCCCCCTGGTCGTGACGACGATCGGATCGGACCAGGAGGCGACGTACTGCCGCCCCTCGGCGTCAGCCCGGAGAGCAATGCCGAGGCTACAGACCCATCCAATCTCAATGGGCTGATCGTTCAGCTTGCCAGTCGAGGTTCCGCTGAGCGCGGGCAGATCGGCGCCAAGGCCCGACCCCTGGAGCGTGAGCCAGGCGCTGGCACTCTTCAGCGGCCCGTGGGGGGCGACGAGGCGTGAGGTGCGCGTGCGAAGCTCGCGCTCTAGCGCACGGAGCGCCGTGCCTGGCTGGACGGCGGCGATCGTGTGCTCCCACAACTCGCCAACGATCGCGTAGAGGGCTGGCAGCACGGGGCCAGTCGGGCCGATCGCGCGCGCGTGAATGGCCCGTGTCGCATAGCCGGCGACAACCGCCTCGAGCTCACACGCCACGATGTGCCCGGACGGGAGCACCCCATGCGCCGGGCGAGCAAGCGCGCGGGGGCGCGCTGCGCTCGCCCAGCGGTTGTGCGTTGACAGCTCGCTTCCCAGCCGACACAGCTCGCCCACACCCGCTGCCCATAGCTCATGCGCGGTAAGCCCGGGTCGAGCAACACGGTCGATTTGGGCATAGGCCGCATCCAGCAAGCTCGCGGCATGAGCGAGCACCCCGATCTCCTCTTCGCTCTTGATCGCGCGGAGCGACCGAAGCGATTGACCTAGGTCCACAAGCTCGATTCCTGGCATCGCCTCTCGGAGCCCAGCGACGAACCCCGCGGGAACGGAAGCCCAGTCGTCGTCCCCGGCAAGCCCCGCGATGGCAATGCGCCGGTTTGGAACGCGCAAGGTCCGAAGCACCTCGATCACGGTGCCGCCAGGACTGACCGCGACTTCGATCGCGTTCGCAATCCAGGCGCTCGGAGAGGATTCAAAGTGGCCAGGGCGGGCGATCAACTGGGGTACCCCAGCGCGAGGGAAAACCATCCACTGCGGTGCGTCCGCCCACGCTGGCGCATGGCTCAGGTATCGAAGATCCGCACGCGTCGCGCTCGGCCCAGCGATGACGAGCGCATCCGCTTGCTCGCGCTCGAGCAACCCCCGGACCGCGTTCCAGCGCCGATCGCGCTCGGCAGTCGAGAGGGGTGGGGCCTCGCTGGGCGTAATCGCGCGAGCGGCAGCCGCGGGATCCATTAGACCTTCCGCTCGAACGACCGGCTGTTTGTGCAAATGCACAATTGAATCGGGATCCTTTCAGTGCACGGTAGCCATACGCTCGGGTTTCCCACGATCGTACGATTCGGCCCGAGAGGTGGCGGAAAAGAGGCCGACTACGGCGAGCCACCGGGAAGGGAGTCGAGGGGTGCCAAAACCGTTGCGCATCATACTCGTGATGATGGGGGTCTTGGGTGTCGTCCTCGCAATCGCCGCGGGAGCTGTCGCCCAGACGGCGTCAACTGTTCCTGCTCCTCCGGCCGCGGTATCGAGTGCGCCGGCGGCCGCGACCACGACGACGAGTGCACCGAAGATTGATTCGGGCGATACTGCCTGGCTTCTCACGTCCGCGGCGCTCGTGCTGCTGATGACGCCAGGCCTGGCTTTCTTCTATGGCGGCCTCGTCCGCAGGAAGAACGCGCTCGCCACGATCATGCAGAGCTTCATCATTATCGGCGTGATCACCGTCCAGTGGGTTCTCTGGGGTTATAGCATCGCCTTTGGCCCTGACCTTGGCGGTGGCTTCCTGGGCGGGCTCTCTTGGTTCGCACTCAACGGTGTCGGTACGGATCCGAACCCGGCCTACGCAGCGACGGTTCCCCATCAGGCGTTCATGATCTTCCAGATGATGTTCGCCGTCATCACCCCCGCGCTTATCACCGGCGCGTTTGCCGAGCGGATGAGCTTCAAGGCGTTTCTTTTCTTCACGTTGATCTGGGCGACCGTGGTGTACGACCCGATCGCGCACTGGGTCTGGAGCTGCACCGGTGAGTTGAATGCAGCGGGCGCTTGCGTCGGCCAACCCGGCGTTCTCCGTGGCTTCGGTGCCCTTGACTTCGCGGGTGGTACCGTCGTGCACATCAGCTCGGGCATCTCGGCGCTCGTCGCGGCGATCGTTCTCGGCCGCCGGATCGGCTTCGGTGAGGAGCCGCTGGAGCCGCACGATGCGACGATGGTGGTGCTCGGTGCCTCGCTGCTCTGGTTTGGCTGGTTCGGCTTCAACGCGGGCAGCGCGCTGGCGTCGGGTGCGCTTGCGACGAGCGCGTTTGTCGCAACCCACGTGGCCACAGCAATGGCAGCCATCACCTGGATGACGATGAGCTGGATTCAGAAGGGCAATCCGAGCGTTCTCGGCGCGGCTGCGGGCGCGGTTGCTGGCCTGGTGGCGATCACCCCCGCCTCGGGTTTCGTCACCCCCTCGAGCGCGATCCTGATCGGTCTGGGCGCAGGCGTGTTCTGCTACCTCGCGGTGACGTGGATCAAGGAGCATCTGGGCGTCGACGATGCGTTGGACGTCTGGGGCGTGCACGGCGTTGGCGGGACCTGGGGCGCGCTCGCGACGGGTCTCTTCGCCACGGTCGCGGTGAACAGCGCTGGCGCGGATGGCCTCTTCTACGGCAACCCGGCGCAGTTCGGGATCCAGGCGATCACGGTCCTGGTCTCGTGGATCTGGTCTGCCGCGATGACCTTCGTGATCCTGAAGGTGCTTGATGCGACGATTGGCCTGCGGGTCCGCGAAGAGGACGAGTTGGCCGGTCTAGATGCCTCGGTCCATGGCGAGGCGGCCTACGCGGTCGAGATCTAACGAACCTCGGTGACGCAGCAAAGGGGAGGGCCCACGGGCTCTCCCCTTGTCCGTTCCACGCTGCGCATGAGCGATCCGAATCTTGTACACGCTACACAAAAAAGGCCCCCTGCAATTCGTGCGGAACCACCCTACGAATGGGCAGGCCGCCGGGGCTAAAACTACGCAGATCCCAGTGGAAGAGGAGAAACAACCATGGAAATCGATGGAATCTTGGCACTCATTTCCTTCGCAGCGCTCGTGATCGTTTGGGGCTTTGCTCCGTCTTCCGGTAAGGAAGCTCCGGTTGCTGCCCCGGCCCCGCAGAAGGTCCTCGCGTAAGACACACCCTGTTCGCTTCGCCTCCCAAGCCAGCGAAGCCAGCAACACCAGCGGCCTGTGAGCAATGTTTCAAACTCACAGGCCGCTGTTGCGTTGTGAGCCGGCTGCCCTTGACGATGCAACGCGCTTTCGTGTTCCATTGGGTGCCGGGACGCGTAATTCGCCCGTCCCGCTGCGCGGACGCCGTCGGACGGCTGCCTCCAGCAGCGGCCCAATCCGACGGCAAGGAAGAGGAGGGCGAGGCTCATGGCGACGCTCACGCTTAGCTTCATCACCGGGAAGAATGAGCGCGTTGAGCCGCTCATCTCTGGCGAGGTGAAGCCGGAGGGGATCGAGCTGATCCCCACGTACTCCGACCCCAGCGAGACCTTCTGGCGCCAGCTCAATTTCCAGGAATTCGAGATCGCCGAGATGTCCCTCTCGTCGTATCTCATCGCCAAGTCCCATGGCTCTGACATGGTGGCGATTCCTGTCTTTCCCTCCCGCCGCTTCATGCACATGGAGCACTCGTATCACGTGGACTCTGGCATCAAGGAGCCGTCGGACATCAAGGGCAAGCGGGTCGGTGTCGGCGAGTACCAGCAGACCGCGTCCCTCTGGTTCCGCGGCGTGATCGAGCACGACTTCGGCGTCTCGCAGTACGACATCGATTGGTTCATGGAGCGGACCGAGGAGCTCAGCCACGGCGGCGCGACCGGCTTTGCGCCGCCGAAGAACATCAAATTCAACCGGGTGCCGAAGGACAAGAGCCTCGCATCGATGCTCGTCAATCACGAGCTGGACCTCGCGACGATCGGGCGGGCATTTTCTCGGGAGTCGAACCTTATCGACCGCTCGACCCAGATTCGGGCGCGTGACGGCGATTGGAGCAAGGTCAAGCCGCTCTTCCCTAACTACATCGAGGAGGGCACGCGGTACTTCAAAGCCCATGGCTACGTGCCCGCCAACCATGCCTACGCGATCCGAGGGGACATCAATCAGAAGTACCCGTGGGTCGCGTTCAACCTCTACAAGGCGTTCCTGGCTTCGAAGGAGAAGTGGGAAGAGCGCTTTGCCGAGAGCATTCCCTCAGGACTCGTCTTCGGCCGGGAGTACCTCAAGAAGACCCGCGAAATCTTCGGCAACGACGTGTACCCCTATGGGATCAAGGACAACCGCGACATGATTCAGACGATCATCGACTTCTCGCACGAGCAGGGCCTGACCCCGAAGAAGTTCAAGATCGAAGAGCTCTTCGCACCGAGCACGCTCGACCTTTAGCCAGCGAACCAAGCAGAAGGGGCCCCCCGCCAATTTGGCAGGGGCCCCTTCTGCTGACTCGTGCGCTGGTTAGGTTAGACGGCGACGGCAGTGGTGCAGAACGGCGAGAGTGCATTCATCTGGCACGTCACTCCATGCTTGTTGCACTCTTCCTCGAAGATCATGTGGATGCGAGGATTCTCATCCTCGTACTCGACCTGACCGCCGCCTTCCTTCTCACTCACGTCCGACACCCGGCGTACCTTGCCGTACTGGGTGGCCTGGTCCGCTCGGAGCGCGATGTAGCGGGCCGGCGTCGGGCCAGTATTGAAATGCTGGTGGTAGAAGCCTCGCGGGGAGACGATCAGCGTGTTAGCCTTCCAGTCGATGCGGCGGAAGTCCTTGTCGCCCGGCTCCCATACCAGCGTGAAGCCCACGCCGTCGATGATGAGCAGATGGGCTCCTCCGCCCGGATCCCGGCCCTTCACGTCAGGGTCAACGTGGCCCTTCTTATAGGTTCCGATCGGGAACTGGGAGATGTGGCCGTTGAGGACCGAGTCCACCATGCGCAGCATGACGTTCAGTCCGCCCGCGCCCCGCTCCTTCCATTCCTGGAGCGTAAGCGTCTTGGCATCAGGGATGAAGTTCGTCTCCCAGACCCGGCCCGGGTGGAGCTTGCCCTCACCGCTGAAGTAAGACTCGTCGCCCGAGTAGCGGTCGTCGAAGACGTAGGGGTTATTCCAGAGGAAGCGATCGCTCTTGAAAATCGACATCATGAACGGCGCGTTGTTGTGACTGATGAAGCGCGCCGGCTCATCGCCACTGTTGAAGTGCTGGTACCAGGCGTTGAGCGGGATGCCGATGAGGCTGCCGGGCCCCCACTCGAACATCCGCTTGGGGTGGCCCTCGTTCCAGACCGTGGTTACGCCGCGGCCGCTGAGGACGTAGATCATCTCCTCGAACATGTGCCGCGTTGGCTTGAGCTCGCCCCGGGCCGGGATCTCGCAGAGGTAGTGGCCCGTGTCATGCCCCGGCTTCGTGCCCAGCGAGATAAATGCGCCGGCGCCGCCGAGGCGAGGCCAGGGGGCAAGCTCCGCGGTCGTGCACTCCGGCACGCTGAACCCACGATGGATTGGGATGCCCTCACGCTCCTGCCACTCGTAGTAAGGATGTGACGTGGTGGGTTGGGTCAATGGACGAATCCTTTCTGGCGTCGAGGCGGGCCGGGGTGTCTGACCCATCCACCGCGCATCGTGCTCCCCGCTGGGTCACAGGCTTCGAGTCTTTCATATGCCAAATGGCGCGCAAAGTCAACCGGCCTCGTGTATAGAGGGGTCCAACGCTGTTAATCGTCGACTGCGCTCTTGACCGGGCCGGTCCCGCCAGCGATGAATACGGTCTTAATGTTGAGAAACTCGTGGATGCCGAAGTCGCTGAGCTCCCGGCCGTAGCCGCTCCGCTTGATGCCGCCGAAGGGCAGGCGTGGATCCGACGCGACCATCGCGTTCACGAAGACCGAGCCCGCCTCGATTCGCCGAGCCAGGCGGTCGCCGCGCGCTAGATCGCGCGTCCAGAGGCTTGCTCCCAGCCCAAAGCTCGTATCGTTCGCGAGGCGAATCGCCTCGTCCTCATCCGCAGCGCGCACGACAGCAGCGACTGGGCCAAAGGTCTCTTCACGCCACACGGGCATCCTGTCGCTCACCCCACTGATCACGGTCGGCGCATAGAAGTTGCCGGGGCCGTCGAGCCGCTTGCCGCCATTGCGGACCTCGCCACCCTGATCGAGCGAGGCGCGGACCTGCGTCTCGAGGGCATCGACCAGGTCCTCGCGCGCGAGCGGCCCGACCTGGGTCGTGCGCTCCAGCGGGTCGCCAACCTGGAGCCGCTCGACCGCCGCGACGAAGCGTTGCTCGAATTCGTCGGCAACGCTTTGCTCGACGATGAAGCGTTTGGCCGCGATACAACTCTGCCCTGCGTTCTGGAAGCGCGCCAGGACTCCGACCTCGGCGGCGGCCTGTAGGTCAGCATCCGCCAGGACCACAAACGGATCCGAGCCGCCGAGCTCCAGCACGGTTTTCTTGAGATAGCGACCGGCCAATTCGGCAACTTTGCTGCCCGTGGCATCGCTCCCGGTCAGCGTCACGGCCCGCACCCGGTCATCGGCGATGACCGACTCAACGGCACTTGCCGGGATCAGCAGCGTTCGGAAGACGCCCTCGGGAAAGCCGGACTCCTGGAAGATCTCCTCGATCGCCAGTGCGCACTGGGGCACGTTGGACGCGTGTTTGAGGACGGCGACGTTGCCCGCGGCGAGGGCTGGGGCGGCGAAGCGGATCACCTGCCAGAAGGGGAAGTTCCACGGCATGACGGCGAGAATCGGGCCAAGCGGCTCAAACGCCACCAGGCTGTGCTGCGCGTTCGTCGCCACCTCGCGGTCGGCGAGGAATGCACCGGCATTGTCGGCATAGAACTCGCAGTTCCAGGCGCATTTCTCGACCTCAGCCTCGGCCTGCGTGATCGGCTTTCCCATTTCGACGCTGATGAGGCGGCCGAAGCGCGACTTGTGCTCACGCAGGTACGCGGCCGCGCGGCGGAGAAGGTCGGCGCGCTCCTGGAGTGGGCGGGCGCGCCAATCGGGGAACGCCTTCGCAGCGGCGGCCAGCGAACGCTCGACCTCCGCGGAGGTGTGCTCTTCAAACGTGGCGACGGTCTCGCCAGTCGCCGGATTGATCGATTGCATCGCCATGGCTTCCCCCCAACGATGAGCGCAAGAGTCTCCTCAATACTACGCCCGCTTATCCCATGCGGACTTGTGCAAGCGAGGCCTAGGCGGCGTGCCCTCGCATCGGCAGGGTGCCGCTCAGGAACGTTGCCAGGACCTGGTCGAACTCGGCGGGCTGCTCCCACATCAGCACGTGCCCCGCGTGCTTGATGACCACGAGCTCCGCACCAGGGATCGCCGCGGCCACGCGCTCGCCGAGGGCCACCGGCACCATCGGGTCGCGTTCGCCCCATATGGCAAGCGTGGGCGCCGCGATGCGCTCGAGGTATTGCACGATGTCGGCGGCGACGAGCTGGCGCGCGGCGCGGATGAGGGTCATGGGACCGGCGCGGATCGAGTCCATCGCGAGAACCAGGAGGAACGCGAGCGGGACGCGGGGCAGGGCTCGGGCAAGGCGCCTCCCGTGCCCGACGAACCCCCACTCGAATGGGATGACGGTAGCGCTCACCAGGACGAGGCGGTCCACGCGCTCCGGATGCTTGAGCGCCAGGTCCGCGCAGACCAGGCCACCCATCGAGTGGCCGACGAAGTGCGCGCGTTGGAGCCCGACTTCGTCCATCCACTGCACGAGCCGGGCGGATGCCTCCTCCAGGATGAATCGCCCGGAGCGGCGACTCTGGCCGAAGCCGATGAGATCGATCGTGTAGACCCGAAACTGTCTGGCGAGGACCGGAACGTTCTTGCGCCACCAGCGAGACGAACCGGAGAGGCCATGGATCAGCACGACGGGCTCACCGCTGCCAGCCACGCTCGAGTGCACGCCGGAGCGCAGCGATACACCGAGAGGAGCACTCTCAATCAGGTCGGGCATGATTGTGAGGATAAGCGACGAGCGGTACCAGTTGGCGCCGGTTTGCAAGTGGTCCGGTTGACGCTCGCCGGGGCGCCGCTTACCATCCATTCAATACATCATCGAGACGTACATCATCGAGACGTGCGGAGGGACGCCATGTTGACCGCCGAGGAGAACGAGCGACTGACCCGCGTCGGACCCGGTACACCCGCGGGTGAGCTCTTCCGTCGCTACTGGCTCCCGATCGCCGCAGTCCAGGAGGTCAGCGACGTGCAGCCGACCAGGTTCGTGCGGGTGCTCGGCGAGGACCTCGTCCTATTCAGAGACAAGAGCGGCAACGTCGGCCTCATCCAGGATCACTGTGCGCACCGCGGCGCCTCACTGCTCTACGGCCGAGTCGAGGAGCGGGGCATCTCCTGTGCCTACCACGGCTGGCTGTATGACACGAAGGGTGATTGCCTCGAGTGCCCGGCCGAGCCGGCGGGCAGCAAGTTTCATCTGACGGTCAAGGTACGCGCCTATCCCGTCCGGACGTTCGTAGGGCTCTACTGGGCCTATCTGGGCCCATTGCCCGCGCCCGAGATTCCGCGCTACGACCTCTGGGCGCGTCGTGACGGCACGCATCGGCTCTTCGTCCAGCCGGTGCTCGATTGCAACTGGCTCCAGCCCATGGAGAACTCGGTGGATCCGTCGCACTCGCGGATCCTGCACGCGGACGTCACCGAGCGTCGCGCGGGGCGGGAGCTTCGCGATACGACGCGCGGCTTGACGGATGAGGTCTCCGCGTTCGAGTTCTACGAGCTGCCGTTCGGCATCATGAAGAAGCGGATGTCGCGCAACGGGCATCTGGACGAGCACCCGATCATCTTTCCGAACATCCTGCGCCACGGCAACGACACGCAGATTCGGGTGCCGATCGACGACAACCACACCTGGGTTGTCTTCGTGAACTTCGAGCCCTCCGAGGATGGCAGCGAGGTGCAGGAGCCGAGTGAGCTTGCCGTCGAGTATCTCGGCCCATACAAAGTTCCGGCTGGCGGAGCGCACCCCGCGGCGCGCTACACGATGGACGACGTGCAGCCTCAGGATCACATGGCGTGGGAGACGCAGGGGCCGATCGCAAATCGTGCGATCGAGCGGCTTGCCACGTCCGATCGCGGCGTCGAGCTGCTGCGCACGGTTCTCGCGCGCGAGATCGCGAAGGTGGAGCGCGGCGAGGAGCCGATCGGCGTCTATCGCGACCCGGGCCACGCCATGATCGATACGAATCACAGCGCCCAGATGCACGAGTGGAGTCACGCGGCGCGGCGTGCCGGCCGCGAGCCCTACACGCTCGTCAAATAGATCCTGATCGGCCGGCCCGCATCTCGCAACAAGGGAGCAGTATGGCCAGCGAACCACAGGCCGCGCCCAACGGCGTTAGTTTGGATGATTTCTGGAATCGCAAGTCGGCATACGATGGCTGGGTGGAGTCGACCGGCGTGCCGGTCCACGAAGGCTACTTCATCGAGGACGTGCGCACGGTCAAGCTGGGTCCATGGTTGGAACGCGAGTGCGATGCAGCCTTCCTGAAGCTCGCCGGCCAGGAGGGGATCACCGAGGCGCGCGTCCACGAGATCCCGCCCGGGGCCACGCTGCCGCCGGAGACGTTCTCCTTCGACGAAGTCGTCTACGTCATCGAAGGACGGGGCCTGACGACGATCAGCGCCGGTGCTGAGAAGCGCAGCTTCGAGTGGCAGAAACACAGCCTCTTCATCCTGCCCCGCTACTGCACCCATCAGCTCAGCAACGCGCGGGGCAACCGGCCCGCGCGGCTGCTGCATTTCAACTACCTGCCTCTGGCCATGGCCTCCAACCCAGACCCGGCGTTCCATTTCGCGAATCCATACCAGGATCCGGCCGTCCTTGGCGATCCTGCGACGTACTCGCAGGCCGTTGTCGCGAGCGGCGCCGGGCCCTTCGCCGGGATGAACTGCTGGATCGGGAACTTCTTCCCGGACATGCGGGCCTGGGACCGGCTGGATGCCTTCAAGCACCGCGGCGCGGGCGGCAGCGCGGTGTACATGCGATTCCCGTCCTCGCCCGTGTGGGCACACATGTCTATGTTCCCGGCGCGGACGTACAAGAAGGCGCATCGACACGGCCCGGGCGTCGTGATCGTCATCCCGGCTGGCGAAGGCTTCTCGGTCATGTGGCCGGAGGGCAGGGACAAGGTGTTCATCCCCTGGCACGAGGGCAGCGTTTTCGTCCCGCCGGATCGCTGGTTCCACCAGCATTTCAACGTGGCCGGCGACCCTGCGCGGTATCTCGCGCTGCACTCGCCGCGGCACATGAACGTCACGGCCGAGTTCGTCGCGGACCCCTCGAAGGATCAGATCGAGTACCCTGACGAGGATCCGTGGATCCGGCAGACGTTCGAGGCCGAGCTCGCCAAGCACGGGCACACGAGTCTGATGCCGGCCGAGGCCTACCAGGACAAGTCCTACCAATGGACGTACTGAGCCGCTAGAAGCGCCCGCGCGATACGGGAGGTGGCGTTGGTCGACTGGCTACCCGTACTTGTCGTCGGCCTGCTGGCGCTCATCCTGATCGGCCTTGCGGTGCGATACAACGGCCTGGTCCAGGCCCGGGTTCGCACCCAGGAGGCGTGGTCCGGCATCAACGTGCAACTCCAGCGGCGCGCGGATCTGGTGCCCAACCTCGTCGAAGCCGTGCGCGGCTACGCCCGGCATGAGAGCGTGACCTTCGAGGCGGTAGCCCAGGCCCGAGGGTCCGTCCAACGCGCCGCCAGCCCCGTTGAGGCGACGGTTGCAAACCTCTTCCTGGCCCAGGCGCTCGGGCAGCTTTTCGCGATCGTCGAGGCGTATCCCGAGCTCAAGGCCTCGCGGAGCTTTGCCGCGCTGATGGACGACCTTGCGGACATTGAAGAAAAGATCGCCTTCGCGCGCCAGTTCTACAACATGAATGTTTTGAGTCTGAACACCCGGATACAGACGGTACCCGACATGTTCTACGCTCGCATGTTCGGGTTCTCCACGTTTCAATTTTTCGACGCCGACGAGGGCGCCGACGTTGTTCCCCACCTGACCTTCGCACCCCCGGTCGCGGTGACCCCACCGGCGGACGTCCCCGGTGCGTGACCCGGGGAAGCCCGTCCTCGTCTACGACCAGATCGAAGAGAACCGGCGGCGCGCGCTCACCCTGATTGGTCTGTTCTCGCTCATCTCCGTTCCGACGGTCCTCTATGCGGGCGGGGTGGTTGTCGGGCTCTTTGTTCTGGCGATCAGCGTGCGGGTGGGACTGGGCGGCGTGCCGCGACTCGCACCGGCGATCCCGATTACGGGCGGCGACTTCTTCGGTTCCACGATCGGCATCGCCATCCTGCTGCTTATGCTCGTGGTGGCGGCCGCGTACTTCATGAGTGCGGACCTGATCCTGGCCGCGGTTGGCGCGCGGCGGCTCCACGAGCGGGAGGAGCCCGAGCTTCACCGCATCGTCCAGAACCTGTGCATCGGCGCGGGGCTCCCCGTGCCGCGGCTTTACGTGCTGGAAGAGGTTGGGCCGAACGCCTTTGCGCTGGGAAACGACCCCGCGAGCGCGGTTGTCATCGTGACGCGTGGGCTCCTCGAGCTCCTGGACCGTGACGAGCTGATGGGGGTCATCGCCCATGAGCTATCGCACATCGGGAATCGCGACACGGCAGCGACTTCGCTCCTCATCGTGCTGACGGGATTGCTGGAATTTCCGCGAAACGCCGTCATCAGCCTGATCAAGGGCGAAGGAGCCTCCGAAAGCGTGATCAACGCAAGCTCCTACGTCTACGCGGGGTTCGTGCTGTTCTGGCCTCTCATCGGTGTCCCAATGTCCAAGTTGTTGGACACCCTGGGGCGCGATGCCAATCGCGCTGGGACCTCGGTTTTCGGCGTATTGTGGATCGCCATCCCCGTGGCGTCGCTGCTGCACGTCGTGTTCATCGCGCCGCTGCTGGCGGACCTTGCGCGGGCGGCGCTCTCGCGGGAGTACGAGTCGCGAGCGGACGCGGACGCCGCGCTCCTCACGCGGAACCCGCAGGGGCTGGCCGAGGCACTCGCGAAAATCAGCGGCGCAACCGAGGCGCGGAGCCTCACGACGACGCCCGTCTCGCAGCTTTGCATCGTCGATCCCGTTGGCGGAGGCTTCGAGACCCATCCACCGATCGAGCACCGGATCGCCACGCTCTCAGCGATGACGGGCGGGAGCATCATGCCCTCCGCCCTCGAACAGGCAGAGTCCGAGGGGGCCGAGTGGGCGAGCGACGTGCCAGCGTCCGCTGTGGTTGCGAAGGGAGCATTTCGCCTCGAGGCATCATGCACCCTCTTCGACACGCCCACGTACGCCGGTCTTCAGATCGACGAGCTGCAGGTGGACGACGTCGTCGTGCTGGTGGAGCGCTACGATGACTTCTTCCGGGTGATTACGCCGCGAGACACGTTCGGCTACATCCGGGTTTCGACGCCCATGAAAATGGCGGCGGATCTGCCCGGGACGCCGCTCAGCACCAAGCTGTGGGTCGAGCCGCCGCCCGAGGTGCCCAAGAGGCGCCCCGATTTCTTCGGCTAGTTCATCACCCGCAACCGCAAGGCGTGGAGGATGTCCCGGGGCTCAAACGGCTTGGTGAGGAACGTGAGTGGCCCCGATCCTTTCCCGAGAACGTCCTCTGGGGAGCTCGCGAGAAGGACCACGGCCGTCGCCGGGTGTTCCGCGCTAAGCGTCGCCGCGTCGTGGATGGCGGCCCCGGGCAGGCGGGCATCGAGCAGCACATGGCCGAAGCGACGCCGGCGAAGAGCAGCACGCACTTCCTCAGCCGTGGCTGCCTGCTCGACATCGTAGCCTGCACCGCGCAGCAAGGCTTCCACCGACGTCCTGAGCTGCGAGTCCTCGTCTGCAACGAGGACCGTCCAATCCTGGCTGACCTCCGATCCCGGGGCGCTTGGCGGAATCAATCGGAGCGCGTCGTCGATCTGGCTGCGCTGGATCGGCTTGAGGATGACGAGGGCGGGGCATTCGGCGCTCTGATTGAGCTCCGCCAGGTCATCCGGGTAGCCCGTGATCGCGGCGACCGGGAGCCGGGGCCAGCGCCGGCGAACCGTGCGAATGAACTCGACCCCCGCGCGCGTATCCGGCATTCGGATATCACTCAAGACGAGAACAACGCGGCGGTCCTCTTGAAGCAGCCCCAGCGCCGTACCCGGGTCGCCGGCGACGAGCGCGCGATAGCCCGCGTGGCGAATGTACTCGCAGACGATGATGCGAGTGTTCTCATCGTCGTCGACTACGAGAACGGCTGCCGCGTGGGGGGTCTCGACAAAGGTGCCGATGCCGATCTCCCGCCGAATGAATCCCTGTTCCTCCAGCCTGTCCTGGACCCGCCGCATCGTAGCGGAGGCGATGCCAAACTCATCGGCCAGCGCGGGCACGCTGGCAATCCTCGTCCCCTGGCTCCAAGCGCCGCTCTCGATGAGCTCGCGAAGCTGCAGATAGACGGCCATTGCCCGAGGTCCAAGATCAACCGGCACGCGTTCCCCTCCGTCGGGAATTGGCACAGAGTTCGCACATGTTCTGCCGAAAGGAACAACCTTGTCAGTTTGCCCGGTTCCCGCCCATTATGCAAGGCATAGCCGCGCCCAGCGCGCATTCTGCGCTCTCACGGCGCCCATCTAGCTCCCAGTGACCCGTAAAATAGCCCTAAAATAGCTCTTCACCATCGGGGATTGGGCGCGAACCGCGATCCGCCTCGACTTCACCCGCGATTGCCGCATTTGCAACGACGGTGGCGTTTTCAATGGAATCGGGAACGGGAATCGGGAACGACGCGATTGCGGCCGGCACCCGTGGCTCCTGCGACTGTTGCTCGCTGGATGGGGGCAGCCGAACGCAGCATCCGTGACGGACATCGCCCGGCAGCTCGGGCTGGCGGACGGCGATCCAGACCGAACGTTGCTCTTTCATGCGGTGGGGCTGGATCCAGACCTCTTGGGTGCGGAGGCCATTCTCATGGACCGAGGCGTGGACCGAGGCGCTGACCCGGACGTGCAGCGGTGCCTGCGCTTGTTGATCCGCATCGGAGCGAGCTTTGCGAAGGGCGGCGTGCCCTCTGACGTCGTGAGCGCGCTCGTCCGCGGCAGCGGTCCGGTGCGGTGAGCGGTTGACGCGGCGAAATCCCGCCTGGGATTCTCCACCTGGCCGGGGCAACGGAAGCTCTCGGTGCGGGCCCGGACGCCGCGCTCCAGGCTCAACAGGGCGTAACGATCGTCCTCGGCCTGTTTGCGCTCCGTCAGGTCGCGGATGACTTTGGCGAAGCCGATCGGTTCCCGGGCCGGGCCTTGGAGCGCGGTGATCACCACACTCGCCCAAAAGCGCGAGCCGTCCTTGCGGACTCGCCAGTGTTCTTCCTCGAACCTGCCCTCGTCGGTGGCCACCTGCAGTACATGCGCCGGTTTGCCCCGACGCTGCTCGGTCGGGGGGTAGAAGATGGAATGGTGCTTGCCGGTGATCTCCGAGGCGCTGTACCCCGTGATGCGCTGGGCGCCCCCATTCCAGGTCTCGACCTGTCCGGTCCGCCCAATGAGGAATATCGCACAGTCTTGGACGCTCTCCACCAGCAACCGGAAGCGCGCATTCTGGTCGTGGGTTGCTGATAGAGATTCCTGCAAATGAGCCTCAGTCTCCTGGCAACATCGCTATCGTCAGAGAGCGAAGCGGCATTAGAACCAACAGGGGTATTGCGGGAAGTAATAGCTTCCGCTCCCGTGGTGTCTCGCCTCATTACCAGTGTAGCGCGGTCAGCTCTGGGCGCGACACCGTCATCCTCAGGCCACGAAGCAGTCAGCTCGCGAAGCCCCAGGGGCAGCGACGATCCACCGAGCACGATGAGCCCAGTTGGGTCCTTCGGAGCGTGGTCGTCTTCTGAGTTCTTAGGCACTCTGGCGAGCAGCGGACAACAGATTTGCGTTCCCGATGTATGGATGACGAAACCCTCATGTCGAAGGCGTCTGCATGAGCTAACGTACAGAGCATGTGGCCGCTCGTCAGCTCTTCAGGCCGGTCGGAGATATCGCCATGGCCCGGTCTCTTGGTGGCTCCCGAGCGCTGCTGCGCTTCATCGCGACAACGCCGGATCCGATCCTCTCACGCTTTGATCAGCAGCCGTTGGTGCCAATAGCTGTGCCAGGCGTATTGCCGCGCTGGCGCCGCTGTTGCCGTGCGTGGTCCCTCCGGATTACGCTGTGACAGGGCTGCGTCGCGACCGAGGACGAGGCACGATAGCTGGGGGAGACATCATCCCCGCCAAGGGAGCCGAGCGAGTGCGAGGAGAGCGGCGAGGCCCGGTCGATCAGGAACCCCAGGGTCTTAACCGCGGTCCTTGACCTATTACCCTTCGCGTTGCTGGATAGCAGCGTCGATTTGGATACGCATCTGGCGGCGCTTGCTGAGCGGATTCGCACCACCCTTGCGGCGGATGCCGTGCTCATCCTGCTCGCGCTCACCAATGGCCAATCGCTTACCATGCGCGCGCAGGCGGTGTCGGAAGGTAGCCAGGATCTCGCCTCGGCCGGCGGACGGATCACTGACTGGCATAGAGATCGCGGAATCGTGGGTTGGGTCGTGCGGACTGGCCAGTCGACCCTCGTCCCGAATACGGCCATAGACCCACGCGCCCGCACTCGCACGCCAGCGGCCGCGCAATCGGTGATCGCGGCACCGCTGCTGGTGCGCGGCCAAGCTATCGGCGTCCTGCGCGTCAGCGCTCTCGGTGCGGGTCGCTTCCAACCATCCGACCTGCGCCTCGTAGAGGCATTGGCGCTGGCGACCGGCATCGTGATTGAGAATGCTCGACTGTCGGCTGAGGCGCGTGGGCATATCCAAGCGCTCGAGGACCGCTCGCGAGAGCTCGAGGAGCGCTCGCGGGAGCTCGAAGCGCGCTCCCAGGCTCTCGAAACGCTGGCGGAGCTTGGAACGTTGGTGCTCGAGTCGGTCGATTCCCAAGCCGTAGCTGAGACGGTCATCGACCGTGCCTTGCCCCTGGGCCCATTCGATGTCGGCATGACAAACTTGCTCCAAGGCAACCGTTTGGAACTGGTCGCCGCCCGAGGACTGCGGGACCGGGACGATACGGCGGTCTACATGGACAGCGGCGGAGCCGGCAGTCGCCGCGGGGTTGCCCGGGTCCTCGCTACCCAGGAACCGCTCGTCGTTGACGATGTCCAAAGTTTCGACGGCCTCGGCATGTTCAAACGCGAGGGGGTGCGCTCCGGCATCCTCGTCCCGATTCGCGCCGGGGCCGACGTGCTCGGACTCCTCGCGCTTGGTAGCCGGAGCTTACGCCAGATTGCCCCGAGCACCGTGCAACTGGTCACCGCGATGGGCAGCCAGGTTGGCCTAGCCATTCAGAAGGCGTGGCTGCACGAGGAGACGGATCGCGCCCGGACGGAGCTGGAGGCCAGTAACCGGGCGCTCACCGAGGCGACCCAGGCGAAGAGCGCGTTTCTCGCGACCATGAGCCACGAGATTCGCACCCCGATGAACGGGGTGATTGGGATGACCGGGTTGCTGCTCGATACCCCCCTCTCCTCCCAGCAGCGGGAGTTCGCCGAGGCGACGCGCGCATCCGGCGAAGCACTGCTAACCATCATCAATGAGATCCTCGATTTCTCGAAGATCGAGGCTGGCCGCCTCGACATCGAGCTCATCCCATTCGATCTCCGGCAGGTGGTCGTGGATGTCATCAGACTGCTCGCCGACTCCGCCCACAGCAAGAGCGTCGAGCTCACATACCTGATGGATGATGACGTCCCGACCGCCGTCCGCGGCGATCCAGGACGCATCCGGCAGGTCTTGACCAACCTGCTTGGCAACGCGGTGAAGTTCACGAATGACGGCTCCGTTGCCATTCGGGTCAGCGTCGCCGATGTGAGTGACGACATGACGACCGTGCGCTTCGAGGTGGCGGATACCGGCATCGGAATCCCTGAGGAAGCACGCTCGCGGCTCTTCCAGCCGTTTTCCCAGGTGGACTCTTCTACAACGCGCCGGTACGGCGGCACCGGGCTGGGCCTCGCGATTTCGCGCCAGCTCGCCGAGCTGATGGGCGGAATGATCGGGGTCGAGAGCCAGGTCGGTCAGGGGAGCACCTTCTGGTTCACCGTGCAGCTCGAGCGGGAGGCCCAGCAGCCGAGCGCGCCGGTTGCCCAGAGTGCCCCGGCGCGCGTCGTACCACCGGATCGGCAGGTTCCGCGCGGGCTGCGGCTCTTGGTCGCGGAGGACAACGTCGTGAATCAGAGGGTCGCCATCCACATGCTCGCGAAGCTCGGCTATCAAGCCGATGTGGTGGCCGATGGGAACGAGGCCGTCGAAGCCCTGGCCCGCATTCCGTACCCGCTCGTCCTGATGGATTGCCAGATGCCGGAATTGGACGGTTACGCGGCGACCGCGACGATCCGGGGCCGCGAGGCCGATCGGCGCCACACGCTGATCATAGCCATGACCGCGGGCGCCATGACGGGCGACCGGGAGCGCTGCCTCGCCGCGGGCATGGACGACTACATCGCCAAACCAGTGCGCGAAGCGGAGCTGGCTGCCGCGCTCGCGCGTTGGTTGCCCGATGCCACGGGCGTCTCGGAGCCGGACGTCGCCCCGGCAGCCGGGGACGAAGGAAGAGTCAATCGCGCCGTGCTCGGAAAAATCGGTGATCCGGCGCAAGGCGGTGACCCGGCGTTCCTCGGCGAACTGATCACCATCTTCCGCGAGGAGACCCTCCCCCTGGTTCAGGCGATGCGAGCCGCTGCCCAGACGGACGCCGCCGGGCTCATCCGACCGACGCACACGCTACGAGGCAGCGCTGGATATCTCGGAGCGACTCGGCTCACGGCGCTTTGCGAACAACTCGAAGCCCTCGGGCGGTCCGGCACCCGGCACGGCGCCGCCGCACTGGTAGACCAGCTCGAGCAGGAGGTCGCCGACGTCCTGCAAATGCTGGAACAGGAAGCGCAGCGCTGGGCGGCCTGATGGTCTTTGATTACCAAGGGCGCCGACGGTGTGTTCGCGAGCGCCGATGAGAGGCGCCACGCCCCGGAGTTGCTGGGCATTGCCGAAGGCCTCGAGGGGCTGGAGAACACCGCCGTGGCGGACTACCTTCGGCGCGCCGGTATCGATGCCCAGCTCAAGCTCGTCTCGGCGAGGTTCGCCAGCGACGCGGAGTTTCAGTCGAACTTCCCGGCCTGGCGAGGAACGCAGGCGATGCTGCCCAGCCGCCTCGCCACGGCAGCGATCGCAACTCCGGAAAACCGGTGGAGCGGCATCAACAAGAATGGCTACAGCAATCCCGAGCACGACCGGCTCTACGACCTCTGGACCAAGGCCCTGGACCGCGCCGAGCGCAACGACCTGCAAGTCCAGCTCTACAAGAGCATGAACGAAAACCTGCCCGGCCTTCCGCTGTATTTCAATTTCTGGGTCATCGGCCACCGCGCTGAGCTGGAAGGACCCCAAGCGCGAGCGCCGGAGACCGTCCCGCTCTACAGCAATCTCTATGCATGGCGTTGGGTGCGCTGAGCTCGCGACCGGCTAGTCTTTGAGGTGAAAGAACCGGATCGCGTTGCCGGCGAGCATCTTGGCCCGGTCACCCTCGGCGGTGTTGCTGCTTGCTCGTGAATAGTTATGACCAGGGACCGTGCCTGGCTGCACGGTCCCTAATGGGCTGCGGGACGTGGATTCGAACCACGATCAACTGATCCAGAGTCAGCCGTCCTACCGTTGAACGATCCCGCAATGACTCCGCGCTTCATAATACCAGCCAGATTTCGCCCCGGGCAATCGGGCGCGGTGCTGGAGTTCCTGGTTTGAGATCATCCGCGGGTACGTCTACGCCGCCGCGCGCGATCAACTGGGCGGGGTTGAGCCACCTGATGGTGGTGTACGCCACCTGGAGCAGCACCTATCTCGCGATCCGCATCGCGGTGCGCGAAGGGTCCGGCTTCCCGCCATTCTCGATGGCGTGCGCGCGCTTCCTGGTGGCAGGGCTGCTCCTCCTTGCCTGGTCGATGCTGCGGAACGGCCGGATCTCGCTCTCGCGACGCGATGTCGGCTTCGCCGCCGTGTCCGGCCTGCTGCTCATGGTTGGAGGAAACGGGCTCGTATCCTGGGCGGAGCAGCGCGCCGATTCCGGGTACGCGGCGCTGCTCGTCGCAACGGCGCCGATCTGGGTTGCCTTGATCGAGTCCGCGCTGGAGCGGCGTCGACCGACGTTGCTCCTCATCGCCGCGCTCACGGTCGGCTTCGCGGGCGTGGGCCTCCTGACGGCGCCCGCACTTCTCGGGGGCATTCACCTCGCGCCCGTGTCGGTGCTCGCCCTTACCGCCGCGCCGATCCTCTGGGGCATCGGCACCGTGGTCCAGCATCGGCAGGGGCAGGCGCTCGACCTGTATGCGAGCTCGGGTGCCCAGCAGGTCAGCGGTGCGGTCGGCCTCGCCGGCCTCGCCCTTCTGGTCGGCGAGCCGGCACCGCATCCCACGGGCGAGGCCTGGTTGGCGTGGGCGTACCTGGTGGTCGCAGGGTCGCTGATGGGCTTTACGTCGTTCATCCGGACGTTGCGGCTCCTGCCATCGAACATCGCCATGACCTACGCGTACGTCAACCCCGTCGGCGCGGTGCTCCTCGGGTGGCTCGTGCTACAGGAGCCCATCACCGGCTGGACCATTGCGGGAGCAACGCTCGTGCTCCTCGGCGTCGCAGGCGTCTTCCGGGCCCGCGGCGGCTGACTACTGAACCGCGCAGATGTGGATGCCGCGGCGGCAGCATCGGCATATCCAGGGGATGACCGCACCGGGGTCCCGTCAGGGGGTGGGGGCTACGCCGCTTGGAGGCGAGCGACGGCCCGCTCGAGTCGTTCCATGACGCGGGCGCGGCCGAGGACTTCCATCGTCTCGAAAAGAGGCGGGGTGGCGGTCTTGCCCGTGCAGGCGATTCGAGTTGACATAAAGAGCTGGTTCGTCTTCAGCTCGAGGCGCTCGGCCAGGGCACGGAATGCCGCTTCAAGCGCCGCGTGTTCGAAAGGCTCCGTCTGCTCCACCACCTGGCGCGCCTGGCGCAGGGCCTCGACCGTCTGCTCGAGGGTCGCGCCTTTCTGGACGAGCGTCGTGACGTCGTAGTCCAGCTCTTCGTGAAGGAAGAAGTCGACGAGCTCCGGGCCATCCGCCAGGGTCTTGAGCCGATCCTGGATGAGGGCAGTGATCGCAATGAGCTGGCGTCGGTCGAGCGTTCCGGCCTCGGGCGGCAGGAACGGCAGCAGGCGTTTGGCCAACTCTTCGGGCGGCATCGCCCGGATGTAGAGGCCGTTGAACCATTCCAGCTTGGCGTGGTCGAAGATGGCGCCGGTGCGATTCACGCGCTCCAGCGAGAACTGCGCGACGAGCTCGTCGAGCGAGAGCACCTCCCGATCGCCGCTTGGCGCCCAGCCGCACAGCGCCAGGTAGTTGAGGAGCGCCTCGGGGAGATAGCCCGCCTCCTGGAAGGCGGCGATGCCGGTCTCGCCATGGCGCTTGCTCAGCTTCTTGCGGTCGGGGCCCAGGATGGTGGGCAGGTGGGCGAAGATCGGTGGCTCCCACCCAAACGCGTGATAGAGCAGCACGTGGCGTGGGGTGCTCGAGATCCACTCCTCGCCGCGCAGCACGTGCGTGATCTCCATGAGGTGATCGTCGACGAGATGCGCCAGATGGTAGGTCGGGAAGCCGTCCGACTTGAGAATGACGAAGTCGTCGAGCACCCGGTTTTCCCAGGTGATCTCGCCGTGAATCACGTCGTCAAACGTCGTCGAGCCCTCCAGGGGGACCGCGAAGCGCACGACCGACTGCGGGTTGCTTGCATCGAGCACGGCCCGCTCGGCGTCGGTCAGGTTGCGGCAGCGCCGATCGTAGCCCGGCGGCTCCTTGCGCGCCTGCTGCTCCTCGCGGAGCGCGGTCAGCCGCTCGGGGCTGCAGTAGCAGCGGTACGCCATGCCGGCCCCGATGAGGCGTTGCACGTGCTCGTGGTAGATGGGGAGCCGCTCGGATTGCTCGTACGGCGCGTAGGGGCCGCCGACGCGCGGCCCCTCATCCCAGGTCAGCTCGAACCACTCGACGGCCTCCACCAGCGCCTCGATGGCGCCGGGGACGAGCCGCTCGCGGTCCGTGTCCTCGATCCGGATGACGAACGTTCCACCCCGTTGACGGGCAAAGAGCCAGTTGAATAAAAAGGTCCGAAAGGTACCGATATGGGGGAGGCCGGTCGGGCTGGGCGCGATGCGGACACGGACTGGCGCCGAGCCTGGCGAATCGGTGCGCAGGTCCGTCACTCGGCGATCTCGTCCTCCCCCGCGAGGGGGGAGGACGCTGGCGGCGGCTGCGTGGCGGCGGCCCGCTCGCCGTTCGCGGCGAGCTCGCGGAGTGCCGCGAGCGTCTGCTGCAGGTCCTCAGGCGGCTCCGCGGTGAACGTCAACGTCTTGTGCGTCGCGGGTGAGGCGATCGTCAGCTCATGTGAATGAACGAACTGGCGGTTCAGGCCGGGCGGCGGCTGGCCGTGGCCGTACACCCGATCGCCGGCGACGGGGTGGCCGATGTACGCGAAATGGACGCGAAGCTGGTGGGTGCGGCCCGTTGCGAGCACCGCGTCCACGTAGGTGTAGCCGGGCAGGCGCTCCAGCACCTTGAACTCGGTCCGCGCGGGGCGTCCGTCCACGCGCGCTGCCATGCGCTGCCGAAAGACCCGATCGCGCCCGATCGGGACGTCGATCGTGCCGGCGTCCTCCTCGATCGTGCCTAGCACGAGCAGGCGATACGTCTTGTGCGAGTGCCCGGACTGCATCGATCGCTGCAGCGCGGCAACGGCGTCCACCGTTTTGCCGGCCATCATGACGCCGGAGGTATCCTTGTCGAGGCGGTGAACGATGCCGGGGCGCTGCTCGCCCGTCGGGTCGCGGAGCTCCGGGAATCGGCCGAGCAGGGCGTGGACCAGCGTCCCCTCCTCGTGGCCCGGCGCTGGGTGCACGACGAGGCCGGCCGGCTTGTCGATCACGACCATGGCCGCGTCGTCGTAGAGCACGTCGAGCTTGATCGAGGTGTCTGGTTCGAGCAGGGCAAATGTGGCGACGGGGTGGATCTGGATCCGATCGGTCTTTCCCAGGCGCATCGCGGGCTTCACCCGATCGCCGTTCACGGTGACCGAGCCAGCCTCCACGAGGCGCTGCCACTCGGAACGCGAGTGTTCGCCAACGAAGCGGGAGAGGTAGGAGTCGAGCCGCGAGCCGACGCCCCACGGCGCCACGGCGTGAACCGTGATCGGACCGTGCGCCGGAGGCCGAGCGGCTGCACGCGCGGCGTGGGCCGCCTCCTGGGCGGCCCGACCGCGGCGGGATCCAAAGATGCGTCTAGCCATCCCGCTCGTCCGACCCCTTCATGAGATGGAAAGCGAGCACGCCGACGCCAACGACGATCGCGGAATCGGCAACGTTGAACACCGGCCAGATCGCCACGTCGATGAAATCCACGACGTAACCGAACCGGATCCGGTCCATCAGGTTGCCGATCGCGCCGCCAAGCTGGAGCCCGATCGCGATGTTGAGCAGGAGGCTCATCTTCGGGAAATACCGGTAGCTCACCAGGATGGCGCCGATGACCGCGATCCCGACGATGACGAACAGGATGCCCTGGTTCTGCAGAATGCCGAACGCGGCGCCGCGATTCGCGACGTACGTCAGGCGCAGCAGCTCGCCGACGATCGAGATCGATCCGTCCGGCCGCTGGAGCAGGTAGTACTCGGCCAATCGCTTCGTCACCTGATCGAGGACGACAATCGTTCCCGCGGTGAAGACCGAAGCCCCGAGCCGGACCAGAGCCCGGCGCGTGGCGTGCGATTGCTCCGTGGGCGCCATTGGATAGGCGGGGGCCTCTTCCATTAAAAAGCCTGCCGTGAATAGACCTGTCGTACCGGCAACGTCTTGTCCATCACGTTACGCGACCTGCCGAATCGTCAAGGTGACGTCCTCTCCGTCCAGCGTACCACTCCAAATCGTCGCTTCATCTGACCCATCGCCGACCGGTGCCCGAACGGCCACGTCCACGGCGCCGACCTCATCTCGGATCCGGTCCGCGCTCGTCGCGATGAGGCTGGCGAGCGCGGGTGAAGCCTGGTAGCTGAGTGTGATGCGGTCCTCGACGTTCAGGCCGGCGTCGCGTCGCATCGTCTGCACGCGGTGCATCAACTCGCGAACCCGCCCCTCGCCGAGCAGCTCAGGTGTGACCGCCTTGTCCAATGACACGGCGAGGCCACCCTGGAACTGGAGATCCTGCGCGACCGCCTGGTTTTCGAGCGGCTGGAGCGAGACCGCGACCTCCTCTGGTGTCAGCACTTGATCGAGCACCTGCACGGTGCCGTCCGGCTGGATGGCGTACTGGCCCGCCTGCAGCGCCCGGTTGATCTCGGGAAACTTCGGCCCGAGCCGTGGACCGAGCAGACGAGGGTTGGGCCGCACGACTCGCTGCGCGAACGCGTCGACGTTCTCCGCCAGCTCGATGCGCTTCACGTTGAGCTCGTCGGCGATCTCGCGCCGGAGCTCTTCGGACAGCATCAGGTCCGCGCGCTCCGCGGCGATCGTCAGTCGGGGGAGGGGCTGCCGCACCCGGATTCCCGCCTCGCTGCGCGCGGCTCGGCCAAGCGCCACGATGGCCCGGGTGAGCTCCATCTCGCGGTTCACGGTCTCGTCGATCAAGCTCTGGTCTGGCTCCGGGTAGGGCGTCAGGTGCACGCTCTCCGGCGCGGATGAGTCCCACGAGCGCACGAGATTCTGATACAGGTCCTCGGCCACGAACGGCATGATGGGCGCGAGAAGGCGGGCCAGCGTCACCAGGCACTCCGAAAGGGTGGCGAATGCCGCCAGCCGGTCCTTCGGCTCGGCCACCCGCGAGAAGCGACGCCGGCCCCGGCGGAGGTACCAGGTCGAGAGGTCGTCGGCGAAGCGGTCGACGCGCACGACGAGGGACGCAACGTCATAGACGTCGAGCCGATCGCGGGCATAGGCCACGAGGGCCTGGAGCTGCGACAGGATCCAACGATCCATCGCGCTGCGGGGCAGGTCGCGCGGCACCGCCGCCGGCGTGAACTCCTCCACCTCGGCGTAGGTGACATAAAAGCTATAGACGTTCCAGAGCGTAAGCAGCTTGCGGTGGACGTCCTCTGCCGGGCCGTAGCCGAAGAGCAGGTTGCTCTGGATGCTCTGGCCCGCGTAGAGCCAGCGCATCACGTCAGCGCCCATCTTCTCGGCCGCCTCGTCGAACCAGATCGCGTTGCCGAGGCTCTTGTGCATCGGCCGACCGCTCTCATCCATCAGCTTCTCGTAGGTGAGCACGCGCTCATAGGGGGCTTTGTCCTCGAGCGCCACGCTCATGAAGAGCATGCTGTAGAACCAGAGCCGGATCTGCTCGCGCATCTCCGACACCCAGTCAGCGGGGTACCATTTCGCCCATTCCTCGCGGTCCTTCAGGTACCCTGGGCCGAGCGTCGAGAATGGCACGATGCCGGCGTCCAGCCAGCAGTCGCCAACCTCGGTGATCCGCTCGGCCACTTCGCCGCAGTCCGCGCAACGGATCTTGACCGCGTCAATCCACGGCCGATGGAGCTCACGTACCTGGTCGAGGCCGGAGACGGCGCGCTCGCGCAGCTCCTCCATGGAGCCGATGACGTTCAGCTTGCCGCAAGCCTCGCACGGATAGAAGGGCAGGGGCAGGCCCCAGTACCGCTTGCGGGAGATGCACCAGTCGCCCATGTTGTTGAGCCAGTCCTCCATCCGCTTGCCGGCGAAGGCTGGCGTCCATTCGACCGTCCGGGCGGCCGCGATCATGCGGGGGCGCAGGGCATCCGCGGACAGGAACCATTCGCTGACCGCGCGGAAGACGATCTCCTGACCGCAGCGCCAGCACGTGGGATAGCGGTGCAAGATCTCCGCGACCTTGAAGAGCCTTCCGTGTTGCTCGAGCCACTCGAACACGGCGGGGCGTACGGTATGGACATCCATGCCAGTCAGTGGTCCGAAGCCCTCGTAGAAGCCGCCGTTGTCGTCGATCGGCACGATGACTGGCAAGCTCTCGCGCTGGCCGACGTCGAAGTCCTCGGCGCCGCAGCCGGGCGCGATGTGGACGATGCCGGTCCCCTCTTCCTCGCCAACGTCGGTCCAAGCGACGACGCGCGGCTGGACCTCGGCCTGGGCCGGCACCTCGGCGAATGGGCCCATGTACCGCCAGCCCACGAGTTGCTCGCCCTTAAGGATCTCGTCTGGAAGCACACCCTCACCGAATAGCGCGGTCACGAGCTTTGCGCTGAGGTAGTACGCCTGGTCGCCGGCCTGGACGCGCGCGTAATCGAGGTCGGGGTGGACGGCCAGAGCAACGTTTGCGGGTAATGTCCAGGGCGTGGTCGTCCAGACGAGAAAGAATTCGCCCGATCGATCGACGATCGGCAGCTTGATGTAGACCGAGGGGTGGGTGACTTCGCGGTACGAGTCGGTCCCGATCAGCTCGTGCTGGGAGAGGGACGTGCCGCAGCGCACGCACCACGGCATCGTGCGCCACCCTTTTGAGAGCCACCCCTGCTCGTGGCAGCGCTGCAGGAAGTACCAGATGTGCTCGATGTTGTTGTCGTCCATCGTGAAGTAGGAGTGGTCCCAGTCCATCCACTGGCCCAGGCGCCGCGACTGCTTCGTGATGGTCTCCGCATAGGTCAGCACCCGCTCGCGGCAGCGCTCGGCGAAGCGATCGAGTCCGTACTCTTCGATCTCGCGCTTGGAGTTGAGCCCGAGCGCCTTCTCGACCTCAACTTCGACCCAGAGGCCCTGGCAGTCGAAGCCGTTCTGGTACCGCTGGTCGAAGCCCTGCATCGCCTTGTAGCGCTGGTAGATGTCCTTGTAGGTCCGGCCCCACGCGTGGTGGACGCCCATCGGGTTGTTCGCGGTGATGGGTCCATCGATAAAGGAGTAACGGTCGTTCCCCTCGTTGCGGGCGCGGAGCTGCTCGAAGATCTTGCGCTCTTCCCAGAAGCGCAGGATGTCGTGCTCCAGCGTGGGGAAATGGACCTTCGCGGGGACGGGCTTGTACAAGGTGCCTCCGAGGGTTGGGCAGGGCGCTGACAGCTCGCGGGGACGAGCCGGGATCGCGGCACGGTGCAGAGTCAACGAACCCAGGGTGCCGTGTTGGGAAAGTTTACCAAAAGGCCCGGGCGCTTCCCGGAACCGAACCCATCCGGTCTTGCCGACTTGATCGTCGAGCATCCTGGCGCCAGGGGATTAGGGAGCTCAGGGGAGTGCAGAGTCGTCAATCCGCATGAAGTGCACGTTACAACTACGCCACAGTGTAGACCCAGCATCATTTGTACACCCTGGAGGCCGCTAAAATGTGAGGTGGCTTTGCCGAATGGCGGAGTTGGCGACCCGCGTGAAAAAGGGGAGGTGCAAATGCGAACCAAGGGGTTGCGGCGAGCTCTCGCTGGAGTCGGGGCCGCGGCGTTACTCACGTTGCCAATGGCCGCGTCAGCGCAGGCTCCACGCGCGAACGACGGCAAAAGCCTCGCGGATGAGCCCGCGACGACGCAAGCATTATTCCAGGCCGCCTGGGGCGACCAAGCAGCGACCGAATGGGTCCAGGAGCACAACGCTGAGCTGGCTCGAATCGCGCCAGCGACCGACCGCGACACGCGCGACACGGGCGGTATTCCCGGCACCGGTGCTCGTGGCGCCGGTGGAACGGGCGGCGACACGGCTGATACCGGCGGGAGCCCGGGAACGGGCGCGCGAGGCGCGGATGACAAGGCCCCCGGTGTGCAGGACCGGCCCGCGGCTCCCGGCACCGGCCAGACCGGCACCGGCGCGGCCACACCGGCGGCCCCGGGCAGCGCGGCGACCGTACCCGCTCCTGGCGCGATGCCGCCCGGTGCAATGCCTCCGGGTGCAATGCCTCCGGGTGCGATGCCGCCTGGTCCTATGCCACCTGGCACGACCGGCGCAGGTATGACCGCTCCCGGTATGCCCGCGCCGGGTGGCGTTGTCCCGCCCCCGGCGGCCAACCCATCGATGCCGGCGGCTGCGCCGGCCGCTGCACCGGCCGCGGCCCCCACGCCGTCCTTCGGGGTGGTGCGGGGCGGTTCACGCTAGCCACAGGTACCCCGGGCGCGCATCGCTCGCCGCAAGCCACAGCGTTTGAAACCAGCCCCTCCGCGAGAATGGCGGAGGGGCTGGTTTCATTTCGCCTGGGCGGGAAGCCCAGCTCGTTGGACGCCCATCTCGTTGACGAATGTAGACGGGATGTAAACCTTACATAACAACTTGATTTCACCGACGGCTGGCGCGTCTAATTCGCGAAACCTCCCCCTCTTGACTGAATTCGTCGCTCGACATGTCGGTGCGAGAAACCGCGACATTCAAGACCGGGAGGCTCGATTGCGGAGGACGCGGCTCGGGCTCTGGCAGCAGGGTAGTACTTGACATAATCATACCTTCGGAGGGTCCATGCAGCAGGGCGGATCGATCGCACCGGCCATGAACGCACTGGACATGGCGCTCGAGCAATTTGATGCGACGGCAGCTCGTCTCCAGCTCGACCCCGGACTTGCTCGGGTACTCCGGGTCTGCCAGCGCGAGCTCGCGGTGAACTTCCCGGTGAAGATGGACGACGGCAGCGTCCGGGTCTTCGCGGGCTATCGGGTCCAGCACAATCTGGCCCGGGGCCCGGCCAAGGGCGGGCTCCGCTACCATCCAGACGTTGGCATCGACGAGGTCCGGGCGCTCGCAATGTGGATGACGTGGAAATGCGCGGTGGTCGGCATTCCGTACGGCGGCGCCAAGGGCGGCGTCGTCGTCGACCCGAAGCTGCTCTCGCGCCCGGAGCTCGAGCGGCTGACGCGCCGCTTCACCAGCGAGATCTCCATCGTCATCGGCACGCTTCGGGATATCCCGGCGCCCGACGTTGGGACCGATGCGCAGGTGATGGCCTGGATCATGGACACCATGAGCATGCATCAGGGGTATTCGGACCCGGGCTCGGTGACCGGCAAGCCCCTCAGCATTGGTGGGTCCGAGGGCCGGACCGAAGCGACGAGCCGCGGCGTCATCTACACCATCGAGCAGGCAGCCCAGCGGCTCGGACTCGAGCTCAAAGATGCTCGGGTCGTGGTTCAGGGCTTCGGCAACGTCGGCCAGCACGCGGCCCGCATCCTGCATGAGACGGGGTGCCGGGTCATCGCGGTGAGCGACTCGCGTGGCGCCATCGCGGACCCGAGTGGCCTGAACCCCGCGGACGTGCTGCGTCTCAAGGAAGAGACCGGCTCGGTGGTCGGGTTCCCGCGGGCAACCGCGATCGGCAACACGGAGCTGCTCGAGCTCGAGTGCGAGATCCTCGTGCCGGCCGCGCTCGAGGGCCAGATACACGCGGGCAACGCCGAGCGCATCAGGGCGCGGATCGTCGCCGAGGGCGCCAACGGCCCGACGACACCCGAGGCGGATGTCATCCTCCAGCGCCGGGGCATCGTCGTGATCCCGGACATCCTCTGCAACGCTGGCGGCGTAACGGTGAGCTATTTCGAGTGGGTGCAGTCGCGCGACGCGTACTTCTGGTCGCTCGATGAGGTCAACACCCAGCTCCGTCGCATTATCGTGCGCGCGTTCGACGACGTAGCCCGAGTTGCCGACGACCAGCACCTCACGCTCCGCGAGGCCGCGTACACGCTTGCGGTCCGCCGTGTAGCCGACGCGCTCGGAACGCGCGGGATCTACCCTTGAGCCTATGCCGACAGCCGTAGCGGGCGAGGCTTCCAGGGGAAGCCCGCAATGCTTGATGGTAGAGATAATTCACATTATCGTTACCAATGGCGGCGCGTGGATCCCAGCAGGCGCGCCAGGCGCGGGTAGTCCACCTTCGACCCGCTCCGCCGGTCGCGCGGCAGGCGCGCCAGGAGCGCGACCTCGGAGATCGGCCAGCCACGCGACGCGATGAGCGCCACGATCTCGGCTCGGGCGCGCTTCGCATCCTGGCGGGTCGGCAAGCGGACCGCCGGCTCGACGGCAAGGATCGTACGCGTCGCACCGCCGCGGTGAACGACGATCAAGGCCGCGTCGGCGACCCATGGGAGCACAGCCGGAACGACTGGCTCGACCTCGGCGGGAAACAGCGGCCCGGGGGCGACGTTGCTCGCGCGCCCCATGAGCCAGAGCTGACCTCGCTCGTCGAGCCGGCCGATGTCGCCCGTCGGCAATCCGCTTGAACCGTCCGGCGGCGGGGCGACGTTCGCACCAATGACGTGCACGGTCCCCACTTCCCTACCCGGCCGATCGTCGTCGCATCGTTCTGTCAACTGGCTCGCTCGTGCCGAAGTGGGGAACGGGTCGATCCGCACGTTGGCGATCGGACGCCCCACGCAGACGCCGCCACGTGCCACCAGGGCCGGGCCGATTCCATGCCGGGTCGCTTCGGGCAGGACGGCAATACTTTTCAGGACGAACCACCTGCGATGTGTTATGTAAACTTGCTCCCCTCCTGGTGATGCCGGCGCTGAATCCTCGTAAGCGAAGGTGAACCCAACCGCCTCGCCCATGGGATTCTGGATGATGCGGGTCAGCTCGGGATCGCAGCGCCGGGCAATCGGCGCGTAGAGCGCCATGAATTCGTCGAGGGATAGGGGGTGGAACCCCCAACTACCGGGAAATGCCGCGGAGGCGATGCGGTGAATCGCCTCCAACTCGTCCGAAAGGTGGCCCAAATCAATCGGCCGGTCGCAAAAGCCCTCCGCAACGATCCGCTGCAAGCTGCGGCGTCCGTCTGCGATCGGCCGCGAATTCTCGACCAGATGCGACGTCGCGCGATGCCCAGGGACGTAGCCCAGATCCGTGAGCGCCTCCACAAGTCCCGGAGTGGGGGCGGGCTCCATAAAGAATTGCGGAGGTGCACCGATCGGGCCCAGCGTGAGGCGATGCCCGAACCAGGTTGAGAGCTGGACCGGGCAGCGGATGAGGCCAGCGCCGGACTCAGCTAACCAGGCCTCGGCGGCGCTGATAGCTGAGCGCAATGCCCGGGCGTCCCCGCGGTGCGCGACGAATCCAATGGTCCCGACCGGGACCGATCCAGCCGATTGTCTGGGATCGATGGCGGCCACGACGCGTGCCGCGAGCGAATCACCGTGGAAGACCGCGAGGGCACGAAAGGCCCCGACCCGCAGGAAGGGATGGTCCGGACGCAAGAGCTGCCGTTCCCAGTCATCGAGTCCGAGCGGTGAGTCGGGTGCCGAAGCAGGAGAAAAGAATGCAGCGGCCTCGATTGGATCGAAGCGCTCGACCGTGGGGGTCACAGCTCGGATGGCCGGGGCTGGTCTCGACCGACGCGGGCCAGCCGCCATGGCACGTCAGCCGCCAGGATGACGCCCGCCAGCGCGGTGCTGAAACCAGCCAGCGTGGCTGCTGCCATCTCGACCGACGATGCGGCCGCTGCTAATGCGGTCAGGGCGGCGATCGGCACCGTGATGTTGTCCGTTCCGCGTGGAGATGCGGCCTCGACCATCGCCACCGCGCCGCCGACCGCGAGTCCGATCAGCAGCGCGCCGCCCGGCGTCATGGTCAGGGCGAGAATGATGCCTGTCAGGACAGCGGTCACGATGAACGTCGCCGCGGATCCCTCCATGGACCGGGTCGTTCCCCATACGCGAAAGTGGTGGCGCCCGTAGCGACGGCCGACCAGCCCGCCAGCGGCGTCGCCGAACGCCAGCGCAAGCATCGCGATCGCGTAGCGCGGGAAGTCGCCGTGAGCCCAGACGAACACGATTCCTACAGCAATCGGATAAAGCGATCCTGCTCCCGGCGTGCCAACGCTCGCGATGGAAGAGTCTGTGATGAAAGAGCCTGTGTGGAATACGTGTGCGTCGCGGTCGGCGGCAGCTCGGCGCGGTCGCGCGCTTCCCGGTAGCGCAGCTCCTGCCGGCCCGGCTGGGGAGGTCGTTTCCGTAGCATCCTTTGGCAAGCGATCCGCCAGCGCCTCGCGACACGGGATCAGCCTATACTGGCAACATGGAGCACCTCCCGGGCGGCGATCTGGTAGAGGCGGGCCTGCGCGACCTGGCGGCCGGCGTGGAATCGGTCCCAGCGCTGCTCGTCTCCATCGGTGCGCCACGCCTGCGGCAACTTGGCTTCGCCGTTAGCAACCCGCAGCCAAATCCCGAACTGCGGCTGTACGAGCGTCTCGCCCGCGATAATGCGGATGCGGCCCACTCCCGCTACAACGCGCTGGTCCGGCGGCTCGTCAGCTTCGAGCGAGCGGCCGCGTGCGCGAGCTAGCTGACCTCGAGCGCATCCGGCGGTTCATGAGGGCCCTTGGGGCGGAGGCCGACGGCGAGTCCCGGGTCTATTTCACAGGCGGCGCAACCGCGGTCCTTCTCGGCTGGCGGCTTATGACCATTGACGTGGACATCGCAATCATGCCTGAGCGGGACCGGCTATTCCGGGCGATCGCCCGGCTGAAGAACGAGCTGCACATCAACGTCGAGATGGCCTCACCGGCCGACTTCATCCCCGTTAAGCCCGGGTGGGAGGCTCGAAGCCCTTTCGTCGCAAGGGAAGGACGCCTCTCCTTTCACCATTTCGATCTCTACGCCCAGGCGCTCGCCAAGGTCGAGCGCGGTCACTCGCAGGACATCGCGGACGTACGCCAGATGGTCGAGCGCGGGCTCGTCGTACCGGCGGCAGCGCACGAGTATTACGCGGCCATCGAACCGCTTCTCTTTCGATACCCTGCGCTCGACCCGCGATCATTCCGGGCGGCGGTGGAGGAGGCATTCGGACCGCTGGGCTAACCGAGTACCCCAACGCCCCCCCGGTATCCTGCTGTCGGCGTTCCAGTCTCAGCGCCCAAGTCCACGCGATGGACGGGAGCTTGCATGGAATACGTGTACGTCGCGGTCGGCGGTGGACTCGGGGCCGTCGCGCGTGTTTGCGGTGGCGCAGCTTGTCGCGGCACGGCGAGCCAACGGCTGCGTTGGGCTACGTGCTGATGAGCAACCTGTTGGTGATACTGGCCGCGTTCCTGGGGATCGCCGTCGCCCGATTTGCCGCGGCGAGCTAGTCTCGCGCGGCAGTCGCTTGGCCGTTGGAACGGCAAGAGGCGCGGCCACCGCTCCGGCAGTCGCGCCTCCGCCGCTTTTTTCTTTCCGCGGGCGAGCGCGTGCGAGATTGAAGGTGCTAGCTGCGCGGCTCCCGCGACGGACGGTCCCGTACCGGGGGGCCGTCTGGGATTTGGAACGTCATCATGCGCTGAATCATCTCGGTGGCGCGCTCGAGCATCTGGTCCGCGCGCTCCTGGGTCAGATGCCCCTCGGCCACCGCCTGATTCACGTGCTCGCGTGCGCTGTTGATCATCGCGTTGCTGACCGTCTGAGGATCCACGCCGTGGGCGCGGGCCGCGCCTTCGAGCGTGTTGCCGCGCAGCTCGTCGCGAAGCTGCTCCCGGCTGATCCCGATCGTCCAGCGACGTTTCATGCTCTGCTTCCTTCTTCTCTGGTTTGACCTTGATGTTGCCGCGTCTGCCAGGTTCCTGCACCCCGCCAAGTCGCCGGGGTGGCGCCTTCATCTCCGCGCCACCTCCGCGCCACCCCGGCCAGCCGTACGCTCTCTAGCGATGAACCGTGAACGGGTTCGCCGGCGGATGCACGGCATGCTCGCCCATGAAGATCCGACTCACCGGCGCGGGCTGACCGTCGATCTTCAGATTCAGAACGACCGCCTCGCCGCCGTCTACCCGGAAGTTCAGCGCGTCGATGCCGGCATAGGTACGGAAGTGGAACCGGATACGTTGGTCGCTCTCCCGGATGACGTAGCCGTCTGAATTCTCCGGCCAGATCAAGTCGACGGATTCGAACGTCCCGTCGGTCTCGACGACCCCTTCGTAGACGTGCGGGCCGCGAGGGTTGGGGCCGGTCGTTGCAAGGTTCAGACCGCGGGCGTCGTGCCAGAAGTAGTAGCCCACCTGGCCGCCGGGATGCAGGTTGTCGGGGCGCCCCTCGATCGCGTGGGGCCAGGCGAGCGCCGTGCCGACGAGCGCGAGTGCGCCAACAACGCCGGCGGGAACCGCCATGGACCGGTGGAGCGGGAATGGGAACCGCATCGGTCACTCTCCTTATCGCTGTGGAGTGGGGTCGTAGCTGCGTCGAGTGCGCACTCAATAGGGAAACGCACGAGTGGGGCGAAAAGTGTGGTGCTTACCCATCAGGGTCCAATTTTCAGGGTTGGCGCAGGGCCGGGGGCGTGCGGAAGGGGAAGGCCGGGCGCGGTGTCACGCCAGGTGGGGCGTCGCGTGGTACGAAGCCCGGCCCGCCCTCGCGGCGGAACAGCTCGGGGCGCGGCCTCTCGGCGGGCGCTTCGATAGGCTGGTTTCCGTCGCCCTCTCCCGGCGCAACGATGTCCATGGTGCGCTCGTACTCCTCCTGCGCGGCCCGGAGAATCCGCGCCATGAAGGGGCGGCGGGCGGGGGGGATGCGCGCGGCCAGCGTCTGCATGAGCTCCGGATCGTGGAGCGCGCTTTCCCGGAGCTGCTGACCCAGCCGGGCCACCTTCGCCCGCGTCTCTGGCGTCAGGCGGCCGCTGGTTTGATTCTACGGGGAGTTTTCTCGCCCTTACGAAGGGTGGTTCAGGCAAGACGGCTCAACGGATTCTCGTCGAGCTCTCTGTAGAATGGTCATTCTCTCTCCGCATTATCACTGCTAACCCCGGGTGTCAATCGACCGCCCCCGCGCGTGGGATAAGATCCCTTCCCCGCTTGACGCCCACGCGGCGAGCCGTCATGCTGCCACCGTCACTGCACGATTAACGACAGTGATGACAGAAAAGAAGGAGCAGACATGCGGCGAACGATCTTCCTGGTGAGCGTGCTTCCCTTCGCCTCCGCCTTTCTCGGTGGCATGCTGGCTTTCAGCATCATGGCCCCACCGTGGGCCACCGCCCAATCCAGTGATCTCCAAGAAGTGCGCGCGTCCGCGTTCGTCGTCGTGGGGCCGGACGGCGCAGTCGTCGCTCGTCTCGCACCCGGTACCGAAGGGGCCGGGAACCTTAGGCTGAACAGCGTGGAAGGCACGGGGCGTGTGGCTCTCACCGGCTCCGGAGCGTTGAATGTCTTCGCTGAGGACGGAACAACCCTCGCCTTCCGTGCCGGCTATGGCACGACGGCGGTAATGGGCAATCCTTCGGTCAACGGGGTCCAACTCGGGCCGGATGGGTCGGTCAGCACGCTTCCTTGACGCCAAGTGGATCCAGCAGATAACTGCTAGACAGAGATGGCAGTCTGATCTGGACTGCACCGGAGCATGCGGGAAGAGCGCGTCCGGCGAAGCGAGCTGACGACTTGCTGCCCTTGGGAAGGAGGTAAGCGCCAGATGATCCTGAAGATTCTGGGCCAGATAAAACTAAAGATTACACCTGCGCCGGCCGTTAGGGCGCTTACGTTATGTCCATTGGCTACGCCCCACTGAGCCCGCGCCGGCGTCATTTCGGTGGGCTCGGCGGACGCTGTGCCCGGTATCCTGCTGGGCGCGCGCCAACTCAGCGCTGAGAGAGTCTGTATGGAATACGTATGCGTCGCGGTCGGCGGCGGGCTGGGTGCGGTTGCGCGCTTCGCGGTGGCGCAGCTCGTTGCTGTCCGGCTCGGCATGGCATTCCCCTTCGGGACGTTGCTCATCAACGTCAGCGGAAGCTTTGCGATCGGCGTGCTGATGGTCGTCCTGACCGAGCAACTCGCAGCCGATCCGCTCTGGCGGTTGCTCCTGGTCGTCGGATTCCTTGGCGGCTACACGACCTTTTCGAGCTACACGTTCGAGGTCGTGGGGCTCTTGCGGCATGGTGAGCCGACGTCAGCGCTGGGATACGCGCTGATGAGCAACCTGCTGGGGATCCTGGCGGCGTTCCTCGGAATAATCGTCGCCCGATTTACCGCGGCGAGCTAGCGGCGCTGCGGCAGCCAAGGCGCTGAACGGCAAGAGGCGCGGCCACCCGTGGGAGGGCCGCGCCCCTTGCGAACTCCTGGATCCACGGTCTGCGTTAGCCGCGCGGCTCCCGCGCCGGCCGGTCGCGCATTGGCGGTCCGTCCGGAATCTGGAATGTCATCATGCGCTGGATCATCTCGGTGACCCGCGTGAGCATCTGGTCCGCGCGCTCCTGGGTCAGGTGACCCTCCGCCACGGCCTGGTTCACGTGCTCGCGAGCGGCGTTGATCAGCGCATTGCTGACCGTCTCGGGATTCACCCCGTGCGCGCGAGCCACGCCTTCGAGCGTGTTCCCGCGAAGCTCTTCGCGGAGCTGCTCGCGGCTGATGCCGATCGTGGTCGCCGCGACCTCCGCTTGGCGGCCCATGGCCATACGCGCCTGCATGAACCGCGCGGGTCCACCCCACGCGCCCGGTCCTACACGACCGGGCTCGCGCTCGCCGTCGTCCCCGCGGAATTGGAATCCACCGGGCGGGCCGCTCCGCTCGCCGTCCTGGCCGCGGAATCGGAATCCACCAGGCCGGTCGCCGCCCTCGCCGCGCCGCCCGGCGCGTGGACCATGCTCGCCGAGCCCAAGCTCGCCGCGGGCCTCCGCGAATGCCTGCCGAAGCTGATCAGGCGTCACGCCAAGCTTCTCCGCGACGCGCTCCATGAGCTGGCTCACCCGCTCCTGGCCGGGGCCTCGCCGGGCACCATCGACTTGGTGGACGTCCCCGCCGGGGAGTGTCGCAGCGCTCACCGCGAATACTGCGAGACCGCTGAGAATGCCGAGGGCCAGGATGATCCCGATCGTCCAACGACGTTTCATGCTCTTCCTCCTCGTTTCGTTGCTATCCATATTGCCAGGTCTCGCCGGGTTTGCTCCCGTGCCAATCGCGCGCGTTGAAGCCATTAAAACTGCCGGCGTGTAGCGGTCAATAGGAGAACGCACGAGGGCGACGAAAAGTGTGGTGAGCCTTGCTACGGCGTTTGGCGAAACGCCGGCGGTGTGCGGAATGGGAAAGCCGGACGGGGCGTGCCGCCTGCTGAGGCGCCAGGTGGCGCGAAGCCCGGTCCACCCTCGCGGGGGAAAAAGCCCGGGCCGGTTCGCGCCGGCGCCTCGGCAGGGTGTTCCCCACCCTCCTCCGGCTCAACGATGTCCATCGTGCGCTCGTACTCCTCCTGGGCCGCCCGGAGGATTCGGGCCATGAAGGGGCGGCGCGCGGGCGGGATGCGCGCCGCCAGGGTCTGCATGAGCTCTGGATCGTGGAGTGTGCTTTCCTTGAGCTGCTGCTCGAGCCGCACCACCTTGGCCCGTGTTTCCGGCGTCAGCCGGCCACCGGCCTGGCGGTCCTGCTCCACGGCGATCGCGACCGCCCGCATGTGCTCCGCCACCTCTTGTGCCAGGTCGTCACCGTGCTGGGTGGCCCGCTGGTCGTCCAGGCGGCGCAGCTCGCGCAGCCGAACTTCCACCAACCGCGCGCGGAACGAAGCGCGATCGATGTCGTCGCGAACGATGATGAGCCGCGCGTTCTCTTCGGCCCGTTTGATTCCGTAGAGCGGCTCGCCGGGCAGCGACTCCTGCGACGCCGCAACTCCGCCGGCTGCGACCGACCCGGCCGCCACGACCGTCACCATGGCGAGGGCCACCGGCCGCAGTGCGGCCGACCAATTGAAGGACCAGCTTTGCCACCAACGACGCTGGGGGCTCACCTGGATCTGCGCGGCGAACTGCGCGCGCGCCAGCCGCGTGAAATTCGGATCGGGGTCGACCGCGACACTCGCGCGGACCGCGCGCGCCGCTTCCAGCAGCGGCCCGAGCTCCGCGGACTCGTGAGGGTGCTCGGTCAGAAACGCGTCAATTTCGGTCTCATCGGCCGCGATGCGGGCGAGTCCCTCTTCCAGCAGGTCATCGCGATTCAGATTCACCTGCTTCCTCCTCCCGCCTGGCCCGCAGCGCTCGCCTCGCGCTCGGCCATCAATGCCCGCAGCGCCTTGAGCGCGCTGTACTGCAACGACTTCACCGCGTCGACGCTTCGCTGCATCACCGTCGCCGTCTCCGCCACGTTGAGCTCCGCCGCGAAACGAAGGTGCAGGACCTGCCGCTGGGCATCACTGAGCCGGTCCATCAGCTCCGCCACATCTCCTGCCTCGAGGTCACTCATCGCCCGCTCCTCCGGATCCGCGCCGACCGTGTGGTTGAGCACGGTCACCAGCGAGCGCTCTTCAGCCTTCGCCCGGCGGACGCGGTCGACCAGCATGTTGTGGGCGATGCGAAAGAGCCAGCTCGCAAACGGTGCGCCGCGCGGCTGGTAGCTGCCAATCGATCGCAGCATCCGCTCGAACACCTGCTGGGTGAGATCCTCCGCCTCCGCCCGGTCGCGCAGCCGTGCGTACGCATAGCGGTAGACCCGCTCGAAGTGCGTTTCAAAGAGGTACGCCAGCGCGCTGGCGTCGCCGGCCTGCGCCCGGCGGACCCAGCTCTCCTCGTCAACCAGGCGGCTGCCTCCCGACCCACACGCGCGGCCCGGATTCGGATCCACGCGTTCCCTCTATTAAAGGAAACGAACGAGATGGCAAAACGTGTGGCTTTTTCCGCCGCCGGAACTTCCCATTCGTCGCGATCACAAGCCCGGCACAGGTGTTCGCGAGTAGCCATTGGGCAGCGTGGGGGTTGGTAGGATTGAGCCAGGCCGAGCCTGACCCGCAACAGGCGGCTCACGCCGGGAGCATGCTGTGGCCCAACCCTCCGAACGCCCTGCTGGATCGCTCGAAGACGCGAAGCAGGCGTTCCTCGACTCCATGATCGGGAAGTCGCCTCGCACGGTGACGACGTACGCGTCCGCCCTCCGTCGCTTCGACGAGCACCTACGGGCAAAGGGACGCGAGCCCGCGGCGTTCCTCCCGACCGAGCTCGGCGAGTCTGCCCTCCAGGACTTCCAGACCTGGCTCGTCCGCAGCTATGGTCGCGACGACAAAGCCACGATCGGCACCTACGTCGCGGGCGCCCGCGCCTTCTTCCGCTTCCTCGCCCGGCGCCGGCTCCTCGCCCCGGACGTCTCGTTCGAGGCAATTCGCGATCAGGCTCGGGATGGCATGGGCCGCGGCTCGTATCGCGCGCCGCGGGTCGACAGCCGCCTCCCCCTCATCGTGCTTTATGTCAAGTCGATTCCCCTGCCCGATCCGGCGGTCGCGCGTCAGGCCTGGCTCGAGGTGCTGCGGGACCGCGCCTTGATCTTGACGCTGTTCAGCACGGGTATGCGGCGCGAGGAGGCTGCCCGTCTCGATCGCGCGGACTTCGACGATGGCTGGTCCACCCAGGCCATCATCCGGGGCAAGGGCGACCGCGAGCGCGTCGTCTTCTTCTCCGACGAGGCGCTCGAGGCCCTGCGCGCGTACTTTGCGGCCCGCGCCGAGGATTTCGCACCCGCGTTCATTCGCCACGACCGGGCCCGCGGCCGGCCCCGCGCCCGCGGCACCAACTATCGGCTCTCCCCGCTCTCGATCTGGAAGACGGTGAAGAAGATCAGCAAGCTTGCGGGCGTCCCCGCGACGACCCACGACTTCCGGCATTCGAAGGCTACCGTGCTGTTGAACCAGGGAGCCAAGCTATCAGAGGTGCAGGACATCCTCGGCCACGCGAGCCCGGAGACAACGAAGAAAATTTACGCCCACTACGAGATGCAGCATCTCCGCGACGCCTTCGATCGCTACAGCGTCTCGGCCGAAGAGCTCGCAGAGCGCATTCGGACCCGGCGGCCGGAGCCCCCGGGCAACTAAGCGTCCCCCTGCGGGTGCCCCTAACTTTGTGCTCCGTCTCGTCGGGTTACGCCCTCACCCGGCCTCGCCCGCTCGCGCGGGCTTCGACCGGCCTCTCCCAGAGGGAGAGGCGACACGGACCTGTCCCCTCTCCCTCTGGGAGAGGGTTAGGGTGAGGGCGTAACCCGACGAACGCACAAGCTAGGGTGAACCCCCCGCCCTGCACATTCATCCGCCCCTGCTCTGGGATTGTGTTAACCTGATCCATACATCAATGATCCCCGTCCGGAGGAAACCGCATGCGGGCGAGCCCGCATGGGCCGCAACGCACCCTGCCTGCAGGGGCGGCGGCCCGCGCGATTGCCGGAGCGGTCGTCCTCTTCGCCGCCGTTGCGTTGCTGGTCGGCCCCTTCGTGCTTGGATACGTTGTCGGCCAGCACGATGGTGTCGGCCGCATTCAGACCCCACTTCGAGCCTGGCTCGGCCGTATCGGCATGTCCCAGTACGGCGCCGAGGCGGCGCCGGTCGTTGCCCCCTCCCCCGAGCTTGATTCCCTCTTCAAGCCGTTCTGGGAGACGTGGGGTTATGTCAATCGGGAGTTCTACGACGAGGACTCCATCGACTCGACGAAGCTCTCCCGGGGCGCGATCAAGGGCATGCTGACCGCGCTCGAGGACCCCTACACGCTGTATCTGGACCCGAGCCACCGCGAGATCACCGAGGCCGACCTCCGCGGCGCGTTCGACGGCATCGGCGTCCAGGTGGAGATGATCGACGAGCAGCTCCAGGTCGTCTCCCCGCTCGAAGGCTCTCCCGGCGAGCGCGCCGGCCTGAAGCCGGCGGACGTGATCACCCACGTCGACGGCCAGGACGTCAAGGGGATGAACTTGCCCGCGGCGATCGGTCTGATTCGCGGCCCGCGCGGTTCCCAGGTGACCCTTACCGTCCAGCGTGGGCGCCAGGCTCCGTTCGACGTGGCGGTGACCCGGGAGGAGATCCGCGTGTCCGCCGTTCGGGGCGAGGTCCGGCCCGATGGCATGGGCTACGTGCGCATCACGACCTTTTCGATGCACGTGGGGGCCGATCTGCGCGAGACGATGGACCGACTCCAGCAGAGCTCGCCGAAGGGCTGGATTCTCGACCTCCGGGGCAACCCCGGAGGCTACCTGGACGGCGCGGTGGCCGTTTCGAGCCAGTTCATCGAGGATGGCGTCGTTCTGTTGGAGCAGCGCCGCGAGGGCGAGCGCCAGGAAATCCGGAGTCGCGGCCGAGCGCGGGTACCAACGGCGCCCGTTGCGGTGCTGGTCGATCGCGGGACCGCGAGCGCGGCCGAGATCGTGGCGGGCGCGATCCGTGACAACAATCGGGGCACGATCGTGGGCGAACGAACCTTTGGCAAGGGCTCCGTCCAGGTCGTGCACAACCTGACCGATGGAAGCGCCCTGCGGCTCACGATCGCCCGCTGGCTGACGCCGAGCGGCGAGCCGATTCAGGGGGTGGGACTCGCGCCCTCGCTGGTCGTCGCCTCAGCGGAGGGCTCGGACGTCCAGCTCGAGTCAGCGGTCGACTTCCTCCGCCAGCGCTCCGCCGAGGCTGGGGTTGCCACGCCGGTGGTGCTCGTCCCCGGCGGTCCGGAGCAGCCGCGCACGAGTGCCATCGAGGCACCGGCGCAGCCAAGGGCGGCAGCGGGCGACGACTCGCCCAGCCTGGTCGAGGACATGGACGTTGCGCCGGTCACGATCCTCGACTCGGACGAGCGTCTGCCGAACGAGCAGTCGGGGCTGGTCTGATGCGCCAGCGCAGGAAGTCAGCACCGCCCGTAAAGCCGCCGTTAGCCAAAACGGAAGGCCGGCCCGAGCGGCTCTACGCCTCGAATCGGCACGCGCTCTACGAGTACCACATCCTCGAGACGATCGAGGTTGGGGTCGCACTGACGGGCACGGAGATCAAGTCCGTGCGGGCGGGGCGGGTCAACCTTCGCGAGGCGTATGCCCGAGTTGAGCGGGGAGAGCTCTGGCTCCACAACGCGCATATCTCGCAGTACGACGCCGGCAATCGCTTCAACCATGAGCCCACTCGTTCGCGCAAGCTGCTCGCGCACACCCGTGAGATCGGTCGCCTGGCGGGCAAGCAGCACGAGCCGGGGGTGACGCTGATCCCCCTCCGTATGTATGACCGCAGTGGGTTCGTCAAGGTTGCGCTCGCTGTCGCCAAGGGGAAGCACTCCTACGACAAGCGCGAGACCCAGAAGGAGCGTGAGGCGCAGCGGGAGATCGGGCGGGCGATGCGGCATAACCTCTTCTAAAATATCGTACAATTGTTCTGTCACCTGAGCGAAGAGCCCCATTTGGCGTTGAGCGACAGGAGTTGCTCAGCGCCGCTTGAATCTCAGGCGCACGAATCATGGGGACGCGTGGTTTCGACAGGGGAGGAGATCAGGCGATTGCAGGCCGAGGCGCCCTCAACCTCGTTAATCAGGGGGCAAGCCGTAACTGGCGAATACGCAACTGCTGCTGCCGCGTAAGCGGTAGCCGTCCGCCCAGTCCCAAGCTCGGCGGGACTGGAGCGGGCGCCACAAAGTCGAGCTGCTGTGCGACCTGCCGCCGGTGTGGGGCGCAAGTAAGCTAAGGCCGGCTGGCCCGAAGGAACCCTGCCGATGGGGGTCTGAAAGGCGAGGAATCAAATCATCGGATACGCCTGGAGCATATCGCCGATCGACTCGCTCTGGACGGGGGGTTCAACTCCCCCCCGTCTCCACCACCGCCGCTAACTGTCATTACTGGGCAGTTAGCGGCATTTTTCTATCACTGCGGTGGACGGGGAGATCGCTTCCGCGGATCCTCGGAAGCTGCATGCCAATGCCTGTTGAACGCGAAGCATAGCAGTCGCCGCTCCCTTGTCACGATGGTGAGTCAGGACCCGTACCTGACGACGTATCCGATGTCTTCGTATCCACGAATCCGCCGTTTCAACATTCGGAGGAGCATCGGGACATGGACGTCGACATAGTCGAACACCTGGACCAGTTGCTTGTTCGCGTGCAATCGATGGAGGCGGCCTGCGTACTGCTGGATCGTTCCTCGCCAGGAAACGGGCAGGGTCAGGAACAGGGTGTCGAGCCGCGCGTCGTCGAAACCCTCGCCGATATAGCGGCCGGTTGCGAGCAACACCCGCGGCTCCTCGTCGGAAATGGATTGAATCGTTTCCGCGATGAGTCTCCGCTGCTTTGCGCTGGTCCCGCCACGGAGCGTCACAATGCGACAACCGTGATCAGCGAGCAACTCTGCCATCCGTTCCAGATGCTCGGTGCGTTCCGTCAGCACCAGGGGCGATTTGCCTTGTCGGACTGCCTTCAGCACGTCATCAACAATAAGGCGGGTCCGGACCTCATTAGCGACGAGCTGTGAGTAGATCTCCTGGATTCCGGGTTCCGTCGCTGCCCCATCGTCGAGATGGAAGTCTGTCGTGCGCACAACGACTTCGTGATCAAATGGGCGTGCTGCTGCTTGCGCCTTGGCGTCGACCCGTGAGCGAATGGGTCCGCATTGGAACGCAATGATGGGCTCGTGACCATCCTTCCGAATCGGTGTGGCCGTTAACCCAACGACGAATCTGGCCCGGGCTTCCGCAAGGACACGCTCGAAGTTGAAGGCTGGTACATGGTGACACTCGTCCACGATGACCTGTCCATAGCCAGCCACAAGGTCATTCACCTCGCCTTTACGGCTGAGGCTCTGGAGCAGCGCGACATCCACGATTCCAGTCGCACGGTGTCGTCCTCCGCCGAACTGGCCGATGGCCTTTGGGTCCAGGTTGAGAAACGTCGCGAGTCGCTCACGCCATTGGTCAAGGAGCTGCTGGCGGTGGACGAGGACCAATGTGTTTACGCGGCGTTGCGCGATGAGCCACGCGCCAATGACGGTCTTGCCGAACCCCGTCGGGGCAGACAGCACGCCGAATTCGTGTTTGGAGAGCGCGATTGCCGCTGCCAGTTGGCCCTCGCTGAGATCGCCGAGGAATGCGGCGTCTATCGGTGTGCCCGGAAACCGTTCGTCCGTCAACACGAGCGCTACACGATTGGTCTGCAAGAGCCGTTCTACTTCGGGCCAGCATCCACGGGGTAAAGCCAGGTGTTCCGGAAAATCCTCAGCGCAATCGATGAACCGAGGCTTATCAAATGTGGATAGGCGCATCGCCTGGGCGCGATAGAAGTCTGGATTCTGAAAGGCCGCGAGGCGGTGTAGGCGGTTGATCAAGGCTGGCGGCAGATCTTTCTTTTCGATGAAGAGCCGGCTGGCCAGGACCGCGTTGACGGAGAGCGGCAACGGCTCAGGGATTGGTATCTCCTTCCGCCGTCTTGAAGGGGGCATCGTCCACGGCTGACGGATCTGCTCTGGGTCCGCTTCGAGCGATACAGAACCTGAGGTGCGACGGTTGGCCTCGCCATTGGTTTTGCCGACCATTGCCTCGGCGCCAACGGGATCCAGCCTCTTGATTGACGAGAGAAAGCGCCACTGGTCGGACAACGGTTCAAACTTCGAGTCGACGAATACGGTATTGCCAGCGCTGCGACTGACTCCCTGGAGCGGTAGGGCGATCAAGTTGCCGAATCCTCCCTTCGGCATCGTATCCTGACTGGGGAACAGCCGATCGTAAGAGTCGAGCCCGATCTGGTATCTCCGATCCAAGGCCCTTGTCAGCACCGAGCTGCCGAGATTCCTCGCGATGGAAGCTGAGACCGGACTGCTGAAAAAGATCCAGAGATGTGCGCCCTGGCCAGACCGTGAACGCTCGATGGCACCTGGATACCAAGAGCTTCGCACGACTCCAGGGCCATCAACACATCTTGCTGCCAGCCCCTCTTGTCGAAGTCCATGGCGAGAAACCAGCATGTCTCGTCGCTCAGCAACGGATAGACCCCGACGGTGAGCTTTCCGGACAGATGGCTACGCAACACCTCTGGTGTCAAGGGGAGGTAATCACCGGCCTGGTGGCTGATCGCCTTCTTCTGTAGGATTCCCGGCCGTAGCGCAGGTGAATATCCCGAACGTCCGTCGGGGTTTTCCCAGCGTGTCGCAAAGACATCCTCGCGGCCGCGAAAGAGGCTGGCAAACAGGAGCACCTTTAGCTGGGCATCTGAGCTCGCGGACACATCGATGTCCAACGAAATGACCTCGCTGGGGACCGATACAACTAACTCGTTGGAAGCGGACGCTCGATCTTCGAGAACGCGAACTCTCTCCCGAAGCCGATCATTCTCGGCTTTAAGGACACGAAGTACTTCGGTTGAGTCCGTGGCGCCGAGACCGGAAGAATCAATTGTCCAGTCATCAGGTGGGCGACTCATCCGCGCTTCGGCCTCAATCATTCGAATATTTCTGGATCCGGATCACCTTGATCCCAAATGTATCAGCCCCCGACTCCGGTAACTCTCCCGACCGCTAGCTCGGCTTGATATGCGGAACCGTGTGTGAATGAGTCAAGTTTTCAGGCAACGAGTTTGGCGGTTGCGATGCGTTGATCAAGGAGATCCTCCAGTTT
>Ga0209726_10000903_pt1 | contig 51936 bp, 35 predicted proteins | sample Subgrocontami54m_FD_187453 | JGI IMG/M metagenome (GOLD analysis project Ga0209726, IMG submission 187453) | Subsurface groundwater microbial communities from S. Glens Falls, New York, USA - GMW46 contaminated, 5.4 m (SPAdes) (version 3) | ecosystem: Environmental > Aquatic > Deep subsurface >...
CCGGAGGGCCACTGGACGGGAGTCCGGGCGGCCGCCTCGACGAGTCGGCTTCGCTCGCCAGGCGCCAAGCGTGTCTCCAGGAGGGGAGCAATCTGCTCAAAGCGGAAGACGGCGATGCGGAGGGGGTCTCGGGCCATGGTGCGTATCTCCTCGACGCGGTCTCGATCGTGTGGGAGAGCCTACCTCGGGTGTGCGCTGAGGTCTGAGTTGCATCGGCGTACACGAGAAACCGGTCGGAAAGCACCAAGCGGTCACACCGAAGAGTTCGATGAGTTGAAGGTGCCAGACCAAGAGGGCCGAGGAGGCATCGGGGAAGAGATGACGAGCGGCGAAAAGGACGCGGGCGCAGGCCTCGAGTTGATCGCGGCGCTTCTCGGTGTGGTACTTCCATGACGGGATGGAGAAGGACCGTGCCCAGGCGACAGGCAGCTCGGGATCGATGCGGCGGGCCGACTCCGCGACCATGGCGGCGGTGGTCGGGGGTGGGGGTGGCGTGTCGGGGTCGGAGGGTTCGGGAGGCGAGGGCTTGCGCGGCTGTCGGTCGAGCGCACGCTCGCCGAGTCCGTCAAGCCACCGGTGGAGCGTGGAATAGCAGGGTGCATGTGCACCCAGGCCCTTCACCACTTTGCGCAGTCCTGGCCCCGTGGGGTCGGACGAGACGTAGGAACGGGCCGCCTTCTCGATGACCGGAAGGCCGAAAGTCCTGCCCGGCAGCAGCTCCGCGGAGAGGACTCGAGCGGACCGATTGCAGACCGAGCATCGGGCGAGGGGGACCCGCAGACACTCATGCTTGGTCTTGCCCCTGCCGTCCAGCAGGACTGCGCCCCGCTTGACCCAGCACCCAACGAACGTCAGCGTCCCGCGAGCGCCGCAGCGGCAGCAGCGCAGCGCGGCCGGCAACCGTGATCCTTTGGCCGCCGAGTCGAGCAGGCTAGAATACTCGCCGGGGAACGGAATCGGGATGCGTTGGGTCCCCGAAAGGGGATCAGGTTCCGGAGGCTGCGGGTGTTCGAGACCCGCAGCCTCATCCCCTCATCTTCGATCATTCCCACGGACGGATGTGAAGAGTCCGTGGAAAATCGCCGCCTCATGAGCGTGAAACCCTGGATCGCTCAGACCGAGAAGCAGGGTGAGGTGTGAGTGTCAGCAGGCGTGAGAAGCCAGTCTCACTGAGCGTGAGACGCGACACCCTGTGGCTCGGGTCGTCGATGGAATGCGGCGTCCGACCGGGCGCCCAGGGAGCCGAGCGCGCGGGCTGCTGCATACCTGACGGTCTCCTCGGGGTCTCGTAGCGCATGGACCAGCGGACTCTCGGCCTCCCGTGCCCGTGGTCCCAAACGCCCCAACCCCTCTGCCGAAACGGCGCGGACCTTGAACTCGGTATCCGTCACGCCGCGAAGGAGCTTCGCCACCAAGGAGGGCATCTCGCGAGCGAGCGTCGAGCCCGCACGGATCGCCTCCACTCGGACCGCAGGCTCTCCCGCACCGAGCAGTCGATCGAGTTCGAGGAGTCCGCGCGCACGATGCTCCGGAATGAGTACAAGCGTGGCCGCAGCCAGTGAGCACACCTGCGGAACCACGTCGTCTACAGCGGCGAGGAGTGGCTGCGCCAACCCCACTGCCGCTGGGCCCAAGCGGAACGCCTCCTCGGCGGCCGCTACTCGCACCTCGGGGAACGAGTCGGTCAACGCGCGTTCCAGGACGGCCGCAACCTCGACGGCACCCGACTCGAGCCTGGCGAGGCTATGAACAGCCTCGACCCGCACCTGAGCTGAGGAGTGGGACAGGCAGGAAACCAGCGCCTGGCGAGCGGCGATCCCCTGATGACGCAGCGCCCGGGCCACATCGACGCGCGTGACGGGGTCCGGATCCAGAAGAGCCAGCACCATCGCGGGAATCACGCCCGGATCTGTCACAGCAGGGTGCTGCGAGGCGCGCGCGGCAAGGACCCGGACCTTGGCGTTCCGGTCGCCAAGCGCCTCCGCAAGCGCACGAAGGACGCATGCCTCATGGGGACGGCTGTGAAGAAGTGTGAGCGCGACGGCTTCACGCACCTGGTCCGATGAATCCGAGAGTGCCAGAGCGAGGCGGAGAATGGCCGAACGCGGAAGAGGCCGAATCGACATGAGTTCCGTGGCCGCGCGCACCCTGTCCTCGGGATTGGGGTCACCGAGCGCCGCCACAAGACTTGCGATGTCCTCGTAGGGATGCGTGGCCGACCTCCTTCCTGGCTTGTCTCTTTCATCCGTGATTCCGGTCTCCCCGCGGCATCGAGAGCGCAACTTCAGACGGCGTCGTCACGGGGCTCGCGTTCGAGCAGGCGCTGGCCGTGATAGACGGAGAGAATGGCGACTCGATCGGGATGGACCCGATAGATGATGCGGTAGTTTCCGTGAAGGAGCTCGCGCAATCCCGATCCGGGGAACTCGGGCACAGTTCTCCCGATATGCGGGAGCAGCGCGAGTCGACCTGCCTTCTTGCGGATCGCGGCTGCGAAGCGTTGCGCGGCAGGTGGGTTGTCTGCGCGGATGTAGAGCGCTATCCGCTTGAGCTCATCCAGCGCAGGACGCGTCCAATAGACCCGAGTGCGCGCCCTACGCATCCAGGAGGGCGTCCAGCTCGCGCATCGCCTCCGCGTGAGGCACCACGTCGCCCCGCGCCTCCGCGCGAAGTCCGCGGAGGACGGATTCGAGCAAGCGAAGCCGTTCCTGATCTGCCTCGTACGCAGCGATGTGCTGGAGGACCGCCTGGGCGCGTCCACCTGACGTGATCACGACCGGACAGCGGTTCCGCTTGAGGCCGCGGAGGATCCCCTCCGCGTGCTCCTTGAGATCGCTGAGAGGCCGCGATCGGTCGCGCGCCGCTTGGCCCATGGGCCCTCCCTTACTGTCTGACGGAGTCAATCGTATCCCGAGGACAGGCAGCGAAGCAACGCCGCGGTGCCCCGCCGCCGTGCGTCACTCCTCCCGCTTCTCGAGGACCCCCACGCGCGACTTCAGGCCGCCCATTTCGACGGCGAGGGTACGGAGGTTCACGGCCAGGTCCCGTACTGCGTCGAGCATGACCTTCTGTGTCCCCTCCGTCGCGCGCACCTGCTGGGAGACCGCGCGGACGATCTCGGCGATCTCCCTCGTCTCCTGCTGGAGGGCCTGGTGATCCTGTCCGGCCTTCTCCTGTTCCGCCTGGAGAACTCGGTCGCGCTCCCGCGCCCGCTCCTGCTCCGCCTGGAGCGCCTGGTGGTGTTGGAGTGCCCGTTCCTGCTCGTCTTCGAGCGCGCGGTCCCGCTCACGGGCCCTGTCCTGTGCTTCGCTCAGCTCGCGCATCCCGTCGTTGATCCGGGACATGATGACCGCCCACTCGCCCATGCGCTCGTCGTGCTCGCCCATGCGCTGGTCGTGCTCGCCCATGCGCTGGTCGTGCTCGGCCATGCGCTGGTCGTGCTCGGCCATGCGCTGGTCGTGCTGGACACGCCAGTCGCTCACGCGCTGCTCGTGCGCAAGGATCCTGGCCTCGTGCTGCACCCGCGACGTCCGCATCTCGCCCAGGATGTTCAGCAGCACCTGGACCAGTTCCCCGTTCCCCGCTCCATTCGACATGGGACTCCTCCGCCGGGTACGGCGACCAGATTGTACCGGCATCGCGCTGCCAGGGGCAACAACGCCGCTGCCTCTTCCATTGACAGAGGCGACGCCTGAGTCGTCCTCTACCTATTCATGCCGCACGCCAGGCTTCGAGATCGTGGGGATGTGACGCAAGCACCTCGGGGGCTTCGGGTTCGGCCTGATATGCCTCCGAAGCGCTCAGCGGAGAAGTGTCGTCAATTCCAGCACCGCGGGGAGGGCACTGCTGGATTTCACCCCACTTCTCGAGGTCACCGCATTCTCGAGGGTCGAGCGGGGCTCGAGGACGCCAAGCGGGAGAGGATCGAACGCCGCGACTCTGAGGCGGAGAAGCCGAGGTCGGCGCACGAGGCCACCCTGACGAGGCGAGAGGCAGCCTTCCAGAGGCGCGGGACGTCCGCCTCCGTCGCCCAGCCGCCGAGCGTGCACGCGAGGAGCCTGCGTAGCGCATCCGCGGCGCCGAGCGGCTCGAGACGGGGGCGGCGAGGGCCGCGCAGGAAGGCGAGGCCCAATAGGGGGAGCCAGCCCGGACGCCCCTTGCCGTTCAACTCGCCAGGGAACGGCGTGCCGCAGGCCTCCACGCGACCCCGATGCAGACGAACGGCGACCACCTCGTCCGAGAGGATGTCCGTGGAGGCAAACCGCCGCGCGAGAGTCGACTTCCCCGCGCCGCTCCGACCGGGGAAGACGTAGGCCCCTCGGCCCACCCGGACGCCCGAGGAGTGGAGGAGCAGACCACCCTCCTTCAGCAGCGTGAGGGCGACGACGACGCGGAGCAGCGCGTTGATCCCAAAGCGAGAGCGGAGCAGACCAGCGACACCGGTCCGCGTGCCCAGGTCGATGTCCGCCGCGATCCCCCGCCCCAGGACGCCGATCCGCGAGCCAACCCGCTCCCCACGGAGAGCGCGCGGCACGCCGGGGAGGCGGTCGAAGAGGTTCACCTCGAGCGCCACGTCCGCGCGGCGACGCGTCTCGAAGGCCGCGTACCGGCGCCGCGCCCATACCTCACGAGACGGGTCGTCGAACTGGAGGTCGATGGCAAGGCCCGCGATCTCGATTCTCATCGGCGAACAGCTCTCCACGCGACGCCCTTACGGGCGTCACTCCACCGCGCCCTTACGGGCGCGACTCCAGGGCGCCCTTACGGGCGTCACTCCACCGCGCCCTTACGGGCGCGACTCCAGCGCGCCCTTACGGGCGCGACTCCGGCACGACGGGAGGGCGCAAGTCCCTCATGCCCCCTTGAACCAGCGGCCGAGCAGGATGGCTGGGAGGACCAGCGCCATCACCGCCAGCCCGCCGATCCAGCTCCCGTGCCCCAGCACAAGCGTGCCGTCGATCGCCGGGATCGCCCTCACACCGTCCCGCACGAGCAGCCCGGTCCGCGACGCGTCGAAGGCGCGCACCGCCACGGACGCCTTCCACAGGAAGAAGAGCGCAATCGCCGCCGCGGGGATCGCCGCCGCTGCGGGCTGCGGCACGAGGAGGAGCGCCGCGATCGGGATTCCAGAGACCGCCACGAGGACGGCCGGAACGCCCACGCGCGCGCCCTTCCCCTCCTCGAACGTCGAGAGCAGCGTCAGGAGCGTCACGTACGCCCCCATCAGCAGCGGCGCGCACAACAGCGGGTCGTGGACCAACTCCCGGATCGGCTCGGCCTCGTCGAAGATCGCCGACATCCCCAACAGGACGTTCAGGCCCCTTAGGAGCCCCATCCCCACGCACCCCGGCAGGCGCGACTTCTTCAGGACGAAGTCGTAGAGCACCACGAAGAGCCCGATCAGCGTCGCGACGAACACCGCGCCGAAGCCGATCCACATCGAGAAAATGAGCGCCAGGAACAGCATCGCCGCCCCGAGAATCGCCGCGCGAGCGAGCGGCACCTCCCCGACCACCAACGGCCGTGCCGGGTGGAGCGCGCGGTCCCGCTCCACGTCCGCGACGTCGTTCAGGACCATCCCCGCCGAGTAGAGCAGCGCCGAGACCCCCGCAAGGGCGACCAGGCGGCCCGCGGAGAGGGACCCTTCGCGCGAGGCCAGCAGGAGCGCGCCCGCGGCGGGGTCCGCAACCGCGGTGGGGAGGTTCTGGACGCGCGCGAGCCTGAGATAGCGCCTCATCGCCGCGCGTCAGTACTCAACGACGTCTTCGAGGAGCGAAAGGCTCACGATGAACTCCCTCCGCACCGAGACGCGCTTGCGGTTCGACTTCACGCCGAACTTGCGCGCCTCCATGACGTACTTCTCCTTGGTCGAGTGCCCCTCGGAGCTGTCATGCACGTCGACGTCCACCAACTCGAGCCACACCTCGTCAGCCTTCTCGAGCGTCCCCATGTAGATGTAGGCCGACCTCGTGTCGAGGACGACCGGCTTACCCAGGTAGCCGGCCCAGCGGTCCGCATCCTCGCCCATGGCGACCTCAGCGTGTGATGTCGTTGTATGTCACGAAGATGATCAGCGTCCCGATCAGGACCAGCCCCCCCCACAGTGCGTAGTTGAGCGCCTTCTCGGAGAGCGGCTTGCCGCGGATCGCCCCGATGAGCATGAGCGTGATGTGTCCGCCGTCCAGCAGCGGGACCGGGAGGAGGTTGAACACGCCGAGGCTCACCGTGATCAGCCCCAGGAACCAGAGGAAGTTCCCCAGCCCCTCCTGCGCCACGGCGTACGACGACTTCACGATCCCGATCGGCCCCGCGAGCCCCTTCGTCGACTCGTGCCCAAGGAAGAGCTTCTTGAACATGAGGAGCGTCATCTGCATGAACCGCGTCCCGTCCCCCAGCCCCGTGCCGACGGCCTCCGTGAACGGGTACCGCTTCTCGATCGTGATGACCTTCCGCGCGACGCCGAGAGCACCCTCCTTCTTCACGACCGGGGTCACCTTGAGCGTCGTGGCCGTCCCGCCCCGCGACACGACCACCTCGATCGTCTCCCCCTCCTTCGAGACCGTCCCGGCGTTCGCCAGGTCCACGAAGCCGTTCTTCGCGTCCTTGCCGCCGACCTTCTGGAGGACGTCGCCCACCTGGAATCCCGCCGCCGCCCACGGGGATTCAGCCGGAACGGCCACGAACGTGTCGCCGTAGCGCACGGTGACCCCCAGCATCCCCTTCCCCAACTCGAGGTCCGTCCCGACCGTGGCCTGGAGGACCATCTCGTCCTTCCCGCGGAGGACCTTGACCTGGACCTGGCTGCCCGCCAGCGGCTGGACCGTCCGCACCAGGTCTCCCCAGGTCTTCGTCTCCTGGCCGTTCACGGCGAGGATCCGGTCGCCCCCGACGATCCCCGCGGCCTCCCCAGGCGATCCGCCCTTCACCGAGGCCGCCACCGCGGCCATCACGTCGTCGACCGGGAGCACCCGCACGGTCCGCCCCGTCGGCGTCGCCGTGACGGTCCGCTCCTTCCCGTCGGCCGAGCGCACGACCAGCTTGATGGCCTTGTCGGCGGACTCCAGGACGAGGGCCTGGAGGTGGCTGAACCCCCGCAGCGGCTTCTCGTCGATCATGAGGACCTGGTCCCCGTTGACGAGCCCGGCCTTGTCCGCGGCGCTCCCCTTCTCGACCGTGCCGACGATGGGGAACGTGAACGGCGCGAGCCCGTACCCCTCGGAGCCCGCCGTGACGACCTCGACGGTCACCTCCGTCGCCCCCTCGCAGCGGGGAGAGAGCCCCGTGTTCGCATGTCGGACGAAGAGCGGTCCCTGGGAGGCCAGCTCGGACAGGCCGCGGGCCTCCCCCTCGGGCGAGAGCGTCAGCCACTGGTCCCAACGCCCGAGCGGCCCCGCGGGGGGGCGCAGGACGCGCACCGAGAGTCTCGTGCCGGGGTCGGAGAGAATGGCGACCTCGCGGTACTCCTGGATGCTGCGGACCGGCTTGCCGTCGACGGAGAGGAGGACGTCCCCCTTCTGGATCCCCGAGGTCCACTCGGAACTGCCCGGGTCGATCTCGCCGACGACGGGGAGGGCCTCGACCTTGCCCACAAGGTACATCGCGACGCAGATCGGGAAGACGAAGATCAGGTTCATCAGCGCGCCGGCGGCGAAGATCTGGAGGCGCACCCAGATGCTCTTCGAGCCCAGTTCCTTCGGGTCCCCGGTGAGCGAGTCGAACGGCTCCCCGGCCATCTTCACGTACCCGCCGAGGGGGAGGAGCCAGGAGAGCCGGTACTCGGTCTCTCCCGGGAGGTCCTTGCGCTGGATCCCCGCGCCCTCGGCCTCGAGGATCGCCTCGTACTCCTTGACGGTCGATCCCCGGCGGAACCCGAATCCTCGACGGAAGGAGCAGAGGACGGGCCCCATGCCCAGCGAGAAGACCTCGACCTTCACCCGGTGCGCCTTGGCGAGGATGAAGTGGCCGAACTCGTGGATCAGGATCAGGAACCCGATCCCGCAGGCGATCTCGAGGACGTACAGGGCAGTCCTGCCCCAGGAGACTAGGAGGTCCATCGGCGGGTCTCCTCGCGCGCCCAGGCGTCGGCGGCGAGGACCTGTTCGAGGTCCGGACGCGCGACGGTGCGGTGTCGCTCCATCACGCGCGCCACGGTGCGGGCGATTTCGGTGAATCGAAGTCGTTCCGCGAGGAAGAGGCGGACGGCCTCCTCGTTCGCGGCGTTCAACACTGCCCCCATCGTCCCGCCGACGCGTGCGGCCTCGAACCCGAGGCCGAGCCCCGGAAACCTCCCGAGGTCCGGCGGCTCGAACGTGAGCGAGCGGACCTCGCGGAAGTCGATCCTCGGCGCGCGGCCCGTCGGGCGATCGGGGTAGGTCAGGGCATACTGGATCGGGGTTCGCATGTCGGGCGGGCCCATCTGGGCGATGACGCTCGCGTCCTCGAACTCGACCATCGAGTGGATGATCGACTGCGGGTGGACGACGACCTCGATCTGCTCGACGCGGAGATCGAAGAGCCACCTCGCCTCGATCACCTCGAGGGCCTTGTTCATGAGCGTCGCGGAGTCGATCGTGATCTTCTCGCCCATGTTCCAGGTGGGGTGGCGGAGGGCGTCGGCGCGCGTGGCGCGCTCCAGGCGCTCCGCGGGCCACTCGCGGAACGGGCCGCCGCTCGCGGTGAGGATGACGCGGCGGACCTCGTCGGGCCGCCCGCACTTCATCGCCTGGAAGACAGCAGAATGCTCGCTGTCGACGGGGACGAGCTCGCACCCCTTCGCGCGGGCGAGGTCCATGAGGAGCGGCCCCGCCATGACGAGCGATTCCTTATTCGCGAGGGCGAGGCGCTTGCCGTGCTCGATGGCGGCGAGCGACCCGGGGAGCCCCGCGGCGCCGGTGATGGCCGAGAGAACGACGTCGGTCTCGGGGTCGGAGACGACCTCGAGGACCCCTTCGTTGCCGGAGAGGACGACGACGCCGTTCGCGGGCATCTCGCGCCGCAGGCGCTCGGCGGCGGCAGGATCGGTGAGGACGACCTTCCGCGGCTTGACCTCGTCGATCTGCGCGCGGAGGGCTTCCCAGCTCCTGCCCGCGACGAGGGCATGGACGCGGAGGCGGTCGGGATGGGCGCGCACCACGTCGATGGCGCTCTTCCCGATGGACCCGGTCGACCCGAGGATGGCGATCCCGCGCATGAAAGCGGCGTTGCTCCGGAAAGGAGGCGCAAGGATAGCATCGGGAGGGGATCCCGGCAAGAAGCGGGGTGGGAAGGAGCGAGCACGAGCACGAGTACGAGCACGAGTACGAGTACGGTTAAATGGACACGACCGTCGCCTGCGCGGGTTACACACCCACGCTCCCCTGTGGGCGGGGCGGGCTCGCCCTTCCGCTCCGCACCACTCGGACGACGGCCGTGTCGGGACGGTCGATTCGAAAGACTTCCTAGTCCACGTTCGTCGCGAGTTCCAGCGTCCAGCTCACGATCGGCACGCGGTACTGCGTCACGAATTGCAGGTTGATCACGTCGTTGTAGGTGATCCTCGCGTTTCCATAGACCGCGTTGTCGGCGATCTCGCTCGTACGGATGAGCGACCCGGTCGTCGACGGCGCGTCCTCGGCAATCACGCGCCCGTAGAGACTCGCGGTCCCTCCGAAGTACACCTGCTCGTGCGCGGCGATGATCCCCTGGTACTGGACCGAGCCGCCGCCAGAGGTCCCCAGGAGGGCGATGTCCTGCCCCGCGATCAGCACCTCCGTATTTCCGGTGGGAGGGAGGATCGTCGGGTTGCCGCCCATCGCGATGTTCTTCTCGGAGACCAACATCGCGTACCACGGGTTCGACTGCGTTCCGGGGCTCCCGGTCATGTTCACGTCCGACTCGAAGTAGCTGACCCCCGCCGGCGGCAGCGTCTGTCCTTGCCCACTCCAATTCCAACTCGAATTGCTGTTCTTCCACTTCCAGCCGTTCCACTCCGCGTTCGGGCCCGACGAGGTCCACATGACGACGCCCAGGGAGTTCTTCACCTCGCCGAGCGACGTAAAGACGTACGTTGCCTGGGCCCGGTACCGCGTCGGGTCGATCGGCGGGATTGCGACGATCGGGGCGTTCGCGACCTTTCGCCCAAGCACCTGGACGTTCCCGCCCGTGATGGTCAGCGTCCCGCTCGCCTCCGCATCGCGCTCGATGAGGACCGAACCGGAGAGCGCCACGTTCCGGTTCGCATGGACGCTGGCGAGGGTCCCGCGGATGGCCGGATTCCCCCATTGGTACAGGTCCTTCCCCACCAGGAGCGCGTATTTCGACGTCGGATCGAACGGCTCGTGCATCACCACCGCGCGCACCGCGACGTCCTGGCGCTCGTCGCCTCCCCCGGTCCATCCGTGGGAGACGATCACGACCTTGTCGTCGCTATCGATGAAGGCATTCCCGTCCCCGTCCTCGTTGTCCTCGATCCGGACGGCGTAGGATGCATTCGTGAGGGTCACGACCTGGCCGAAGGGCAGGACCCCGTCGTCCTCGGTTCCGGCGTTTCCGTCGGGGCCGAGGAGCTCGTCGTCCCATCCCGTGGTCTTTCCGCCGTACTGGTCCATCCCGTAGTTGCTCGCCAGCCACAGGCGGGCATGGTCGAGACCCGCCTCGGCCCAGTTCTGGGCCGTCGACGAGAGCGTCCTCTGGTGGTGCTCCCAGGAGAAGCGGGCGCTGACAACCAGATAGGACCCCGCCAGGCCCATGACGGCGACGACGAGGATGACGGCGATGAGAAGCGCGCTGCCCCGTCGAGAACGGGCGAGTCCGTGCAGCATGAGGTGATCCTCCCCCTGGTAAGCTCCCACTCCGATCTTTCCGCCCCATCCGTCCGGGAAGCTATCCCCGTTCCGCGGCCGGGGCAAATTCGACGTAAGAATCGGAAAGTCAAATGACTCCGGGTGCAAAGAAACTTGCCGATTCACGGGGGTGAGCGGGTGGGGAGCCGTACCACCCCGGGAATTTCGGCTTGACACCCCTCCTGACGGACGGATACCTTGGAGCCGCGTCCTTCCTCTATAGAGATGGAGCGACGGATTCGGTGAGGGGTCTCTTCCCCATAGCGGTGGGGGAGCGACTAGGATCCGTTCCGCCCTGCGACAGGTACGCGGATGGGGGCGCGGGGGGCCTGTCGTGGGGGTTCAGGGTCGTCTGGGGTCCCTTGCTCGACGCGGGCCCGCGCAGTACCGCTGGGCGCGAGGCCGGTCCGGGCAGGGTCTCCCTACGAGGGAGTCTTGGGATGTCGCCTCGCAACTCCGTTCCCCTCTTGTCGCTGCTCCTCGTCCTCCTCTCCACGTCGCCCGCGCTCGCGAACCGAGGCGGCCCCGACGCGGGGGGCTACTTCTGGGTCGACAATATCGCTGACGGGGAATCCGACCCACTCAACGACGTACCCGCGTTCGCCCGACGCAACTACCAGCCCGCCGGCCCGAATCCCAACAACTTCAACATGGGTGACGAAGAGCTGGCCACGCAGCTCAACCTCGGATTCAGTTTCACCTTCTATGGCCAGGTGTACAACCGGGTCACACTGAGCTCGAATGGATTCCTGAGCTTCCTCCAGACCGGGATCACGACGAATCCGGTGACCTCCCCGATGCCCAGCTCGAATGCCCCGAACGCGCTCGTCGCATTCCACTGGGCGGACATGAATCCGTCCAACGCCCTGGGGACCGTGTGGTACGGAGGCGCCGGCGCCACGCCGGACCAGATCTGGGTGGCCGACTTCGGCCCCCATCCCGCATTCGGCGGGAACCCGGCTGCGATGCGCGGCGGGCCTCCGAGCTTCATCGATCCCACGAGGTCTGCAAGGTCCCAGGTGGTGCTGGAGGAAACCACGAACGACATCTTCTTCTACATCACCGCTTGGTGTGCGAACACATCCGGGAACCTCAGCACGTTTGGAATCGAGAACGAAGGGGGGACGGCCGGGACCCAGTACGCGCGCTTCGGGTCGCCTCCGGACAACCAGTTCGTCTTCCGCGCGGTCCGGTTCACGCAGACCGACGTCCGCCCGCCGAGCCGAACGCTCAACCTCGCCGGGGCGCCGGTGGCCACCTGCCCGCCGCGGGTCCAGTTGACATGGACGGCGCCGGGCGACGACGGGGCCGGCGGCGGCAGGGCGACGCAGTACGAGATCCGGATGAGCACCACGGGGCCGGTCACGGAGGCGAACTTCGCCACTTCGACCCCGATCCCCGGCGCCGCGCCGGGACCCGTAGCGCCGGGAGCGCTGCAGACGTTCATCGTCGTCGGCCTCGATGACGAGACCGACTACTGGTTCGCCCTCCGCACGCGCGACGAGCGCGTGGGGCACTTCAGCTTCGTGTCGAACTCGGTCGGGCCGATCCGGACCCGCGACTGCGCGGCCCCGGCCCGGGTGAACGATTTGACGGTGACGGGCATCACGATCAACTCCGTCACCCTCCAGTGGACCGCCCCGGGCGACAACGACAACCTCACCTTCGGACGCGACGCCGATGGCTCGCTGAACAACGGCCGGGCGTCGAGGTACGACCTTCGCCAGCGGATCGGGAGCCAGGTGAACAACGCGAATTTTGCCACCTCGGCCGTCTCCGCCACGCAGGCCCCCCTCTCCCTCCTCCCGCCCATTCCTCCCAACTATCGCCCGGCGGTGGTGGGTACCGTGGAGGTCCCCAACCCGCCTGGCCCGTGCATCGTGACGGGGCTGCTGACCGACGAGGACTACTTCTTCGGCCTGAGGTCGAGTGACGAGGTTCCGAACACGTCGACCGCCTCGAACTCGCCTCTGGCGCACACGCTCGACCTCATCGCGCCGGCGGACACCGTCGACCTGACGGTCATCGGCCAGACCGGGTCGTCGATCACGCTCCGGTGGACCGTCCCCGGCGACAACGGGAACGGGGCGGACACGAAGCGGGCGACGGTGTACGACATGCGCTACCGGACGAGCGGCCCGATCCTGACGATGGCCGACTTCAACGGGTCGACGGCCGTCATCGGCGAGCCGCCTCCGGCCTCGCCGACGCCCTTGAACCAGCTCCAGACGTTCGAGGTGAATGGGCTGGCGCCCGAGACGACCTACTTCTTCGCGATGATCACCCGGGACGAGGTCCCGAACTCCTCCGGGCTCTCGAACAGCCCGACGGGGACGACGCTCGACACGACGGCGCCGGGCCGCGTGATCGACCTGTTCGTCACGGGGACGACGGCCACGACGGTCGACCTCAGGTGGACGGCCGTCGGCGACAACGCCTACAGCCCCATCGGCATCCCGCTCGGCGGGCTGGCGAGCACGTACGACCTCAGGTACCTGATTGGGACGCCGGTCACCGACGCGAACTTCGCCGGCGCGACGCAGGTCGCGGGTGAGCCCGCGCCGCAGGCGGTCGGTACCGTGGAGACCTTCACGGTGCCTGGCCTCCTCGCGAACAACCGGTACTACTTCGGGCTGAGGGTGATCGACGAGGTACCGAACTCATCGTCGACCTCGAACAGCCCGTACGGACAGACGAACGACACGATTGCACCCTCGCAGATCCTCGATCTCCGGGTGACGGGCACGACGGGGGCGACCATCACCCTCGCCTGGACGGCGCCTGGGGACGACGGAGCCGTTGGGCAGGCGAACTTCTACGAGCTCCGCATGCGGACGGACGTCCCGATCACTGCGGCGAACTTCGCGACGTCGACGCTGCTCAATCCGATGCCGCCGTTCCCGAACGCGCCGGTGCCGGCGGTCTCGGGGACGACCCAGACGTTCACGGTCGGGGGCCTGGCCCCCCTGACGGGGTACTGGTTTGCGATCGTCTCCTTCGACACAGTGCCCAATCCGAGCCTCGTGTCGAACTCCCCGCAAGGGGTGACGCAGGCCCCGTCGTTCACCGGGGTCGGCGGGAGCACGACGGGCGGCGGGGTCTCGAACAGCCCGCTCCCCTCGGTCTTCCCGAACATCTCGTTCGACGCCGCCGGGACGCCGTTCGTGGCGTGGGCCGACGACAGCGGCGGACGGCGCGAGATCTACACCCGCATCCTGAACGGGGCGGCCTGGGCGGAAATGCCCGCCGGGAGCGCCACGGGCACGGGTTTGACCGGCGGGACGACCGGCGCGGCGGACCACCCGTCGCTCGGCCGTTCGAGCGCCGGAGTCCCGTATCTCGCGTACGAGGAGCAGAACGGCGCGGACCGGGACGTCTTCGTGCGCACCTGGGACGGCGCCGCGTGGAACGCACTGGGCGGCGACGTGAGCGCGAATGCGAACGAGTCGCTACTCCCCTCCATCGCCCTCGGCGTGGGGGAGTTCCCCGGCGTGGCGTGGCAGGACGGGGCGAACCCGTCGCAGCACGAGATCTTCTACCGCCGCTGGACGGGCGCGCTCTGGACGGGCCTCTCCGGGTCGGAGACCGGCGCGGGCCTCTCGAACACGTTTGGCGACTCCATCGATCCGAGCCTCGCGTTCGATGCGGCGGGAAACCCCGTCGTGGCGTGGGCGGACGATGCCAACGGGAATTGGGAAATCTACGCGAAGCGCCATGACGGCGCGAATTGGGTGGAGATGGCGGGGTCCGCCACCGGCGGCGGGATCTCGAACACGCCCGCCACGAGCTTCACCCCGTCGATCGCGGTGGACGGCGCCGGAAACGTCGTCGTCGTCTGGAGCGAGACGGTCGGCGCGCAGAGCGAGATCTTCGCGCGCAGGTTCAACGGGGCGGCCTGGGTCGAAGCGGGCACGAGCGCGGCCACCGGCGGCGGGATCAGCCGCAACGCGGGCCAGAGCCTCTCTCCCGACCTCTCCGTCGACTCGGCGGGGACGCCCTTCGTCTCATGGCACGACGGATCCAGCGGGAACTTCGAGGTCTACGCCAAGCGGTTTGACGGCGTGAACCTGTGGAAGTCGATTTCGGGAACCTCCGCGTCGGGCGGAGGCATCAGCAACAACGCGGGCGAGTCGGCGCACACGTCCTGCGCGCTGCGCGGCACGACCGACTTCTTCGTGGCATGGTCCGACCTCACGCCCGGGCAGTACGAGGTGTTCGTCGCGACGATCCCGATCGTGGACACGACCGACGGGGCGGACGAACTGGTGGTCGGAGCCGGGACCGGCGGGGCCGGGCGGTACCAGGTGATCGACAACGCGGCCGCAGCGTTCGCGCCGCTCCTCCCTCTGCGCCAGATGCCATTCGTAGCGTACGACGCCGCGAACGGAACGGTCCACACGGCGATGGGGGACATCAACAACGACGGCCTGGACGAGGTGATCCTCGGGATCGGGACGTTCCCCCAGAGCGGCGGCTGGATCGAGGTCCGGCGGGACGGGTTCGGACGGAATGACCACATGTCGTGGCTCCGAGTCCCGTGGACAGCGTACAACGTCAAGAACGGCCTGGTCCGGCCCGCGGCCGCGAACCTCGACAACGACCCCGAGGCGGAGATCGTCTTCGGCCTCGGCTTCGGCGGCGCGGGGGTCGGCGGCGCCTTCGACGACGCGAACCGAAACCACGCGTTCCTCGGCTGGTTCACGGCGGGGACCGCCGCGTACCGTACGGCGAACGGCGAGGTCCGAGTCGCGGCGGGCGACGTCGACGGCGACGGACGCGACGAGCTCGTGATCGGGTTCGGTGCGGGCGGGGCCGGGCGCGTCGAGATCCGCGACGACCGGACCGCGAACTATGCGACGCTCACCATCTTGACCATCCCGTTCCCCTCCTACAACGCCGCCCGCGGGGCCGTCTGGCCCGCGGCGGGGGACGTGGACGGCGACGGCAGGGCCGAGGCGGTCCTCGGCCTGGAGAGGGGCGGAAACGGCCTCTTCTACGTGTTCGACGACCAGTCCGGCGGCTTCTCCCCGAAGGGCATCGGCAGGATGGCGTGGTCCGCGTACAACGGGGCCGTCGGCGAGGTCCGCCCGGCCGTGGGCGACTTCGACGGGGACCTCCGCGGCGAGGTGGCCTTGACAACGGGCGTCTACCCCGCGGTGGGCGGGATGGTGGAGTTCATGGAGGACCAGCTCGGTGCGTTCGCCCATGTCGCGTGGCGGAGGTACGGAGACGTCCCGTACAGGAATGCGAACGGCGAACTGTTCCCGGCGGCTGGGAACTGCAGGTAGGCGAACGACGAAATCAACGACGCCCCCGGCGATCGAGAGGTCGCCGGGGGCGTTTCGTTTGTCAGCTATCGATTCGGATCGGCCACGAAGAGGACCACGTCCTCGGTCTCGATCTTCGGCCCTGGCAGCCCCAAGGGAACCTCGACCGGCGCTCCCCCTCGCATCACCCTCACGACGACCCGCTCTATTCCCCCGTTGTTCGCCTCCCCGATCGCAGCGTCGAACGCGATCGCCCCGTCCACGTCCCTCCCTTCGAGGGTCTCGATCACGTCGCCTTCAACCAGGCCGCACGACCCTTGCCCGACTGCCCGCACTCGCGGTCTCCGGACGGGGCGCACGCCCGTCCCCATGAGGAGCGCCTCCGCGAGCGGAAAGCCCAGCGACTCGAAGACCTCGCGCCCGAGTTCCTCGGAAGAGACTGTCCTGCCTTCGGTGAGGAAGGCCCGCAGCGCGGCGACCGCTGCCGGACTCCCGCGCAGCGGCCGGGCGGACTCCGCCATCAACGCCTTGCACCGCTCGCCGTCCTTCGCCCAGGCCTCCAGCAGGTCCGCACGGGCACCCTCGGCATCGCCCGCCTCGGCGCGCATGAGTCCGCGCCAGAGGCGTGCGTCCACCGGGACCTGGGCCTCGGCCGCTGCGCCCCTCCCGCGGCCCGGGAGCCCCTGACGCGCCAGGTCGGCCTCGTGCGCGGCCTCCGCGTCGCCGAACGCGATCGCCGTGTCGTAGGCCTCGCGCGCTTCCTTGACTCTCCCCTGGATGGCTCTCCCGTTTGCGAGGAGGAGGTACTCGGCGGGGCGCCGCGCAACGAACGCCGTCGCACGCGTCCCTCGGCGACCCGCCTCGATCCGCAGGTCCCGCACGTGGACCTCGGCCGCGTACTCCGCCACGGCGACCCGTCCCGAGGCGCCCAGGACCAGGAACACCTGAGCCTCCGAGGGCGAGGCGCCCTCCATCCGGACGCCCCCCGAGCGCAGGGCGCGCTGGTGCGGGGCGAGTTCGAGCCGGAGGTCGGTCGATGCGAGCGGCAAACGGATTCGCGAACGCAGACGCATCGACCGCGCTCCACGCTGGGTCCGCTCGACAAGGTCGAGGAAACGGTTCGGGTGCGCCGTCCGCCCCTCCGATGCCAGCCAGAGAGACTGGATGGTCGCAGCGCGGGCGTCGTCGCATCCCTCCCGCGGCGCGTACGGGTTCCCGAGAAGGGTCGTGACGGGGTCCCCGGCCGCGATCCCCAACTCCACGTCGATCGCCCAATCGTGCCGGGGCACCTCGACGTTCGCCAACAGGCGCCAGGCCGTCCCATCGTGCGACATCGGAACCAGGACCTGGCGGACCCCCCGGGAGCATCCAAACAGCTCGATGGCCCCCTGCTCCCCGATCCGCGCGGCGAGCGGCGTCGTCGCCAGCAGGTCGCACGTGGCGATCTCCCTCGCCGCGTCGAACGCCGCCTCCTTGGAGGCGAGGCCGATCAGGATCTCGCCTCGCGCCAGGAGCGCCGCGAGCTCGTCCGAGGAAAGGTCCGGCGCCGCGCCGAGTCGGGTGAGGGACTGCGTGGCCAGGTCCCATTGTCCCGCATCGTCGAGGGCGTCCACGAGGGCCCGCCCGACGCGGCGCGCGATCGTGGGGAAACGGTCCATCGCACGGGCGACCGTCAACGCCATCATCTCGAACCGCCCCTGCGCCACCCCGCACCGGATCAGGCCAAGCGCCGCCTCCTCCGCGTCCTCCTCGGTGGAGGGCGATGCCAGGACCCGGTCATACCCGTCCCACGCCTCGTCCCAGAGACCGACGCGCTCCGTCTCCCTCGCGAGCGTCAGGGCCGCCGGCACCGACCGTCGTGGTACCGAGGCGTCCGCGTGGCCCATTCCGCCGGCGGGCGCCTCGTCCTCCTCGGGGCCCATTCCGTGGATTCTCAGGCGCCTGACGCGCCCTGCCCCGTCCTGCTCGATCGCGTACAGCTCCTGCTCCCCATCCCCGTCGAAGTCGAATGAGCGGAGCTGCGCCGCGGAGACGGCAGGGGAGAGCCGGATCAACGGCGCCCAGGCGTCCCCAACCCGGCGCCAGACGCGGGCGCCGCCGAGGGGGAACGACGTTCCGTCGGCCGAGGCGACCGGGACGGACGTGATCGCCCAGGTCTCGCGCTTCCCGCGGAGCACGCAGGCGTGGCCCGTTCCTCCCCATGCCTCTCCGGGCCGCATCGACTCGAACGGGATCGCCTCGAGGGTCCCCATGTCGCTCCGGCGCACGCGCCAGGCGCCGGGCGCCCGGTAGGCCGCATCGAACCTCTTCCGCCCGACCGTGAAGGGGACGGAGGCGGCCGCCATCTCGCTCCATCCGAGACCGAGGAGGACCTCGCCGCCCTCCGCGAAGAGCGTCGAGTCGAGACGGTAGTCCTCGGCAAGCGGAAGCCGCTCGCGTTCGACGAGGCCCTGGGTTGCGGCATCATGCTCGAGGACGACGGCGCCGAACGTGGACCATGCCCCGGCGAACGCCCAAACCTCGGCGCGGTTTCCGGTCCGGCGCGTCAGCAGGGCCGCGACGTCCCCGCCGAGTGGCGCCTGCGACCGGAGGTCGAGCGACCCGCGGGCCAGGTCGCAGCGATAGACGCGGAGCGACCGCTCGTACACGGCCGTCCCGACGAGCAGCTCGATGGCGCCGTCGCCGTCGAGGTCGGCCGCCGCGAACGGGCTGCCGGCGAGCGAGCTCGCCAGCGACGCGCGCGCAACGACGACGAGCTTTCCCTCGCGCACCGAGAGCACGGCAAGCACGCCCCCCGGCGGGTCGGGGCGTCCTCCGCCGACGACCAGCTCGTCCTTCCCATCGCCGTCAAGGTCGAGCGCTGCAAGGTGGCTAAGGGCGAATGGCTCCTCGCCGAGGACCCCCACAACGGACTCGGTCCTCGTGAAGCCGTTTCCCCACAGGAACCAGAGCACGCCCTTGCCGTCGGCCGTGATCGCGGCACCCTCCGCAGTGCCGCCGCCGTCGAATTCGGCGAAGACCGGCTCGTGACCGCCGCTCTCGTCGGGGAGCGGCGCGCACATCGTGCCGGCGAGCGTGGAGAGCAGGTCGAGGAGGTCCGCTCGCTCCTGTCGCTCCGCGCCCGAGGCCTCCGGAGAGTCTCCGAGCCGGGCAAGGCGGCGGCGGGCCTCGTCGAACCGCCCCTCGACGAGCGAGGCGAGGGCGAGGCCTCGTCGGGCCCTCCACGTGTCGCGGGGAGACGAGTGGGCCCCGAGCGCGCGCTCGAACAGGCGGGCGGCCTGTGCCGTCTCTCCCATCTCGGCGAGCTGATCGGCCACGAGGACGAGCGACCCGGCCTCCCTCGACGTTCCGAGCGACGCCTCGAACGCGCGGTAGAACTCCGCCAGGGCGCGGCTCGGCTCCCCCTTCGCGCGCGCGGCCTGCCCGAGGACGACGTGGGCCTCGCCGATCGGGAGGTCCTCGCCCTGCGCGGCGTGCGGCGCGCCGTCGCGGATGACGCCGAGCGCGACCTCGACGGCCCGGTCGAGGCGGCCGGCGTCGAGGGCCTCTCGCGCCTCCGCGAGCTGCCCGGCGGCCCGCTGGCTCCGCGCGGCGCGCGCCTCCGCCAGGTCCCGCAACGCGGCCGCCTCGCGCATCCGCGGGATCACGGCGAACCAGGCGACCACGCCGATCCCGAGGATCGTCGAGACGGCGAGTCCCGCGGCCAGGGTGGTCACCGCGCGGTTCCGCTTCGCCTTCCGCCAGGTCCGCCCGAGCCAAGAGGCCGGCCGCGCGCGGATCGGCTCGCCGTCCAGCCAGCGCCCGAGGTCCGCTGCCATCTCCCCGATGTCCGCGTACCGTCGCTTCGGGTCCTTCTCGATCGACTTCAGGACGATCGCGTCGAGGTCGCGGTGGACCGAGGGGTTCGCGCTGCTCGGCGCGAGCGGGTCCTTCGTGATCACGGCGTTCAACTGGTCCCGCAGACCCACCTCGTCGAACGGGAGCTTCTGCGTGAGGAGCTGGTACAAGACGACGCCGAGCGCGAATTGGTCGCTCGCCGCCGTGATCTGCTCGATCCGCCCCGAGGCCTGCTCCGGCGACAGGTACGCCGGCGTGCCGAGAAGCGCCCCGCTGACGGTGAGCGACGGAACGTCCTGCGCCCAGGAGTCCCCGACCTGGACCTGCTTCGCCAGGCCGAAATCGGTGATGAAGGGCCTCCCCTTCGCGTCGATCAGGATGTTCTCCGGCTTCACGTCGCGGTGAACGACCCCCTGCGCGTGCGCGTAGGCGAGGGCGTCGGCGATGGAGCGGATCCAGCCGACCTTCTGGCGCTGCGGCGTCGCGTCCTTGAGGAGCTGGAAGAGCGATGTCCCCTCGATGAACTCGGACGTGAAGTAGTGCTGCCCCTCCAGCACGCCCACGTCGAGGACGCCGACGATGTGCGGGTGGCGGAGCTTTGCGGCGAGGCGGGCCTCGCGCATGAAGCGCTCGATCTGGATCTGGCTCTCGTCCCCGGCGGCGAGGATCTTCTTGAGCGCGACGATCCGCTTGAGCTGGGTGTCCCAGGCCTTCAGGACCACGCCCATCCCGCCGCGCCCCAACTCGGAAAGGAGCTGGTAGCGGCCGAACGGCAGCCCCTGGGGCTCGAGGGCGCCGGTCCGTCGCGGCCCGCTGATGGCCTCCACCGCGTCGATCGCCCCGATGGTGGGGGGCGGGATGAGAGCGACGTCGCACGAGGGGCAGGCCACGTCGAGGCCGGGCGCCCAGTTCCGGACGTCGTAGTTCGAGCCGCAGGTGGGACAGTGGAGCACGCGGCTCGACACCGAGGCCCGCGTCCCGGGGAGGGCGAGCGGCCTCGCCTGCTCGACCGGGAACGTCGGCCTGGCCTCCGAAGGGCTGGGGGAGGCCGGCCCCGGGGTGGGGCTGGGATGTGCCGCGGCGTCCGGCATGGCGGTTCCCACGGGTTCCTGGAGCCGTTCCGATTCTATCCCGTCCGCGAACGGCCCCGAAAGGGTTTTTCGGAAGGGCGCTACCGCGCGCGGAGCGGGAGGTCCTTGAGGAGGAATTCGAGCTCGAAGCGGCGGAAGTCGTGCGCCCAGCGGACCACGATCTCCTTCGGGACGAAGCCGGGCTCCTCGACGCGGATGGTCGCGTCGGAGGCCTTCCCGTGCCAGGGGCTGCTGATCCCGGCCGCGTCGTCGAGCGTGGCGCGGAGCCGGCGGCCGTCCTCGCCGACGATCCAGACCTCGTGGCACTCCACGGCCATCGCCTCGGGCGGGAGCTGGAGGAGCTTCTGCTCCTCCGTCGTCGCCTGGCGGCGCTCCTCTGAGAGCCGCGCCATGAGCTTCCCCGCGGAGTGGATGACGTGGACGGTCGCGGTGAACTGGTCGACCTTCTTCTTCTCGAACCAGTCCTTCTCGTCGCGGACCTCGACGTTCTCGGACTTCACTTCCCGGACGGTGACCTCTGCCTCGGCGCTGGATCCGGACGCACCCGCCCGCCACGGGAGGGTGGCCTCGCTGATGGCCACGGCCCCGTAGATGGGGATGCGGAGGCGGACGTCGGCCGCGGCGCCGGACAGTTCCTCGCTCGGCTCGAAGAACCAGGAGCGCCCGTTCAGCATGAACTGCGTCTCCTTGTCGGCCTGGATCTGGATCTGCCTCCCGTCCTCGAACGTGAAGAAGAACTGGGGGTCGAGGCGGGGCTCGAGGATCCGCATCCGACCGTTCGGGTCGATCCAGAGGGAGAACTTGATCCCGTCCTTGTCGACCCAGGCCCCCGCGCCGTCGAAGACGCTCTCCTTGACCAGGCCGTGGCCCGCGAGCATCGCCGGGCCCTGGATGTCGGCGACGAGAATCGGGTCGTCGTCGTCGATGCGGAGGACGAGCCCCTCGTAGGAGGAGTCCTGCACGACGCAGAGCCCCCACGGACCCTGACGGCAGATGGAGAGGACCGCCTCCCACAGGGGGGCGTCCTCGGCGCGAAGGTCGATCCCCTTGGCGCTTCCGCTGAACGGGGGTGTGAAGCGGAAGGCGGCTTGTTGCGACAGCTCCTCCAGGACCTCAGGGAGGGGCTGCTGCCGGGCCTCGAGCGTCACGCGCGGGCTCTGGGGGACCCTGGCAAGGTCGGCCGGGCCAAGCGCCCCGCCGGACGCGGCCTCGGCGGCGGGGGGGACCGGTACGGGGTCGCCGGGCGTCGATGGCGGCGTCTCGGGTTCGTCGGGGGGCGGGTTCTTCGGCCGCGTCCCGGGGTCGCGCGTGATTCGGACCACGTCGGTCTTGGGGAAGGTGAGCGACCCGCCGGCGATGGAGATGACCACGCGATCGTCGGTCTCCTCGAGAATCGTCCCGTCGAAGGAGCTGCCGTTCTTGAGGATCACCGTATCGGCGGAGGCTGCCAACGCCGCGAGCAGGACGACGGCCCAGACGACTCGGCGCCGCAACGCAAACATGATGCCTCCAGAACCCCCGTGGTGCGGTCGACTCGAACTCCATGCCAGTATAGCGGATCCAGGTGACCCGGCCGACGATCCAACGCCGTCAGCTCGTCATCGAACCTGATCTCCGGGCGGGAAGATCCGATCGACGTCTCCCGTGTCGAGGTCGATCCGGTCCACCCAGGCCTCGCTGCCGGCCTCGTGAATGAGGACGAGGAGGGGGCCTCGACGTTCGAGCACGACGCCCTCGTATTCGCGCAACGTGTGAGCATGCTGGAGATCGACGGTCCAGCAGGGTTTCCAGGTCGCCGAATCGATGGCGCGGACGCGGAGCCTGCTCCCCGAGTCACCATGCTCGACGACGTAGACGCGCCGCTCGTCCGCGCAGAGGTCGATCCGATCGAAGGTCGCCGGTTTTCGCAGCAGCTCTTCTCCGGTGGCCTGGGAGAGCGCGACGACCTCGTGGCCGAAGGCGAGAGCCTGCACCAGCCATACCTCCTGGCCATGCGGATTGGCCCAGATGTCGGTGAACTGGCCGTCGCGTGTCCACAGCTCGCGTCCTGTTGCCGGGTCGAGAGCGTGGATGCGCTGAACGTCCGCGTCCAGCCGCGTGGAGAAGAAGACGGCGTGTTCACCGTCGCCGCTCCAGGGCCACAGCCCGTACCCCTCGCCCTCCGGGATGTCCCACTTCCAGACCTCCCTTCCCGTCGCGCCGTCGATTCGATCCAGGCCGCTTCCGCGAAAGACGAAGGGGATCCCACGGAGGACGAGGCAGGAGTAGCCGCCGAGGTCCTCCCGGCGCCACCGTTCGCGACCCGTGGCGCGATCCAGCGCGAAGAGCGCCCGCTGGAGCCCCACGTAGGCCACCTGGTCGTCGACGTCGACCGACACCCACCCCTGTTCCGGGTCAAGCTCCAGACTTGCCTTCCAGAGCGCTTCCCCCGTGTCGGGAGAGCAGAGGCTGATCCAGTCCTTGCCGCCGAGGAACCACTTGCCGTCGGGACCGGCCTGGTTCCACAGGTGGTCCAAGGCCGACCTCCAGGCGAATTCGCCGGTCCGGAGTTCGAGCCCCTCCGACGGCCTTCCGAGGAGGAACACCGGACCGGGGCGCTCCCGCGTCTGTGGAATGCGCATGTAGGAGCCGGTCGTCGGGTACGTCCAGAGCGTGGCGCCTGTGACGAGGTGGACGGCGCGGAGGACGTCGGTCTTGAAGACGATGGCCCGCTGCCAGGAGCGGACCGACGTGACGAGGCGGCGCGCGCGGACCGAGACCTCGGGATCGGGCGATGAGCAAGCGGCGGAGAGGAGGCGATCGACGACGCCTTGCTCGTCGACGTTGCCCAGGGCGAGAAGTTCGGCCTCGGCCGCACCGCGCTGCTCGAATTCGTCCGCGGCCAGTTCCGAGATGAGCGCGCGTACCCGCTCTTCCTCCTGCGCCAGGAGGGGCAGGGCGAGGAGGAAGACGAGCCAGACTCGAATCGTGCGCACGGGTCCCCCGAGAGGCGCACGACCCCGCGAAACCGGCATGCGGGCGCGCGTGCGAGAGCCTACTGCTGCGCCTGGGGCACGAGGGAGTAGGTGCCGCGGTCCTCCTTCTTCAGGCGGCCCTCCGCGACCAGCTCGTCCCAGACCCCCGGCGGAAAGCCGCCAGGCGGCTCGATCCCCTGGATGTCGGAGGTCCTCCCGCCCGTGAGCGGGCCTCCCAGGCGCGACTCGTCGTCGAGCCGGTAGTGCTTGAGCTTCTTCTTGAAGGCCTTGATCGCCTTCTGCTGCACGTCGTTGAGAGCCATGGCCGCCTCCCGAGAACGCCGGCATTCTAGGCGCCGGGCGACGGGAGGTGAACCAATTCAGCTCCCTGGACGTCCGCGAAGCGGGCCGGGCGGGCCTACTTCCGTTCGGGGGCAAATCGGACCGGTGCGGCGTTCTCCGGGTGCCTCCCCGCCCCGCGCTCGGCGTAGTACGCCGCGATGCGCGCCATGTCGGCCGCCTCGTCCCCGGTGAGCTCGAGGAACTCCGTCAGGCCGACCACGTGGTGGACCCAATCGAAGTAGGCGAGCCCCAGCGGCACGCCGGCCTGCAGCGCGATGTGGTAGAAGCCAGACCTCCAGTGGGGCGTGTACTTCCGGGTCCCCTCGGGTGCGATGGACAGCCACATCGACTCGCCGCGATTGCGCGCCTCGCGGAGCCGCCCCGCCATCTGCGCGATCAAGCCGTGGGACGAGGTGCGCTCCACGGGGATCCCGCCCGTGAATCGCATGAACTGCCCCAGCAGCGGCACCCGGAAGAGGGAGTCCTTGCCGAAGTAGGCCGCGCGCATGCCCATCACCCACTTGGCCAGGATCCCCACGGGGAAGTCCCAGTTGGAGGTGTGCGGATAGGTGATGACGACGCCGCAGTCTGCCGGCAGGCCGTTGAACAGGACCTTCCAGCCCGCCCATTCGAGCAGGGCCCGGGCCAGCGTGTTTCCGCGGCTCTTCCGTTGCGGGACAGTCTGGATCGCCATGGAGCCCGCGATGGTACGACGAGGGCACCCCCGAAGACGAGAATTTCAGTCGATGCGAGTTTCAGCCCTTACTGCTCGGAGCGGATCCCCTGCGCACGGTACCAGGCGTACCACTCCTCCATCGAGCCGATCCACAGGTCGCCCTCGGCGACGATCCGCGCGAGGTATGCCGAGTACGGCGCGTACTTCAGCTCGGGCTTCGTCGGATGGACGAGGATCACCGTCGGGCTGCCGTTCGCGGCGTTCTTCATCGTGTACTCGTACCACAGTGCCGTGGTCTCCTCGGCCGTCCGCGTCTCGATCGAACCGTCGCTGATCGAGAGCGGGATCTCGAGGACGGGGACCTCCGTCCCGGACGACACGAAGTTGGTGAGCATCAGGTACGGGAAGCTCCCCCCGACGCGCCCCGAGAGGTGGTCGGAGTCGTACCAGTACCCGCACTCGGCGAGGAGCGCTCCCATCCCCGCGGGTCGCGCGAGCTCGCCGCTCCGCCACCCGCGCACGACCACGCCCAGGTCCTCGCGGAGCAGCCGCGCGCTGATCAGCATCTCGGGCCGCACGGCGCCCCCCGTGGTCTTCCCGGTCTTCGTGTCGTACTCGGGCGCGTACAGGGCGGGGTCGTCAATCGCCGCTCCCGCCGGCCAGGTCGACATGTCGGGCAGGTGGGAGACGGAGTGGGACTGGATGTCGAACCCCTGCGAGAGGCCCCACGCCAGGATCGCCTGGTTCGCCGGGTCGACGTAGAAGGGGCCGATCCAGTGGTTGTGACGGTAGCTCGTCGTCACGAAGAGCGTCGAGCGGACCCGCGGCGAGGCGTACGACATCTCGAGCGGATAGTAGAGCGACTGGAGCGGCGAAAACGCCGTGGTCGCGTCGATGTCGTGCGTCAGGATCACCGCGGCGCGCTTCCCGTCGGGCGCGGCGGGCCGCAGGAACGGCGCGAGCGTCCACGACTCGTACGAGGCCTTGAGCCAGAGGCGCACCACGTCCGCAGACGGATCGAAGGCGTTCGCGGCGCCGCGCGTGTGGCTGAGGTTGAGCTGGTTCTCCATCCGCGTCAGGAGGTCGCGGAACCGCACGCCGAGGAGGACGACGCGCCCCCCCGACACTCGGTCGCGGCTCGAGACGACGGCTGCCCGGCCGTCCTCGTAGCTCGCGAGGACCTCCACGGACCAGTACGGCGATCCGCTCGACTGGTAGGCCCGCGTGGTCGTGAACGTGTCGGGCGAGCGGGTGTACTGGGCGAGCCAGATCTCGTGCTCCTCGACGGCGTCGACGTAGCGGTCGATCGCCGACCCGCCGGGGACGAGGACCTTCCCTCTGCGATCGCTCTCCCCGGCGAGCGCGAGACCGAGCCCCGCGAGCAGGGTCGTGTCCTTGATCGCGGAGGCCCACAGCGTGTGCCCGGGCCGCATGACCCAGAGCGGCAGGTCCGTGCGGAGGCGCTTTCGCGTGTTGCTCGGGATGGACGAGTCGATCGTCCCCGCGATCACGAGCATCTCGGGGGCCGCGAGGGCCGTCGCGTGGTCCGACGTGACACGGTAGGGAATCCCGAACGCATCGAGCGCGTGACGGACCCCGAGCAGGTCGCCGTTCGTGTTCGTGCCGGAAGCGCTCAGGTCGTAGACGGTGACGACGCTCGAACCCGGCGGCGCTACGGTCCGCGTCACGGGCGGCGTCGACTCCCCAAGGGCGAGCGCGGCGATCGCAAGTGCGATCCAGACCCGCGCGAAGAGTGAAGCGTTCATGGCTCACCTCTCCCGCGAGGGAATGCGGGCGGGGCGTCCACCTGTAGTCTGCGCCTTCTCCCGGTTCCGGGACAACCGGAATTCCGGCAGGGGCTCACGTGAGTGCCTGCCTCTTCCCGCCCGTGGCAGGATTGCCGCCGGGACGGCGTTGTGATACAAGCGATCGTCGAACCTGCCCACAGGAGGAACCGATGCCCCCGGCCGAACCACTCAAGCTCACGTCGCTCTCGCACGGCGCAGGTTGAGCGTGCAAGCTCCCGCAGAAGGACCTCGTCGAGGTCCTCCAGAGCCTGCCGCGCATGACCGACCCGAACCTCATCGTCGGCACCGAGACGGGCGACGACGCCGCGGTGTACCGACTTGGGGAGCACCTTGCCCTCGTCCAGACGGTCGACTTCTTCATGCCCGTCGTCGACGACCCGTACGAGTACGGGCAGATCGCCGCGGCGAACTCCCTCTCCGACGTCTATGCGATGGGGGGCCGCCCGATCACGGCGATGAACGTCGTCGGCTGGCCGAAGGCCCAGCCCCTCTCGATCCTCGCGCGCATCCTGCAGGGCGGCCAGGACAAGGTCGCCGAGGCCGGCGCGGTCGTCGTCGGCGGTCACACCGTCGACTACCAGGAGCCGACGTACGGGCTGTCCGTCACCGGCCTCATCCACCCGAAGCGCGTCGTCACGAACGCGGGGGCGCGGCCCGGGGACGTCCTCGTCCTGACGAAGCCGCTCGGGACCGGCGTCATCACGACCGGCATCAAGAGCGGGGAGGCCTCCGAGGAGGCCATCCGGACCGCGGTCAAGACGATGGCGACGCTCAACCGCGCGGCGAGCGAGGCGATGCAGGAGGTCGGCGTCCACTCGGCGACGGATGTCACGGGGTTCGGCCTCCTCGGCCACCTCGGAGGGATGTGCGCGGGGAGCCGCGTCGGCGCGCGGATCCGATTCCGTGACTTGCCAATCCTCCCCGACGTCGAGCGGCTGATCGCGGACGAGAACATCCCCGGCGGGACGAGGCGGAATCTCGAGTTCATGTCGCCGCGCGTCGTGTGGGAAGGCGAGTTCACGGAGAACCAGAAGTTCGTCGTCGCCGACGCGCAGACGTCGGGAGGACTCCTCATTGCCGTTTCGAGGGAGAAGGCGCAGGAGCTGATCGCGCGGCTCGACCGCCCCGGCGTCCTCTGCCGCGCGGCGATTGGCGAGATCGTCGACGACCCGCAGCACCGGATCTTCGTGTCGCCGTAGCGTGGGGGAGCCGCCATGGATCCGCTCACGCCGACCTGCTTCGCGCTCGCGGGGGTTCTGGCCGCCCTTGCCTTCGTGGCAGGGAGGCGGACGGGAGGATGGCCGGGAGCGGCCTGGATCCCGGTCGCGCTCCTCTCCATCGCGTCGCTCGGGGGCCTCGTGCTCCTCCAGAGGCGCCCGGACTTGGAGTGGCGCCATTGCCCGCACCGGGTCTGGGCCCAGGTCGAGCATCTCTCCTTCCTCCCGTTCGCGGCGCTCTTTTTCGGGATCGCCTGGCCGCGCATCCCGAGGCCGAGCACGCGCCGCGTCATCGCGATCTTCCTCGGCGTGGTCGGCGGGATCGTGGCCTTCTACTGCTTTGCGCGCCTCTTCCTGACGAACTACGACGACCTCGAGGGGAGAATCGAGCGGGACGTCCACATCCAGTCGACCGGGTACACCTGCTCGGCTGCGGCCATGGCCACCGCGCTCAGCGCGCTGGGGATCCCGTCGACCGAGAACGAGATGGCCACGCTTTCGAGCACGGTCCCGCTCTACGGCACGACCGACTTCCTCTCCGCGTACGCGCTCGAGCGGAGGCTCGCCGGGCTCCCCTACCGCGTGGAGCTGAGGAGACTGACCTGGGAGGAGCTGCGCCAGGCGCCCCTGCCCGCCCTGGTCGCAATGGAGTGGTCCACGTTCACGGGGCACATGTCGGTCGTGCTCGCGTTCGAGAAGTACAGCGGGGAGGACATCGTCCTGCTCGGCGACCCCGCAAAGGAGAGGTACATCCTCCGCAAGAGCCAGTTCCTCGAGCGCTGGTACGGCTACGCGATCCTGATCGTCCCGACACGATGAGCGACTTCCTCCGCCGCCTGACGGGGTACCAGAAGCGGGAGTACGCGCGGCTGGTGCGGGAGTTTCTGGCCCGCGTCCGGATCGAGGGGGTGGAGGGACTCGTCCCGACGGAGGACGAGCGTCAGGCGATCGCTGGGTCGTGCGCAATCCTCTTCGTCGCGCGGCCTGAGTGGCCGTTCCCCCCCGCGCGGCGCGTCATGGTCTCGCCGTGGCCGCTGGTCCGAGAGGGGATGACGTGCCGGGCGACAACCGAGGGAAAACACGCCGGCGTCCACATCCCGGGCGACGCGTACGGCGAGAGCGAGGTCTGGATCCACAGGAAGGCGCTCGAGACCTCCGTCCAGTACCCCTCCGACGGCTACCACGTCGGCGTACACGAGTTCACGCACGCCCTGGACGCCGACGGGGGGCCGACCGATGGCGCTCCGTCGCACCTGCCGCCGGAGCTCGTCGCGCCATGGCTCGAGACGATCGAGCGCGCGAGGGCGACCGCTGGGCAGCCCGGCTCGCCGATCGAGGCGTACGGCGCGCAGCACCCGCGCGAGACGCTCGCGATGGCCGTCGAGGAGTTCTTCGAGCGGCCCGAGGCGCTACAGCGCGGGGCGCCGGAGCTGTACGCGAAACTCGTGTGGCTCTTCCAGCAGGACCCCGCGGTGGCGGACCGGCGCGAGCGGGTCCTGGTCCTCAATGAGGCGGCGATGGCGTTCCTGCCGGCCGACGCCGGGCGGGGGAGGTCCATGCCCCTCGGCGAGCGGGCCCGTGTGGTCCGCAGGTTGCAGAACCACGTGCCAGGGGCGACCGTGGAGGAGTGCGAGCGGGCGATCCGGGATGTGCTCGCGCTGCGCGGGCGCTGGTCGCCGGGAACGAGGTGATCCGGGCTCCTTGTTTTCACCGCCAAGTTCGCCAAGATTCGCCAAGGGGAGCCTGGATCTGCCCTTGGCGAATCTTGGCGGCCTTGGCGGTGAGACAAAGGCCTGGTGACTACATCTCTTCCAGGGGTTCCACGCCGAGCAGGCGGAGCCCCGCGGCGAGGACGTGGCGGACGCACGCGGAGAGGCGCATGCGCGCCGCCGTCTTCGCCTCGTCGGGCGTGATCACGCGCATGGAGCCGTCCAGCTTCCCCGCGTGGTAGTAGCGGTTGAATGCCGCCGACACGTCGAGCAGGTAGCCGCTCACGATCGACGGCTCGTACTCCTCCGCAGCGCGGTGCACGACGTCCGGGAACGTGAGGACGAGCTTCGCGAGCGCTATCTCCTCCGGATGCGACAGAAGCGAGGCGTCGACCTGATCGGGGACCGGCTTGCCGTACTGCCGCACGAGGCCGCAGAGCCGCGTGTGCGCGTACTGGAGATACGGCCCCGTCTCCCCCTTGAACGACTTCGTCTCGGAGTCGTACTGCACCACCTGGTCGAGGTCGAAGTCGACGTCTTTCGAGCGCCGGGCCTTCAGGTCGTTGAAGACCACCGCGCCCACGCCCACCGCCCGCCCGACCCGCGTCTTGCGCTCGGCGTCCATGTCGCGGCCATCGAGGATCTGGGCCGTGTAGTCGATCGCCGTGTTGAGGACGTCCTCGAGGAGGATCGTCTTCCCCTGGCGCGTCGACATCTTGCCGCCCGAGATCCGGTACAGGCCGAAGTCGACGTGCACGCAGCGGGAGGCCCACTCGATCCCCGCCAACTCGAGCACCTTGAAGAGCTGCCGGAAATGGAGCTTCTGGTCCGCGCCCACGACGTAGAGGATCCTCTCGGCCCCGTACTTGTCGTGCCGCCAGATCGCCGCCGCGATGTCTCGTGTCGCGTACAGGCTCGCATCGTCCGACTTCCTGAGGAGACACGGCGGCATCTTCCACTTCTCGAGGTCGACGACCAGCGCGCCCTGGCTCTCCTTTGTCAGGCCCTTTGCCTTGAGCAGGTCGACGGCGGCGTCGAGCTTGTCGTTGTAGAACGCCTCGCCCTCGTACGAATCGAACGTCACGCCGAGCAGGTCGTAGATCCGCTTGAACTCGCGGAGGGAGGTCTCTCGGAACCGTTCCCAGAGCGCCCGCGCCTCTGCGTCCCCCGCCTCGAGGCGCTTGAACCAGCCACGCGCCTCCTCTTTCAGAGCGGGGTCCTTCTCGGACTCCGCGTGAAAGCGCTTGTAGAGCTCCACCAGGAAGTAGACTCCGCCCTGGGTGAGAGCCGCCTCGTCGGGCCACCGCTTCCACGCGGCGATCATCATCCCGAACTGCGTCCCCCAGTCTCCCAGGTGGTTCGAGCCGATGACGCGATAGCCGAGGAACGAGAAGATCCGGTACAGAGCGCCGCCGATCACGGTGGACCTTAGGTGCCCGATGCCGAACGGCTTCGCGATGTTCGGCGAGGAGTAGTCGATGACGATCGTCTTCCCCTTCCCCTCGTCGGAGCCGCCCCAGCGATCGCCAGCGCGCGTGGCGCCATCGATCGCCTCCGTGACGATCGCGGCGTGGGAGATGCGCACGTTGACGTAGGGCCCCTTCGCCTCGACGGCGTCGATCGGTACCTGGACCGCGAAGCGCGAGGCGATCTCCGCGGCGAGCGCGGGCGGCGGCTGCTTGCGCTCCTTCGCGAGCGTGAAGCAGGGGAAGGCGAGGTCGCCCATCGTGGGGTCCTTCGGGACCTCGAGGAGCGCGCGCACGACCTCGACCGGGATTCCCGCGATGGGCGCGATCCGCCCGGCGACGAGGACGCGGAACTTCTCCATGGCGATGGTCCTGAAACGACAAAGGCGGAAGACCCGACGGGGCCTTCCGCCTCGGATGAAAGCTCGGACGCGCTACTCCTCGGCGCCCTCCTCGGGCTTCGGCTCGGCGGGGGCGGCCTCGGTCGTCTCGGGGGCCGGAGCTGCGACGGCGACGACCGGCCGGACCTTCTGCGGCGGCTTCGTCACCTTCCCGCGCTTGAGGCAGCCGGTGCAGATCCGGACGCGGTGGATCTCACCCTCGATCACGGCGCGGACGTACTGCAGGTTGGGACGGAAGTCCCTCTTGTTGCGGCCGGTGATCTTCTTCCCGACGCCGCCCTTCTTCTTGGCAAGACCGCGGCGGGTGATCTGGAACCCGCGGACGCGCGTCTTACCGCAATAGTCGCACTTGCGCGACATGATCGCATCCCCCGAAAACGAGAGGGCGACATGATACTGAGGGAGGCTGGACCGGTCAAGCAGGATCCGGGCCCTCAGCGGCGTGGCCCATGCCGGTGCGCGCGGCGCGCCATCGATCCTCCGGCCGCCCCGGGCCCCGGGCCGCGTGGAGTTCGCGCCTGCGCCCTCTTGTCTTTCCACCGCGATCCTGGTCGAATGCCGCCCCATGGAACAAGACCTGTCACGCGTCCGGGTGCTCTACACGGGCGGGACGATCGGGATGAAAGAGGGGCCCGGCGGCCTCGCCCCGGTGCAGGGGTACCTCGCCGAGCAGCTCGCGCGGCTCCCCCAGTTTCATGAGCCGTCGCAGCCGCTCTTCACGACGCCGCCTTCCCGCTTCGGACGGCGGGTCCGATTCGACGTGAAGGAGTACGACCCGCTCCTCGACTCCTCGAACATGGGGATGGAGGACTGGGCGCGGATCGCGGAGGACATCGCAGAGGCCTACGAGCGGTACGACGCCTTCGTCGTGATCCACGGCACGGATACGATGGCGTACTCGGCCTCGGCGCTCTCGTTCATGCTGGAGAATCTGGGGAAGCCGGTCATCTTCACGGGGTCGCAGCTCCCGCTCGCGCAGACGCGAAACGACGCGATCGACAACCTGCTCGGGGCGCTGACGATCGCGGGGCACTACGAGGTGCCCGAGGTGTGCCTGTACTTCGCTCACCGCCTCCTGCGGGGGAACCGGGCGCGGAAGGTGGATGCGTCGGGGTTCGAGGCGTTCGCCTCGGGAAACCACCCTCCGCTGGTCGAGGCGGGGGTGGAGATCTCGGTGAACTGGGGGGCGGTGCGACCGAAGGGGACGGGGGCGTTCCGGGTCGAGTCGCGCATGGACCCGCACGTGGCGTCGCTCCGGATCTTCCCGGGGATCTCGGGGGAAATCGCCGTCAACTTCCTGCGGCCCCCGATCCGGGGGGTGGTGCTGGAGACGTATGGGGCGGGGAACGCGCCGGATCGGCGGACGGACCTACTCGCGGCGATCCGGGAGGCGACGGACCGGGGCGTGGTCATCGTGAACTGCACGCAGTGCCAGCGAGGGCGGGTGGTGGAGGCCTACACGGCGGGTGCGGCACTCGCGGCGGCCGGCGTGGTCGGCGGGGCCGACATGACCGCGGAGGCCGCGCTGACGAAGCTCAGCTTCCTCCTGGGGCAGGGTCTCGCGACCGACGAGGTGAAGCGACGAATGCGCTTGGACCTCCGCGGCGAGCTGACGGAGCCGACCGGCGCGACGCGCTACTCCTTCCGCCCGCCGCCCCAGGGAACGGGAACGCTACCCAACTGTAGGCCTTGACGGAACACCAGGCGCCCAAGGAGCAGGCCAGACGGATCAGTCCCCCAGGTTCCCCGCGGCGGGGCGGGTCGCGCCGACGGAGCCGTCATACGCAATCCACGGCAGGCGCAACCACCGCACCGTGGCGTACGCGCCCACGGAGTCGTCCGCGACCCACGTGAGGCCGCCGGAGGCGGGGTACGGGCCGAGGCCCACGAGCACCTCGTCGCGCCCGTCCCCCTCGAGGTCCCCGCACGCGGGTCGCGTCTCCCCGACGGACCCGTTGTAGGGCGACCAGGGGACGCGAATCCACGTCATCACGGCGTGCCCGGCCAGCGCGTCGTCCCGCACCTGCACCCAGCCGCCGCTGGTGGGGTAACGACCGATCCCGAGGATCACCTCGTCGCGCCCGTCGCCGTCGACGTCCCCGCACGCGGGCCAGAGCTGCCCGTCGGCGGCGTTGTACTGCGCCCAGGCCATGCGCTGCCAGCCGACGAACGCGTTCGACGACGCCATGTCCTCGAACACAGCCCACATCCCGCCCGCCCCCGCGTACGTCCCCGTCGCGACGACGATCTCCTCGCGGCGATCGCCGTCCAGGTCCCCGCACGCCACGCGCGTCTCCCCGTTCCCGGCGTTGTAGGCGGACCACGGGAGCCGGATCATCCGCAGATACGCGTACCCCTGCCTCCCGTCGTCGAAGACGAGGGCATACCCGCCCGCCGCCGGGTAGCTCCCCAGCCCCGCGACGATCTCGTCCGCGCCATCGTCGTCGAGGTCCCCGCACGCGGGCCACACGCAGCCATTCGCGCGGCTGTAGGCCCGCCACGGGAGCAGGATCCACCGGATCAGCGCGTGCCCCGCCGCGCGGTCGTCGAAGACCGCCATCCAGCCCCCGTCCGGCGTGTACCTCCCGTAGCCCACTACGATCTCGTCGAACCCGTCGCCGTCCACGTCCCCGCAAGCGGGGTGCGTCTCCCCGTTGGCGGAGTTGTAGGGTGCATGGTCGAGCCTCACCCACGCGGCGTGCGCGTTCGCGCCGAGGCCGTCACGCCGCACCTCGCTGAAGCCGCCGCTCGACGGGTAGCTGTCGAGGCCTACGACGACCTCGTTCGCCACCTCCGCCGCGGACGGGACGAGGTGCGACACGAAGCCGTCCCAGCCGCCCCCGTTCGCCACCTGACGCGGCGTCACGGTCGGAAAGTCGAGCGAGGTCGTCTCGCCGAGAATCCACGTATCCCCGGAGCGACCTGCGGCGAGCCGCTCCGCGTAGTCAGACGAGGTCCCGCCGAGGTAGGTCGACGAGAGGACCCTCGTAAGGCCTCCGTCCAGCCGGGTCACGAACACGTCCCACCCTCCGGCCAGGGCAGGCTGGGAGGCGAACCGCGTGGGGAACGTCGTCGACTCCGTCGACCCGATGAGGTGGACAATCCCGAAGCGATCGACCTCGAGGTCCGTTGGCCACTCCCCGAGTTCCCCGCCGAGGTAGGTGGAAACAATCAGGGTGGCGCCATTCGGGTCGAACTTGGACAGGTAGACGTCGTACCCCCCGGCAATCACCCCTTGCAACGGGTTGGCGAGGGGGAGATCGGCGGAGTTGGTATCGCCAGAGAGCAGGATGTTCCCGGCGGTGTCGAAATCGACTGCGTAGCCAAAGTCGCTTCCGGTCCCCCCGTGGTACGTGGAGAAGAGGTACGAGGAGCCCGCGGCATTCAGGCGGAACAGGACCGCGTCCCACCCTCCCGCATTCGCCGCCTGGCGCGGCGATGCTGTGGGGAAGTCGATCGAGTTCGTGTACCCGCAGACGACGACCCCTCCCGACGCGTCGGGGCGGATGCACGTCCACCAGCCCCAGTCGTCGCCGGTCCCGCCGACGTACGTGGAGTAGACCAGCGCGCTCACGGCGGGGTTCACCTTCGCCACGAACAGGTCCCAGGAGCCGCCTCTTGCCGCCTGGAGGGGGTTCGCCGTTGGAAAGTCGGTCGATTCGGTGTTCCCGTTCAGGCACCAATTCCCCGCCGCGTCGAGCTCCATCCAGTTCGTCCAGTCGCCGAGGGTCCCTCCGAGGTAGGACGAGGCGAGAAGCGTCGAGCCGGTCGGGTTGAACTTGACGAGGATCGCGTCCCAGCTCCCCCCCCCGTAGGTCGCCTGGATTGGGCTCGCAGTGGGGAAGTTGGAGGAGTTCGTCCAGCCGCTCATGCAGAGGTTCCCCGCGGCGTCGAGGGCCACGCCGACCAGGGCGTCGTTCCCGGTGCCGCCGATGTAGGTGCCGAAGAGAAGCGTCGAGCCGGTCGGGTCGAGCTTGTAGACGTACCCGTCCGAGGCGGCAACCAGGGCCTGGCTATACGCGCCGGAGGTGGTCGGGAAGTTCGTCGATGACGTCTCTCCACAGACGTAGAGGTTCCCCGCGGCGTCGACGTCGAACCCGTACGTCCAGTCGCTGCCGTCGCCGCCATGGTAGGAGGAGTAGGCCAGCACGGGGTCGATGACGAGCGGGAGGGTGGGGTCGTAGTCGCCGAGATCGAAGGTCACGACCCAGGCTTCCCCCTGCCGTTCGACGCGGTAGAAGGCGTCCACGACCACGCTCCGGGCGTCGTCGCGCTGGAAGACCACGGGCCGCTCCTCGCGGAGGGTCTCGTCGCCCACTCGCACGTCGATCGCTCCGTCCCCGCGGAGGACCAACTCGTCGACGCCTTCATACGTCAATCGGATCGCGGAGGGGTCGGCGCCCGGGGCGACGACGAACTCGTACTTCACGCGGCCGTGATCGCCGCGATAAACGAGGTCGATTCCCGGGAGGAGGCCCTCGTAGGCGACCTCTCCCCAGCCCGGGGCGTTGGTCGTCCAGCGGGAGGGGTCGTTGCCCAGGAAGTAGTTGAACCGCGCCGCCTGGGGGGCGCGTGCGACGGGAGTCGTCGGGTGGGAGGCGAACCGCACGCGGACCGTGCGACCGCCGGAGGTCGCCACGACGAGGGCCTCGTCGGTCAGGTAGAAGGCGTTCCCGTCGGCGCGGGCGACGTAGCGGACCTCGCCGTCGACCTGCCCGCGGTTCTCGACGAAGGACAGGGGCAGGCGGTCGAGGACATCACAGGCTGGGCTGTACGCTCCGACCCTCTGCGGCCCCGGCTCCGCTGCGGCGATGGCCGCCACGACGAGGAGGACCTGGGCGACTGCTCCGCACCTGGTCATGACGACCCTCCATGCTCGGGATGGCGTGTCCCTTGAGCAACCGGGGGTGCAAGCGGGATGCCTCGGAACAGCGACAACGGCGGCATAACCTGCGTGAACACATGGAGTTACGCTCGCTCGCGAGGGGGGCCTCATGGAAAGAGGCGCCCGGTTGTCTCCCGGGGGACCAGTGCGCATGCGAATGGCGCAACCCATCACCGGCGCGAGAGATGGGAGACTCGACCCGGTGGGGGCGATCTGTTTCGATCGGCGTCAGAGGGGGCGAGCCGTGGCTACTTGAGGCGGGAGGCGATCAAGGAGAGGGCGCGGTCGATCTCCGACTCGGCCTTCTTCGCCTCCTCGGAGAGCTGCCAGCCCTTCGAGGCCTTCTGGTAGGCGTCGGCCGAGGCCGTGGCGCCCTCGAGGGCCTTCGCGAGGTCCTCACGCGCCTTCTTGAAGCGCTCCTCCTCGCCGCCGAGGCCGTGACGGATCGCGTAGACGCCGAGCGCCTGGGCGTTGCGCGCCAGGATCGCCGACATCTCCTGGCGGTAGGCGGTGACGGCCTCCTTGTACCGCGTCGCGTTCGACGGGCCCTTCTTTTCCGCCGCGAGCGCCTTCGCCATCGCCTCGCGCGCATCGCTCGCGCCCGTCACGTCGGCCAGGACGTCCGCTGCGGTGCAGTCGGCCACGCGCGCCGACCCCTTCGCAGCCCCCATGCAGCCGTACGCCTGCTCGCGCAACGAGAGGAACACGCCGATCGCGCTCTCGCGCCGTTCCTCGTCCGTCCCGCCCTCGACTCCGCTCGGCAGCGTCCCCCGCGTCAGGAACTCGACCTCCGCCTCCATCCACGCCGAGATCGCCTTGCACGCCAGGATGCGGTGATTCATCTCCGTGACGAACGGGTTCCCGTACAGGTCGCCATCCTTCCGCGCCCCCCCGTCCACCTTCACGAGGTCCTGGCGGATCGGGTCCAGCCACGCGAGGTCGGAGAGCCCCCCCCCCTGGTGCGCCTGCGTCACGTGGCGGTCGACCTCGTCGATCCGCTTCGCGAGCTTCGCGATCGCTTCGAACGAGGACTCCTCCGCCGCCGCGGCCTGCTTCACGGGGTCCGCCTCGCCGCCGATCGCGATCGTCGCGCGCGCGCTGGAAGGGGATTTCCACTTGTCGTCGCCGATCGTCTTCGCAAGGGCCTCCTGGACCTCAATGGGCGCGCGCTCGGGGTAGAAGACCGCCTCGACCTCGTAGAGCCCCGGGTAGACCCCCGGGAATGGCCCGAACCTCATCTCGAACGCCCCGCCCGAGACCAGGGCCTCCATCGGCGCGAGCGGCGAGTCGTTCACCTTGTGCTTGAGGAAACCCTCGATCGAGCAGCCATCCTCGAGCTTCGCCGTCCCCTTCGCGACGATGACGACCGCGTCGCCGCCACCGGTCTGCTCCAGGACGAGCGCGAGGCCGACTGAGTTGTTGAGGCCCCCCCCCTCGGGGGGCTTCACCGAGCCGATGTCGACCGTCTGGGCGGCGAGGCCGCCCGCGAGGAGCGCAGCAACGACGTAGGCCCGCCTCATCTACTTTCCCTCCCCGCCCCGCTTCACCACCGGCGGGTTCGCGCGGACCTCATCGATCGACTTCCGGATCTTGTCCTGCACCGCCTCCACCTTCGGCCTCGGCACGGCCGGCGGGCCCGCCATGTAGTCAGGCGGACACTCGATGCCGTGCTCCCTGAAGAGCACCTCGACCCGCAACCTCCACAGCATGTCGGCGTCAAGATAGGTCTGCTTGACCAGGTTCCAGTACGCCGGGTACTTCGGGCAGAACGACGCGTCGCACCAGGCGTTGATCTCGAGCCATTTCTGCTTCACGCGCGGCGCGAAGTCGTCCAGCCACCTCTGGAACGCCGCCTGGTCCCACCGCCCGCCGCCGTCGTAGAACTCCTTCCGGGACTTCGCCGCGGCGTACTTCTCCTCGATCTCCTCGACGAACCCCTCGTCCTTCGAGGAGGCGTCGCCGCGGTAGAACGGCTCGAGGAAGTACGTGAGCCGCTCCGCGATCTCGGCGTTCTCGGCGGTCTCCTGGTCGCGCGTCCCGACCGCGAACGTGGAGCGGACCTTCGGCACCTCGCGGATCCCCTTCAGGCGCGGGTCGTTCACGATCCGCGGAAAGACGTCCTCGTCCTGCTTCTTCCACTCGAAGACCGCCACCGCGTGGTAGGGGGCCTCCGGTGCGCGGCGGAGGACGGAGTCGTCCCACGCGGCCTCGAGGAAGAGGCGGTTCAGCCGCTCGTTTTCCCAGACCGTACGGTCCGAGCCCTTTTTGTCGAGGAGCCTTTGCCCCTCGTCGGTCAGGCCGACGTTCGAGAAGTCCTCCGAGGCGTGGAAATCGGAGCGCTGGAGGACCTTGTTGAGCGCGGCGATGATCGAGGCGAGCGTCGCGCCCTCCGGGCCGCTCCCCTTCAACGCATTCGGGATAGCCTTCCGCGTGGCGTCGTCGAGGAGGCTCCAGACCCGCTTCGCCGGCCCCGGCGCGTTCGCCTTCCCCTCCTCGGAGACCTGCTGGAGGAAGACGACCCAGTCGACCACGTCGTCCGGCCCGAGGAGGTTCGACCCACCGGCGAAGACGCGCCTTGCGGAGGGGATCATGTTCGAGGTGGCGGAGAACCTCCCCTTGGAGACCTTTCCGCGGCACCAGGCGTCCTGGGCGATCTCGCCCATGAACTCCACGCCGCAGACGATGATCGTCCCGTCCGGGTAGTCGGCCTCGCCGGCGAAGACGAACTCCACGCCGTCGTTCGTGAAGCTGGGGACGGCGTCGATGGTCAGGCGGGGGTAGTCCTTGGCGTCGGCGGCCAGGGCGAGGAGGGCGGAGAGGACGAGGGGAAGGAAGCGCATAGGCGAGGCTCCGGTGCGATCGAGAGGGCGATGCTACGGGCCCCAGGGTCTTGCGTCAACACGAAACCCCCCGGCTCGCAAGGCGTGCCGAGGGGTCCAAGTCGGGCCGCTCGATCTCTCTAATCGTAGTTCGTGGACCAGAAGAGGAACTTCGGGCTGGTCGTGAACGTGACGGTGATCTCGTCGAAGTAGGGGGTGACCGACCCCTGCAGGAAGTTCCCGCCCGTCCGGGAGGCGCGGCTGTTGTCGAATCGGACGCGGTAATCGAGCGTCTCGTTCGGCGCGAGGGTCACCTGGGCGTTCGGGTCGGGACGGACGGCCGCGCCGCTCCCCGGCAGGATCCGGCTGTCGAACGTGGAGAGCGCCTCGCCGCTCCGCTTCCACGAGACGATGCAGCGGCCCGTGTCGACGATCGCCGTCGTCGGGGGCTGCTCCGCGTAGCGCCGGTAATCGGTATAGGCGATTGACGCGATCGTCACCGGCTGGTTGAACGGGAACTGCTTCTGCGGGATGCGGTTCGTTGCCGAGGTCGCCCTCTGGAAGCGCCCGACGAACTGGTACGAGCCGCTCGTCCCGTTCGTCACCGGGTACTTGTCCGGCGGGGTCACGGATGACATTGCGTAGTCGTACAGCGAGACATCGTCCATCGTGCCGCCCGCGAAGAAGTCGACCTTGTTGTTCCCCAGACCGTCGTTGATCGGCATCTCCGCGAAGAAGTTCCCGATCTGGAGGTAGTTGCCGTACCACAGGGCCAGGTACATGTAGCTGATGCCGGTCCAGGTCTGCCCCGAGAAGTTGCACCGCTGGCCGTCGATGAAGCACTCCGTCGCCTGGTTCATCCCGGTCCAGGTCACGGCGACGTGGTGCCAGGTGTGGACCGGCCAGTCGATGTTGAGCGTCGTGTACTTGTAGTTGTTGACGAGGTTGTTCGGCCCGGGCTGCTGCGGACCTCCGCGATACTGGCATCCCGGATAGGGGGTCATCCCCGCGAGGAAGAGGAGGTAGAACGAGAGCCCCGCGCCGAACTGCCCGGCCCAGGTGTACGTCGCGGTGTACTGCAGGGTGCCGTCGCGGAAGGAGTCGATGCTGTGGTGGAACGTGCGGACGTAGGGCGAGCGCGTGTCCGCGTTGTTCTTGATCCACATGTCCATCGACCCCGTCTGGATCGGCCTCAGCCACTCGTCGTACTCCAGGTGGCGGTACCGGTCGGCCCCCTGGTAAACGCCGTCCGGGAAGAGGTCGCTCTCGTCGCGCGCCGCGGCCGAGACGTTCGAGTACGCCTGGCCGTTCGAGTCGAAGACGCTCCGGTCCTCCTCGGGACGGGGGGAGCTTGCGTACGGGGAGGGGATCAGGCTCGACGGGTTGTCGTCCATCGAGATCTGGTACTGTGCCGCCCAGGTCATGTTCGCGGCCGCGACGCAGCCGGGCGGGCGGATCCACTTCGGCGCGAGGCAGAGCTGCCCGTCGAAGTCGCTCGCCGGGCGATTCGTCGCGCGGCTGTCCCACTGGTCCGGCATGTGCTCGGGGAGGTAGAGGACGCGCATCGTCGGCGCGGTCTGGCTGGCGCCCGTGAAGTCGCGCTCCGTCGTATGCCGCGCGACGTCGAAGACCTGCACGAGCGTGAGGACCTCGTGCGTCGCCACGACCTGGTTGTTCCCCACGATGCGGCCCATCGAGGTGATCTCGAACACACCCATCGGCGTAAAGCAGAACTCCGTCGTGTACCCGGCGATGCCGCCCGAGAAGTTCGGCGCGAGGTCGCTCTTGTCGACCTGCTTCCACACGAGGGCGTTCGGGTTGAACTTGTTGAAGAGGGTGTTCGGATTCGCGTTTGCCTTGATGATCGCGCCCTGGTCCGGGGAGACGCCGTTCAGGCGGCGCCCTGGCCGGTTCGTGTTCGCCCCGTCAATCCAACTGAACAGGTCGTCCCAGGAGTCGAACCCGCGCCGCGCGCGCTCCTGGATGATCTGGTCCGCGATGTTGCGGGCCTGGGTCAGCGTGATCGGCCCGGGGGAGGGCCGGCGCACGCGGTACGCGTCCTTCGTCCCGCCGCCGCCCGACACCTGGTAGTTCCACGCGAACTCTTCGCAGATGTTCGCGTTGAGGCCGTTCAGCACCGACACGAGGACCGGCCGCTCCGCCGCGTTCATGTTCACGGGCGCCCTGGGCTCCATCCCGTAGCGCAGATTCCACGGGAACGCGCGGTACTGATTCTGCGGCCCGGGGAAGTAGCCCGCGTTCAAAGGCTGCGGATTCGGACGGATCGTCCCGAGGTCGACCCAGGTGTTGATGGTCACGTAGTCCTTGACGAGGTCGTACTCGGCCTGGGTCAGGGCCCCGGGCATCCCCAGCGTCTTCAGCTCCCCCTTCGTCGCGAACGGGCGGAGGAGGGAGGTCTTCATCTGTTGGATGCGCGCCCCGAAGTTCGGCACGCCGACCTCCGCGCCGAGCGTATTGAGCATGAGCACGGCGTTCTGGGTGAGGAGGGTCTGCTGCTGCTGGTTCCCCAGCGGGTCCTGGACGGGCCCGTTCAGGAAGAGCTGGGACGCGGTGTCGACCACGCGGACGACGTAGGTGTCGCTCCCGCCCGCGTACGTCGCGGCCAGTTCGCCGGACATCGCGCGGTTCTCCATCACGCCGTACTGATCGTTGTAGACCGGGATCAGCTTCGGCGGGGAGGCGGGGTTCATCGGGTTCGTGAGGATCGAGAAGGAGGGGCGCAGGGCATTGCGGAGGAGGCAGGAGTTCTGGTCGATCCGCCCGTTCCGGTTGAGGTCCTCCGCGCCGGAGAGGGCGTTGTCCATATTCTGGTCCTCTCCCCAGTACCGCCAGGAGAGGTTCGTATTGAATGCGTTGCTGAGAAGGAGGTTACGGAGTTCGATCACGGCCTTGTCGACGCCCGAGACCGCGAGCATCTTTGCGCGGACCATGTCCACGTTGTTGCGCGAGATGGTACGTTCCATCTTCGAGGTCGTGGCGAAGATGGAGGCCAGAAGCGCAAGGATGGTGAGGACGGCGATCGTGACGATCAGGACGATCGCGCGCTGCCGATTCGGACGGCTGTACCGCATGGATTCACCCCCACTGCAACCCAAAACGCACCCCTGCGGCGAGGCGCGTCGATTCCTAGCTCGGGCTACTGAGCAAAGCGCGTACCGTGGCCGCTCCGAAACCCCCGGGAGCCCGATCGAGTGCAGCATCTGGCGTCGCAAGAATTTGCGCTGTGCACACAGGTGCGTCGACGCGCCTTCCCGGACTTTGGCGCCCGGTTTTCGTTACTGAAGTACCCGGAGGTTACATGCCCGTAACAGCGTCCCAGGCACTGGATCCGTCGATCGTTCTGAATACCACCATTGCAAAGGCCTGACACACCGTGCATTATGACTTCTGACGAAACTGTGTGAACCGGCCCCATTGTCCGGAAGGAGAACACTCGCCGATGGTCGGTCTGGCCCCGCTCGAAGGGAAGCGAGTCACGCTGCGCCCGCTGGTCCAGGGGGACCTCGGGGAGGTGCTCTCGTGCTATCGTGAGAACCCGTCGTTCTTTGAGCGCGTGAACGGGACCTCGCACGTGGGTCCGCTGACAGTGCAGATGCAGTACGACGCCGCGGAGGCGGACCCTCGGCGCGCGATGTCGGGGATCTTCGTCGAGGGGGGACTGGCGGGGGTGGTCGACTTCGCGGTCGACCCGGAGGACAAGAGCTGCATGATCGGCCTCGTCCTCATGCGCGCGTCGCTCCAACGGCGTGGCTTCGCTAGGGAGGCGGTCGGGCTCCTGGAGCAGGCCCTGGCCCAGGCGGGGATCGAGCGGGTGAGGGCGGGTGTGGAGCCGGCGAACCGCGAGGCGGCGCCGTTCTGGGAGCGCCTCGGCTTCGTTGAGGCTGGCACCTTCCCCGCCCAGGACGACCTCGGCGCGCGCTTCGAGGCGACGCTGATGGAGAAGCGGCTGTAGCCGCAACTCCAACTCCAAGCGGTTGGAATTCGAGTTGGGGTTGCGGCTACCGCCCGCCGCCGGGGGTGCCCCCGCCCTGGGTTCCGCCACCACCGCCGCCGCCGCCGAAGCCGCCACGGCCTCCACCCATGCCGCCGAACCAGCCCATGCCGCCGTTCTGCGCCCCGACCTCGTCGTACTTCTGCGCCTGCTCCGCCGTGAGGTGGCGCTTGATCGCCTCGTCTGTGTCCTTCCGAAGTACGTCGATCTGCGTGCGCATCGTGTCGCGGTCGAAGTTGCCGCTCGTGAACATCTCCGTCATCTTCTTCGCCCGCTCGTCGAGGACGGTCTTCAACATCGCCTTCTGCGACTCGGAGAGCGCAAGCTGCGTCGCGAGGTTCTCGAGCATCCGGTCGACGCCGCGCGTGGCCATGCCCACCGTCCGCTCCTTGTCCCGCGCATCGAGCGTCTCCTTGACGACCGCTGCGATCGCCTTCTTGGCCTCCTCCGACATGTCCGCCGCGATCCTGGCCGCCTCCTCGGCGCCCGCCGCCGTCACCGAGGCCCCGCCGCCGACCGTCGTCGCGCCGCCGCCACCCGAACCGCTGCCCAGGCGCGACTCCAGCGCTGCCAGGCGCTCCTGGAGCAGCGCCACCTCCTGCCCGGACTCGGCGACCGTCGGGGCCGCAGAGGGGAGGGCCACCGGCGTCACCACCGTCGGCGCGGCCGTGGTCGGCTCGGCCCCCTTCCGGTCGAGCTGGGCGACCTTCGCCTGGAGCGCCTTCAGCTCCCCTCGGATCGCGCTCATCTCTGTGTAGGCGACCACGGCGCCCGCCCCCGCCGCGACGACGAGGATCGCGAGTACGACACGACCAACCGAGCCCTTCTCCATGGCTTCGCCTCCGCTAGAGTCCGCAGCCGTTCCGGTCCATTACTTGTCCAGAATCCCCTGGGAGACCAGGTCCGCCTCCTGCCGCGACGTGAGCGCCTCCTTCAGGAGCTTGCGGGCCTCCTTCTGGTTTCCGTCGAACTCCTTGGCCTGCGCGCGCATCTCGTCGAGCGCCGCGTCGAGGGCCTCGTCCGTGCTCGCCTTGTCGACCAGGAGCTTCGCGATCGTCACGCGGCCGTTCGTCCAGGCCTCCGCGCGCTGCTTCTCGATCTCCGCCATCTTCTCCAGGAGCCCGCGGACCATCGTCTCGTCCTCGCCGGTGAGCCCGAGCGGCTTCATCGCGCGGTCGATCCGCGCCTTCTGCTCCTCCTCGCGGTTCTGACTCCCGCGGCCGCCGCGGCCGCCAAACCCGCCGCCGAAGCCCGAGCTGCGCACGTCCGCCTCGGCCAGGAGCTGATCGTAGGCGAGCGTCTGCTTCTCGTCCAGGACGGCCCGGACCGCGTGGCGCTGGTCGTCGCGGAGCGCCTCGAAGGCCGCCCGCATGCCGCTGAACCCGCCGCCGCCCTGCCCACCCTGCCCACCCTGGTCGCGCAGGGCCTCGATCGCCTCCATCATGATCGACTCGGTCTCGTCGAAGACCTCCTGCATCTTGGGCACTTGCTCCTCGGTCAGCGAGAGCTTCTCGGTCAGCTCTTCGACCGTGCCTCCGAGGAGGCGCTCGGGGCCCATGCCGCCCCCACCGCCCATGCCCTGCGCGAACGCGGGGACGGCCAGGGAGAGAAGGAGAATGACGAGGGCGAACCGCTTCATGGAGACCTCCGATGGAAATCGTAGACAGGAAGACGGGGTATACGCGCCCCGTCCCGATCTGTTGGATGCAAACCGGGTTAGCGTGCGCGAGGCAGGTCTATTTTCCGGACGCCTTCGCGCGCGCGCGGTCCCTCCAGGCGCGCAGCGCCGGGAAGCCGTCCCCGACCCGCTTGAGGGCCTCCTCGTACGCTGCCACCGCCTCGTCGAACCGCCCAAGCCCCTCCAGGACCGCCCCGCGGTTCGCGTGCGCCATCCACATCGTCGGGTCGATCGTCAGCGCCTCGTCCGTCCGCGTGAGCGCCTTCGCGTACTCGCCCGAGGCGTCCTCGCCACGCTCCCACTTCCAGACCCCCCACTCCTGGTACGCCACGCCCGCCTGGTACGCCGCGTCCGCGTACCTCGGGCGGACGGAGAGCGCCCGCTCGAACGCCTCCACGGACCTCGCAAACGCCTCCGCCGCGTCCCCGCCGCCCCGGCACGCGAGCCCCGCGATCGACCTCCAGTCCGCACCGAGGCCGTTCCAGCCCTCGGGATAGGCCGCATTCATCTCCACGGCCTTTCCGTGCGCCTCGACGGCTGCGCGCAGGTCCTCCTCGCCTTCCTCGCCCCTCGCCTCGCCGAGCGTCCTGCGCGCGTTTCCGAGCGAGTTGTAGAGGCGGTGGGCGCGCGGGTTGATCTCGAGCGCCTGGCCGAGTGCGACGAGCGCCTCGCGGTAGTCCGGGACCGGGTCCGTGCCTCGCGTCGCCTTCCACCGGCCCATGTCGAGCTTGAGCGTCGCGACGTTCGCCAGCGCCTCGATGAACCCAGGGCGGAGTTCGAGCGCCTTCTCGTACCCCGTCATCGCCTGCGCGAACTCCTTGCTGGGGTCCTGCCCGTGGTCCCGCTTCCAGCGCCCTTGCATCACGAAGACGAGGCCGCGGTTCATCACGCCCTCCGCCATCGTCGGTCGGATGGAGAGCGCCTCGTCGTACGCCGCGATCGCCCGCTCCCAGTCCGGCCGCGGGTCCTCCCCCGTCGCCTTCTTCCAGTTCCCGAGCGCCTCGTGGACCGCCGCCTCGTTGTAGGGGATGTCCGCCGTGCCCGGGCTGCGCTCCCGGGCGGCCCGATACCCCGCGAACGCGGCCTCGTAGTCCTCGGTCGGGTCCTGCCCCCGCTCGGCGAGCCACTCGCCCCTCGCGAACCGCGCGCCCGCGAGGTTGCTCCGCACGCCCGCCCCGGAGTCCCCGAGCGAGATCGCCTCCTCGAACTCCGCGATCGCGTCCGCCCAGTCGGGCCGCGGGTCCCCGCCGCGCTCCTCCGTCGCCTCGGCCCTCATGTTGTGCGCGTCCCCCTGGGCCTTCTTCGCCGGGGCCCACCGCGGATCGCTCGCGAGCGCCTCACCGCTCCGCGAGAGGGCCTTCTCGATCTCGGGCCGGGGGTCCTCCCCGCGCTGCCTCTTCCACTCGGCGACGCGCTGGTGCGTAATCGCGGCGTTCAAGAGCGCCTTGACGTACCTGGGATGCAAGAGGATCGCCCGCTCGTAGCCCTCCAGTGCGCGCGCGAAATCGTCGGAGGGGTCCTCCCCGCGACGCCGCTTCCACTCGCCGCGCGTCACCGCGAGGTTCCCGATGGCGTTCTGGATCTCCGCCCGACGCGGCGTGGCCATCGCGGCGCGTGCGTACCACGAGGAAGCCTCGTCGTACGCCTCCAGCGGGTCCTTCCCCCTCGACGCGATCCAGTCGCCGATCGCCAGGTGAAAATCCCCTCCCTTCTGGAGCACCTGCCAGTCCTCGGGGGCCAGCGCAAGCGTCCGAGTGACGGTCGCGAGGCCCTTCACAAGCCAAGGCATCGGGTCCTCGCCGCGCGACTTCTTCCACTCGCCGATGGCCAGGTAGACGTTCGCGAGGTTGACGCTGGACGCGAGGAGCCTCGGATTTTGCGCGAGCGCCGCCTCGTACCCCTCGATGGCTCGGCCGTACTCCTCCATCGGGTCCTTCCCGCGCTGACCGATCCAGTTGCCCAGCGTCCGGTGCGCGATGGCGAGGTTCGTCATTGCCGGCAGGTCGTCCGGCCGCGTCGCGAGGATCCCCTCGAATCCCGCGATCGCCTGGGCGAGGTCCGCCGTGGGGTCCTCGCCGCGGTCGGCCTTCCCCCCCGCCAGCGCCCAGGTGACGAGCGGCGCGAGGCCGAGCGCGGGGCCGCAGTTGGGGGAGAGCGAGAGCGCCCGCGCCGTCGCCTCCCGCGCCTCCGCGTAGGCCGCGACGGCGTCCCCGCACCGTCGTTGCCTCCCTTGCCCCACGTAGAACAGGAGGACCGCCTTCTCCACCCACAGCTCGGGGAGGGCGTCGTCGAGGCGAAGCGCCTCCTCGACCTCGCCGAGGGCCTTCCCTAGAAGGTCCGAGCCGTCGCCGCCGGCGGATTCCGTTTCGATCGCCGCGCTCCGGAGCGCGGTTGCGAGGCCGAGCACGTGCGGGACGAAGCCGCGGTCCCTCGTCTTCCCCTCGCGGTGCCAACGCGCGGCGCCGCCCCAATCGCCGTCGGACTCGGCGAGGGAGGCGAGCGCCGTGTACAACTCGTCGAGGTACGGGTCGGCGGCGAGGGACTCCTCGAGGAGCTTGCGGGCGTGCTCGGGGTCGTCGTTGCGGAGGACGGCGAGGATCCCCCGAGCCGCGAGGGGGCGGGCCCGCTCGGCCTCCTCCAGGTCGGCGATGGCCGCGCGACGGAGCTCCGCGAGTTCGGGGAAGGTCGCCTCGACCTCGGCGACATTGGACTCCTCGGGGGGCAGGGCGTCGGGTCCCTCGAAGGCCGCCTGGAGGAGCTCCCGCCGCCGCTCCTCGCGCGTCGTGCGGTACCGGGAGGCGCGGAGGACGCCGCGTTCGTAGCACGCCCACGGGAGGATCGCGCGGCTCCCCGCGGGGGCATCCAAGGCGCGGGCCCGCGCGATCGCCTGGTCCTGGGCGCGCTCGGACTCGTCGAAGCGCCCCGTCGCGCGCGCCATGCGCCCCTCGTGGTACCACGGCTCGGCAAGGCGCGGGGCGAGGCGCTTGAGCTCCTCGATCGGCTCGGTGAGCGCGGCGGCGTACCGGCGGCTGCCCGGGAGGTCTCCCATCGCGCGGCGGGCGAGGGCGGCGTCGACGAGGGCCCCTCCGCTCCGTGTCAGCTCTCGCAAGAAGCCGTCGACGAGGCGCTGCTCGGACTCCCGCGCCGAGCGGTCGCGCTGCCAGCCCCGCCACGCGACGCCACCGAGGGCCAGGGCGGCCACGACGAGCCCGGCGGCGAGGGCGCTCACCACCGGGCTCCGCTTCACCCGCCTCCACGCCCGCTCCGCCCACGTCACCCGACGCGCCGTCACCGGCTCCCGACGCTGGAAACGCGCGAGGTCCTCCGCGAGCGCCTCCGCGGTCGCGTAGCGGCGCGAAGGCTCGAGCGCGAGCGCCTTCATGCAAACTGTCTCCAGGTCCCGCGGGAGGTCGGAGCGCAGCCTCCGCGGAGGCACAATGTCCCCGCGGAGGATGCACGCCAGCAGCAGCGCTTGGTTGTTCCCGCGGTGCGGCGGGATCCCCGTAAGCAGGTCGTAGAGCACCCCTCCCAACGCGTAGACGTCCGTCCGCGCGTCCATCGCCTCGACGTCCCCACGAGCCTGCTCGGGCGCCATGTACCCGAGCGTTCCCATCACTTGTCCTGCGGCGCTCAGGCGTTCCTCGCTCGAGACGTCCCTCGCGAGGCCGAAGTCCATCACCTGCGGTTCGCAGGCCTGCCCCGGGCCTGCCGAGGGGTCTTCGCGTACGACGATGTTCTCCGGCTTCAGGTCGCGATGGATGACTCCGTGCCCGTGCGCGAAGTGCACCGCGCGCGCGACCTTTTCCACGAGCGCCGCCGACTCCTCGGGCGTGTACTCGTGCTCCCTCATCCGCGCGCGCAGAGACTTCCCCTCGACCAGCTCCATCGCGTAGTACGCGAGCGCGCCCTCCTGGCCGAGGTCGAAGACCGTGACGATGTTCGGGTGCTTCCCCATCCGTGCGACCGTGGCCGCCTCCCGCTGAAAGCGCGCGATCGCCTCTCCGGAGGCGTGCTCCCCCGCGATCATCACCTTCACCGCGCAGGCGCTGCCCAGCTTCTCGTGCCTCGCGCGAAAGACGATGCCCATCCCTCCGTGTCCCAGCTCGTCTCCGAGCACGTATGGCCCGAGGCGCCGCGGGAGGTTGACTCGGGGCGGGACGGAGGGGGGCATCACGGTCGGCGTATCAGCGGCAGGGGTGCCGAGCCTCGCCGTGGGCATGTCGACGGGGACGAGGGTGGCGGCGCCGGTGGTGTTGCCCCCCTGGAGGCGATCGAGGAGTCCGTCGCGGGCGTCCACGCCCAGCCAGCCTCGTTCGACGAGGACGGCGCCGACGGGGGTGCCGCCGGCGGCGGCGCGCGCGGCCTCCTGGGCCTGTTCGGGCGTAAGGAGCCCCTCGCGCACGGCGAGCTCGAGGAGCCTGGAGTCGAGTGGGGCCATCGGGGGCATTGTAGCGTCGGGTGGCCGCCGTTTCTCCAGGCGTCTCCACCCCCTCGTCACATCTTCCTACCGGACCTCCAGGACGGGACGGATCCCCAAGGTCGGCGGATTCCGAAAAGAAGGGCCTAAGAACCGCCCCGGGAGGGACGACTAGATTGGCGTCGACGGGTGTGGCACCTGTCGTCCACCTGTCCGTTGTGCAGCCGGGGCCGGTGTTGTGCGGTTTTTCAGCTCTCGGGGGATCGCCCGCGGGCACAGGCGCCCAGATAAGTGGAGGCAGCCATGTTCGTTCAATCGATGAAGTCGGGAGCCAGCCGTCGACGTGGTCAGGGGATGACGGAGTACATCATCATCGTCGCCCTGGTGTCCATTGCGCTCATCACGATCGTCACGCTCTTCGGGAACAAGATCAAGTTCCTGTTCACCGCCGCGACCGTGTCGCTGGAAGAGGGAAAGGTGACCGACCCGAACAAGGTCTTCGAGGAGAAGTCGCTCAAGAACAAGCTCGGCGAAGATCAGGTGGACAAGAAGAAGCAGGGCGAGGCCAGCACGATCAAGAACTTCAAGAGCGGCGCTGACTAGCCCCTGGAACCCCATTGCAGTTCGAGTTCGGGCCCGGAGTTGCCGAACACGGCGACTCCGGGTCTCTCCATTCCGCGGGGATGCGGCTATCCATCCCGCCGCAGGAGCTGACCGATCCGCCTGGCCCAGGGGCCGGGGATCCAGGCGAGGTCGTCCACGGGCGCGACGCGCGAGACGCTCCATCCGCTCTCCCGCAGTGTCTCCGACATTGTGATCGCTGCGCCCGAGTTGGAGGTGTGGAGGACGACGGGAAACGAGGGTGCGAGCCCGGCGAGGAAGTCGGCCACGTCCCGCCCCTCCCCGAGCTCGACGGAGACGCCTTCGGGATCGATGAGGTCGTTATCGAGGGAGAGGAGGGCGACCTCGGCGAGGTGCAGTCGGAGCCACGCGATCATCTTGGGCGCGTCCCAGAGCAGGAAGAGCGGGTGGTCCGCGAATCCCGCCGCCAGGACCTCGCGCATGGCCGCGATCCGCCGCGCGTCGTCCTCCAGGATCACGATGGTGCGCTTCGACACGCGCCCTCCCAGGAACGCGATGACGACATGCCCCTCACCCGCGAATGCAGCGGCCCGGGGCGATCAGCGGATGTCCCAGCAGTGGCGCGAGCGCTCAGTCCTTCCAGTCCAGCGCGACGCGGAAGCCGACGGAAGGGGCGGTGGAGAAGGGGATCCCTCGCGAGCACTGGAGTCGGCTGGGGCGGGAGTCGAGCCACGACCCGCCTCGGAGCATAGGCTCTGCGTTACCCCATCGATCGAACGGCTCGCAGCAGTATCCCCACGGCATCCCCGCTGGTGGTCGCGAGCAGACCTCCCAGACGTTTCCACCCAGGTCGAAGAGCCCGAACGAGTTCGCCGCGTGACGCATCACAGCCGAGGTTCCCATCGACTCCGCATACGAGCCGGCATCCGCCGGAGGCGGCCAGGACACGCCCCACGGGAACATCCGATCGTCGCCCCCGCGCGCGGCGTGCTCCCACTCGAGCTCCGATGGGAACCTGAGCCCCGACCAGTCGCAGAAGGCCGCCATTTCCTCGAAGGAGATCGTCACCGCGGGCTGGTCGTCTCCGTCCAGGTCGGCCCCGCCCACCTTTCCCGAGTGGTGCCCCTCGAGGTACCACCTCCTGTCGGCGAACCGTCGGAATTCCGCGTTCGTCACCTCGGTCCTGCCGAGGAGGAACGGACGATCGATCGTCACGTGGCCGATCGCCGGCTCCTCGCCGAGGATGTCTTCGCGGTCGCCTCCGGTCCTGTATTCGCCCGCGAGGAGCTTCACGAGCACGATCCCGGTGCGCTCGTGGCGGAACTCTTCGCACCCCTGCGCGTTCTTCCCGAGCGCCGTCAGGCCGTCCCGAGGCGGAAGGCCCTCCCAGGCCGTCGATTTCATCCGGGTGGCCGCCACCTGGGGCGTGACGAGGACGACGGCCCCTCCTTTGACGCACCAGGTCATGCGCACGTCGATCATTTTGGACAGCAAGTCCAGGGACTGTGCGAGCGGGAGCCCATCCGCGCGGTAGCCGACGACCTTGCCCGCCAGGGCGGTGACCGTGGCAGCGTCTACGACGATCGGGATTCCTGTGCGACGAGAGAACTCGCCAAACATGTCGGTCAGCGGGAACTTGCCGCTGCAGCAGAGGGTCACGGGTTCGGTCAGCACGCGCTCGCGCAGGCGTGCATCCGAATCGGCCGGGTCCGCTGCAGGAGGGGCGCTCGGCTCCCAGGAGGCGCCCGTCGTGTAGAGGAGGTCGGCCTCCGTGGGAGGGCCTGGCGGACGGATGATCAGCAGCACCTTGTGCTCGAGGATGTACCTTAGGACTCGTGTCGAAATAACTGCTGGAAATCAGTAACACGACCGATGTAGAGGGTCGTGGAGTTCGCGACCCTTCGGGCGAAGTACAAGGCGTTCGCTTCCGCTCTGAATGAGCGCAGTCGAAGACT